>Ga0209158_1002737_pt1 | contig 10608 bp, 4 predicted proteins | sample GraSoiAngelo_140_FD_185897 | JGI IMG/M metagenome (GOLD analysis project Ga0209158, IMG submission 185897) | Grasslands soil microbial communities from the Angelo Coastal Reserve, California, USA - 14_0929_12_30cm (SPAdes) (version 2) | ecosystem: Environmental > Terrestrial > Soil > Grasslands ...
AAGATCCTCGCGCGTTCCGCCACCGGGCAGAAGCTCACCGCTTACACCACTTTCATCCGCGGCCCGAAGAAGCCGGACGAGGAGTCGGGTCCAGAGGAACTCCACGTGGTTTTGCTCGACAACGGCCGGAGCAGGATCCTTGCGGGCGAGACCGCGGAGATCTTGGGATGCATCCGCTGCGGCGCCTGCCTGAACGCGTGTCCCATCTACAAGAACATCGGCGGCCACGCCTATGGTGACACCTACCCTGGGCCCATCGGCGCGATCGTCACTCCGGGGCTGAGGGGCCTGCGCGACTGGAAGGAACTCCCGGGAGCAAGTACCTTGTGCGGGGCCTGCAGGGAAGTGTGTCCGGTGCGGCTCGATATTCCTCGGATGCTGTTGAGCTTGCGGAAAGACTGCGTCGAACAGCTCCCCAATCCCCTCGGCCTGCGAATCGGCATGAAAGTCTACGGGATGTTCGCATCGCGTCCTGCTCTTTACCGGCGGCTCGCGAAGCTTGGGAGGTGGTTCCTGCGCGCGCTCGCGGAGGAGGGATGGGTGAAGAAAAAGGTTCCCGGACTGGCGGCCGGCTGGATGCGGGTTCGCGATTTGAAAGCTCCGGCGGCGATGACCTTCCAGGAACTCTGGCGGGCGAGAAAGGGCGGAGGGTGAGCGAAGCACGCGCTACTATTCTGGCCCGGTTGCGGGACGCCCAGAGAACGGCCCGGCTTCCCGGGGAGCGTCCCGGCACGCCCCGAAGTCTCGAATTCGCATCCCGATCCCCGGAAGAATGCCTCGAGCGATTCCAGAAGGAACTGACCACTCTGGGAGTCGAGACTTACCTCGAGGCGTCGGCGGCCGACGTCCGGAACCGGGTCATGACTCTGGTCGCGGGACGTCGTCTCCTCAGCTGGGATCCTGAGCTGCTGCCATATCAACTCGCCTCGGTGTTGACCAATTTCATCCTGGGACGAAACACACGCGAGGAACAGGCGGCGGCCGAGATTGGTTTAACCGGGTGCGACGCGGCCATCGCTGAGACTGGTTCCCTGGCGCTCCTTTCGGGAAAGGGAAAATCGCGTGCCGTTTCGCTTCTTCCCGCGACCCATGTCGCGGTTGTTCGGCGGGGCGATCTTTACTTCAGCATGGGGGAATTTTTTCGGAAGAGTGCCGAGCGGTTAGCGGAGTCCGCCGGCTGTACCGTCATCACCGGTCCCAGCCGGACTGCTGATATCGAGCTTTCGTTGACACTGGGGGTTCATGGCCCCGGCAGGGTCGTAGTCGTCATCGGTCCCTAAAAGTGAAAATAGGCGGTGCACATTGGCGCTTATCAGCACCTGTGAGGACCAATCACCGTCGTAGTACCAAAATATACCGTAGAAACCCTGGTACCATTACTTGACTTTCTCCGTATTCCCACGTAGTCTGCGTCCCACGTCCTCCTTATAGACTGTCCCCGTCTATTTGAATCCTAAATCTATTTGAGGTGGATAAATGCACGTGAAAAACCCAGCCTATACGTGTGCCTCGAGAAAGAGTAGCCGCTCGGTCCTCGCAATCAGCGCCCTCGTGGTCTTTTCCGCCGCGGCGTTGCTTGTGGGCCTACAGCACCCTACGGTGGCACTCGCGAAGGACGGCGGCTCCGGAGGTGGTAATGGCTTGGCTTCGCTCAAGACCGTTGCCGTTCCGCGCCCCACGAACCTCGCTCGGTTCATCAAAGATGAGAAAGCGGCCATCGCTCTTGGTAAAGCCCTGTTCTGGGACCAGCAGGTCGGCAGTGACGGTCAGTCCTGCGCCAGTTGCCACTTCCATGCCGGAGCGGACAACCGGTCCAAGAACCAGCTCGACCCGGGATTGCGGGCTGTCCCACCTGATGCTACTTTCCAGTTGGGCGGTCCGAACTATCAGTTGAAAGCCAGCGATTTCCCGACCCACAGACTGGCGAATCCCAATGATCAAAACTCCGCCGTCCTGTTCGACACCAACGACGTTGTGTCCTCCCAGGGTGTGCGGCCCTTCGCCTTCACGAATGTGATTGTCGGAAATGCGACGGACGCCGGGATCTCTACACCCGACCCGATCTTCAGCGTCAATGGCGTGAACGTCCGGAAGGTGGAGCCGCGCAACACTCCCACCATGATCAATACCATCTTCAACTTCCGCAGCTTCTGGGACGGCCGCGCGCGGAGTGAATTCAACGGCGTGGATCCCATCGGCAACCTCGATCCAGGTGCCACCGTGCTGCACGTCGCAGCGCCGGGTCAGGCCCCTGAGTCGGTCAGCCTCATCGACGGCTCGCACCCCGAATTGGCGTTGGACAATGCCTCTGCGGCCTCCCAGGCCGTGGGTCCGCCGCTCAGCGATATGGAGATGTCCTTTGCGGGCCGCACCTTCTCGCTCCTCGGACGCAAAATGGTAGCCGCTCGGGCGCTCGCATTGCAGCACGTCGCCACCGACGATAGCTCCCTGGGCTCGCTCAGTGCGATGCCTGGCACGGGCCTTAAGACGGGGTACAAGGCGATGATCCAAGCCGCAATTCAGCCGGAGTGGTGGGACTCGAGCAGCGTCATCCAAATCAACGCGGATGGCAGCCGCACGATCCTATCGGCCGGCGCCGCTGCTGCGCAGAACCGGTTCTCGATGATGGAGGCGAACTTCTCCCTCGTTTGGGGACTGGCCATCCAGATGTACGAATCCACGCTGGTTTCCGACGATTCCCGCGTGGACCAGTTCCTGGAAGGCAACCACGGTGCCCTCAGCGCCCAGGAGCAAAGGGGCATGGGCATTTTCACCGGCAAGGGACAGTGCTCCAAGTGCCACAGTGGCGCTGAGACGAGTTCTGCCTCGGCCTCCAGTATTCAAGCCAACGGTCTCGTCAGCGGTGGCTCTGACACCGGATTCTTCAACACCGGTGTGCGCCGCATCAACAACGACCTGGGCATCGGTGCCTCAATCGGGCCGCTCAACCTGCCTCTCTCGGCAGCTAACCCGGCTGGCGCGCAAGGCGCCTTCAAGGCACCCGGTCTCCGGAACGTAGAACTCACCGGGCCGTACATGCACAACGGCGGCATGGCCACGCTGGAACAGGTGGTGGACTTCTACAGCCGCGGTGGGGACTTCGCCAAGGAGAACGCAGCCGTGCTGAGTAGCCGGATCAAGAACCTCGGCCTGAGTGCGGACGACAAAGCGGCGTTGGTGGCGTTCATGAAGGCGCTCACCGACGAGCGCGTTCGGATGGAAAGGGCGCCGTTCGACCATCCGGAGTTGTTCGTCTCTAACGGGTCGATTGGCAGCACCAGCACGATTCTAGCCGATGGCACCGGAAACTCCGTGCAAGATACAGTACGGATTCCGGCTGTTGGCAAGAGCGGTGTGAGCGCTGCGCCTCCGAACTTCTTGCAGTAGGCAAGTAGGAGGTTAGAGGACCACAACGTAGTCATCTCGGAACCGCCGGCGCCACGTGGATTCGACAGTCTCCACGTGGAGTGCCGGCGGTTCCGCTTTTTTGTTGTCGACCGCTGCCCTGCTCAGACCCGCTGCCGCGCCGCCCACGCCCGGCAAAAACGGGTGCCACTTTTGGGTGGAAGGACGGATGCTGATCGGCAGGTTTGCTGGTCAGTGTCTCAGGAGTGGGCCGCGCCTATCGCCCAAGACTCGTCCCGGGAAAGCAATGCGCACCCTCGGTGACGCAATCCTCAGTGCGCTTAGTATATCCAGATTTAATTCAAATTCATGGACCCAGGTTTCAACCAGCGCACGAACCACTCCAGGTTACGGCGCATGTATTCGCGTTCCAGTGGCGGCTCGAAGTTGACGTGACCTCCACGCGGGAAGATCTCGAACTCCACGGTTTTCTTGAGCCCCTTGAGCGCTTTGGAGAAGGCCTGCGCCTGGCTCAGCGGGACGCGGTGATCGTTTTCGCCGTGCTGAATCAGGAGCGGAGTCTCGACGTTTTTCACATGCGTGATCGGGGAGTGCGCGGCCAGTAATTCGCCCGCTTCCCAGGGCAGCCCGAAGTATTCCACAATAAAGTCGCCGGCGTCCGACAGGTAGTACTCCTGCGCAAGATCGTTCACACTGGCACCGGTTGAAGCCGCTTTGAAGCGGCTGGTCTGCGTGACAATCCAGCTGGTCATGTAGCCGCCGTACGAAGCGCCCATCACCCCCAGCCGCTCGGGGTCGGCAAGACCTTGTCCGATCATCGCGTCCACACCGGCCATGATGTCTTTGTAGTCGGCCTCACCCCAGGACTTGATGATGGAGCGAAAGCCAGCGGTACCGTAGCCGGAGCCTCCTCGCGGCATGGGGAAAAGAATCGCCATGCCCGCGCTGGCCATCGCTTCGCTCGGGTAGGGGTCCACTTGGCCCGGAATGTGCATGAACTGCGGGAAGATTCCGTAGGTGAACCCGCCGATCGGGCCGCCATGGCAGTACACAACCAGCGGGATTCGCTGGCCCGGCTTGTAGCCGGGAGGCGTCAGCAATAGGCCCCAGATTTCCTTCCCGTCAAACGATTTCCAGTGCACGGCTCTTAACTCGCCCAGCTCAAGGCTGCGCAATTCCGAATTGATTTCGGTAAGCCGCGAGGCGCGGCCATTGGTGAGGTCGGTCAGATAGACATCTCCCATCGTGCGGTTTTCGACCGATTTGTAGGCGAGATAGCGGCCGTCGCTCGAAAGGGTCGGTGAATAATTGACCGTCCGCGGTGGCGTCACCGGCACGATTCGGCTGCTGTCAACAAACACCCGGTTGATGGGCTGCTCGAACATCAGATCGCCCGTGCCGGCTGTTTGTTCGTAGGGAATGAAGAAGATCGAACGGCTATCTGGCGCCCAGGCGAACTGCCCGACCCAGGCCTCTCGGGCTCCGGTGAGATTGCGGATGGTTTCCAGGCGGCCATCGGCAGCGACGATATGGAGATCCTCGGCGGCCACCATGCCGTCGTAGCCGCCGGTCGAGATAAAGGCGACCCACTTGCCGTCCGGCGAGAACTGCAGCGCGCGATTCATTCCCGGCCGCGCGACCAGTGTTCGTGGGTCTCCCCCTGTGGCCGGAATCAGGTACAGGTTGCTTTTGTACGGCGCGTAGAATCCACGAGCGTTCGAGGCGGAGTAGGCGATGGTTCGCCCATCGGGGGCCCAGCCGAAGTCCACCACGGTTTGGCCGGGCGGCGAAATGGCCTTGGGTGTGCCGCCGCGCACGCTCTGCACCCAAACCCGTGGGAGGCGCTGGTTGCGATCCACCTCGATGACGTAGCTTTTCTCTTTCTTGCGCTGTTCCTCTTCAGGCGGCGTCGGATCAGAGGCCAGGAAGGCAATCTGGCTTCCGTCGGGCGACCACTCGTACCTCGTCACTCCTTCTTTGTACGAAGTAATCGCCCAGGGCTCGCCTCCTGTTGCCGCCATGACCATGACTTGAGGAACCCCGTCCACAAAACCCACAAATGAGAGCAAGGAACCATCGGGCGACCAGCGCAGCCACGCTGCCGGCAGCGGGCGATTGAAGATTTTCGTTTTGTAGGTCAGTCGAAGCGGCGCTCCTCCTGCGGCGGCGACAACATAGAGCACGGGGACGTGCTCCGCGTCCTCAAGAGAAGGCGTCGAGACCACGTAGGCGATGCGCTTTCCATCCGGCGAGATGCGCACATCCGTAATCGATCGAAGGCGCATCAAATCGTCAATCGTTACCTTGGCCGCGCTCGCAGAAAGTGCGCCGCAACAAATCAAAGTCCAAAAAAGCAAACCAAGTTTTCTTCGCATCCTACTCCGTCCAGGCCCGGGCGATACTCCAGCGCCCAACGGGGCTACTAAGCAATTTCGTCCGTGCCAGAATCAGGGAGACTGGACCCAGCAGACCCAGCAAGGAAAGCTTGACAAGCGCCGCGGGGGTGAGTATATAGCGCTCGTTCCACGGTCGGGAATATTCCTCAACGTCATCTTCAGTCTGTGATTGCAGCCTTATCGGGTTCCCATGGGAGCACTCGAGGTCCGAGTGAGGGGCGGGAAGCCATGAACGAACCGAAGGGCACGGGCAGGAATCTACACGTCATCCTTAAGTCTTGGAGTTTGGAGGAATAACATGCGAAGCATCAGGCGTCTAAGTGTAGTGGTATTGCTCACCCTGGCGATTCCAGCCAGCGCAACGGCGCAGACGGCGGCGACGGCGACAGTGCTGGGCACAGTCACAGACCCGCAGCAGGCGGTAGTTGCCGGCGCAGCGGTGGAGTTGCGCGACACAGGCACCAACGAAGTCCGCACGCAAACGACGAATTCCGCGGGCCAGTATTCGTTCCCGGGCGTGGCGCCAGGAGTGTACAAGATCACGGTCACGATGCAGGGGTTTAAAACCGTGACGATCAGCAACTTCAATGTGGACGTCAACAAGAGCCACACGGTGAACGTCAAGCTCGAGCTGGGGCAGTTGAGCGAAACGTTGCAGGTGGAAGCAGGGGCCGCCGTCGAGCTACAAACGACGGACGCGCAGGTCGGCAACAACGTCTCCAGCGACGCGATGAGCAAGCTGCCGACGCTGCGCCGGAACGCTGCGGCTCTGCTGACACTGCAACCGGGCGTGTCACCGGGGACGGGCACCTTCCCCCGCGTTGGCATGCGCGTCGCCGGCGCGGTCGATGACCAGAACACCTTCACGCTGGACGGGATCGACGTCTCGGACAACGTGATCGGCGGGCTCGACAGCACTAACATCGCCGTCATCCCGCTGGGTGTGGAGGCAGTGGACGAGTTCCGCGTGGGAGTGAACAATCCGAATGCGACGTTTGGGCGGGCCTCGGGTGGCCAGATAGCCGTTGTCAGCAAGCGCGGCACGAACAACTTCCACGGCGCAGGGTACTGGGTGCACCAGAACGACTTTCTGAACGCCAACTTGTGGGAGTTCAACCGGATCAACAAGAGCAGGCCGACCATCCGGGACAATCGGTTCGGCGGCAGGGTGGGCGGCCCGATCTGGCACAACAAGACGTTCTTCTTTTTCAACTACGAAGGGCGGCGGTTCCCGCAGCAATCGACGTTTACGCGGCTGATGCCGAGTAACCAACTCCGACAGGGCATTCTGCAATTCAAAGATGCTGCCGGGAACACCGTCGCGTATAACCTTGCGAGTTCGACGCTGTGCGGCAGCGGCAGCACGGCGTGCGATCCGCGCGGACTCGGGATCAGCCCCTCGGTAAAGGCGCTGTGGGCGTTGATGCCGCAAGGCACGGACCCGAGCGTGGCTAACGCAGACGGTCTGAACACGATCGGCTTCCGCGGGACGGCGGCGACGCCGCTTTCCAACAACTTTTACACGCTGCGTCTGGACCACGAGATCAACTCGAAGTGGCGCTTCAACGGCAGCTACACCTATTTCCAGACCAAGCAAGTTTCCGGCGGACAAAACGCGCAATACGACCTTCGTGGCAGTACCCCCCAAGCCACCTCGACCGCGCCGACGGACCGTGACGCGGCTATCGCGGGGCTGACGGGACAGATCACGCCGCACCTGTTTAACACGTTCCGGTTCGGATGGGTGAGGGCGCGTCAATCATTCAACCGCCTGGCGCCTTCGGCCGCGGCGGCGCTGGAGAACATCGCCGGAACGAACTCGTCGGCGGGCTCGATTGCGATGGCGCCGGGACAGGCGCAGACGAACCTTGTGGATGCGCCCATTGAAGTGGATACGCAGCGGGCGCGCTTCCAGAATATCGTCGGCCGGAACATCCAGTACGTGGACGACCTGAGCTGGATCAAGTCAAAGCACACCTTTCAGTTCGGGATGAACATTCGGCACATCCCGACCATCCACACGCGGAACGACAAGGTGGTAGGTTCGCTGGCCTCGCTGGAGGCGCTGCTGGATGCGGACGTGAGCACGTTCCTGACGGCGATTCCTTCGTCGGAGCGGCCGCTCGCCTGTTCCACCACAGTGACCACCAACTGTCTGCAGAGCGGCGACGCGCGGCGGTGGGACCGGCTCTACGCATCGACACTGGGGCTGGTGGACAACGTGGGCATCCTGACCACGCGAGACGGAAAACTGAACCCTCTGCCATTCGGAACTCCATTGATCAACGACACCACGCTGAACGCCTTCGAGTTCTACGGACAGGATGTGTGGCGCATCACCCCCACGCTAACGCTGACTTATGGGTTGTCGTACGGCTGGCAGACCGCGCCGAAGGAAAAGCTAGACCGGCAGACGCTGGTGGTGGACGCGAGCACCAACGCGCTACTGACCGGGCCGGGCTACATCGCGGCGAAGCAGGCGGCGGCGCTGCAAGGGAAGACGTTCAACCCGACGCTGGGCTTCCAGCCGGTGAAGATAGCAGGGCGCAACGTCTTCGACGTGGACTACGGCAACGTGGCCCCGCGCGTATCCGCGGCTTGGACCCCGGGCTTCGGTTCCGGGTTCCTGAACCGGCTGGTGGGAAATCGGAAGACGGTGTTGCGGGGCGGGTTTGGCATCGTCTATGACCGCACAAACACCGTGCAGAGCGTGATCATCCCGATGCTCGGTGTGGGGTTTGCGCAGACGGTCAGTGTGGGGGCTCCGCTGTGCAACGCCTCGGGCACGCCGGGACTTGGTTGCAACGCTGCGGCGACGGCAAGCAACCCGGGCGCGGCATCGTTCCGCGTGGGTGTGGACGGGAACCTCCCCGTACCCACCGTCCCCGCAGTGACGACGCCGGTGGTGCCGAGGTCGAGCCCGCCCTTCGGCGAGCTGTTCAGCTTCCAGGACGACCCCGCAACCAAGATCGGCCGGAGCTATGCGGCTGACCTGACGATCCAGCGCGAAATCCCGGGCAACATGATCCTGGAAATCGGCTGGACGGGGCGGTGGTCGAACCGGTTGCCGCAAGGCGTGAACTTCAATTCCGCACCGTACTTCTTTGTTGACCCGGTGTCGAAACAGACGTTTGCGCAAGCGTACGACGCGGTGACGGCGGCGCTGGCAGCCGGACAAACACCGCTCGCGCAACCGTTCTTCGAGAACCAACTCGCGGGGTTGATCGGCTCGAGCTGCGCGAGTGGTTCGACCGCAACGACGGCCACGCAATTCCTGGCGAACGCGGCGGGGCCGACGTTCACCGGCGGGCTGGTGAGCTCGCTGTTTTCAGTGATTGACGGCCAGCGGACCTGCCTGAATCTGCCTACCTTCCAGAACCGGCAACTGGTCGATCTTCACATGCGCACTTACATCGGCGAGTCGAACTACCAGGGCCTGATCTTGACGCTGCGGAAGCGAACCTCGCACGGGCTGACGTTCGACGTGACCTACACCTTCTCAAAGACCCTGGACCAGAACATCTCCAACCAGAACCAGGCGGGGATCTACTCGAACAGCTACTTCCCGGACGTCGACTATGGACCGTCGCTGTTCGACCGCAAGCACATCTTCAACGGCACGTACGTATACGACCTGCCGGTGGGTAGGGGACACCGGTTGGTAGGGGGAAGCTGGGCCAACCGCTTCCTCGGCGGATGGTACACATCGGGGATCTTCTCAGCGTTCAGCGGCCTGCCACTCATCTTGACCGAGAGCAGCCAGGTGTGGGGCGGCGGGAGCATCTTCGGATTCGACGTGGGCATGATCCCGACGGTGAGCCCGAACACCTTCGGCAACTCCGCGCACCACGGGGTGTCCGGCTCGAACGGGATCGGCACCTCCGGCGACCCGGCCAACAAGGGCACGGGGTTGAACTTATTCGCCGATCCGGCTGCGGTGTTCAACAGCTTCCGGAACGTGCAGATCAGTAAGGACGGGCGCACGGGCCGCTCGAATCCGCTTCGCGGGCTGCCGTTCTGGAACCTGGATATGTCGTTCGGCAAGAAGACGGCGCTGACCGAGCGGGTCTCGATCGGCTTCTCGACCGACTTCTTCAACATCTTCAACCACGTGAATTTTGTTGACCCGACGCTGAGTATCAGTCAGCGGGGCAGCTTCGGCGTGATCTCGTCGCAGTTGGTGCCAACCAACCGGGACATCGCCGGGAGCCGCTGGATCCAGTTTGGGCTTCGCGTGGATTTCTGAAACCTGTTTGGCCTGCAGGGCTCGGCGGCCGTCCAGCTCGCCAAAGACCGTGGAGCCCTGCGGGGGCCCCTCGTCCGCGTTTTTCCCGGGAACCGTAGGGGGAAAGGAACACTTTTCGCCCGGGTCGGCCCCACATGCTCGGGAAGACCTTTCTTGCCCAGTGCGTATGGTTTGTCAGGTTTCCAGATTTCAAACCTAGAGAGGCGGAGCTATGCAAATGTTTTATTCCCGGAAAAAAGTTCTGTTGGCAATCTGTATTGTGCTTGCCGTCTTTCACGTGTCCGCAGTGGCCGAGGAGAAATCCAATCGTTTGACGGCCTCGGACGTTTTCAACCTCCAGTATGCTGTCGACCCGCAGATCTCGCCGGATGGCCGCAGAATTGTTTATGTGCGCGAGTTCAGCGACATGCTCTCCGACAGGAGGTGCTCCAATCTTTGGGTCATTAATTTCGACGGAACGGACAATCGACCCTTGACCACGGGCACTCATAGCGATACCTCCCCGCGCTGGTCGCCCGACGGCACCCGCATTGCTTTCCTTTCCGACCAAGATGGCAAGTCACAGATCTACGTGCGCTGGATGGACACTGGACAAACCGC
>Ga0209158_1002743_pt1 | contig 10575 bp, 10 predicted proteins | sample GraSoiAngelo_140_FD_185897 | JGI IMG/M metagenome (GOLD analysis project Ga0209158, IMG submission 185897) | Grasslands soil microbial communities from the Angelo Coastal Reserve, California, USA - 14_0929_12_30cm (SPAdes) (version 2) | ecosystem: Environmental > Terrestrial > Soil > Grasslands ...
TTTTCATCCCTTATGGCCATTTTTTCTCCGTCTCCGCCAGTAATGCTTGGGAAACCAGAATTTACTGTGCCCACCAGCCACGGCCTTCCGGTTTGGCATTGGGTCGGTTTGAATTTCCTTAATCGTGACAACGGGTCAAAATTCAAACTGACCCATCCCTCCGGTTTGCTTGCCGAGACACGGTACGCCTATACTCGGCAACAGGGTCGCCGTCAAAAGCAAACAGGCTGAGGCTTGGCCAACGGAATGTCAATCAACACCATCATCGTGGATGACGAAAAGCCCGCGCGCGACGAGCTGGCCTTCCTCCTGAAAGGTTTTCCCGAGATCAATGTGATCGGGCAGGGAAAGAACGGCGTGGAAGCCGTTTCGCTGATCAAGGAGCACACGCCCGACCTGGTCTTTCTGGACGTGAAAATGCCCGGTCTGGACGGTTTCGGCGTTCTGAAAAAAATCGTCGAGCGCAAAATGAAAATGCCGCACGTGGTCTTTGCCACTGCGTTTGACCAATACGCCGTCCAGGCATTCGATGTAAACGCCGTGGACTACGTGCTGAAACCGTTCGACAAGGCGCGCATCGCCAAGGCCATTGCGCGCGCCCGCAAAATGCTGGAAACGCAGACTTCCGCCACCGAGCGGCTCGAGCAGCTCGTCAGCCAGCTCGGCGCGGCGAAGCAAAATTCCTCGCCGCCGGTCAAAGTTTTGGTGAAGTCACAGCAGCGCTTGTTGCTGGTGGATGGCGAGGATTTGATTTGGGCCTCCATTGATGGCGGCATGATTTCGGTGATGGGCCGGGAAGTGGAAGGAACGTCGAATTACCGCACGCTCGAAGAGCTGGCGGAGGCGCTCGATTCCGAATCGTTTTGGAAGCCGCACCGCTCCTTCCTGGTGAACATTCATTACATCAAGGAAGTGGTGCCCTGGTTCAACGCCACCTACATGCTGAAAATGGACGACAAGAAACAAACCCAGATTCCCGTAGGCCGCTCCCAAGTCAAGCGCATGCGCGAACTGTTCAAACTGTAGCTCATTGCGAGGGTCGCTTCAGTGGCTGAGTTCATTGCCCTTGCATTCGCCTATATTGCCCTTGGGGCGATGGCGTTTATCTTTAGCCACGAAATTGCCGCAGCGATGAATCGTTTCTCCGTCAGGTTCTACGAATTCTTCCCGACCCTGAAGAAAGCTATCCCACTTTCGCGGCGTGCAGGTTCACCACGAAATTACAAGAGCAGCCTATATTTCTTACGGATTCTCGGCGGATTGATGATAGTTGCCGGAATTGTGTTTCTTGGCCTCGTAATGCTTCGTTAGCTCTGGCAGAATACGGGAGGTTTGCCAAACTTAAAATAGTTCTTGCAAAAGGCTTCCGATCTGGTATCGTGTTTGTAGGGCAAGTTGCGACTCACGCAGCTTGCCCTTTTTCTTTTCCGGTAGGCTTGTCTCGGACTCTCCTTCGGTAGGGCTTTATCCCAAGAATACGCGAGGCAGTTAGTCCCGCCTGTAGGGGCACGGTTATCGCAGATTCCGGGCAGCAGCCGGAGTGTCGTGCCCTCACTCCATTTAGCTAAGGCCGGGGCGCACACAAGCTCGCATCTACAACGCCAGTGAATCTGTTCCGTCGGGGTTTCCGTTGTCTGCTCAGTGATCTTTGTGCTCCGGCCTCTGTGCTCTCTGTGTTAGGTCTTTGCCTTTTCTTTCAACTTTGAAATTTCAATCTTCAACTCTCCTGGATCTAAAACATGAAAACCAAAAAACCCAACGCCGAACAAATCTGGAAACAATTCGAGGACCTTCTCGTCCCGCGGCTGCGCCTCTCCATCACCGACCGTGTAGTTTATTCAAATCTCGTGCGCCATAGCCGTCTGGAAGGCAAGCCCCGCCTCCGGTTTTCGATTCCTTGGCTTTCGCGCGGTATCCGCCTCTGCGGCAACTCGACGCGCTGGGCCGTTCGTCGTCTCATCTCGCGCGGCCTCTTGCGTCTTGTGCAGTGTAGCAAAGCCGGACATGTGGTTGAGGTTCTCCTGCCGGAGGAGATCCTCGCTGCAGACACCGGAAGATCCGATAGAAGCGATAGAACTGGTGGCCCTGTCTCGCCCACCTTTCTCCCCGCCATCTACTCCGAGGGGGAAGATTTCCTGAAGACCGCGGCTCTCCGAAGGTCCATCCATGCTCGGGAACATGGCCGTTGTTTTTATTGTCTGCGTCAGCTTACGCCCCAGGCCCGGTGCCTTGACCACGTCGTGCCTCTCTCCCAGTTCGGCGGCAATTCCTCCCGCAACCTGGTCTCCTGCTGTCTGAAATGCAATTCCCAAAAAGGAGAACGCTCCGCCCTCGATTTTCTGCGTCGGCTTTACCGCGAGCGTCGGCTGAGCGACTCCGAACTCGCCGACCGCCTTCGCGCTCTCGACGCCCTCGCCTCCGGCAAGCTCCGTCCTGCGATCGCCCCCATTGTCCATCCCCGCCGCATGGGCCGGCCCCCGCTTAACCCCGAGAACTAGTGGCACGGCAGGAAAACCACTATTGAACCTCTCCAGCAGCACCACGCCCTCGGCATTACGTCCTCACTGACTTCGTGTGGTAGCATCATTCGTACCTTCCTCATGGCCAGTGTGAAGCGCTTGACGCGTACAATGGACTGATGGATTTTTCGCTCAACGACCACCAAAAACTGATTCGCGATACCGTCCGCCAATTCATGGAGGCGGAAGTGCGCCCGTTTGTCAAAGAGTGGGAGAAGGCGGAGAAATTTCCGGCGGAAGCCATCCAAAAACTCGCCGAGATGGGCTGCTGCGGCATGCTGGTGCCGGAAGAATGGGGCGGGCCGGGCCTCGACACTGTCTCGTATGCGTTGATGCTGGAAGAAGTCGCGCGCGTGTTCACGGCGATGTCCACCGCGCTGGGCGTGACGAATTCGGCGGTGCAAGCGCCGCTGCTGCTGTTTGGCATGGAAGCGCAGAAGAAAAAATATTTGCGGCGCATGGCCACGGGAGAAACACTCGGAGCGTTTTGCCTCACGGAGCCGGCCGCGGGTTCCGATGCTGCCGGAATTCAAGCGCGTGCCGTGTGCGTTGGCGATTGCTACAAGCTCAACGGCACCAAAACCTGGGTGACCAACGGGAGCGCTGCGGGCGTGCTGATTGTGTTTGCGAAAACCGATCCGGCGGCCGGCGGGAAAGGCATTAGCGCGTTTCTCGTTGAACCAAACTTTCCCGGCTTTCGCGTGGGCCGGCATGAGGACAAAATGGGCCAGCGGTCGTCGCCATCGGTGGAGATTTTGCTGAACGACTGCATGGTGCCGGTGGAAAACCGGCTGGGGGAAGAAGGGCAGGGGTTGAAAATTGCCCTGAGCGCGCTGGATGGCGGCCGCATTGGGATTGCCGCGCAGGCCGTCGGCCTGGCGCAAGGGGCTCTCGAAGAAACCGTCAAGTATGCAAAGCAGCGCAAGGCCTTTGGGAAAAACATTAGCGAGTTTCAGGCCATTCAGTGGATGATTGCGGATATGCAGACCGAGATCGAGGCTGCGCGCGGATTGACGCACTACGCGGCGTGGCTGAAGGACGCGCATCCCACGAAAACGGGCGCAAGCGCTTCCAAGGCCAAGCTCTACGCCAGCGAGATGGTGAACCGCGTGGTGTACAAGGCGGTGCAAGCGCATGGAGCTGTGGGATATTCGCGGGAAACGGATGTCGAGCGCATGTACCGCGACGCGCGCGTGATCACGATTTACGAGGGCACCAGCGAAGTTCAGCGAATGATTATCGCCCGCGAACTGCTGGGCGCGGGGGAGAAACAAAAGGTCGCAACGAGCTGATTGCGGGGTTTGAGTAGAACAGGCATTCCTGCCTGTTCTGTGTTTGCTTTGCGGCGGCGTTTTGCTTTTAGGAGGCCGGGGCTTTAGCCTCGGCGTTTGTCGCTTTTCGTTGTGGCCGGTCTTCCGCGTTATTTGCGTCCCGGTGAAGTGCACAAAGGTTGAGGAAGCGCGATGGGGGTTCGATTACGAAGAGGAAGCTGCCCGGTGGAGGGGAGATTGGGCTGTATCAGCCAAAGCATCCGACCGCCTTGGGGCTTGGCTGAACTGTAGCTCAGGCCTTTAGGCCTGAGGGTTCTTGCCGTTTGGAACTGGAGCGCGTGGTGACAACGGGAGATAAGGGGAAGAAGAGCAGGGTCCTAAGCGGCATGCGGCCGACGGGGAGGCTGCACATCGGGCATTACTTCGGCGCATTGCAAAATTGGGTGCGGCTGCAAAATGATCCCGCCTACGACTGCTTCTACTTCATCGCGGACTGGCACGCGCTGACCAGCGATTACGCGGACACGTCCGCGATTGCGGAAAACACGCTGCAGATCATGATCGATTATCTGGCGGCGGGGCTCGATCCGGCGAAGAGCGTCATTTTTCAGCAGTCCGTGATTCCGGAGCACGCGGAGCTGCACTTGTTGCTCTCCATGGTGACGCCGCTAGGCTGGCTCGAGCGCGTGCCAACGTACAAAGAAGCGCTGGAGAACGTCAAGGACAAGGACCTCCACAATTACGGATTCTTGGGGTACCCGGTTCTGCAGTGCGCCGACATTGTGATTTATAGCTCGCCTGACATTGCGGGGTTGTTTGTGCCAACCGGAGAGGACCAGGTTTCGCATGTGGAAACGAGCCGCGAAATTACAAGGCGTTTCAACCTAGCTTATTCAGAGGTTGAGCTACCTAGTGTCACGGACGATGCCCAATGGGCAGGCGTCGCCACGGAAGCTGGCATATTCTCAGAAGTTGGCAACAGGATCTTCGCAAATGTTCCTGGCTCATATCCTGACAAAAAAAGAGTGCTGCTTGAAGCATACAAACGTGCACCTCTAGACCTGAGAGCTTCGTATGTGGCAAACGGTCGTTGGAAGTTAAGCCTTCTTGCTGAGCCGCAGTCGATGCTGACGAAGACGCCACGGATACCCGGGCTCGATGGGCGAAAGATGTCGAAGAGTTATGGGAATACGATTACGCTGAGCGAAAGCGACGCGGACATTCGCGCCAAAACAAAAGTAATGGTGACGGACCCGGCGCGGAAGAGACGGAGCGATCCTGGAAATCCTGATGTGTGTCCGGTGTATGACTGGCATAAACTGTTCTCACCGAAGCCGACGCTCGAATGGGCCGCGCAGGGTTGCCGGACAGCAGGGATTGGTTGCATCGAGTGCAAAGCGAAGATGGCGGACCATTTGATTGAATGGATCACGCCGGTGCGCGAGCGCCGCGTCAAGTACGAAAGGAATCCGAAGCAGGTGTTGGAGCTTCTCGACGACGGTTCGAACAAGGCGCGGAAAGTAGCGCAAGGCACAATGGCGCGCGTGCGCGAAGCCGTGTTCGGTTGGGAGAAGAAGAGAAAAGAGATTGACGGCGCAGCAGGCAGCGCCAAGGCGTAGAAGGCTGTAGGGGCACGATATCGCAGACTCCGGGCAGCAGCCGGAATATCGTGCCCTGCGCAGGCAAAAGAATGGCGACGCCGGGAAACAAAATGACGGGGAGCGGCTCGGAAAAGCCCGAGGAGAAAAGAGTGGAAACGACCGCGCAAAAGACGGCCTACAAAATCCATATCCCCATGTACGAAGGGCCGCTGGACTTGCTGTTGGATTTGATCAAACAGCAAAAGATGAATATCCACGACATTCGAATCTCGGAAATCACCGCGCAATACCTCGATTATTTGCATAAGCTGGAAGAATTGGACGTGGATGTGTCCGCGGAATTTATTTACATGGCGGCGACGCTGATTTACATCAAGAGCAAAATGCTGCTGCCGCCGGACCCGCTGGCCAGCGAGGAAGAGCAAGCCGCCGATCCGCGCGCGGAACTTGTGCAACGCCTGGTCGAACACGAAAAATTCAAAAACGCAGCTCAACTTTTGTATCAGAAGCAGCAGATCGAAGAAAACGTGTGGTCGAAGCCGGACAAATCGCTTTATAACGACGAAGGAACCGAAGGCGAGCTGGTCGTTTCGCTGGTGGATTTGGTGAAAGTTTTCCAGCAAGTGCTGGAGCGGCGCAAGGAAGTTTCGCGGATCGAGTTGCGGCACGAGCAATTTAGCGTGGCGCAAATGATCGCGGCGCTTCGAACGCAGATTATCGCCAGCGCGGAAAATTCAGTGAACCTGATTCAGTTTTTTGAGGCGTGCCCGTCGCGGCACGCGATGATTGTGGCGTTCCTGGCGGTTCTGGAAATGGTAAAGCTACAAGCGGTGGCGCTGGTGCAGGAGAAACAGTTTGGGGATATTTGGGTGCGGAAGCACAAGATGTTTGATTTGGTGTTTGATGAGAGCGGCGGAATCAAGATGATCGATGAGGAGTACAAATGAGGCGAAGTTATTCTAGGCGAAGAATAGCAAATAAGTATTGTTCCCGGTTGAATTAGGCATTGAGATCCTTCGGCTATCCTTATCGGATAGCCTCAGGATGACAGCCCTACGGATTCGCAAAGGTCTTGAACACTATGACGAATGAAGAGAGAAAAGCGGCGTTGGAAGCGGTTATTTATGCGGCGGATGAGCCGGCGACGATCGAGCAACTGGCAAAAGCGCTGGGCGAAGAAAAGCTGGCGGTGCAGGCTTCGCTGGATGAACTGGTGGCAAGTTACGCGAGCGAAGAACGCGGGATTGAGATTCGCGCGGTGGCGGGCGGGTACAAAGTTTATACCAAGCCGCAGCAACATGACGTGGTGCGGCGATTTATTAAGAGCTTGCGGCCGCCGCTGCGGCTGTCGATGCCGGCGCTGGAGACGCTGGCGGTGATTGCCTACAAGCAGCCGGTGACTTCACCGGAGATTTCGGAGATTCGCGGGGTGAATACTTCGGGAGTGATCAGCACGCTGCTGGACAAGCACCTGATTACGACGGCGGGGCGGAAGGAAGTGATGGGGCGGCCGATTTTGTATAAGACGTCGAAAGAATTTTTGATGCGATTTGGATTGAGTGATCTGGAGGAGTTGCCGAGCTTGAAGGAGTTTGAGGCGCTGGCGCGGGAAGCGCTCGGGAGCGATATGGGGGAAGTGGCGAGTGACGAGTGGCGAGTGGCGAGCGGAGGAACCGCAGAGCCGGGGCCGAGTGCCGCGAGCGGGAACGCGACCCACGCGGAGATGGAAGCGCGGGAAGAATTGCTGGAAGAGACGGCGGCGAATAATGAGGGGATGCCGGAGGGGGAGAACGACAAAGCGCAGAAGGCAACGGCGGCGGGGGAATGAAAAGACGAGCTAAAGCGGTGGCAAAGTAAGGATGTAAGGAAAAGACGAAGAAGCAGCCGCAAGACAGACATAAAGTAGAGGCCAACCGAAAGAAGGGCACGATGTATCGTGCCCCTACCAGAGATTGTAAGAAAGAAACCATGCAGGAAAGATTGCAGAAGATAATCGCGCGGGCAGGGATTGCTTCGCGGCGGCATGCGGAACTGCTGATCGCCAGCGGACAGGTGCGCGTGAATGGGCGCGTAGTGAAGGAGCTGGGAACGAAGGCGGACGCGTCGAAGGACAGGATTGAGGCGGCGGGGAAAGTTGTCGAAGCGAACGCAGGACGGCGCGTTTACATGGTGCTGAACAAGCCGCCGGAAGTGGTGTCGGCGATGGCCGACCCGGAAGGGCGGAAGACGCTGCGCAATTGTTTGCGCGGTTTGCCGGAGCGCGTGTTTCCGGTGGGGAATTTGGAGTATGCGGCGTCGGGGCTGGTATTTTTGACGAATGACGGCGACCTGGCGGCGGAAATGCTGGACAAGTGGGCGCAACTGGAACAGGTCTATCAGGTGAAAGTGAAAGGCATGTTGACACTCGTGGACCTGGAGCGTTTGGGAAAAGAAATTGGCGTGAAGATGCAAACGGTGCGGCAGCCGGATGCTACGCGCGGACGGGCGGCGAATTATTGGTATGAAGTGCGCATGCGGGATTCGAAGAAGGAAGAGTTGCGGCGCGTGCTGTTCAAGGAAAAGCACCCGCTGGAAAAACTGAAACGCATCGGATTGGGGCCGCTGACGTTGGAGGGAATACCGCGGGGGAGATACCGTTTGATCGAGCAGAAAGAAGCGGAGAAGTTGCGAAGGATTGAGAAGGCAGGCGCGGAAACAAAGAAAAGAGCAAAGATTTAACACAGAGGGCACAGAGGACGCAGAGAAGAAAAAGCAGATTCCTCGCTCCGCAAGAACCGACCGGAGCGCAGAAAACGCGCTGCGCTCGGAATGACAATGTGGGGTAGATCATGAAGTATTACTTGGTCGCAGAACTTGAGATAACGGACCAAAGCTGGGTCGCGGATTACATCAAGAATGTGACCGGGATGGTGGAGCGGCACGGCGGCCGGTACCTGGCTCGCACGCCAAAAGTGGAGAGAATCGAAGGCGAGCGAAAGGCCGCAGAGATTTTTGTGATCGTCGAATGGCCTTCCAAGGAAAGCGCGGTGGCCTTTTATGAGAGTGAAGAGTACCGGCCCTACCGACAAAAGCGCATCGCCGGAGCCAGAAATGAGTTTTTTCTGGTAGCGGGCGAGGATATCGCTAAGGCGGCCCAGACTGCCGGGTAGCGTTGGCTCCTGGCATGGCTTCAAAAAACTACCGAGCTAAACGCACGAAGGGAAAGAGAGAAGCCTCACCCCTGAAGGGGTGAGCTACAGTTAACCTCGTACGATGGCTTCCGAACGATTGCAGAAAATCATGGCGGCGAGCGGCATTGCGTCACGGCGCAAGGCGGAGGAGATCATTGCGGCAGGGCGGGTGACGCTCAACGGAAAGGTAGTGGTGGAGCAGGGCACGAAGGCCGATCCGGAACGCGACGTGATTTGCCTGGACGGAAAGCCGCTGAAGGGCCGCGAGCGGCTGCTGTATTTCCTGCTGAACAAGCCGAAGGGTTATGTGACGACGGTCAGCGATCCTGAGGGGCGGCCGACAGTTATGGAGTTGATAAAAAATTGCCCGGAGCGAGTGTATCCGGTGGGTCGGCTGGACTACACAAGCGAAGGGTTGCTGCTGATGACCAACGACGGCGCGCTGGCGCAGAAACTGATGAAAGCCGGGTCGCATGTGCCGAAGACTTATCTGGTGAAAATCAGCGGGAAGCCGGACGAGCGGACGATTGAGCGTTTGCGAGCAGGAGTCACGATTGAGCTGGAAGATGGCGAGCGCGTGAAGACTTCGCCGGCCAAAATTCGGCTGGTGGAAGACGGCGCAAATCCCTGGTACGAAGTGGTTCTAATTGAAGGGCGGAATCGGCAGATACGAAGAATGTTTCAGCGCGCGGGGTTTCTGGTGGAGAAAATAAAGCGTGTGCAATTGGGGCCGCTGGTATTGGATGTGGCGCCGGGAAAAGTTCGCGCGCTAACCGTGCGAGAAGTGGCGAAATTGAAGAGTCTGTGAGAGTACGAAAATAGCCACCTCAGGTGAACCACGGATTGGCGGCAAAACATTTGGGGAAGTAGACTAGAGGGGATGACGCGAACGATTGAAGACCTCATACCGGATTACCTGCGCGGGCTGCCCGTCTACGTTCCGGGAAAACCGATTGAAGAAGTGGAGCGCGAGCTGAAGATTCATGCGGTGAAGCTCGCTTCGAATGAGAACCCGCTGGGGCCCTCGCCAAAGGGGATTGCGGCCGCGAAGGCGGTGCTGGCTGATGCGAACCGGTATCCGGATGGCGGGACGCACGCGCTGCGGCAAACGCTGGCGGAACGGCACGGAGTTTCGCCGGATGAACTTTTCATTGGACTGGGATCGAGCGAGCTGATTGACCTGGCGGCGCGCGTTCTGCTGCGCGCGGGATTGCAGGGGCTGACGTCGGAAGGAACGTACGCGCCGTTTTCCGTGGCGATTCGCGCGAGCGGCGCGGAACTGGTGCGGGCGCCGCAGCGGGAGTTTGCGTTTGACTTGAAGGCCATGGCGAAGGCCATCACCCCGAAAACGGGCGTAATTTATCTGGCGAATCCGAACAATCCCACGGGCAGCGCGTTTGGGAGCGAAGAGTTCGAGGAATTTCTTACGGCGGTTCCGGACGGCGTGCTGGTGGTGCTCGATGAGGCGTACATCCACTACGCGGTGAGCATGGCTTTGCGGGATTCCGTGGAAGCGTATTGCCAGAGAAAAAATCTGCTGATCCTGCGGACGTTTTCGAAAGTGTATGGATTAGCGGGATTGCGCATTGGCTACGCCATCGGGCGGCCCGAGCTGCTCGCGGCAATGAATAAATTGCGGACGCCGTTTAATACGTCGGGGGTGGCGCAGGCGGCGGCGCTCGCGGCGCTGGATGACACGGAGCACGTGACGCGGTGCATCGATACGAATGCCGCGGAGCGGAAGCGGCTAAGCGAGGGATTGTCGAAGCTGGGATTCCGGCCAGTACCGAGCGAAGCCAATTTTGTGTTTATGACCGTGGGGCCGGACGCGAAGGCGCTGAGCGACGACTTGCTGCAAATGGGCGTGATCGTGCGGCCGCTGGGATGGATGGGCTTTCCGGAAGCGATTCGCATATCGGTAGGGACGGCGGAAGAAAATGACCAGTGCTTGTCGGCCATGGCGCAGGTGATTCTGAAACGCGCGGGCAAAGGTGAACTCGCCGCGCGATGAAAG
>Ga0209158_1002750_pt1 | contig 10560 bp, 8 predicted proteins | sample GraSoiAngelo_140_FD_185897 | JGI IMG/M metagenome (GOLD analysis project Ga0209158, IMG submission 185897) | Grasslands soil microbial communities from the Angelo Coastal Reserve, California, USA - 14_0929_12_30cm (SPAdes) (version 2) | ecosystem: Environmental > Terrestrial > Soil > Grasslands ...
CGGACGATTCGCACGAGGTGCTGCCGAACCGCCCCCTTGCGGAGGCCATTGATCGGAACCTGCATCTAGTGGGGCCGCCGAAGTTCACGGAAGAAGAAAGGACTTTGGCGCGGAAGATGCAAGAGCCGTTAAAGGGAAATTTTCAAGGGGCTTTCGCGGAGAACATCGAGCCACTCCCGGACCAAGTCGCTCAGGGACTTTATTCAACGGATCTGGGCAACGTGAGCTGGAACGTTCCGAGCGGCAGCTTGGGTGTCGCCTCGTATCCGTTCGGCGCGCCCATCCATAGCTGGCAGGTGGCCGCCTGCGCCGGCATGTCCATCGGACAAAAGGCCATTGACGTTGCGGCAAAGACACTCGCTGGCACGGCCATCGATTTATTCAAGAATCCGGCCCTGGTCGAAGCCTCCAAAAAAGATTTCCAAGAGAGAAAGAAAGGCTATAACTACCGGCTTCTGCTGCCGCCGAACCGCAAAGCCCCCGTCTTTCAGGAAGCGCAGTAGAAGAATCGGTACCTCCGTGGCCGCGAACAATGGCTTCGTAAGGCGGGTCGGCGCTGCTACGACTCCCACCACCCCCAGCCGTCCAGAAGGGTCCACGGATTCATCACGATGTAGAGGAACGCACGTCTTGCCTTCTTTACTGATATAGCCCCGTTTCTTGTCCTTGAGCCTGCGTGAGCCCTTCGTTCAATCCCCAGCTTTTGCCAAATTGCTGCTGCATGATCAGGTCGCCGGCCTTCTTGGTGCAGCCGACTCGCAGATGTAGCTGCCCCTAAACTGTCCTCCTGAGCAGTAGATTTCGCCCGACAGCAGTTATAGCTTGCTCGGGGGGGAGCTGACTCTAAGCAAAGGCAAGTCGAACCCGAAATGCTTTGACTTAGGTTTTGAGGAGCCGCCATGGTTGATCCATCGATCCCCTGAGCGGTTATCGCAAGATTTGATAACGCAATTCTGACAATTGGGCTTGCCAGATTCAAAGGGGGTTGTAACGTGAGGAGTTCGTGGAAGAAATTGGGGAATATCTGGCTGTTGCTGGTCATCGCCGCCCTGCCCTTCTGGGCTCAAAACAAGAACAGAAACCAAATCCGCGGCGAGTGGGTCGAGGGCAAAGAAGCAGCCGCCAATGAAGTTCTGGTGAAGTTCCGACCGACGACTTTCCAATCAGTCCTCGAAGCGCAGGCAGCGGGAGAAGTCGATGAGTCCGAGCGGGTAGGCGGAACCGGACTGCTTCGCCTCCACTCCTCGCGGAAGAATGTCGCTACCTTGGTCAGCGAGCTGTCGGCGCGATCCGATGTAGAGTACGCCGAACCCAACTACATCGTCCACACGACTGCCATCCCCAATGACCCGCGCTTCGGCGAGCTGTGGGGACTCCAAAACACCGGCCAGACCATTCGGGGCTTCCCCGGCATCCCCGGCGCCGACATCAGCGCAACAGCGGCCTGGGATATTTCGACCGGCTCCCGAGCGAACGTAGTCGCAGTGATCGATACGGGCATTGATTACAGGCATCCCGACCTGGCGGCCAACATCTGGTCTGCGCCCGCCGCGTTTACCGTGACCATCGGAGGCCAATCAATCACCTGCCCGGCCGGAAGTCACGGGTTCAATGCCATCACCCTGGTCTGCGACCCCCTAGACGACAATGATCACGGCAGCCACCTTTCCGGCACGATCGGCGCCGTGGGGAACAACGGGACCGGAGTCGTGGGAGTGAACTGGACGGCCAGCATCATGGGCAGCAAGTTCCTCGATGCCACCGGCACGGGAACCACGGCCGATGCGATCAATGCCATCGAGTTCGCAGTGCAAACCAAAGCCGCCTTCGCGGCTACCAGCGGCGCCAACGTGCGCGTGCTCTCGAACAGTTGGGGAGGAGGGGCATTTTCCCAGGCCCTGCTGGATGAGATCAACCGCGCCAATGCCAACGATATGCTGTTCGTGGCCGCTGCGGGCAACTCCATTTCCAACAATGATGTCATCCCGCATTTCCCATCCAGCTACAACGCACCCAACGTTGTGGCCGTGGCCGCAACCGACAACACGGACTCGCTGGCGTTCTTCTCAAATTTTGGTCCCGCCAGCGTGCACCTTGGAGCACCCGGCATGGATGTTCTCTCCACCACCATCGGTGGCAATTACGCTTACTTTAGCGGCACCTCGATGGCAACCCCGCACGTTTCCGGCGCCGCGGTGCTGGTGCTATCCAAATGCGCGCTCAACACCGCCAGCCTGAAGACGCTGCTGCTCAACAACGTTGACCCCATTCCGTCGCTGGCGGGCCGCACCGTGACGGGCGGACGCTTGAACGTCAACAAAGCCATTCGAGCATGTGCCGCACCGGCCAATCCCGACTTCGCCCTCTCCGCTGCGCCCGCTTCGCGGACCGTCACCCAGGGAGGCAGTACCACTTACACCGTGAACATCACGCCGTCGGGAGGTTTCACCGGGGCGGTCAGCTTGACCGCGACTGGTTTGCCGGCCGGCGCCAGTGCCAGCTTCAGCCCGAACCCGGCCACCGGCTCCGCGACGATGTCCGTGAGCACAGGTGCCGGCACCCCAACGGGCAGCTTCTCTGTGACAATTACCGGCACCAGCGGCAATCTCACACACACGACCTCTGTCTCCCTGGTCGTCAGTGCTGCGGCAGTGCCTGATTTCGGTCTCTCTGCTACACCCGCTTCCCAGACCGTCATCCGGGGAGGCAGTACAACCTATACCGCGAACATCTCTCGTTTAGGAGGATTCACAGGCGGCGTCACCTTTAGCGTGAGCGGATTGCCGGCCGGGGCCACGGGGACTTTCAACTCGAACCCAGCGACGGCGAACTCCTCGACATTGACGGTAACCACTGCCGCGACTACTGCCACAGGCAGCTTCGTGCTGACCATCACCGGTGTCAGCGGTGCTCTGAGCCGCACGACCTCGGTGACACTGCTCGTCAATGCTGCGCTAGTGCCTGATTTCAGTCTCTCCGCCACTCCCGCTTCCCAGACGGTCGTCCGGGGAGGCAGTACGACCTATGCTGCGAACATCTCTCGTCTGGGAGGATTCACAGGCGGCGTCACCTTTAGCGTGAGCGGATTGCCGGCCGGGGCCACGGGGACTTTCAACCCGAACCCAGCGACGGCGAACTCCTCGACATTGGCGGTAACCACTGCCGCGACTACTGCCACAGGCAGCTTCGTGCTGACCATCACCGGTGTCAGCGGTGCTCTGAGCCGCACGACCTCGGTAACACTGGTCATCACAGCTCCGGCTGCGGGCGATTTCAGCTTGTCGGCTAGCCCCAGTTCTCAAACCGTGTCACAAGGAGACAGTGCCAGCTACACCTTAAGCATCACGCGCTCAGGCAGTTTCACAGCGGCGGTCACGCTTAGTGTGAGTGGATTGCCAGCCGGGGCCACCGCAAGCTTCAGCCCCAACCCCGCTACTGGCAACTCGAGCCTCACGATCAACACCAATGAACAGGTCACCCCTCAGGGCAGTTATGTGTTGACCATCACTGGTGTGGGTGGGGGCCTCACGCGGGTGACCTCCGCAACTCTGGTTGTGACCGATTAAGAAGGGACTTAACTGAGCTCTCCTTGGCAGCTGCCCACTTGTCCCCGCGGCTGGGCGCGTGGACTGGAGGAGGGGAGGGGCGAGGGCAACCTCGCCCCTGCTTTTCTTGCCCTTGACAACATTGGCTCCACTGTCCCTCCTCAATACGACCTTTCAGTTGGGTTACATCTCAAATGGGGCAATAACACCGCCTTTTACCAGCCCTAGACTTTAGAAGTCCGAATCTGATACAGTTGTAGTGAGGATCTGGAGCCTGGGTATATGCGACCGCTGACTCCGTACCCCCTTCTTAATAGGGGAGAATAAGGGTGTTTCCGCCTTATCCTCCTCGAAGGGGGGCTGTGCCCGTGAAGCATTTCGACATCGCGAAGTGGACGGACTTCGTGCGGGACTCAGTCGGAGAAGGGGAGCGCGCTGCGATGCAGGCGCACCTCGCCTCCGGCTGCCAGAAGTGCCGCCGCACCGCTGAGCTGCTGCGCAAGGTTGCGACCGCCGCCCGCCGCCACTCACAGGTCCAAGTCCCTGACTACGCGCTTCGGTGCGCCCGCGCCATCTTCCTTCTCCAACAGCCTGAGAAGGTGCAAATCTTGCCCCGCATCCCAGCCCGCTTGCTCTACGACAGTTTCCGCGAGACCTTGCCCGCAGGCGTCCGCACGCAGCAGCGCCTGAGCCGACAGGCCCTCTACCAAGCCGGAGATTACTCGCTCGACCTCCGATTGGAAAATGAAAGCGGCACCTCCCGCGTGACCCTGGTCGGGCAGATTCAGAACCGCAAGCAGCCGGGCAAACGGCTGGGGGGCGTGCCGGCTCTGCTGTTCTCGGGCAAACAGGTCGTGGGGCAGGCGGTCAGCAACTCGCTGGGGGAATTCCAGATGGAATATGCTCCGACCAAACGCCTGCGGCTTTACCTGCCGGTGCGCCAGGCCGGCAAACGCATCAAGATGCTGCCAAACGAGGGCAACCCGGAAAAGAAAGCGCCGGGTATGGCAACGGCGAAAAAGATCTCATCCCCCAAGAAGGGGCGGAAATTGCGCTGAGGCGAGTCCATCACAAAAGACATCCTGGGTGAAGTGGGATTCGGCCCGACTGGCCTGGACTGAGCGCTGTCGAGCGAACTAGATAGACGGCTAAGCCGAATCTGGATCTGCAACTGTGATGGAGACGTGCTTGCGCCAAGATACTTGAACCTGGAGCAGACGTTTCCCCGACTCGCGGCCAAACAACTCCCGACGTCTTGCCAAGCTAGCTGCTCACTTCTGGTTGAGCATCAAACCTAACATTTTCTTGGTTGGCTTCATCTCGAGCTTGATGGTCCGGATCACGAGCTGGCGGATACTGTCGCAGCCAGTCTAACTGAGGTCATAGGGGGGAAAGGGCGGGTTGTGACCTTCACTCGTGGTGGTTTCCAGCAATCGGGTGGATCCGCCCAATCCCCCTTGTCTACTTGATAGGCTTGATTCTGTGTCTTGCCGGCTTGCAGGGCAACAGCCAGTTGCTCTTGTGTGTCCTGGCAACCAATAACCATGGCGGAAAAAACTGCCTTACGCCCCCCGAATCTTCTTCGCGGCTATATTTTTCCCGCCGAAACTCAACCCTATGAAGAGGGAAGGGGAGTACGTGTAGTACCGCCGGGAGAGAGCGGAGAAACGGCAACGGACTCTTTCGCTGGCGCTAGACTTCTGCCCAGTTTCGGTTAGGCTGGCAGCCCAGCTTCGATTCTTGCTTAGCCCTACGGACAGGCAGGCTTCATAACCAGCGTAGGGCATACTCTCCATTGGGGGCCGACTGAGACCCCCCGCATTAGGCGAGAGCAAGAACGAGTGCCTGCCCTCATCCTCTTCCGAGAGGGGGGTTGCGCCCGTGAGGCATTTCGACATCGCCAAGTGGGCGGACTTTGTGGGCGACTTTACCCGAGAAGGGGAGCGCGCTGCGATGCAGGCGCACCTCGCCTCCGGCTGCCAGAAGTGCCGCCACACCGCTGAGCTGCTGCGCAAGGTCGCGGCCGCCGCCCGCCGCCACTCACAGATCCAAGTCCCTGACTACGCGCTTCGGTGCGCCCGCGCCATCTTCCTTCTCCAGCAGCCTGAGAAGGTGCAAATCCTGCCCCGCATCCCAACCCGCTTGCTCTACGACAGTTTCCGCGAGCCCTTGCCCGCAGGGGTCCGCACCCAGCAGCACCTGGGCCGACAGGCCCTCTACCAGGCCGGGGATTACTCGCTCGACCTCCGATTGGAAAATGAGAGCGGCACCTCCCGGGTGACCCTGGTCGGGCAGATTCAGAACCGCAAGCAGCCGGGCAAACGGCTGGGGGGCGTGCCGGTTCTGCTGTTCTCGGGCAAACAGGTCCTGGGGCAGGCGGTCAGCAACTCGCTGGGGGAATTCCAGATGGAGTATGCTCCGACCAAACGCCTGCGGCTTTACGTGCCGGTGCGCCAGGCCGGCAAGCGTATCGAGCTGCCACTCAACCACTTCGCCCGAGAAAGCCGCAGACGGGCGGGTAACCGCGCACGCGCACCCAAGCCGGAACGGAAAAATGGGAACTAAGGCCGGAGCGAGCGGCGTAGGCGTTGAGATGAAAATGAACTCTCTTTGCGAGCCTCTTCACTCCATCGACCAAGGAACATAATCGCCGTCCCCGGCAAAGAGAATTGCTGTGGATGTGTGCCAGTGAATTGCGCCTAACGCTTCCCTCACGCAGTTCTCAGAAACTTGGCGAAGGTGTACTATTGCGTGGGCCAAGTTTTCTGATCCTCGGTGATTGCCAGCGGGGAAGTGTGTATGACCACTCTGCGGGACATTCTATCCGAAAGTGTTCGGGAGGGGGAGCTCTACGAGAAGCTCGACCGGGACTGGGTGCGGTGTTTTGCCTGCGGGCACTGTTGCAAGATCCCCGAAGGCCAGCCCGGGGTATGCAAGGTTCGTTTTAACCGGGGCGGAACCCTCTATGTGCCGTGGGGATATGTTGGCGGCATCCAGTGCGACCCCATCGAAAAGAAACCGTTTTTTCACGCTCATCCTGGGGCACTGGCCTACAGCTTCGGAATGCTCGGCTGTGACCTGCACTGTGGCTACTGCCAAAACTGGGTAACCTCCCAGGCTCTGCGTGATCCCGCCGCGGTGGTCGGGCCAATGCGCGTCACACCTGCGCAACTGGTTCGCGATGCCATCCGCCTGGGAGGCAGGGTCCTCGTCAGCACTTACAACGAGCCGTTGATCACGAGCGAATGGGCCGTGGCCGTCTTCAAGGAAGCACGCGCGGCTGGATTGATGACCGGCTTCGTCTCCAACGGAAATGGCACCCCGCAGGTCCTTGAATACCTGCGCCCCTGTGTGGATCTTTACAAGGTGGACCTGAAGAGTTTTGACGACCGCCACTATCGTCAACTGGGCGGTCGATTACAGCCCATTCTGGAGACAATTCGACGCTTGTACGAGATGGGCTTCTGGCTGGAGATCGTTACCCTGGTGATCCCCGGGTTCAATGACTCCGACGACGAATTGACTCGGCTGGCGGAGTTCCTGGCCAGCGTGTCGGCCGACATTCCATGGCACGTGACGGCATTTCACAAAGACTACAAGATGACCGATCCGGAGAACACCAGGCCGGAAACGCTGATGCGGGCTGCCGAGATCGGCAGGAGGGCTGGCTTGCATTACGTTTATGCCGGGAATTTGCCCGGGCAAGTGGGCGACCTGGAAAACACGCGCTGCTCGAGCTGCCAGGAGCTGCTCATCGAGCGTTACGGCTACTTCATCACGGGTTACTTCCTCACGCCTCAAGGTTGCTGCCCGTCCTGCGCCGCCAGTATTCCCGGACGGTGGGATACCGCGTTTCGAGGGCAGATTACTGCGCGTCCTTTCGTGCCCCGCTCGCTTCGGCGGTCGAGTGTCCTCCCAGTGCTGACCTCCTAAGAAGTTATGCAGATCGATCACTACCATCCCCTGCGGCAATTATTCGGTCACCTAGTGTGGCGGCACTTCTTTGCCGACTTACAGCTATGCGACCCTCGCGTGGCAACTTACCTATCCGCGCTGCTAACCGACTTTACCCACACCGACAACCTTTACCGCATTCGCGATGCCCAGGGGCAGCGGCTAGATGATGTCGGCGAAATGCTGATCGAGTCCAATCCCTTGCTCGAGGCGAGTTCCTTTGACCGCGAGCGCCAAGTGCGCAAGCACATTGGTGACTATACCTTGTTCATGACCGGGATTTTCCCGGAGAACGTGGCTGATGCTCGCCGCCGTCGGCAATTGCGCATGGATGCCTTTGTGGATTACGTCAAAGCGGGAAAGGAATCCTACGCAATCGTGTCTTCGTTCGACCAATTTGAATACCGGGATGAGGCGCCGCTCTTCCGACAACTCTCAGAAAACTTTGAGCTGGCCGTTTATGGACTAAACTTGGTGAGGCAGGATTTGGAACGACTTCACGGGGAGCGCTACTGCCGGCTGCAGGCGACGCTGGATTCGGAGTCAATGGCGTAAAATCATGGGAGAAAGAGTAGAGGCTGCGGGTGTCGTCCAAGAACTGCTGGTTCGTGAAACGGTGACAGCTTTGCTCTTCCAACTCACGATCCGAAGAAAACTCGCCAGTGGCAGCCAGTAGGCGACAATCGCTTCCCACAAATGCCTCCGGCAACGGAGCATACCGCGTCAGCCCGCGGCTCTGGCACACGGCGGGCGACGGACTGTGTTAGGAAGAGTTTCGTATAAGATCGCGCTGCGCGAGTGATGTGTCCCGCTGAGTTTTCCCCCGAAGAGCCTAGACTGCGCTGGCTGCGCCGTGCACCCGCCGGGATTTCCGTGAAAGGAGCTGACGCGCCACGCCCACCGCGCTTAGGTGTATTGAGCGGCACGTTTAATCCGCCCACCCGCGCGCACTTAGCCCTGGCCGAAGCCGCGCTGGCAGCGCTTGAACTCGCGGAAGTGCTGTTCGTGTTGCCGGAAGTCCTCCCGCACAAGGACCAGCTTGAAGCTTCACTTGAGGCGCGGGAGGAAATGCTCTTGCTGGCCATCGCTCGAAATCCGAAATTCTCGGCTGGGGTCACCTCGCATGGGCTGTTTCTGGATATCCATCGCGCCGTCGCCCCACACTTCCCCACGGACACGCGGATGTACTTTCTCACCGGCCGGGACGCCGCCGAGCGCATCCTGCTTCGGTGGCCTTACGCGAATCCCCAACAGGCAGTCGCGGAGATGTTCGCGCGGTTCGAGCTGGCGGTTGCCGGACGCGGCGGAAGATTCCAACTTCCGCCAGGTTCTCCGGCGGCACTCTTCGCGCAGAGAATCCATCGGCTTGAGATGCCGAGCGGCACGGAGGATCTTTCCGCGACGCAAGCGCGCCAGCGCGCAGCGCGCGAAGAGAGCATTGATTCCGTGGTGCCGAAAGAAGTCGGCGAGTATATCGCCGCGAGGCAGTTGTATCGGCAGTCGAAGAATTAAGGCCACGGCGCGCTGCGGCTGTTGGTAGCGGAAATTAATCCCGGGCGGGCCCTGCGGACGGTTGCTCCTCCCACTGGCGCGCCACCAGCGCCGCGACGACATAGCATGCCGCCGCGCCAACCAGCACTGCGGCCAGCCCTGCGCCCAGCGCCAGCAAAGTCGCCAGTGAAGTCGCGACCACCGAAGCACAGCCGTTAATGGCCCAAGCCCAGGGCAGGAGTTCTGCATTTGTCCGCCCGAGGTAGCGCAGTGCCAGCGGGAATGGCATCCCCATGGTTGTGAATGGCGCCATCACGGCAAACGCGACGCCCATTCGCGCGGCAAGCGGCCAACCCAGCAGGGGGCTGAGCGCCCCCCGCAGGCCGAAGGCGTACAGGGTCGCCGTGGCCGCCACCGCGAATGCTGCGAAGCTCGCTAGCCGCGCTGTTGATCTCCCCTTCCGCAACTGGCGAGCAGCCCAACCGCTGCCCAGGCCGGAGACCAGCAACAGCCCTGCCAGCACCACGGCCACGGAATAGATGGGGTTGGCGAGGAAAAACACCAGCCTTTGGATCAGCGCCATCTCCACGAACAGGTACCCTAGACCCAGCGCCAGGAAGTAGACAAGGACCCAAAGCCGCGCGTGCTGGCCGGAGGGTGAGCGGGCGGGCGTTGAATCGTTCGGCTGTAAGCCACGTCGCAATAGAACCAGCGGCAAGGCAATCAGCAGCGCCCCAAGCAGCGCCGCCTGCACAAGGGTCGCAACCAAGATGAGGTAGCCCCACTCCACAAAGGGGATCCACGCTGTGCCGACAGCGCCCAGCATCAGCGGGAGCGCGCGCCAGCGGAAGAAGTGGAAAAAATAGGGCCGGTCATCGGTAGCCGGTCGGAGGTAGAACGCATAATCTCGGAAGAACTGCTCGCGGCGTGCGCCGCCTGCGAGGATCGCGACGCTGGCCTCGGAATAGTAGTCGCGATCAAGCACGTTAAAGCGGTTGCCCTCGCTTGGCGCGATACCCGGGAAATAGGCGGCGTCGAACAGGCACTGCGCAGCCCAGTGGCGCAGCGCGGCCAGCTCGGCTGATGTGATCGGTTCGTTCTTTACGAGAAGCGTCGCGGTTGCCCAGCTCCGCACCAGCACCATCCGCTCGGCCGGGTGAAGACCCTTCCGTTCCAGCGCCGCAACAGCCGTGGCGAAGAGTTTCAGTTCATCGTGCGGTGGCAGGTGAACCCAGCGCGTTACTGCCAGAAGGCCGTGCGGGCGGAGGTGCCGTAGGTAGGTTTCAAAGGCCTCGCGCGTGTACAGGTAATTTTCGCCGACAGCTCCGACACCGCCTGCCGCTGCGGCGAAGGAATCGACAAGCGACAGATCGACTACATCCCAGGCTCCAGAAGCGGCTTCCATGAAGCTACGGGCCTCGGCGCGATGCACGCGAACTTCAGGCCGGTCGTAGAGCGCGCCGCTGAATTCGCGAAAAGTTCGGCGCAGCAGATCCAGTACGTTGGCATCGAGCTCCACCGCATCCACCTGCCGCGCAGCGTGCCGCAGCGCCAGCAAGACACCCGCGCC
>Ga0209158_1002752_pt1 | contig 10559 bp, 10 predicted proteins | sample GraSoiAngelo_140_FD_185897 | JGI IMG/M metagenome (GOLD analysis project Ga0209158, IMG submission 185897) | Grasslands soil microbial communities from the Angelo Coastal Reserve, California, USA - 14_0929_12_30cm (SPAdes) (version 2) | ecosystem: Environmental > Terrestrial > Soil > Grasslands ...
CTGACGCGCCTTGCGCGATCATCGACCAAGCCCACTTCGCGCCAACCGCGATCGCTTGCCCCAACGACGACATCCACCCGCCGATGGTGGACGTCGCCGACCCGAGCCTGCCACCGAACGTGCCCACCGCCGATTCGGCGCCTTTCAACCCGCCAGCGAAATTGCGGATCAACCCGATCGACCCGGTGATCGGTTTGATCAGGTTGCCGGCCATGGCGATACTGAACTGGGCGAGCTTGCCGATCACGCCGATCAGGCCACCCGCGAGCAGCGTGCCGATCACGATCGCGAACGCCGAGGCCGCGATCTTGTTCCCTGACAGCCACTGTGCGAACAACGCGAGCTTGCCCACGATCACGGTCACCGGCGGCAGCAGTTTGTCGCCAACCGCGATCGCCGCAGCCCCCAACCCGTCCTTCGCCTCGGACAGTTGCTGGTTGAACGTGCCCTGGATCTGGCTCCAGCCCTCGACGTTGCCGTGCGCGTCCGCCGCGGCTTTGGACACCGTGTCGATCGCTTTGCTGGTGTTGGGGGCGTTGGTCCCGGTCAACATCAATGCGACGTTCAGCGACGCCGAGTCACCCGTGGCCTTAGCCATCGCCCCGGCGTAGGTCTGCATGACCTGGGCGCCGGTCATCTGCGTGGACCCGATCTGATGGAAACTGTTGTACAGGGTCGCGAAACTCTGTGCCTGCTTCGCCTGTTCCACCGGCAATGCTTTGGTTGCCGCCGTAAACCCGGCCAGCGACTGCGTACCATCCATGACCGACTGGGCCGCCGTTTGCACCGCAGGCGGCAGACCTTTGAGCGCGGCGTTGAGGTTGAGAACGACCGAGGTCGCCTGTGGCCCCATGTCTTTCTGCACCGCGGCCGAGATTTCACCGAGAGTGCCGGACAGGCCCTTGGAGCCCAGGTTCTGTGCCAGATCGGTCGCGTTCAAACCCAACGCGGCCAACTCTTTGCTCATCACCGCGGTCGGGTTCTGCATGTGGCTGATCGCGTCCGCGAGGTTTTCGGCCGCCTGCTGCGCGCCGGTACCGTGCTGGGTCATCGACGCGAGGTCACCCAGGATCTCGCTGAAGTTGATGTGCGCGGCGCTGGCCTTGGGCAGGATCGCCGACATTGCCCCGGCCAAATCCTGGAAGTTCGTCTTGCCCTGGCTGGTGGCCGCGACCAGCTGTGAGGTGACGTCCGCCGCGCTGCCGACCTTCCCCTTGTAGTCGATCATCGCGGTGGAGACGGCGTCAGCGACCGTGGTCAGGTTCGCGTTCTCGGTTTTGGCGCCCTGCGCGGCTGCCTTCAGCGTGTCCAGTGCCGCCGTCCCGGACTGCCCCGCCGACGTGATTTTGTACATGGCGGCCGAAAGGTCATTCGCCGAATAGCCGACCTGCCCGGCGAGCTTCAAGATGCCTTGCTGGTCGGTTTGCAACATGGCCGCCGCCTCGCCACCAGAGGTGACCAGCCGGGTCGTCGAGGTCTCGAACTTCGCGGCCATGTCGACCACGGCGCCAGCGGTGAGCGCACCGGCCGCACCGACCTTGAGCAGCGACCCGGACACGTTGCCCAGCCCGCTTTGCCACCCTGGTGTCGCCGCCGCCGCCTTGTCAGTCGCGGCACCCACACCAGCGAGCGACGTGCCGTACTTGTTCGCCTGCGCCACCAACACATCAGTGCTGGCCGTCATTTCGGCGGACATGCCCGCGAACTTCGCCGCCTGCCTGTCCAAACCCGTTTGGATCTCGGCCGAGGTCGTCTTGAACGACGCCAATTGCCGGTCCCATGCGGCCTGTTCTTCCGCGGTGGCCGCGTCAACTGCGGCTGCCTCTGCGGCTGCCGCCGATCCCACACCCGTCGCGGACGCCCCCGCCGCACCAGCGCCAGCGGTGGCGCTGGCGGCGCCAGCACCGGCTTCCGCGCCGACTCGGCCCGCAGAGGCACCGACCTCGGCCATGCCGTCCCGCAACGCCTGTAGCGACCCGGCAGTGCGGGCGATGGCCGCGTCGACCTCCGCGAGGGACGCGTTGATCGCCGCCACCATTTCCTCGCCCGCAGCGGAAACCTGCGAGAACCCCTTCAGCAGTGGTGCGTTCACCGCGCGCAGGGTGAGGAACATGTCCGCGAGTTCGGCTTCACCAGCCACGACCGGTCACCCCCTTCTCGCGGAAGCAGGGGGGCGAGCAGCAGGATCAGGTGATGGAGATGCGGGCGAACGCGGCAGCGAACGCGACCGGTCCGGCCACGATCGCGATCCGGGACGCGGGCAACAGCCACGGATACGTCACACCGTTACGCAGCCCGGTTTCCAGGTAGCGGCCGTACTTGCTGGACGGGGTTGTGCTGGTGCGCCCGCGATAGGCGGGATACATGCCCATGCGTGGCCCGACCCGCGATACCCAATCCACGCCGTGCGGCAACGGGGTGGAATAGGCGATCGAGTTGACCAAGGTTTGCGAGATGATCGCCGGACCCGTGCCCGGCCTGGCCGGGGTCGGGGTGCCGTAGGCGTGCCGGCCGGTGGAAGCGTTGGTTTGTGCTTGACGCGCGACCGCCGCCGCCGTCACCGCCAACCCCTGGCGGGTCGCAACCTGGGATTTGGTGGCCAGTTTCGCCATCAACCCGGTGATCACACCAGGCGCGATTTCGATGCTAGCCACGGCACCTCCCCTGATGCCGTGGCCTACACCAACAGTTGCCCGCCTATTTGGACGTGCCAGTCATTTACCGCTGCTGTCCCGTCGCCGCTGGTCGGCTTCAGCCTGTCGACGGACTTGCAGCAAGTCCCAGGTGAACCGTTTGACGTAAAGCGGCGTCTCGCTCAATTCGTGAAACGACCAGTGGAACTCGAACATAAGCTCGAAGTCGATGAACTCGTCCGGCGGCGGCCCGGACGCCCACGTGCCCTCATAGATCGACTCGGCGACGAGCAGCACGTCTTCGTAGTACGGGGAACCCGGGCCTATTGAGGGTTCATGGCCTCGCCGATGACCTGGTTCAACTCCAGGATCGCGGCGGAGGGCAGTCGGCGCACCAACTCCGGTGTCGCCGGCAGTCCCAGCGGTTGTTGGTCGAGCGGTTCGCCGTTCTCGTCGACCTGGAAATCGGATGCGTCATACATCCGCCAGGCCACAACGAGTTTCGCGATGATCTCAGCGGTCCGTTCCGCCGCCTTCTGCTTGTCGACCGGGACACCGTTGGCGTCCAACTCCATGTCGTAGACCGCGAACTCGTCCGGCGGGATCACGCGCGGATTTTTGATCGTCACGAACAGTTCGGGCTGGTCGGGTTCGGTCAGGTGCGGAAAGCCGATCCTGACGACCCGGTTGGCGTATCCGGCCATCGACGAAACCATCTCCGGTACATGCGGAAGTTCTGGGGGTGAGCGGGTGGATGCGGCAGGAGGTCAGTAGGCGGTCGTCTGGTAGTTCTTCAGCACAGCCGACACCGCCCCGCCGTCGGTCGTGTTGTAGATACCGCTGATCGAAAAGTCGGCCTGCACGTACGCGGACCCCAGATCGCGTTTGCCCTTGTACCAACCCGACCGGGTCATGGTCATCGCCAACGACGCGCCGCCAGCCGAGAGCGGTTGGGTCAACGTCGCCGTCGCCGGGGTTTGCGTGTAGTTGGTGAACAGGTTGAGGTCCGTCAGGTTCTCGAAGATCGCCTTGTACGTGCCGTCCATGTCGAGCGTGCCGGAAAAGATCTCGCGCGGCGCCTGCACACCATCCGACGAGTGGATCGGCTCGGTCACCCGCTTGATCGTCACGTCGTAGGAGAGCCCGCGCGTGCTGGCGCCGCCCGCGTTCGTCATGTTCCACTGCCAGCCGATCTCGGGCGGGTACGCGGTGTACGTGGGCGTCATCGCCGACTGGGACGCACCCGGGAAACTGTTGTACTTCAGCGCGAACGACACCGCCGACTTCGGGTCGATCTTCATTTGGCATTCGGCCAGCTTCGACCCGACATAGCCGGTGGTGCCGACCGTGTCATACACGGTGATCGAATAGGACGGGATCGCGGTAGCGGACTGCTTGAACGTGTGCGTCGTCTGCGACACCAGCGTGCACGTCGGCGAGGTGTGTGCATACAACAGGCCGGTCGCCGGGGTGGTGATCGGGATCGTGTAGGGGCCGGTCCCGGTCGGGGCGCCGGTGACCGCGTATTCGAGGTTCGCGCCCGCAGTGTCTTGGATCATGATCGTGGACCCGGCCGGGATCGACGCGGTCGCACTGATCGACGTCGCCCCGGCCGTACTGGAGGTCGCCAGCGTGGTGGACACGCCCGCACTGATGGTGTCCGGGCCGATCACCCCACGCAGCCACCAGCCCACCAGATCCGGATAGCCCATCACGTCGATCGTCCAGGTCGCGTCCTGTACACCCGCATACAGACCCTGCACGGACGTGTCGTTGGCACGGTAGGACTCGTCCTTGATCTCGGCGGTGGTGTCCTCCCAGTCCGCTTTCGAAAACGGGACATAGATCGACGGGGCCTGGTAGGTGTTGGGCGTGACTTCCTTTCCGATACCGACGATCGCGAGTTTGCTCAGCTGCGTCATGCCCTCGCCCCCTCATCCCGCGCCCCGGCGGCGACACTCTTTTTCGGTTTGCTGCCCGGAGCGGCCGGGGGTGCGGTGGGAGCGGCCTGCGACGTGTCCTGACCGGGCGCTTCCACGGGAATGAACCCGGCCAACGGTTCGGGGTGATCGATCTCGCCGCCCGGGGGCACCTGGATCGGCGGGTCAAGAGTCGGCAGCAACAGTGCGCCACCAGAGATGTTGCGTTGGAGCACTGGTGCCTCCTGGGCATGCGAAAGCGAGGAAACGGGGTCAGACGACGGAATCGCGGTCGTCAGCGAGATAGGACAGGTCCGCCCGCAGCGCGTTCACGGCACTGGCGGTGACTTCGGGATCAGCGAAAATCACCGTGATCTCGCCGGGCTCGGGAGCCTCCGCCACACTCAGAAACGACCCGGCGGGGCTGGCGTGGGAGTGATCACCGACGAACCCCCGAACCCGGGTGATCAACAGATCGACCGCGGCATCGAACGCGCGCTGCTCGGTCTCCCACAACCCCGTACCAGCAGCGGTCGCACCGATCGGCCACCACAACTTGGCGCGATAGTGGTAGGTGTCGATACGGCGTTGCGCCGCGAACCGGGTATCCCGCAACATCGGCCGCACCAGATAGATACCGGTTTGGCGGGTGCCGGGGGTACGTGGCCAATAGGATTGGATGACGTTCCACGGGCCGCCGCCCGTCGCGGCGAGAGTCGGCAACCCGTCGCCGGACAGCGACAAAAACGCCACCTCGCGGTCAACGGCATCGGCAGTGCTCACCAACACCCCCCAGGCGCTATCTGCGGCGCGTGCGCCACACCCGCTGTGCTCGGACACGGCGATGCACGACGATGCGGGAACGGTGCCGGCGGCGGTGGGTGTGCACGAGACTTTTCAGGCTGCGGCGCCTGCGGGCCGAGATCAGACCGTGGTGGCGGGCATGGTGCACGCGTCGCCGGGGCTTCGTGCCGCGTTGCTGTGGTGGGCGCCGTCGCCGGACCGGCGATCCTTGTCCAGGCGGCCGACGCTTCCCCGCCGCTGTCACGGACTGTTTCGCGGCGGTGGACCGACGGGGGTGAGCAGAGACGTGATGCTTGCCGCGCAGGGCGGCGCTGATCTTGGCCTTGGCTGCCGCACTCAGATGCCGGCCACGAAGTTTGGCACTGATCTTCGCGCGGGTCGCGGCGGAGACCGCATGGTGTTTTCCCCGGAGCGCGGCCGACAGCTTTGCTTTCGTTGCCGCACTGAGGTGCCGGCCACGAAGCCTCGCCGATATTTTGGCGCGGGTAGCCGCATTGAGCTTTCTTCCGCGCAGGGCGGCACTGATTTTGCTGCGCGCGGAAGCTGATAAGTGCCTTCCGCGGAGCGCCGAACTGATCTTCGCTTTGGTGCTTGAGCTGAGGTGGTAGCCCTTGCGCGTCATGGGCCACCACCCGCTACGAGACGTGTCGCTGGTAAGCCGAAATCCAGGCGACTGCGGTGGCCTCCAACGCGCCCGCATCGTGCCCGTGCGTGATCAGGTTGGGGTCCAGTTCCTTGGCCGCGATCGACGCCGCCATCCAGATACAGGCCCGCACCAGGTCAGCGGGAACCGTGGTGTAGCCGCCGCCGTAGGTCGCCCGGATCAGGGAGCCGATGGGAATGAACTGGCCCAGGTTGAACCACACATGCCCCGAATCGAGTTCGGGCCCGACGTACTGGACCGGGGTCAGGTTCTGCGACCCGCCATACGACCGGATCACCGTGACCGCCAGGCCCGAATAGGACCAATACTCGGCGTACTGGGGCGCGTATTGGTTCAACCAACAGTGCCGGACCAGGGTGGACGCGCCGAGCGCGTACGCGTAGGACCGACCCAACGTGCCCTGCAAATCCAACGGCAGATTGGCCGAATCCGTGTATTCATCCGGATCCATGCCTTGCGCCCGGTGAGTTTCGGTCAACCCAGCGAACGGAGCCAACCGCCGATCAGCCTCGGTCTCGCACGCCCGGGTGGCCTGGATCATCAGATCACCCAAAGCCTCGGGCGAGTAGCTGCGCACCAGGTCCGCGAACGGTCCGGTCTGCATCTGGGCCACGGTCGCGAGCGGGACAGGCGAATCGGCCACCGCCGATCACCCCCGTTCCCGGCTATGCGGTCTCGGTGACTTCGCTGGCGCGCGCCGAGCGAGTCTTGCGTTGCGGCGGCGGTGACTCGCTGATCTCGGGATCCGGCTCGGGCTCGATGACCTCGAACCCGGCATCCGCGATCGCCAGCAGGGCCTGGGCGTGCTCGTAGGGCATGTCGATGATGTCACCATCGTGAGCCCACACGTGCCCGAGCGAGTCCGAACCAGCCCGGCGTTTGCGGACCAAAACCACGGTGTACTACCGCCTTTCGCGACGAAGAAAAACCGGGTGACCGAGGTCATCGATGTCGGGGGGACTATCACCCCGGTCACCCGGCGATGGGAAAACTGGGTGGATCAGGCTGCGGTGAGTCGCTGCTTCTCGCGATACCGCTTCGTTTTGGCCTGAGAACAACCGCGGCAACAACGACGTGCGCCGCTCTTGACGTATCCCCACTCGGCGTAGGAGTGGCCATTACGGCACGTCAACCGAGGTGCCCGAGGTGGCTTTGGCTCAGCCAGGAGACGCTGCCGCTGCCGGTGCTCGGCCGAATAGCGCCGCTCACAGGTACGGCACGCCCTCTTGCCGTCCTTGCATATGCGCAAGTTGTCACCAGCGTAGAGGTGGTTAGCGGTGCAGTGCGTCTTGTCGCGCTGAAACCGCGCACCGTGTTCCCATGCTTTGGACCGGCGCACGTTCTCCGCGCGAGTAACCGCCTCCAGATGACGGGGATTCACACATGCACGATTGCAACACAGGTGATCAACGACCAGGCTTTCTAGGATTGGCCCGATGAATAACTCGTGGGCCACGCGGTGCGCGAGCCTCACTTTGCCTTGGTATGCGAACTGTCCATACCCGCTTAGAGATCCGAGCGGCCTCCACTGCCAGCACGGTCCCAGGTGAGGGCATCGATCGGGAACTGGGCCGGCCGTATTCACTTTGCGCAAAAACCGCGCAGTACGCTCGTCCAAGTCGACTCCTGTTTAGTCGGCCACACCCCGGGCCGGTGTCAGCCGGCGCCGGGGCCTTTTCGTCAACGTGACACTACAAGCCAGGTAAGACAAAACCGGGTTCTAGCCGCACCTCACGATCAGACGGCAACTCCCACCCTGGCCAAACGGCCAGCATATTTCGGTGCCCGAATGGCGAGGGTTGTGTCGGTGATGACCGCGAACGGCAACGTATCCGGCGACGTGGTCGTGGGGTAGACATCCAACGGGCTGACTTCGCGGACGTACGGGCGGATCACGTTGTCCCGGTCCCGCGAGGTCAGGTAGATGTTTTCCAGCCCGACAGCTGGCGGGAACAGGCCGGTGTTGGTGCCGACGTAACTGGCCGGGTACTGGGCGGGCACCGTGGACCCGTTCTGGGGCACCAGGGTCGCACCAGTGTCGATGATCGAGGTGGTCAGGATCGGGGTAACCCCGTCCGCCTGCAACCCCACGGTCGCGTCCACGTACCCGAGGAACGTTTCGGTGCCGGTCGAGGTAGACCGCCACACCCGGTACAGCTGCGGCTGGGAACCCTCGAACCCGGTCGGCGTGGAGAACGACAGAGTGATCGTCGAGGTGGAGCCGGTAGTAGCCTGGGACACTTCGGCCGACGCCGCGATCTCACCCTGCCGCGCACAAATCGCGCTGACCTTGTACGAGTAGGTCGCCGCCGCCAGGGTGCCGCCGGTGGTCGCGGTCGCCGAAGTGACGGTGCCCATCGACAGGTTCCGGGTCGACAGGAACGACGACTTGATGATCGGGATGTCGCGGTAGGTCGGCACCAACAGGCCGGCCGCGATCTCGACCTGGTCCACGAACCGCTGCTGCGACACCAACAGTTGGGCGATCTTGCTGTTGGCGGTGTTGGACATCAGCAACATCCACGAGTCGTCGAACACCGACATCGCGGCGTTGGACTCGACCATGTCGATCAGTTCGTCGAGCATGGCCAAGGTCAACGACCCGCCGGCCTTGTCCTGGGCGTTCTGGTTGCCGCCGGTGAACGTCGCGATCTGGCTGTCGAACCCGTCGAACTGCGGGCGGGCACCGAACTGGGTGGACGCCGCATTGGCCCACAGCATCGCGGTTTCGACGTCCCAGTAGATGCCGCGGATGGCGCCTTCGATTTCCGTCTGTCGCAGGTCGCCGATGACCTGGCGGGTGACTTCCTGGGCGTAGCCGGTGACCGCGCCGACCACCTGGAGGTGGGTCATCTTGAAGTTGTTCTGGACGTAGGTGCTGTTGCTCACGGGGAGCGCGCCGCCGTCGGCGACGAACCCGCCGGTCGCCAGCTGGGTGCGCTGGTTGAAGTAGTAGGTGTCCGAATCCCATTTCGTCGAGGGCAACGCGCGGCACAGCGGGGAGTAGCGACGTTGGTATTCGAGCAGCAACGGGTCGATGATCTTCGGGATGAGGGCACTGGCATTGGCGGCCAGCAGCGCCTCACGCAGTTCAGACGGCATGCGCCTGTCCTTTCGGGAGCAATGGATAGGGCCGGAAACGCCGAACACCCCGCCCAAGGGGAAGGAGGCGGGGTGTTCGCGGGGCGACCATCACTGCCGAAAGGCACCAACACCACGAAAGGTGTTGGCGGTCAAGAACTATCGGGGACTCGTTCAGATCAGGTGGTGTCGCCGAGATAGTGCGACCGGATCGCCGGACCGAAAAACTTCCGGCGCTCTTCCGGGCTGTACTTGTCCAACGGCTTGTTCGGCCAATCGGCCGGCACCCCGTACTCGTTCAACCCGTCCACGCTGGGAGTGACCGCCGCGTCGGCTTCGTTCGCGGCGGCGCGGCGCACTACCAGCCCCTTGCGGCCTGGCACACCAGCGAGTTGGACGTGTTCCTGCACTGCGAGCGGCAACGCGGATTTCACGCCTTCGCTCACCAGCCGGGCGATCATCTGCTCGGTGGTTTCGGTCGCCACCGGCGTCGGCACGACCGCCGGGACGGCCGCAGGCGCGGGGGCCGGGGCGGATTCCGCGCTCGCGGACACCGGGGCACGCAGCGCGGCCAGCATCGCCGCGAACTGGGCATCGGACATCGTGACCGCACCGCCCGCAGCCGGGTCGGCGGCAGGCGGCGGATCAGCAGGCACATCCGGCGCGGTGGGGGTGGGGGCGGGCTCGGTCGGGGCGGCCGGGTCGACCGCCGGAGTGGGTTCGTCGGCCATCGCCGGTTCCTCCTGGGGGGTTGGGTCGGCGGCCGGGACGTCCGGTGCCGGTAGTGGGTCGGGAACACCAGACGACCCGTCGGGGTCGCCGGAGTCAGGGGGCAGATCGAGTTCGCGCACACTGTCGGATTCCGGGTCCGTCTCGGCGACCGCGTTACCGCTGGTGCCGGCGTGGCCGTCGGTTTCGCCGCCCATGTCGCGGTCGGTGTCCTCGCGCTCCGCGCCAGGCACGTCCATGTCCCCGTCCATGTCGGGGTCGATCGAGGCCAGCGCCTTGCACGCGCCGTCCATCGCGGCCCGCCCGATCAGGTCCAGGTCGGCCGGGTCGACCTGGTAGGAGGACACGGTGACGTTGACCGGCCCGTTCGACAGCGAGATCGAAAACGATCCGGCGGTCGAGGAATCCGGGTAGTAGTCCTCGATCACCACGCCGGTTTCAGCGTCCAGGAAACCGGATTCGGTGACCTGAACGACAGGGTCGACCAGCCAATGCTCGGCGGTGATCTTCACGCCGAATTTGGTGAGCGCGGCCCGGATCCGGCCCTTGATCCGCTTGAGCTGCGGTGCCGTGTACGCTTTGGCGTTTTTCGCCTGGTTGACGTAGCTCCAGGCCGCCTTGGCATGAGCCTTAGTGTCCAGAGGGTACCGTTTGGCCTTATCGTCCTGATAGCCCGGATCAGCGTAGTTGCTAGCTCCCGGCGTCGGCGCCGCCGCAGGCTTCCCACTC
>Ga0209158_1002759_pt1 | contig 10545 bp, 9 predicted proteins | sample GraSoiAngelo_140_FD_185897 | JGI IMG/M metagenome (GOLD analysis project Ga0209158, IMG submission 185897) | Grasslands soil microbial communities from the Angelo Coastal Reserve, California, USA - 14_0929_12_30cm (SPAdes) (version 2) | ecosystem: Environmental > Terrestrial > Soil > Grasslands ...
CCTCATCCGGAGTCATGGTGTGTGCGCCCGGCTCCCCTGGATCGCGGCGGAAGATGCAATACCCGCAGTAATCGCGGCACAGATTCGTCAGAGGAATGAAAACTTTGCGGGAGTAGGTGATGAGCTCAGGCTTAAAGCGTTCCTTAACTTCTAGTGCTGCGGAAAGAAGAGCCGGAAGCTCATCGTCCGTGGCCCGAATCAGGCAAATTGCCTGCTCGCGCGAGAGCGGCGCCGAATTCAGTAGGTCCAAGACCGAGCCGGACCGAGTAATGGTATGAGCTAACGCCAAGGACTCACCTGATTTGCCGTGAAACACTCGTTGAGTGTTTCGTGTGAAATTCAATTTTAACCGCCCGAATCATACATGAGAGCTCGACGCTCCGCGCCTAAGCCGAATGGAGCTACGGGCGTGTCCTCCGTCGTAGAGTACTCCGCCTGAGTCGAGGTCCATCAGGGCCACCTTTGGGTGCGTTAGATTCACACAGAGCCGTTGAATTGTTCAACACTTGACAACGTGAACAAAGAGGGAGCAAGATGGCGCGCGACTTCGCGTCCCGTTCCCGGTCTACATTCTCATGGAGCGCTCGCAGATTCACCGGGTCAGTGTTGCGGATCAGGTCGCGTCCATCCTGCGCCAGCGGATTTTGAAAGGCGAGCTGCGCCCGGGAATGCCACTCCAAGAAGTCCCTCTGGCAGCTTCTCTCGGCGTCTCGCGCAACACCATGCGGGAAGCCACCCGCATTCTTTCACTCGAAGGGCTCCTCACGCGCAGTATTCATCGTGGTGTCGCGGTTTCACAACTTTCGCTCAAAGATGTTCAGGAAATCTATCACCTGCGCCGGATGCTGGAAATTCCAGCGGTGCTGACGGCCAAGACAAACGACGCCGATGTGCTGCCTGAGTTGAAAAATGCCTTTGAGGGTTACGAGCAAGCGGTACAGGATCGGGACTGGGTGCGTGCCGTCGAATTCGATTTGCAGTTTCACACTTTGCTGATTCGCTTCCACCGCAACCGGCGTCTGGAGTCTTTTTATCAAAAGCTGATCGGCGAGCTGCGCATGGGTATGGTGCTGGTGGATCGCGGTCATGACGATCCCGGAAGATTGGTTCCGGCTCACCGGAGGTTGTATCAGCTTTTGTCGGCGGGCAAGCTTAAGCAATGTGCTGCGCTGCTGGCGCAGCATCTGGATGATTCGGAATCAAGATTGAGCCGGATTATGGGGGGCCACAATTCCGGGACCAATGGAAAACAGAAGATCTGAACCAAGCGTTGGCGGTGGCGCCAACAGGGAGGATGCAGGCATGACAACAACAAGCGCCCAGAGTAGTTTGTGCAATGTGCGCCTGGCCGTGTTGCTGGTTGTTTTTCTGACGGCTTCGTCGCTTTCCGCGCAGGTTGTTACGGTGACTATTCAAGGCCGGGTGTATGACACCACGGGCGCGGCAATTTCACAAGCAAACGTGTCGGTGACGAACCCAGCGACGGGATTCTCCCGCTCTGCCACCGCATCGGCCACTGGCGACTATCAGATTTCGGCGCTGCCCGTCGGCGACTATACCGTTACGGCAGAGAAATCCGGGTTCCAGAAGCAGGCGAAGAGAGTCCACTTTGATATTGGCGCTAGCGGCAATGTGGACTTTAACCTTGCCGTCGGGCAGATCGCTCAAGAGGTAACGGTGCAGGATGTCGGTGAGGTGGCCGAACCCACGCGGACGATGGTCAGCTCTGTGATTGATGAGCAGAAAATCGAAAATCTTCCGGTAAATGGACGCCAGTTCATCGATTTCGCACTCTTGGCCCCGGGGGTGAAAATCGGCGACACCACGTCGGGCAGCACCGATGTAATTATCGAACCGGTGACCAAGTTGTCGTTCGCGGGCCAGAATATTCATTACAACTTTATTGCCGTGGACGGCGCGGACAACATTTCCACCGCCTCAGGGGTACAGAAGTACACGCCTTCGCAGGAAGCTGTACGCGAATTCCGTGTGATCAACAGCAGCTACAGCACGGAATTTGGCCGGGCTGTGGGCGGCATCGTCAATATCATCACCAAGAGTGGTTCGAACGATTTTCACGGATCGGCGTACGAATACTTCCGCAACGATAAGCTGGATGCTGGCAGCATTCTCGCCTCGTCGGATCCGTCGTCGTGTGCGACCCCAGGTGTTTTATCTTCCGGTGGGTGCAAAAAACTTAACAAGCTGCGTCAGAACCAGTATGGCTTTACCTTGGGCGGGCCCGTCATTAAGAATAGGACTTTTTTCTTCGGGAACTACGAAGGCCAGCGCCGTCGTGAGTCTCCGTATTACAACTCGATCATCTTGAATAGCATTGACGCCATCCAAGCGTTCGAGAATGGGATCGGAGTTCCCGTGGATAACTTAAACGTTACCCGCAACACCGACTATGACAACTTGCTGGTCCGGCTGGACCATAGTATCAATGAGAAGAACAACCTTTTCATCCGCTACTTCTTCAATAGCGGTAATCTCAAAAACTATTCGCCGCTCAACGATGGTTTCGATTTGCCATCTGGTTTCAAAAACAACAACGACAAGGACCACTCGATCGTTGGCAATCTCTCGACGACATTTACCCCATCGCTGGTGAACGAACTCCGCATTCAGTATGCCCACCGTAACTATGATTTCGCCACCGCGAGTTCAATCCCCCACATGGAAATAGCGAACCAATTCACCATCGGCGTGAACCGCGGCAATCCAGATTTCTACAGGGAGGGCCGATTTGAGCTCGTGGATAATCTCACGAAAAACGTAGGAAAACACACCTTCAGCTTTGGCGGTGACTACAACTGGGTGCGTACCACGGAATCTTTCCCTCTGTTCTATCCGTTTGAGGCAGTGTTTCTCTGCGTCGCACCGGATCCTAGCAATCCGCTGTGTGGCATTTCGAATTTGATGGAACACGACCCGGTGCTCATCGAATTCGAGCGGTTTCAAGCGCCTCTGTTTAATGAGCCGACCTTCAATACGGCGGTATTCCAAGGACATGGCTATCCCTCTTCGGTCCGCAACGCCGCGCAAGGCACGCTGGACCACACTTACAGTGGACTCTTTGCCCAGGACAATTGGCGCGCCACCGATCACCTCACGGTGAACCTTGGGGTGCGGACCGACTGGGAGACCTGGCCCACAGGCGTGCTGAACACGCAATGGGGAGTGGATCCAAGGTTGGGAATTGCCTACAGCCTAGGCACGAAGCGAAACATCGTAATCCGCGCGGGCTCAGGTTTGTTTCACGGGATCGTCCCCGCCCCGTTGCTGGCGTGCCAGAAACCTTCCTGTGGTGGACAAACAAAATTCCGGCCACAGGAAGATGACTTGAACTCGGTGACGCAATTGTACGGATTTGTCAGCAGCCAAGGTCCGGGCGGCTTGTTGCAGACTGCCTTCAATAATCTGTTAAACGGCAGCTACCCCGACAACCCAGCCAATTTCGTGCCCGGATTTCAGGCTCCGTTCACGGTGGTGCGCTTCACCAAGAACCACCGCCAGCCCTATGGAATCCAGAACAGTCTTTCGCTCGAATTTGAGCCTGCAAAGGACGTCGTCCTGAACATCAGTTATTTGCGCACCCACGGCGTACATTTGGGCAGTTTCTTCAATATCAACCAACCCGCACCCACAGGCAACGTCCTGGTACATGACTCCAAGGGCGATGCCGGCTTCAAGAATACGTTCTGGGTTCCTGGAACCGGTAATACGATTCCTGGCGCCGCCAATCCTAATTTATTCAACTTTTTCGAGGCCGACTCTCGCTGGTACTCGGAGTTCGACGGGCTGCTGATTAACCTCAACAAGCGCGTAACTCACCACATTGGCTTTGGAATCAGTTACACCTGGTCGAAAAGCCTAGACGACGGACCCAATCCCAGCTTCGTGCTAATCCCGCAGGACAGTGGCAACTTTGGCGAGGAGAAGGCACTTTCAGCGGACCATGCGGCACACCGGTTTGTGGGCAACGCGACTTTCGAGAGTCCAACCCACATGAATGCTGTGGTGAACAATTGGCAGCTGTCGACTATCGTCAGCCTGGAGTCGCCTCACTATTTCACAAAGTTTACGGGGTTCGATGCGAATGGAGATGGTTTTCCGCTCAACGACCGCGTCGGAATCGAACCGAGAGACACATTTAAGGGCGACAGTTTTCAGAGCGTGGACCTGCGAGTCTCGCGAACCTTCAAGCTGACTGAGCGACTCAGTCTGCAGGGTTTGGCGGAGAGCTTCAATACAATGAATGCGGTGAACGTCCGTTTCTTCAACACAGTTTATGGAGCTCCGGACTTCATCCCGGCAGGCACACTTGGCACATTTCGCGAGGGATCACCCAACCCAAACTATGGCACGACACGCGCCATCTTCAATCCGCGCCAGATTCAGTTGGCGTTGCGCCTTACATGGTAGAACTTTGCATGAGTCATCCACGGTGTTCCATCTCGGAGCTCCGAAATTTTATGAGTGTGACGCAGGCAGAGTTTCGCAAAGCCCTGGGCTGTTTCGCGACGGGAGTTACGGTCATAACTGTGGATTACGAAAGCGAAGTACACGGAATGACGGCGAACGCCTTCGCCTCCGTTTCTTTGGACCCGCCACTGGTGCTGGTATGTGTGGATCAGCGGGCGCGGACGCACGCTCATTTACACTCGAAGAAGCGGTTCGGAGTAAATGTTCTGTCGCAAGATCAGCGTACGATTTCGGAATACTATGCTCGTCCGACTCGTGTCCACCAGCGTGCGGAACAAGAAGCTGGAGCGAAATTTGATCGCACTGCGCTGGGAACTCCAGTGCTGCATGGCGCGCTGGCTTATCTCGAATGCCGATTGAATACAGCACAGGATGCAGGAGACCACACTATCTTCATCGCTGATATTGAGGATGTTGTGGTTCGCGAAGGGGAACCGTTGCTTTACTTTCGTGGAAAATACCGTGAAATCGGGCCGGTCTCGAATGGCATAGGCAAGAGTGCCGCGAGCCCGCAGTCGCATTCGGCGGAAAGGAAGCGGTAGCGGAGAACAATGCGATTCGGGATCTACTGCGAAATTCAGACGCCGCCGGGGAAGCCGCACTACGACATGACTTGGGAGATCATGCGGCAGATCGAGCATGCGGACGAATGTGGATTCGATGTTTACTCAGTGATTGATCATCACTTCTTTCAGAAGTTCTCGATCTCCGCAAATCCTCTGGCCATGTTTGCCGCCGCTGCGCAACGCACCAAACGCATTCGCTTCCGCACGGCGCTGCATACGCTCCCGCTCGAAAATCCCATGCGTTTGGCGGGCATGATTGCCGAAACGGATATCCTCACCAACGGACGTCTGGAATGCGGACTGGGACGAGGACACGCCTGGCTATTTGGTCCCTCGTCACTGCCGCTCGAAGAAAGCCGTCCGCGATACAACGAGGCGATTGACATTCTTGAACTGGCATTCACGAAAGAAAAGTTCTCCTACGATGGCGAATACTACAAAGTGAAAGATGTGACGGTGGTACCGCGTCCGGTACAGAAGCCGCATCCCAAGTTCTATACCGGCGGTACCAGCGACATCACATATCAAATGGCAGGCGAAAAGGGCTGGGGTATGTTTGTGCCGCCGCTACTGCCTTGGCATGTGCTAGAAGCACCGCTGAACATCTACAAGAAAGCCTGCGCAGCGCACGGGCATGAGCCCGATATCGTTTATATTCGTCCGGTCTACATCGACGAAGATGAAAAGCAGATTCGCCGCGAAGTCGAGCAGGCACTGCATAATTTTCTAGCGTTCAACGCTTCGCCGATCGACTCACTTCAGAGTGAAGAGAAAAAAGCCGAGCTACGCGCTAAGGGCTACGGCTTCTACGCCAGCGGGGCTCTTGAGTCGCTGACGAAATTAAGTTACGACGAAATCGTCGAGCAGGAGATTGGATTCATTGGCCCACCGGAGAAAGTCGTTCGCCAGGTGAGCGCGCTTCTAGAAAAGGGTGGTATCGGTGAGCTGGCGATTGTCTCCAACTTCGGCGGGCTTGAGCATTGGAAGAGCATCAAGACGCAGCACATGTTCGCCAAGCACGTGATGCCCGCATTTCGTGGGAGCACAGCGCGACAGGCTGCGGCGGATTAACTCCGCGTGCTCTGCGAATCTTAGCGGACTCTGCGGTCGAAAGGTTTTAACCGCAAAGATCGCGAAGGAGCGCGAAGATCGCAGAGAAAAGCTACGTCCCAATGGCTACGCAGGCTGCTACCAAATTCGCTGCAACTAACTTCCCCGCCATGAGCACGCAGCGCTTGCTAGTGTTCGGCGGAATCGCACTCATCGCTGGAGGCATGCTCTTCGGTGACATCTTTGCCGTTTTCGTCCTTCACCAGAACGGCGGAGAAACAAGTGCCGCTCTGCTGGCCGCCACGCAAGCCGTCGCGGCGCAGAACCCGGCAGCGGTCAAGGACGCATTCACCAGAATCGGCGGCTTGCTAGAAGATCGCGGCACAAAAGTGGACGCACACGTTCACCTGACCGACGCGGGCTACCTCGCGCTGCTGCTGGCGCTCGTACAGCCCTATGTTGCTTTGTCGAACTGGCGCAAGAAACTCCTGGCCAGGTTGTTTCTGCTAGGGGGTGTGCTTCTGCCAATCGGCATTTTTCTGATCCATTACGTAGGCCTGGCTTACAGCCCATCGTCAGTGATCGGCTGGGCGAGCATTTTGGCTGACTCGGCTGGCGCCCTGATGATCATCGCTCTGCTCGGCGAGGCATTGGGCTTGCTCAATTATTTTCGGAGCGGCAACCGGTCGATTGAAGATGAATTGCAGCAAGATCGCACGTGGGAACGACGAACCTTACTTTCCGGGGGAACGGTCCTGGTGCTGCTTGGATTTCTGTATGGCGCCTGGTACGCCGGTATGAATCTTTACGAACAGGAGGCGCGAGAGCGAAAAATTCTCGGGGACGTGCTTGACGCCGCCGTTGCAAACAGTTCGGCGGCTGCGCAATCCGTAAACGCTTACGGCATGTTGGCTGCAGAAAAGGCGGTCGAGATCGCGGGGCACTCGCACATCATCGAATTCGGCCTGCTCGCGATTCTCCTGTCGTTCATCCAGCCGTACGTTTTTCTTCGAGACGTGTGGAAGCGCCGTTGGGCACTGCTGCTGCTCGCAGGGTCGCTCATTCTCCCGATCTTCGTTCTGCTCGAACTCAAGATTGGCTTGGTCGCTGGCGGCATCGCTGATCTCGGCGGACTGATGGTGATCGTCGCGCTCATCGGCATGTTGGTCGGCGTGCTGCGCTACAGTGGGAGTATCGATGCGCAGGCCGGAGGCTTATCATGAACCGCGCAAGGAAGGTGCTTGTCTTCGGCGGTCTCGCCCTGGCGGCGTTCGGAATGCTTTACGGTCTCTACTACGCCGTTTTCGTGGAACACCAAACGCTCGATCACATGGGCGGATCGCTGGCAACTGCATTTGTGTGTGCGGCGGAGCGTCAGATTCCCGAGTCACGGATGGCACTTGATGCATACGCGTTAACCAAGTACGACTACGTCCGCCAGGTGGATGTGCACTCGCATTGGATCGGCCTCGCGATGTTGATGATCGTGCTAGGAGCCGCATTCGATCGCGTAGCATTCGGTGAGCGGCTAAAGTTGTGGACCGCTTGGGCATTACTCGCCGGGTCTGTGCTATTCCCTTTGGGAGTGATTCTTCAAACCGCGAGCCACGGCAGCATGTTCGCCTCGGCGCTTGCAATTGTGGGATCGGCATTGGTCATCGGTGCACTGGCAGTTACGGCGTTTGGTTTTATGCGGGAGAAGACTGCTTCGTAGTGACTCCAACACCTGGAGCAGGATGCCCTCGGTGCAGCCAGCAAAATGCCGGTTCTACATTTAAACTGAATCGCTCAATTTAACTGCGACAATGTATCCACGAGCTTTCCACTATCACCGTGCCGCTTCGCTGAAGGAAGCTTCCACTATGCTCTTGCAACTCGGCGAAGAAGCCAAGCTGCTCGCAGGAGGCCAGAGCCTGATCCCGCTGATGAAGCTGCGCTTCGCCAGCCCAAAGCATCTTGTGGATCTGAATTTCATCTCCGGGACGTCTTACATCAAGGAAGAAAACGGCGCCTTGCGATTTGGCGCCTTGACTCGGCACGCGGAGGTCGAGTATTCGGCCAGTGCTGCGAAGCTCCCAATTCTTCACGACTGCGCATCGGGCATTGCCGACGTACAAGTCCGTAATCGTGGAACCATCGGCGGATCGCTCGCCGAAGCCGATCCCAGCGGGGATTGGGCCACGGTGTTGATGACGCTCGAGACGGAAGTTCGTTGTCTCGGCACGAAAGGCGAGCGGATCATCCCACTCCCGGAATTCATCAGAGACGCTTATACAACTGCCCTATTACCCGATGAAGTGCTGAGCGAGGTCATAATCAAAGTTCCCCCGAGAGCGAGCGGAGGCGCGTATCTGGCCTTCAAGCGCTCGGCGCCCGTGTATCCCACCGCGAGCGCAGCTGTGCGGCTAACGATGGAGGGCGATGTGTGCAAAGAAGCCGCAATCGTGCTGGGCTGTGTGGGGTTGACTCCGATCAAGTCAAACGACGCTGAAACTGCATTACGAGGACAACGGATCACAGAGAAAGCTATCTCGGCAGCCGTGGAAAGCGCGCGGGCGGCTGCCGACCCCCAATCCGATATGCGCGGTTCCGCGGAGTACAAACGAACACTGGTTGGTACGCTAGTCAAGCGCGCGATTGAAATTGCCGTGCAGCGCGCGGGTGGCAAGCAAGTCGAGGTAAGCCACATCTATGCCTGAAACGATCGAGAACGTCGCAATCAAAGTAAGCGTGAACGGCAAACCGCGCTCGCTAAACGTTGAACCGCGCACACTGCTGGTTGAAATGCTACGCGAGCAGCTCGATCTCACGGGCACACATGTCGGCTGCGATACAACTTATTGCGGAGCGTGCACGGTCTTGATGAACGGCGCAGCGGTGAAATCGTGCACCATATTCGCTGTTCAGGCTGATGGCGCGGAGATCACGACGGTTGAGGGACTGGAAAGCGCTGGCCAACTTCATCCCATTCAGAAGGCCTTCGGCGACGCTTACGGCTTGCAGTGCGGATATTGCACGCCCGGCCTGATGCTGTCAGCTTCGCAGCTACTCTCCCGCAACAAACAGCCGAGTGAAAAAGATATCCGCAAAGCCATCGCTGGGAACACCTGCCGCTGCACGGGATATCAGAACGTGCTCAAAGCGATCCAGTTGGCCGCGCAGAATATGAAGGGGGTCTGAGGTAATGGCGATCAAGTTCGGTGGGGAGTTTGAGGTCAAAAAAACGCCGGAAGAAGTGTATGACTTCCTCACCGATCCCAAGAGATTCGCTCCTTTGCTGCCGGATTTTCAGGGGATGACGCAGCAGGATGCAACACACTTTACTGTCAAAGTGAATGTCGGGATTTCCTACATCAAGGGGACGGCGGAAGTGAAAATGCAGCTCGCCGAAGCCGATCGCCCTAAACGTGCGCAGTATAAGGGTCAAGGCAGTGTGGCAGGTGGAAATGTTTCGCTGACGGCTGGATTCGATTTGTCGCCGGTGGACAGCGGAACTAAAGTGGCTTGGCAGGGAGAAGCACAGATCTTTGGACGGCTGACTTCGGTTGCGGGCGGGCTGCTCGAGCCGCTGGGTCGAAAGAACGTGCAGAAACTAATCGACGGATTGCAGGCAGCCCTTAAGTAAATACGTAGGGACAGCCGCCCCCGGCTGTCCATCGAGCGCAGCTCGACGGCTTTTCAAAACGTAGGAAGCGGAGGACCAGCAGGTGAGTTCCGGGACTGACAGCAAGAACTGGGTAGGCAAACCTCTTCCGCGCAAAGAAGAGAATCGCCTGCTGCGAGGCCGCGGCAAGTTTGCCGATGACATCAAATTGCGCGAGATGCTCTATCTGCACTTCGTGCGTTCTCCTTATGCCCACGCGAAGATCGTCAGTGTGGATACTTCCGCCGCCGAAGCACTCCCCGGGGTAGTCTGCACTCTGACCGGCGCAGAGATTGCGGTGCAGACACAGCCTTTCATCGAAATCGGGCCGGAGCCGTTTGCGAAGATCAAAGACTACCCAATGGCAGCATCAAAGGTCCGCTATCAAGGCGAGCCAGTCGCCGCGGTAGTGGCGGAATCGCCCGCAATCGCAGACGACGCGGCCGAACTCGTTCAGGTGGAATATGAGTCGCTCGATCCGGTCGTTGATGCTGAGGAAGCATTACAAGATAAGAGCCTGCTCCATGAAGAGGCCGGAACCAATCGTGTGTGGAATGGCGTTTTCGAATATGGCGACGTCGAGAAAGCATTCAAAGACGCAGCGTACATCGTCAACATCGACCGCCTTCATTTTCATCGCTTCTCGAGCACACCTCTTGAGAACAACGTCGTCATCGCCGCGTGGGATCCTAAAGATGAACGCATCTATTACTCCTGCAACAATTCGTTCCCCTCATTCGCGATTCAGTTTCTCGCGGCGCATCTGAATGTTCACATCGATCGTATTCGTGTAGAGAC
>Ga0209158_1002761_pt1 | contig 10544 bp, 8 predicted proteins | sample GraSoiAngelo_140_FD_185897 | JGI IMG/M metagenome (GOLD analysis project Ga0209158, IMG submission 185897) | Grasslands soil microbial communities from the Angelo Coastal Reserve, California, USA - 14_0929_12_30cm (SPAdes) (version 2) | ecosystem: Environmental > Terrestrial > Soil > Grasslands ...
CAGGCACACCAGCGCGGCCCCGGCCGCCGCGGCCTCCGCCACCTTCACGATCGCCTTCTCGAGGTTCACGGCGGGATCGCCGGACATCGCCATCTGCACGAGTCCGATGGTGTATTTCTTCGGCGGCGATCTGTCGGTCATCGGGGAGAACAGTACCAGCGCCGACCCCACGGCGACAGGGATCAGTGCTTCGTCTGGGCCCAGCGCGTGGGGTCGAACAGTGCCTCGGGCAGCGGCGTCCCGGTCCGGATCTCCGCATACTGCTCGAGCCACCGCTGCCGGCCGTCCACGAGGAATGCCACCTCGGCCGAGACCCAGGCCGCGCCGACGGGCCGGTACTCGTTGAAGCGGGTGTCGCTCGTGCGCGTCGTGTCGCGCTGCCCGGGCTCGAGCAGTCGCACGAACAGCAGTCGCTCCTTGTCCACCCAGAACTGGCGGGTGCGCACGTCCCCGGCCCGTGCACCGATGACGTACGCGGGCCGACCGTCCCACGTCTCCTCGTGCACGGTCGCGAGGTCGAACCCCAGCTGCTCGAGCTTATGAGCGGTCCGCTCCGCGGGATCGAAATAGACGTCGAACCCCAGCACCATGAGCGGGTGCACGAACGCCGTCGCCGTGGTCAATCGCCCGCCGCGGAACACGAACTGCGAGTCGCGCACGAACAACACCCCTGCGGCAGAATCGAGCGGCTCGAACTCGATGCGCAGCCGCCCCGGGAGCGCGGCATACTCGCGCCAGGTCGAGTGCTCGGTGCTGTCGTCGGGCCGCGTGGCCGTGTTGTGCTGCACGAAGGTCAGGGTCCCGTACCACTTGCCCACGTAGCGGTCGTGCATCGCGGCGATGATGGCGCGGCCGTCGGGTGGCGTGCCGAGGAGGGCCCAGAGGGGCCAGAAGGCGAGGGCGTTGGATAGGGGGAGGGGGAGCGTCACGGATTATTTCTCCAGCCGGTAGCCGGCCTTGCGGACCGTGAGAATGTGCTGTGGAGCGGCCGGGTCCGCCTCGAGCTTGCGGCGCAGCTCGGCGACGTGCGTGTCCACGGTGCGACTGAGGACCGCCGCGCTGTAGCCCCATACCTCGGTGAGCAGCTCAATGCGCGTCGCCACGGCCCCACGCCGCTGCAGCAGTGCCAGCAGCAGATCGAACTCTTTCGGGGTGAGCCCGACCGCGCGGCCGTCGCGCAGCACGGTGCGCGAGGCGGGGATCACCTCGATCGCGCCGAACTGCTCCGGGAGCGCGGCCCCGCCGCCACTCGGCGCCGTGCGCCGGAGCAACGCCTCCACCCGCGCGAGCAGCTCGAGCACACCGAACGGTTTGGTGACGTAATCATCCGCGCCGAGCCGCAGCCCCCGCACTTTGTCCCCCTCTTCGCCACGGGCCGTGAGGATGAGGACCGGCATGCGGCGCCCCTCGTCGCGCAGCGCCCGCAGCACGCGGTAGCCGTCCAGGCCGGGCAGCATCAGGTCGAGGATGATCAAGTCGGGGCCGCCGGTCCGCGCCCGCGCGAGGCCCTCGCTGCCATCCTCGACGACCTCCACCTCGTAGCCCTCGATCTCGAGGTTGTTGCGCAGGCCGTACGCGAGATCGGGATTGTCCTCGACGACGAGAATCCGGGTCATGCCGTCGCCCCGAAGTCCGCGCGTATCCGCGCTCCTCCCGGTGCGGCCTCCGGCTGACCGGCCAGGGGCAGCTCGAGGACGAAGCGCGCCCCGGTCCCCCCGCGTCCCTCTTCCGCCCAGGCGCGGCCGCGGTGCAGCGCCACCAGCTCCCGCACCACGGACAAGCCGATACCCGTCCCCGCCACCGCGGCGCCGCGGTCGCGCTCGAGCCGCCAGAAGCGGTCCCAGATGCGCTCGCGGTCGCCGGCCGGAATCCCGGGCCCCTGGTCCTCGACCCGGATGCGTGCCTTCCCGTCGGCGGCGTCGAGGCCCACGGTGATCGTCTGGTCGGCCGGCCCGTACTTGACGGCGTTGTCGAGCAGGTTGACGAGCATCTGCCGCAGCGCCTCGGCATCGACCGGGGCGACCAGTCCATCGCGGAGCTCGGTGCGGAACGTGACGCCGCGCGCCGCCGCGAGCGGGGCGAAGGCTTCGACGGCTTCGCGCACCAGCGGGGCGAGCGGGGCCGGCGCCGGCGACAGCCGCGTGGCCTGGCGCTCCGATCGGGAGAAGTGCAGCAGGTTCTCGACCAGATGCGTGAGGCGGCGCGCCTCCTGGTCCATGATCTCGAGCGAGCGGACGCGCTCGCCGTCCGAGCGCACGCGGCCGAGCAGCAGCGTCTCGGAGAACATCCGGATCTGGGCCAGCGGCGTGCGCAGTTCGTGCGAGACCCCGGACACGAAATCGGCGCGCAGCTGCGAGAGCTCGTACTCGCGGCGCAACTGCAGCAGGGCTCCGACAACGAGTGCGGCGGTGATGGCGAGCAGAGACAGCAACATCGGCAAGTTCGACCGTGGCATGCCGCCGATCACCAGCTTGGGTGCCATGTCGGGTCGCAGGGCGACCTGAACCTGCAGCCTGCCCATCATCGGTTCTTGAAACGAATCGCGGGCGGCGAAGAGCGGTGCGTATTGCACCGGCGAGCGATACAGCTCGACCCCGTCCGCCCCGGTGACGATCGCCGAGCCGAGCGAATCGTATATCACGCCCCCCGTCAACGGCCGCGGCAACAGCGGAAACTTGTCTTCGTCGGCCGTATAGAGCGGCTCGAATCCCCGCGGATCCTCTTCGAGGCCCACCACAGTGCGCGGGCGCCCGGCCTTGTCGTTCACCACGGTGTAGACGATTGCGCGCGCTACGCCGTCCACCGTGCGCACGATCGCGCCGAGCCGCTCCTTCGGGTCGTACACCGTGCGGCTGTGCACCGGAAGTGTGTCGCGCAGCCACTTGCGTACCGCGGCCGGCGGCGCTCCCCCCGCCGTCTCGAGCCGCCCGGTGGCGAGCTCGTACCGGAAGGTGTAGCGGGCGAGCTTGCGGAAGTCGGCGGCGTGAGGCTCGTTGCTCGCCGCAAGCCGCCCGGGCGGCGGCAGAGGCGTGTCGGCCTGCCCGGCCTTCGCCCGCGACAGCGCCTCCAGAGCCGGCCAGAAGGCTTGGTAGTAGAATGCCATCTCGGTCCGGTTGGCGAACCGGGCGGCAGCGAGACGCGCGTAGTCGCTCAACACGCGCTCGGCGGTGGCCTTGTGGCCGAGGAAGTTGCGATACGCCTGCAGCGCGATGGCGCCCGCCAGGGCGAGCGTGAGTAAGAGCAGCGCGGCGATGAACAGGCCGCGAGGACGAGGTGGGCGGGAGCCGGGTCTCATGAGACGGTCGAGAAATGCACCTGATTCCAGGGAGTTTCAAGCTAACCCCGTCGCCTCACGCGGCGCCTGCGGTTTGACCGTTCTCTGACACCCCTCCCACGCGGCCTCCACCTGCGTGGCCGCAACAGTCCGTACCTTCTCACCGCACTCAGGTCGCGGCCGAAGTGTCGACGGCCCACTTCGCCCGGCCGGTCAACCCGGGGAGCAGTTCCTGCCCCGGGTTTGGCTTTTGGCCCCGCCTTCTCCCCCGCTATCTTGGATGAGCATGGCTTTCTCGCTCACCAGCACGGCCTTCACCGACGGTTCGGCCGTTCCCGTCAAGTACACGTGCGACGGGGCCGACGTCTCGCCGCCGCTCGCCTGGAGCGGCGCACCCGCGGGAACCGTGAGCTTCGCGCTCATCGCCGACGACCCCGACGCCCCGGCCGGGACATGGGTCCACTGGGTGCTGTACAACCTGCCCGCCACGACGCCCGAGCTGCCCGAGAACGTCGCCAAGGTCGAGACGCTCGACCTGGGCGGCGCGCGCCAGGGGCGCAACGACTTCCACCGCCCCGGCTATGGAGGACCGTGCCCGCCGCCGGGTCCCGCGCACCGCTATTTCTTCAAGCTTTACGCGCTCGATATCATGTTGCAGCCGCGCCCCGCCGCCCAGAAGAAGGACGTCGAGGCGGCGATGCAGGGGCACGTGCTCGGCGTGGCGCAGCTCGTGGGAACGTACGCGAGACGGAAACGATGAGCGCCCTGGTTGCCGCCGTGCTCGGGTGGGTTGCGCTGTCGCCCCCGTTTCACGTCGTCGTCCTGCCCGCGGCCGTGCGCGGCGTGATGAGCGACCTCTGGGTCGAGAACAACCGCCACTGCGACGAGCTCGGGGGCCAGAACACGCTCACTCAGCTCCTCGGAACGGGGAGACCGACGCAGCGCGAGTATCTCGCCTGTCTCGAGGGGGAGGTGGTGCGGGACACGTTGTTCGTACGCCGGCTCCAGCCGGCGACCGACCTGAGACAGCTGCAGTTCGCCGTGGCCGGCAGGTGCGACGGCGTCGCCGGGCTCGTCGGCACGTTTCACACCCACCCGTATCGTGCCGACTCCGCGGGGCGCGCCCTCAAGGAGCGCGGCCTGTCGACCATGGACCTTGAGACCTTCGCTGCGTCCCCCGACCTCGTCGCCCTGGTCATGTGGGACAGCGACTCGCTCGACGTCGCGACGAAAGCCGAGGACGGCGGCGTGCGCCACCCGGCGCCCGTCGAGGTCCGCTAGCGGGCGGGCCCTACGTTCGCGTCGAACACGCCTGTGAGGATCCGGCCGTTGCGCTTCACCTGCACCCAGATGCGGTAGGGGCCGGGCTGGGGGAAGGCGTATGGGAACGTGACCTCACCGGAGCGAACCGCCCCCTTCTCCCCGCTCCCCATCGGCATCGTCGTCAGGCGCTTCGCCAAGGCTCCCCGTATCGTGTCCCCCGGCTGCCGCAACTGAAACGTTTCCAAGGCGGCGAGCGAGACGGACCCCGCCGGGTGTAAGTGCACGAACACCGCGCCGTCGGTGCGCGTCAGCATCGCGTGGCCCGCCATGCCCATGTATGGCTCGAGCGTCGCCGGGCGTCCGCGGGGATCGGTCACCACGAAGTGCAGCGGCGCCTCCTGATCCACCACGATCGGCGCGGCGCTCCGGTCCCAGATCATCGTCGAGCCGTCCGCGAGATCCGCAACGTTTCCCCTTTCCCCTTTCCCGTTTCCCGTCCAGGCATCATCGGGATCGGACGGACGCCACGTGCCCGTCGGCGTGCCGAGGTCGACCGTCGCGACCAGCGTCTGTGCGAACCCGCTCTCGTGGACGATATCGGCGTACACGCGGTAGCGTCCCGCGGCGAGTGGTGGCACGGCGGCGTCGAACGTGGTCGAATCGAGCGGCAGGGGATGCAGGTGTGCGAACGCGCCCAAGGTGGAGTCGCGCACGAGGAACAGGTGCATCAGGTGTCCGTGGTCGGGCACGAGCGGCGTCCACTGGCGGCGTGGATTGGTCCACGACGTGTCGTCGATGGCGAGTCGTAGCACGTGCCCGCCGCGTTCCGCACGTACGGTGGCCGTCGCGTGCGGCGGCTGATACAGCCCAGTGCGATATGCGGCGTCCACGGCGTTCCACCACGCCCGGCCGCCCAGGAGGGCGGCGGCGATCACCGCGGCGCTCACGCCCATCGCGACGCGCGCGCGCCAGGTGCGCCGCCGGTCGGGATCCGCACCGGGCTCGAGCCCGCTCTCGCGCACGGCCGCCCCGATGAGCGCGACCGCTCCCACGCAGAGAAAGACCCCGAACGCCAGCAGTCCCGCGCCAAGCGACCGTTGCAGCGCCAGACGCCGGGTGGCCACGGCCATTACCGGGACCAGCGCGGTGCCGGTGCCGGCATCGCCCTCGACGGTCACCTGCACGCTGTATGAGCCGCCGGTCATGAGCCACAGGGCCGCACCGTACAGGGTCGAGTCGCCGGGCACGCGGGCGGCGATGTCGGGCGGCGGGGGTGCGGCGGTCCTGGGATCCCAATAGACCGGCAGGACGAGCACGCGCCGCACACTCTTCGGGGCAAGCACGCGGACGGTGATTTGAGCGAGCCCCGGGACCACGCCGGGGCTGCGGACGATGACGCGCACGGTGTAGGGGCCGGCGGCGCCCTCGAAAAACGTGTCGGGGCTGCCCACGTGCGCCGCGGCCACGAGGGCGATCGGCGCGAGTGCCGCGAGGCGAAACGCGCGTGACGTCACCGCCGCAACCGCGCCATCCAGTTCCCCCACCAGAGCCCCACGCGCGCGGACACGACGGCGAGGAGCGCGGCGACGAGCAGCGAGCGGGGAGTGACCGGGTTCACGTCGCTGCGCCAGAAGCGATAGCGCCACGGCCCCACGCGGCTCGAGTAGTCCCACTGGTCCACGCCGAAGAAGAAGTTGCGGGCGCGTGGCGAGAGCAGGAACTCCGCAAAGAACCACTGGGTGACGAAGAACACACCGAAGAAGGCCACGCCCAGCAGGGCCGCCAGCCGCCAGTCACGCCCGGCGCCCACGCGGTGCATCACGAGATCGATCGCCACGCCTGCGGGCACGAGCAGCAGCGGAAAGGGCGGTGGCACCATGTGCGTCACGGGGTTGAACACGGGCGCCAGCTTCGGCGTCGCGGGAAAGAGCTGCAGCACCCAGATCATCAGCAGCGAGAAGGCCATGTAGAGGGCCGCGGCGGTGGTGGCGGGCCAGCGCAGCCGCACCCCGCGGCCCGCCGCGACGAGCAGCAGCGGCACGGCGCCCGCTGCCACCAGATAGTACAGCCGGTTGTGGGCGAGGTTGGCGAAGCCGATCTGCTCGATCCCGATCGTGGCGACGTTCTGGAGCAGAATGGCGATCATGTATGCGGCGAGGACGCCGTACAGGCGCAGTGCTTCGGGTGCGCGGTTTTGCACGGAGAGCACCAGAAACAACGCGCCCAGCTGGATCGCCCAGAGCCCGAGCGCGAGAATCACGTGCGGTGGCGACAGGACCTTCACGTCCAGGCCGTACGCGTTGTGCCACCAGTTGTCGAACGGGCCCGACGTGATCATCGCCAGCGCGCCCCAGATGCACACCCAGGCGCCCAGCGGCGCGCGGAAGCCCCAGAACCGCACGCCCGCGTCGCGCTCCGCCCCGACGCCCGAGAAGGTGGTGCGCAACGCGAGCCAGCCGCAGGCAGTGCCGGCGAGGACGCCGCCCAGGTAGATGGCCATGTGGGCGGGCGTCCAGAACGTGTCGCGCCCGATCGAGCGGTGCCACGAGATGTCCCAGATGACGCCGACCTTCGCGCTGGTAGCCGCGATCACCCCCGCGGCAACGTACCACGGCACGACCGCCGGGCGCGACGTGGCGGGGACGGGAGGGGCGGTTGCGGCCGCCACGGGTCTAGCGGTCGTGCGCCCCGCCGGCGACCAGTCCTCTGCTGCGCCACTTCTCGAAGATCTTCTTCACCTGCTGGTGCGCGTCCACCAGCGCTTCCTTCGCGCTCATCCGGCCCGTCGCCGCGTTCGCGAACATGGTGGGCAGGACGAACGTGTCGAACACTTCGCTCTCCGCCGGGTTGGCCGGCCCCGGGTGGCCGATATTCGTCGCCCATCGCAGCGCCGTGGAGATCGGCTTGAGCTTGGAGGGCGGGGTCGAGCCGAACGGGTCGTTCGATGTGACCTGCTCGAGCCACTTGTTGCCCGAGGCGGTCTTCTGGGCCAGCGCCACGCCCGGGTCGGCGACCGAGCCGGTGAACGAGGGGAAGTTGTACAGCTTGCTGCCCAGCACGGCGTCGCGGCAATGACCGACCAGGTCGAGCAGGAACTGATGCGCCAGGTCCGGGCTCTGCGCGAATTTCCAGATCACGTAGATCCCCATGACGTGCTCGCTCGCCCATCCCGTGCCGCGCGGCCCCTTGAGCGCCGGCACGAAGAACGTGTCGTCCGCCACTGGGAGCTTGTTGTCCTGCGCCGTGCGGTAGGCGGAGATGGAGTTGAGGATATAGCCGGTTTGCCGCGCGTTCAAAGCCTGGTTGTTGGACGCGGCGTTCCAGCTCATCACCGCCGGCGTCATCCCCGCCTTGAACAGGCGCACGCCGAATTCGAGCGCTTCGAGCGCCTGCCCCGAGTTCAACACGACGTTCTCGTCCGCATCCTGAATGGACCCGTCGAACGACCACAGCATGGCCCGCGACGCCATGTTGGAGTCGAGCTCCTGCGACATGCCGATTCCGATCGGAATCGAGATCTCGGGATGCTTGCCCTTGATGAGCGGCGCGGCCTTGACCAGGTCTTCCCACGTCGCCGGCCCGTCGGGCATGCCGACCTCGGTCCAGATGCTCTTCAGATAGTCACCGGGGTCGGGCACGTAGTTGTCGCTGAACCCGAACCACTTGCGCGTGACCGGGTTGTACGTGCTGCGCTTGCAGAGATCGAGGATGGGTCCGTGCTGGCGCTCGGCTTCCGCCACGACGTCCGCCATGTCGAGCACCTGCGGCTCGAACGCGCCCGGGGGCGAGAGGAACTGGAACAGGTCGTGCCCCTGCTGCGCCGCGACCTCGGCGTTGGCGCGCGTCCCCAGATCGGCGAGCGAGATGTGATCCACCGTCACGTCGACGCCTTTCGCCGTCCCCCAATCCTTGGCGTACTTGTCGAACCACACGTCGTACGTGGGGACGAAGTGGCTCCACTGCAGAATCTTGAGCGTCTTCTCGCGGCGCCTGATCCCGATCGTAGGGCCGAGGGCGGCGGCGAGGGCGGCGCCGCCAGTCGTGGTCACGAATTGGCGTCGATCGATTCTTTTGCGCTTGGTCATTGCAATGCCCTCCAATGGTTCGAAGAAGGGGTCAGGGGTTAGGGCTCAGGGGTCGGCCGTTCACAGCTAACCCTGACCCCTGACCCCTGACCCCTAGTCCCTCTCACAACGTATACAGCGCGCTGAGCGCGTACTGGTCGGCGCTCGTGACGCCCGTGCTCCACCTGGTCACGCTCCGGAAATACTCCAGGCCGGCGGCATAGCGCCCGGCGCGGAACCGCAGCAGCGCCGAGCCAACGTGGCTCAGCTGACGAGCAAGGGTCCCCCCCGTCTCGGTCCTGAATCGCGCGTAGTCCGGCTGATCGATCCCGTAGTCGGCCCAGACGCTCCAATGCGAGGTGAAGTCGTAGCCCGCTTGGGCCCAAGCGCCCCAGCCGCGAATCTGCGGCTGAAACTGCGTGATCATTCCGAACTGTGACCCCAGCCCCTTCCCCTTGTAGATGCTGCCGTGCAGGGTGAAGCTGCTGACCGCGATATACTGGCCCGTCTCGACGCCCCAGTCCGTGATGCTGTAACCCGGGACGCCCGTGCCGTTCACGTCCTTCCAGTCGAGGTGATACACGACGAACCCGTTCCAGCTTCCGTTGGCGAATTTTCTCGCCGCGTTGAGCCGGGTCTCGATCTGCGGCACGCCGGACGCCTCACCGCTGCCGATGGTGTTGGCAGAGTCCCTTCCCGACGCGGGCAACCCCGAGCCCTTCAAGGCCGCGACCTCGAGCTGCAGCTTGAGCGGGTTGGTGGGCGTCAAGTCGTGAAACAGAAACACGCCCGGGAACCGCCAGCCGATCATGCTCGAGCCAAGGCCGACCGGAAAAGCGGCGTGCGTCAACGACACCGGGATGAAGGGCGCGGTTTCGCCGAACAGCGGCGCCCAGTACTGTCCGATGCGGAGCGTGGTGCGGCCGTTGGAGAGGTCCACGAACGCGTGACGAATACGGAATTGCGGCTGCTCGTCCCCGAACGGCGCGACTGGCGCCGCACCGTTGAACGCTCCGAAGAAATCGGCCTCGATCGTGGCTCGTGGGGCCCACTTGCCGAGCACCGCCGGGGCGTTGAAGGTGAAGTTGAGACGCGTGTTTCGGACGTCGCCGTCGAAGATCCCCTGGTTGACGCCGGGCTGCCCCGTACATCCCGGTATTGGAACTGGGCAGGCGGCAATCTCGGCGTTCTGGCCCTGCCCGAAGGAGCTGAACAGCCCACGGTCGTTGAACAGCGTCGCGCTGATGAAGCCGCTGATCGTGAGCGTCTCCCCCTCCCCCAGCTTGACCACCTGCTGGGCTGAGGCGGCCCGCGCTCCTCCGAGCACGAGGACCGCGGCGATGACGAGCGTAGAGAACGACAGCATCGGTTTGCTCATGACTTCCCCCCTCCAGGGAAAAGGTGGGTCTATCCGCACGCTCAGTCTCGGCTAACCCTTCACCGCTCCCATCGTGAAGCCTTGGATGAAGCGGTCCATGAAGGCGTTGTAGACGATGGCGAGCGGGATGCTCGTGAACAGGGCGGCCGCCATCAGCGCCCCCCAGTGATACACGTCGCCGCGCACCAGCGCGATCGGCACTCCCAGACTCACCGTCATCTTGTTCACCGAACTGATGAAGGTCAGGGCGTAGACGAATTCCTGCAATACCAGCGTGAAGGTGAACACGATCACCGTCAAGATCCCCGGAACAATCAGCCGCGGCGCCACTTTCAGGATCACCGCGAGGCGACTGTACCCGTCGATCATCGCCTGCTCCTCGATCTCCCAGGGGACCGAGCGCAGGAACCCCATCACGAGCCAGGTGCAGAATGGAATGGTCATCGTCGGATAGATCAGGATCAGCGCCCCCAACGAGTCCTGGAGGTGGAGCAACGAGATGAGCCGCGAAAAGGGCACGAACAACAGCGTGGGGGGAATGAGGTACGTGAAGAAGATCCCCATG
>Ga0209158_1002771_pt1 | contig 10515 bp, 10 predicted proteins | sample GraSoiAngelo_140_FD_185897 | JGI IMG/M metagenome (GOLD analysis project Ga0209158, IMG submission 185897) | Grasslands soil microbial communities from the Angelo Coastal Reserve, California, USA - 14_0929_12_30cm (SPAdes) (version 2) | ecosystem: Environmental > Terrestrial > Soil > Grasslands ...
GCCCAAAAGTCCGTGGCACTTGCCGGGTGTCCAGGATGCTCGCGGTCGACTGGTCCAGAATCGACGCGGTGGACTGATTCAACATGAGGATTGTCTGTTGGTCCAGGATGGAGGCCGTGGACTGGTCAAGAATGGAAGCCGTGGACTGGCCCAGATCGGCGAACTCCGAGGGTATGCCAGGCAGGTTGCGGGTGAAGTCAAAGCCCGGGACCAGCGAGGCTTTCAGCACGGGGTGGTTGGGGTCCACGCCCGTATCAATCACGGCCACAATCCCGGCCCCAGTGGCCAGTTGATGGGCCTCCGGGCTCCCAATCAGCACGACGGCCGGTTGGTCGACATAACTGCTCAACACCCGGCTCCCGTAGAAAGGGACCACTGACCGGTTCCTTAGCGTGTCGAGGATGGAAGCAGTGGACTGGTCGACTTTTAACCCTGGACGAGCCTCCGCGAGCATCACATCTATGTCCGGCTCTATCCCCTGCACATCCGGGTCGGACCTGAGGTCGCTTAAAAAATGCTCCGGACGAGCGCTAGCCGGGGCGAGGACAAAATGAATGCCCTGGCTCTCGTGCGAGCGGATGAGTGTGAACCCGTGGCGTCTGACGATTTCATGGATCGCCTCTGGCGAACAGCGAAGGATGAACTCGCCCTCGTCGTCGGATGCGCTGCCAGCGCAGGGTATACCCAGCAGGGTGACGAGCCCGAGCAGCCATGCGAGAATCTGTCGTTCCACTTTGCACCTCATCTCACACCTCCATCCCGCGCACCACGCCTGCAAAATCAACTTGCTGTTCCTCCACTCGAGTGGTTGATGGAATCACGTCAGGATATTTTCCGCCCCCTTCATCACGGCTGTGGTGTCAAACTAGCACCGCGAAGCTGTCTGGCGCAGCCGCGCAAGGAAGAGAGTTCCCTGCAACAACCTTGCAAACTCTGCTGGTCGCAGCACCGGTACTCCCAAACAGTCCCTACCCTGCGTAACCGCAGGCAACCACCAGTAGGTATCCTCCACGGCCAGGCAGAAGAACAAACTGGCGGGCGATTCCCTCAGGGCGGAGATCAAACGGTACGCATTGCCATCCGGCAGGGTGGTTTCGCTGAGCACTACGTCAAATCGATGTTTTTCTAACAGGATACGGGCCTCCTGGTAGGAGGCGGTGATGTGATACTCGCTTCCCAATCGTTGCAACCACTCCAGCAGACGAAACGCACCACTCATGTTCTTTCCGACCAGCAGAACAATAGGTTCCTCGACGTGTTCCTCGATGCCCATGCAATCCCCCGATAGGCTTGAACGATCTCCTACCCGACGTATGTTCGAAAACCTGCGAAAACGGGCACCGGGCAGGCAGTGCATTGCTCGCCGCCCATTCCACCTCAAACAGACGGCACGGCTCGCGACCTGGCTTAGCTAAGTGCTCCCCCGCCGATTCGCCTCTAACTACGGCGCTGCTTTTTAGCAGCTAGCCGCTTCGGGGTCGGGCCCAGCGCCCTTCAGATAAGCTGCCCACAAAGCGCGTTTGGCGACCTCGACAGCTCTTGGCAGCTCATGCAAGGCGTCCAGAACGTCAAACGCCCCATCCTTCAGCGCCTCCGCCCATTCGCGGAGGTCAAAGGTGCGAGCCAACAAAATGACCACAAAGTCCGGGTTATGGTGATTTGCAACGTCGGTCAGGCGCCTCCACGACCCGTCACTCAGGAGGGGTGTGGAAACGACCACTTGAAACCGGCCGGATTTTGCCGACTCGCTAGCCACCGTCATACTTTTTGCTCTTTCCGAGATGAACCCTGCTTCCCGGAAGATGATCTTCAATCGTTCCGCGTCGGAGTCCTCGTCACAGACGATCAGGATTCGAGCCTGAGGATGGACTTTCGAAGTCACCCCGACATGGGATTTGGGTTCATCAATTGTTTCCAAAGTTTGTGTTATAGGACTCATCCCAACACCCCTTTCATTGCTTTCTTCCGTTTTCGCACAAACCCACCTCTATAGCACTTCTCAATAGGGCCCTTTCTAGGATCTTCAGCTGAATTTCGCACCCCTCTAGCTTCAGCTTGGGGTTGATTCGCTGCTCAACTCTGGCTAGGGCCTCCTCTTCAGACTCGGCCCTAACAGTGACACTGTCAGCGATCAATTTCGCTGCTATAACCCGGATCGTGTAATCCGCGCTCTTAGTCTCCTTTGTCTGCACATTCTCTGCCAGCCGCTCAGCAGCTTGAGGTGCTTGGTTGAGAGTTTTGTGGGTAAGCCACGAGCAGCCCGCCATCAACACTGTTGAGCTAAATGCGTAAGCAATACGCCGCAATTGATTCCAATACATGTCTCCTCCTGACTTTTAAGATTCGGCTGGGCAACACGCAAACGCCTTGCCGCAAGCTCTTCCGCCGGCGACGAACCCCGGTTCGCTATGCGGACTCAATAGGTTTGTTATGCGTTTGGTCGAGGAGTCTTCTGCGGAAACTCATTCGACCCCAAGCAAGTCGAGACGCCCCTTCTGAGGCGCAGGACAAACGTGTGAGGTGAAGAGAATATCTATTTTCTTTGTATCGAGAGCAGATGTAGGAGGTCCTGTGCTGCTCTTGTCGGACACTTAGTGGCGAGGTGATGGAGTGTAAAACTTTCGAAGGTAAAACTTTCAACGTCTTCAACAGGAGAGAATCTGCCGTCTAGGGATTCAAATCTCCGAGGAGTAGGACGCGGCGAAAGTTGATGGACTTGGTTGGAAAGATATTCCAAGTACAGTACATCGTTGGTAGTGTCGTCGCTTAAGCTCAGTAGTTCCGGCACTTCCGCAGTCGCGATGCCAAGAGAAAGGCAAAAGACAAAGATGTAAAGACCTCGCTTCAACTGTTTCTCCGCAATATAAACTACCCCTATCATGGCTACGCGCATTCTGCGGAAGAAACCAGGGAAAAACCGCAGGTCGTTCCAAAGAGTTACTAATCATAAGATGATTTATATTATGTATTAATTCTGGCCCAGATCGGTGGTCATCCCCTTGAGGAGCCTTCGGTTTGAGAACGTCCCGATGCAAACCTGGGGTATCGCGCTGGGCAGCTACCTGTTCCGCTTCTAGGCCATCAGAGGGGATGAGTTGATCGCTTCTCGGCCGCACATCGGCGTTACTGCTGCACCGTCCGCGGGACCGAGGCTACCTAAACCGGTTGCTCCTGTGGCACTCGACTCCACGGCACTGAGCGTGTCACCGTGTTTACTTGTGGCATACTGCCCCGATGCTCCGAGTGCTGTACTCCAAAATTGACTTGCTGGTGGTACTCGGGTTGATTGCATCGACTGTCGCTGTGTGTTCCGTCGTTTCTCAAGCGCCTATCCGTTTAGGCCCGATAAACTTCCTCGATGACTCCTGGGCATCGGATATGGCCTTTAAGGCGAGGCAACACGTCTGGCTGGGGCGCGAAGTTGTTTTCAGCTATGGGCCCCTCTACCAGTGGTTGTGGAAGTGGATGCTTCCGCTGAAACCTTTCTCCTTGGGAGTAGTTTATAAATCGCTGCATCTGTTTCCGTACTGCTTTTCCCTCTTGCTGATTTACTTCACCGGCTCTCTTCTGCTCCGCGGGCAACCGGCCTGGAAACGCGCGCTTTACGTTCTTGCGCTCGGAGTCTTCGCGTCGCCGGGTGATGGCAAGTCGGCCGTTCTGGTATGCGCCTTGTCGATCTTTTTGCTGCTGATGCAGGGATTGCAGGACGGATGGATACAGACAGCCTGGAGGGCCGGGGCAGCCTGCTCAGTTGTGACGTTCGCGTTTCTGTTCTCCGCTGATTCAGGGATGTACTCGCTGGCGACGCTGGCAATCGTAACTCTCGCTGCCGTGTCTTGCGGCTTTCCAGATCTCCCCAAGTTGAGCAGGGTGTTGCGATTCGCGCTGCTCGCTGTGGGCCTTCTCGGGCTGTCAATCTTCGTCGTCAATACGGTGCTGGCCCGTCCCCTCGACTTCCGCTTCTGGATCGGATCGTACGAAATGGTCAGCAACTTTCGATGGCTCTTGCCTTCGCCCATGCCCGGAGGGGCGACTCTAGCGTTCCTGGCCACAAGCGCCCTGTGTTGGCTGATCTTTCTAGGGGCGTGGTTTCGGCGGCAGCCAAATTCAGGAAAGCTCACGCAAGAGCCGGTATTCCTGTTGGCGTGTTTTGGAGTTTCGTTCCTGTGCCTGCAAACAGCGGTCGTGCGGTCCGACTGGATACATGTACTCGAAGGGCTTTTCCCCACTGTTACTCTCGCGGTCGCAGTGTTACTGGGCGCTACAACACAATCGGCGAGTTGGCTGCGCACCCAGACCCCGATCTTTTCGGCGCTTGGACTCACCACGCTTTTTGGTGGTCTAGTCCTATCCCACGGACAAGGTTTGGCGGCACTTGCCTGGAGCGCGGGGGCGTATTCCGCCTGCCCGCCGGACACCTACTATCTGGACCAGGCCTGTCTGCGGGCGGATGACTTTCGCAGGCTAAGCTTAGTGTCGTCTGCGATCCGGGCTCTTGTCCCTGCTTCCGATCCCATTTTGGTCTACCCTTACGAGAATATTTTTGGCGTGGTTGCTAGGCGCCGTGTTGCGGGCGGCGTTCTACAAAACTACACAGCCGGAGGCAAATATCTGACGGACCGACAGCTCGAGGCATTGCAGCGGGACAAGCCGCCGGTGGGGATCTATTCTGCGGATGGATACGCATTTTGGCCTTGGCGTGTGGATGGAGTATCGAATTTCACCCGAACTCCTGAGGTGTGGTTGTATTTGCAGCGCCATTACAAGCGGGAAGCCGAACCCGAACAGGGAGTCCTCCTCTTGCTTCGCGATGAATCGCGGCAAGCGAGGTGGCGGCGGGGCGAGCGAGAACTTGCTGCGCCCCGGGCCATTTATCGAGTAAGACCAGGCGTCCCTATCGATCTCGGCGCCTTGGAACCTTGGCCGGAGAATGCAGATTTCCTCAAATTAAGACTCACCGTTCGCTATGCTATCGGGTGGCAGATTCTGAAACCCTCCCGGTTGATAGTGGATGTTCAGCTTGCTGACGGCTCACACAAAGTAACACCCGTCGTTGTGCAGCCGAACCAAGCGAGCGAGATTTGGATTTATCCTTGGCGTGAGACCCAATTGACGAGGTATTTTTCGGCAAATCCCGTAGATTGGCGAGACCCGGCGCTCGCGACGCCGGTATCAAGGCTGGCTTTGAGAGTTATCCCGATCGATTGGCTATCAGTGATGCCTTCCAGCATTCGAGTTGAGTCCGTGGAAGCTGTAGGGTTGGGTCTCGAGTAGGGTCGATGGGGCGAAGGTCAAACAGATTATCGAGTTTATGGCGCTGCTGCGCGCCAGGACGTGAGGTTGGGGCAGGAATTTGACTGTCCTCTGGCATGGTTCGAACGAGGGGCAAAGAATGAGCGGGAATCGAAACGTAGTTATCGTGGGAGGTTGTGGTCACGTGGGCTTGCCCCTGGGCATTGTGTTGGCAAGCCGTGGAGGGGCTCAGGTCGCCTTGCTGGACATCGATCCGGGGAGGGTGGATACAGTAAATCGCGGTTGCATGCCATTCCTTGAAGCAGGGGCGGAGGAAATTCTCAAGCAAGTGATCGGAAAGAACCTGCGAGCGACACTGGATTCAGCTTGCCTCCGAGGAGCGGACGTTGTTATCACAGTTGTGGGCACTCCGGTCGACGAGCACCTTAATCCGACGGTGCACCTTTCCTATAGAAATGTTGACCGACTGCTGGAGTACATAAGAGACGGGTCGCTGCTTATTCTGCGGAGCACCGTTTATCCGGGGATGACGAGGCTGGTGTACCGTCGAATTCAGGCGTTGAATCGCAAAATTCACGTCGCCTTCTGTCCGGAGAGAATTGCGGAAGGGAAGGCAATGGAAGAGCTGATCAAGCTGCCGCAAATCGTTGCCGCTTTCGAACCGGAGGCGCGGGAGAAAGCGCATGAGCTCTTCCTCAGCATCACACCGAAGATCATCGGCCTGACTCCCCCCGAAGCCGAATTGGCAAAACTGTTTACAAACAGTTGGCGCTATATCAATTTCGCTATTTCGAATCAGTTTTACGTCCTCGCGGAGAGTTATGGGCTCGATTTTTATCGGATCCAGGATGCGGTCACACAGGAATATCCCCGGATGAGCGGCTTTGCGCGCGCGGGCTTTACGGCCGGCCCTTGCCTGCTGAAAGACACGCTTCAACTCTCAGCGTTCTCTGGTAACAATTTTTTCATGGGCCATGCAGCGATGCTGATCAACGAGGGCTTGCCAAATTTTATTGTGAGTCAGCTACGTAACGAGGACCTATCCGATCGATGCGTTGCCATCCTAGGGATGGCGTTCAAGGCCGACTCGGATGATTGTCGGGATAGCCTTTCCTATAAGCTGAAAAAGTTGCTCGAGGTCGAAGCACGCGAAGTGGTCTGCACTGATCCTTATGTCCCCGATCCGGCCCTTGTTCCTCTTGAAGAAGCATTGGACCGGGCAGACATCATCATTCTGGGGGTGCCGCACTCGGTGTACCGTGACCTGGAGTTGCCTCCCGGAAAGACTGTGGTGGACGTGTGGAGTTATTGGCTTAAACGAGCCAATACCCGACCTGCGAAAGCGAAGGCCGCGGGGGAGAAAAACCCACTATGAAGATTCTTGTCACCGGGGCTGCCGGTTTCATTTGTGGCTACTTAATCGATGAACTGCTCGAGGCTGGACATGAAGTCGTTGGGCTGGACAACTTCAGTAAGTACGGCCCTCTAGAAAAGTCCTACGACTCCCACCCCGGATACACTCTCGTCCAGGGCGATGCAAAGGAGGTAGCGCTGCTAAAAGACCTGCTCGTTGACTGCGATCATTTCGTCGCGGCGGCAGCGATGGTCGGAGGCATTTCCTATTTTCATGAGTTTGCTTATGATCTCTTGGCGGAAAACGAGCGCATCACGGCGACGGCCTTCGATGCTGCGATTTACGGCCAGCGGCGTTGCCGGCTTCAAAAGATAACCGTCCTGTCTTCGAGCATGGTTTTCGAGAGCGCAACCGAATTCCCGACGCCAGAAGGCGCCGAGCGCCGCTCCGCACCGCCGCGCTCCACCTATGGCTTCCAAAAGCTTGCCACAGAGTATTTCGCGCAGGGAGCTTGGGAGCAGTACTGCCTGCCGTATACCATAGCGCGGCCTTTCAACTGTGTGGGCATCGGGGAGAGGCGGGCGCTGCGCGATCGCCATGTCGCCAGCGGCAATCTGAAATTGGCGATGTCACATGTCGTTCCCGACCTGGTGCAGAAGGTGCTTCGGGGACAGGATCCGCTGCATATCTTGGGCTCGGGCGACCAGGTCCGCCACTACACCTATGGCGGCGATCTGGCCCGTGGGATACGGCTTTGTGTGGAGCATCCAGCCGCACGGAACCAGGATTTCAATCTCTCGACGCCCCTGCGGACGACTGTGCTAGAGCTGGCCGAAATGATCTGGCGGAAGATCCATGGAGATCGGAAGCCTTTTCGCTACTTGAGCGACCCTCCCTATGATTACGACGTCCAGGAGCGCTCACCGAAAACAGAAAAGGCGGAGAGTTTACTAGGCTTCCGCGCAACCACCCTGTTGAGCTCAATCCTCGACGAGGTCATTCCCTGGATTGCAGAACAGATTGAAGTCGGTAAGATTTGAACCATTCTGTCGACCAGCCATGAGCCATGGCCCGCAGTCGATTTATGCCCGGCGGTTCGCAGGGACCGAGGCGCAACGCGACAAAGTTTGGCAGATCCTCACGCGAAATTATTTCCAGCGTTGGGTGAGACCAACCGACGCGGTTCTCGACCTTGGGGCGGGATACTGCGAGTTCATCAACAACATCCAGGCGGCACAGAAGTTCGCACTGGACCTCAATCCCATGACCCCGCTGAAAGCCAGTGCGGATGTGACTGTGTTCTCACAGGACGTGACCCAACCCTGGGCGGTGGCCTCAGGTTTGGTCGATGTGGTGTTTACCAGTAATTTTTTCGAACACCTTCCCCAGAAAGAAGATCTCAGCCACTGCCTGGATGAGATTTACCGCGTCCTTCGGCCCGACGGCCTTCTTCTGGCGATGGGACCCAACATCCGTTTCTGCTTTAATGTTTACTGGGATTTTTTCGACCACTATCTGCCCTTGAGTGATCGCTCGATGTTGGAAGCAGTGGAGCTCGCCGGCCTCCGAGGCGAAAAGGTTATCTCCCGGTTTTTGCCATTCACGATGCAAGGGAAGATGCCCCCATTGCCTGTCTTTGTTCGCCTCTACTTGTTGCTGCCCATTTTTTGGTCCGTACTGGGAAAACAGTTCCTGATCGTGGCTCGGAAGCCAAATGCCCCAACCCCTTAGCATCGTCATTCCTGTCTACAACGAGGGTGCAAACTTTCCTTCGTTGTGGGCTACACTCTGCTCGCAGATCTGCTCGGAATTTGTGGCTTTCGTAATCTACGATTTCGAAGAAGACGATACTGTGCCATTGATCCAGCAAATGATCGCAGAGGGTGAAAACAGAATCCGCCTGATCAAAAACAACATCCGCAAAGGGGTGGTTGGCGCCATCCTGACCGGCTTCAACCAGGTTGAACACGGCCCGGTTCTGGTGGTGATGGCAGATCTGTCTGACGATCTCCGCCAAGTCGACCGCATGCTTGCGCTTTACCGGCAAGGGTGCCAAGTTGTTGTGGGAAGCCGTTACATGAAGGGCGGGGGCCTTGAAGGCGGTCCTTGGTTTAAGCAATTTCTTTCCCGGATGGCTGGTCTCACCCTTCACTACTTTCGCGGGATCCCAACCCATGACGCAACGAACGCCTTTAAGATTTATGACCGGGACATGCTGAAATGTTTCGAGATCCAAAGCCAGCGAGGCTTCGAGCTCAACTTGGAGATTACCGTGAAGGCGTTTCTGGCCGGGTATCGAGTTGCTGAAGTTCCCTGCTTATGGAAGGACAGAACCCAGGGCAAGTCCCGTTTCAAGCTCTTGCCTTGGTTGCCGCACTATTTGAAGTGGTATTTCTACGCTTTCCGTCCCCGAAGACAATCTGCTCGGATCGAGGTGTTGCCACGCGGCGCTGCGCGTGACTGACTCGAGAGTGTGCTGACCTTCCTGAAATCTCTAGACCGACCACAATGTAACCTCCAAAGTTCGGCTGGGCCGCGGCGTCAAAGATCAACCCTGTGCCATGTCCTGAATTCTCCGGGCCGAGCTATGGAATCATACTTTTACCTTCTCAAATGTAGGATTCGCAGCGCGCCGACCTGAACGTCGCCGCCACACGGAATGAGAAGCTAGCACACGCGGAACGGGGGTTCGGAGGTGGCCGAAGGCTGTCGGACAAGGCTGGAATATGAGAGACTCTGCGGGCTTCGGCGCCGGGTTTATCCATTGGCGCCAAGAGACCCGCGGGGGAGATCATGCCATTCACGTTGACACGATCCACGATGACGCATTCTCTGATCGGCTGGATTCTGATTGGTTTGATTGCCGGATGGCTGACGGGCAAGATTACGCGCGGAGCTGGCTTCGGATGCATCGCCAACGTGATTCTGGGCCTGATCGGAGCGCTGCTTGGCGGCTGGATTTTCTCTGCGCTGGGCCTGTGGGGTGGCGGCTTCATTTACAGCCTGGCCGCGGCAACCGTCGGGGCTGTCGTTCTGGTCTCCGCGGCGCGCTTCCTCTTTGGCAGCACCAAATAACGGGCTTCTTCATTCAACTTTGTCAATCAAGGTGCACCCGGCATAGGCGCTCATCAACGGTCTCGCTCGCGTGAGACAAGTTCTGCTCCGGTCGCTTTCAGAGGCTTGCCGCGGTAGATCTTCTTCAGGCGCGCCAGGAAGTCTGGGCGCTGGGCCGGAGCCCCAGGCTTGGTGCGTACCAGCCGGGCAATGATCCGCTTGCGTTTAGTGATTTGAATCTCCTCGCCTTCGCGCTATAACATCACTTCGCTTCCGAGGAGGCCTCTGAATTTGACCGCCATGATGGCTTGCATGCGGGCAACTACCGGAGTTTTTCGAGGTCAAACTCCACCTCGACACTTTGCCCCTCCGGCGTGAGCACTTCGACGCGAACCGGACCCGAGGATATTTGCGCGGTTTCGAATTCCAACTCTACATTAACCCCGCCCCACACGAGGCCGCGAGAGCCTCCTCGGCGACTCCCTCCTGGTCTGGCCGTGATCTTCTTGGGTGTTATCGGTTTATCCTGAATCAGCCGGATCGAGAAATCGCGCCAAAAATCTTCCGGGCGCGGCTGAGCGCTCCCCGGCGTGGTTTGGACCGAGTAACCTGAATAGGTGGGCGTGAGGTTGATCTGTACGCGGAGCACAATGAGGTCGGACTGGGCGCGGTAATCCTTCTCGGCTTGCTGCGCGCTATATCCCATGGAATGCTGGTGGGAGCGGACCACGACCTGCTCGTAGGGCGTGCGGAGTTCGATTTCCGCGATGTGCGGGCCTTGCTTCGGCAAGGGAAGGCGCTTCACATATTGCGCCAGAAACTCAGCTAGCTTGTCATCATTGCGCTGGCCTAGA
>Ga0209158_1002783_pt1 | contig 10490 bp, 9 predicted proteins | sample GraSoiAngelo_140_FD_185897 | JGI IMG/M metagenome (GOLD analysis project Ga0209158, IMG submission 185897) | Grasslands soil microbial communities from the Angelo Coastal Reserve, California, USA - 14_0929_12_30cm (SPAdes) (version 2) | ecosystem: Environmental > Terrestrial > Soil > Grasslands ...
GATCCTCACCAAGCTCGACGGTGATGCCCGCGGCGGCGCGGCGCTCTCGATCCATGGCGTGACCGGCGTCCCGATCAAGTACGTCGGCGTGGGTGAGCGGCCGGACGCCCTCGAGCCGGTGGATCCCGTGCGGCTGGCGGGCCGGATCCTGGGACAGGGCGACGTCGTCGGGCTGGTCGAGAAGGCGGCAACCGCGATGGACGCAGCGGCGGCGCAGCGACTCGAGCGGAAGGCGCGGTCCAAGAAGGGGATGGATCTGGGAGACTTCTTGGTGGCGCTCAAGCAGATGCAGGCGATGGGGCCGCTCAAACAGGTGCTGGGCTTGCTGCCCGGCGTGAACGCGCAGGCGTTGCGCGGCCTGCCGAGCGACGACAAGCAGCTGAAGCACGTCGAGGCGATCGTGCTCTCGATGACGCCGGCGGAGCGCGCCGAGCCCGCGATCCTGAACGGATCGCGGCGCCTGCGAATCGCGAAGGGTGCGGGCCGGCCGGTACAGGAAGTCAATCGCCTGCTGGAGCGGTTTCAGCAGATGAAGCAGCTACTCAAAAGGATCTGAGCATATGGCGACTCGCATTCGGCTGCGGCGCGTGGGCCGGAAGGGGCAGAGCTACTTCCGGATCGTGATCGCCGACCAGCGCGCCCCGCGGGACGGGCGCTTCGTGACGACGATCGGGCACTACAACCCGCGCACCAATCCGGCCGTCCTCCAGGTCGACGCGGAACAAGCGCGGGCATGGCTCGACAAGGGCGCGCTCCCGAGCGATACGGTCCGCTCGCTTTTCAAGAAGGCCGGAGTGTTGGGGAAACGGCCCGGCTAGTCGGGCGGCTGCGCAAGCCGCACGGGCAGCAGGGGGAAGTATCGGTGTTCCCCCTGGTGGAGAATCCGGGCGCGGTGTTCGTGCCGCGCGCCCGGCTGTACGTGGTGAACGAGGAGCGGCAGGTCGTCGCGGGGCCGCTCATCGTGGCGCGGCGGCGCGCCTACCACCGCGAATGGCTGCTCGGGTTCGTCGGGGTCACCTCGCGGGCGGTGGTGGAGTCGTGGCGGGACCACTTCGTCGCCGTGGAAGAGGCCGATGCTGACGATTAACGTCGTGACGCTCTTCCCCGAGGTGTTTCAGGCGGCGCTGGCGGTCAGCATCCCGGGGCGCGCCGCGGAGCGGGGGCTGGCGCGGTATCGCGTGCTGCAGCTGCGCGACTACACGCATGACCGGCACCACACGGTGGACGACTCCCCCTACGGGGGCGGCGCCGGGATGGTGCTCAAACCCGAGCCGTTCTTCGAGGCGGTGGAGGACCTGCGCGCCGGCGCCCCGATCGTGCTGTTGTCGGCGCGCGGGCGGCCGTTCACGCACGACGACGCCGTGCGGTTTTCCCTGGGGCGGGAGCTGACGCTGCTGTGCGGCCACTACAAGGACGTGGACCAGCGCGTCGCGGACGGGCTTGGCGCCGAGGAGCTGTCGCTCGGCGATTTCGTCCTGTCGGGGGGCGAGCCGGCGGCGCTGTGCGTGATCGACGCCGTGGTGCGGCTGCTCCCCGGCGCGCTGGGCGATCACGAGTCGGCGGCGAGCGATTCGCATTACGACGGGCTGCTCTCCCCGCCGAGCTACACGCGGCCGCCGAGCTATCGCGGAATGGATGTCCCGGCGGTATTGTTGAGCGGTGACCACGAGAAGATCGCGGCCTGGCGGGCGGCGCAAGCCGAGCGTCTGACACGCGAGCGGCGGCCCGATCTCTGGGCCCGATATCAGGATAGAGGGTGAGCGTATGGAGCGACTGAGAGCGGTCGAGCGGGAGGGTCTCAAGACCAACCTCCCCGCGTTCGACCCGGGCGACACGGTGCGCGTCATGGTGCGCGTGCGGGAGGGGGACAAGGAGCGGCTGCAGGCGTTCGAAGGCGTGTGCATCGGCCGCCGCGGCGCGGGGATCAACGCGACCTTCACGGTGCGCAAGATCTCGGCGGGGGTGGGGGTGGAGCGGATCTTCCCGCTGCATTCGCCGGCAATCGCCGAGATCGAGCTGGTCCGCAAGGGCCGCGTGCGTCGCGCCAAGCTCTACTTCCTGCGACGGCTCGCGGGCAAGGCGGCGCGGATCCGCGAGAAACGTGGCGTCGTGGTCCCCGAGACGGAGCAGCCGCCGGCGTGAGAGGCCCCCGCCCCACGCTCGAGCGCGAACGCGCGCTCTGGGTGGCGCGGGGCGACGGGGGGAGGAGCGGGCTCGTCGCCGGTCTCGACGAAGCAGGCCGCGGTCCACTGGCCGGTCCGGTGGTGGCCGCGGCCGTCGTGTTTCCGCCGTTCTGCAAGCCGATTCGCGGCCTGCGCGATTCGAAGCTGCTGCCGCCGGTACGGCGGGCGCGGCTGGCGCGCGTGGTGCGGGCGCGGGCACTCGCGGTCGCCGTGGGCGCCGCGAGCGTGCACGAAATCGATCGCCTCAACATCCGGCGCGCGTCGATCCTCGCGATGCGGCGCGCCCTGTTCCGCCTCCCATGCGCCCCCGACTTCGTCCTCGTGGACGGCCTCCCGATCCCCGAGCTCGCCTGCCCGCACGAAGCGATCGTGGACGGCGACGCCCACTGCCACTCCATCGCCGCCGCATCGGTCATCGCGAAGACGGTGCGCGACGTGTTGATGGAGCGGCTGGCCGTGCGCCACCCGCGCTACGCCTGGGCCAGCAACAAGGGGTACGGCACGCCGGAGCACCTGGCGGCGCTCGCGGCGTTCGGCTTCACGCCGCATCATCGCACCAGCTTCGCGCCGGTCGTGCAGCTGGTCCTGGTTTAGCCCGCCCCGTCCTTCCCCGTCTTTCCCCGCCCTCGCTTCAGGCCCTTGCGGAACTCCGCCAGCGAACGCGTGTTCAAGATGTCCCCCGGCTCGAGTCCCGCGCGCCGCGCGAGATCCACCGCGTACCTCATGAACGACAGGTTGTTCGGCTGGTGGCTGTCGGTGGACAACACGAACCGCACGCCGTGCTGCTTCGCGGCGGCGGCGAGCGTGTCGGGGAGGTCCATGCGCTCCGGGTGGCCGTTGAGCTCGAGCAGGCAGCCTGCCGTGCCGCAGGCGCGGGCCAACGCGTCGAAGTCGAGCCGGTAGGGCTCGCGCTCGCCGAGCCGGCGCCCGGTGGGGTGCCCGATCGCGTCGACCCAGCGATGCTTCGCCGCGCCGACCAGGCGCCGGGTCAGCTCCCGCTCGGTCTGATTGGTCCCGTAATGAATCGTCGCGACAACGTAGTCGGCTTCGGCGAGCACGTCGTCGGGAAGGTCGAGCTTGCCGGTCTCGAGGATGTCGAGCTCCACGCTTTTCAGAAGCGTGAGCCCGCGAGCGCCCGCGTTCCACTCGTCGATCGTGCGCCACTGCTCGCGCAGGCGCTTCGCATCGAGCCCGAGCGCCATCGTCACGCGCTTGGAGTGGTCGGTGATGGCGATGTACTCGTACCTGAGCGCCCGCGCGGCATCGGCCATCTCGGCGATCGTCCCGCGACCGTCGGTCGCCTTGGTGTGCATCTGCAGGTCGCCGCGCACGTCGCTCAGCTCGACGAGCTTGGGGAGCCGATGCTCGCGCGCCAGCGCGATCTCGCCGCGCGCCTCGCGCAGCTCCGGCGGGATCCAGTCGAGGCCCAGCGCGTCGTAGATCTCCGCTTCGGTCTCCCCCGCGATCCGCCGGGTGCCTCGGAATAGCCCGTACTCGTTGAGCTTGAGCTTCTTGCCCTGCGCGAGCTGTCGCAGCTCGACGTTGTGGGCCTTGGATCCCGTGAAATACTGCAGCGCCGCGCCGTAGGCGGCGGGCTCGACGGCCCGCAAGTCGACCTGCAGCCCGCCACGCAGCTTGACCGTCGAGCGGGTCTCGCCCTTCGAGATTACCTCCGCCACCTCGCCGTACGTGACGAATCGATCCATCACGCGGGCGCTGTCGCCTGACGTGGCGAGGATGTCCAGGTCCCCGATCGTCTCGCGGCGGCGGCGGTAGCTCCCCGCCACCTCGATCTGCCGCACGCCACCGCCGTCCTTGACGTGGGCCACGATCGCGTTGGCCTGCGTTTCGGCCTCGTTCAGCAGCATGCGGCGCTCGGTTACCTGCGCCTGCCCCAGGCCGGCGCGCATCTTCTCTTCCATCTTGGGCCCGAAGCCTTTGAGCTTTTGCACCTTTCCTGTGTCGAGCACCTTCGCCAAGTCGGCCGCGGATTTCACCTTGAGCTTCTTGTACAAGAGCTTCACGCGCTTGGGGCCGAGGCCCGGGATGCGCAGCAGGTCGAGCAATCCGGCGGGAAGCTTGGCAGCGAGCTGCTGGCGCAGCGGCAGCTCGCCGGTGGTGACGATGGCCGTGATCTTTTCGGCCAGGTCCTCGCCGATGCCGGGGATGTCGGTCAAGTCTTTGCCACCCGAGCGCACCCGCTCCGCGATCGGCTCGGGGAAGTCGCGGATCGTCCGGGCGGCATTGCGATAGGCGCGCACCCGGAAGGGGTTGGCGTCCTGGATCTCGAGGAGATCGGCGACCTCGTCGAACACGCGGGCGATGTCGGGATTCTGCATGGCACAAAGATGGGCGCTCGGGCCGCCTTGCGCCGCTCCCGGTCCGGTGCTAATTCTGGCGCGCCCTTGTACCACGCCTGGCGGAGAGAAACGTCATGACGTGCGGCACCCGCGGGTTCAAGCCGGCCCCCCTGCTGGGCGCGGCGCTCCTCGTGTTTGGTTCAACGGCGTCGGCGTTCCGGCCCTTGTGGGGGCAGGGCGTGACCACGGCGGCGATGAGCGGCGTCGTCGCCGCGAAGGACGGAACCCCCCTCGCCGACGCGACGATCGTGGCGGTGCACGTCCCCAGCGGCACGCAATACCGGGCCGTGACGCGGACCGGTGGGGCGTACAACGTGCCGAACATGCGGGTCGGCGGGCCGTATCGGGTGACGGCCACGCGCATCGGCTACAAGTCCCACGCCCAGGAGGGCGTGTTTCTGAGCCTGGGGCAGGACCTGCGCGTGGATTTTGCGCTCGAGCCTCAGGCGATCGAGCTGGAAGCCGTCGAAGCTGCCGGACAGCGCGACCCGGTGCTCAACCCCGGGCGCACCGGGGCGGCGACGTTCATCGATCCCGAGAAGGTGGCGCTGTTGCCCTCGGTCAAGCGCAGCACGCGCGACCTGATTCGGGTGGACCCGCGCAACGACGGCAACTACAGCTTCGCGGGGAGGAACTGGCTGTACAACAACATCTCGCTCGACGGGTCGTACTTCAACAACCCGTTCGGCCTGGACGACCCGGCGCCGGGCGGACAGACCAACGCCGAGCCGGTGCCGTACGACGCGGTGGCGCAGGTGCAGGTCTCGGTCGCCCCCTTCGATGTGCGCCAGGGCGGGTTCACCGGCGCCAACGTCAACACGGTCACCAAGAGCGGCACGAACGAGTTCCACGGCTCCGCTTACACGTTCGGTCGCAACCAGGACTTGCTCGGCAACACGGTGCGGGGGCAGCCCGTCGTCGCCAACCCCAACCTGAGCTTCCTTCAGGCCGGTGGCTCGCTCGGCGGGCCGCTGGTCCACGACAAGCTGTTCTTCTTCGTGAACGGGGAGATCGTGCGGTCGGACAACCCCGGCTCCGACTTCGTGGCCTCGAGCAACGGATCGTCCGGGTTCGGGATCTCGCGCGTGGACGCTCAGATCATGGACTCGATCCGCCGGCGCATGATCAGCGCGTACAACTACGATCCCGGACCGTATCAGGGATACCTGTTCCACACCGACAACGACAAATTCATCGCGAAGCTGGACTGGAATATCAACGCCGGCAACACCATGTCGTTTCGGTGGGATTACCTGAAGGCCAAGCAAGATCTGCCGCCGCACCCTTTCGCCGCGAGTTACAACGGTACCGGTCGTGGCCCGAACGAGAGCAGCCTACCGTTCTCGAACGCGGGCTACGCGATCAACAACCACTTGCACTCGTTCGCGCTCGAGCTCAACAGTCGGGCGCGTGGCTTCGCGAATCGCTTCTTCTCGAGCTACAATCGGTTTCGGGATTTCCGCACTCCGTTCAGCCTCCCCTTCCCGACGATCGAGATCGGTCAAGCGGGCCTCACCTACACGACGCTCGGTCACGAGCCGTTCTCGATCCACAATATTCTCGATCAGGATGTGTGGCAGTTCACGGACAACCTGAGCATCTTTCGCGGGAAGCATGTCGTCACCATCGGCGCGAACTTGGAGTCGTTCTCGTTCTACAACTCGTTCAACCTCTTCCGAAACGGTGTGTTCCTCGCTCCTGAGCCGTTTGGGACGACGTTCAACTCGTTGAACGAGTTCTTCCAGGCGACCGATCCGACCAACCCGAACCAGATCAAGTTCCAGTCCTACATTGGGACCGGGCCGTACAAGGGCGAGGACGTCCACGTGGGGCAGGTGGGGTTCTACGTTCAAGATGAAATGCCGGCGTCCGACCGGCTGAACCTCACATACGGTCTGCGGGTCGATTTCCCGGTGTATTTCACCAAGCCGATCGACAACCCGTTCTCCCGGTCGTTGACGGCGCTCGATCAGAATCGCCAGCCGGTGACGGTGGATGAGAGCAGGCTCCCGGGGGCGACGCCGCTCTTCGCGCCACGCGTCGGGTTCAACTGGAACGCCGCCGGGGACCGACGGACGCAAGTGCGGGGCGGCACGGGCATCTTCACGGGCCGAGTGCCGTTCGTGTGGATCGGGGACGTGATCTCCCAGCCGGGCGACAACCCGAATCTGTATCCCACCGGCCCGCAGCGTCCCAGCGGCTCGCCCGCGGACTCGTCCACCCTCATGCAGTCGTTCGACGTCAACGCGCTGGCCCCGAACTTCAAATGGCCGCAGGTGTGGACCACGGACCTCGCCGTGGACCAGCAGCTCGGTAAGGGGATCCTAGCAACCCTCGAGATCATCTACGGGAAGGATGTCCACGCTGTGTACGTTCGGAACGCCGACCTGCGGGCGCCGGTGAGCACTCTTCCCGCGCCCGATGGGCGGCCGTACTTCGGGGGGGCCAACCACAGCCTCAATCCCGCGTTTGGCGGCGCCGGGCGCGGGCTGTACGTGTTCGACAACACGAGCGCCGGGCATTCGCTCAATATCACCGCCCAATTGCGCAAGAGCTTCGCGTTCGGGCTGGAGACCGGGCTCGGATACAGCTTCACGGACGCCAGGAACTCCTTGAAGTCGACGGAGATCGCCTTTGCTCTCTGGCAGAACCTGCCGGTGCGGGGCGACCCGAACAATCCAGAACTCGGCTACTCCGAATTCGGTCAGCGCCACCGGATCGTCGGCACTCTCACTTACACGAAGTCCTGGTCGCCGACGCTCAAGACCCGCATCGGGGTGTTCCTGGAGGCGGGCCAGGGGAACCGCTTCGCTGGCGCCGGAGGCAACCGTTACTCGTTCATTTACTCCGGTGACGTCAACGGCGACGGCCAAGGCGGCAACGACCTGATCTACATCCCCCGGAGCCAGAGCGAGATACAATTCGCGCCAGACACCCTTCCCAGCGGCGCTATCGTGTCGCCGCAGGAGCAGTGGAACCAGCTGAACGCGTTCATCAACCAGGACGGCTATCTGAGTTCCCACCGCGGTCAAATCGCGGACCGCTTCGGCGAACCGAATCCGTGGTACAACGACGTGGACCTCCGGATCCTGCAGGAATTCGCCATTCAAACCGGCGCGCAGCGTCACGGGTTCGAGCTGAGTCTCGACATCCTGAACGTGGGGCATCTGCTGAATTCGTCGTGGGGGGTGCGCAAGGTCGCGAGTGCCGCGGCGACGTCGCCGCTCAAGCTGGTGCGCTTCGACGGGACCGGCGCGCCGGTGTTCAACTTCACCGGCCCGTCGCAGACGTTCATCGACGACGCGAGTCTGCTGTCGCGCTGGCAGATGCAGCTCGGGCTGCGGTATCTGCTGAACTAGCTGGTAGGGGGCGGCCGGGGTCTCCCGCAGCGACTGCGTATTCTTGTCGCGGGGGGAGACCCGTGCCGCGCCTACTGTCGCTCCAACAATACGATTCCAGAGAAGCGCCGGAACTCCTCGCGCCTCTTCTTGGGGTACAGCCGGCCCAGCAGGCTCCACAGCCAGGCCAGGCGCATCGTGCGCTTGAGGCGCAGCGATTCGTCCCAGGTGGAGCGAAACTCGGCCTCGTGCCAGCCGAACGGCTCGAAGAAGCGCGTCCCCTCAGGGGGAGCGAACTGGAACGGCGCGCTCCCGGCCACCGCGCGGCCCCAGGTTTTCGACATCATCTTGAGCAGTCCGGGGGAGGCGAGGTCGATCAGCCACCACGCGAACGACGGTTGCGCGATGAGATCGCGCGCCAGCGCCCCGACCTGTTCGCCCGTCAGATAGATGAGCAGCCCTTCGCTCACCACCAGCACCCGCCGCGCGGCGGCGCCGATCTGCGCGAACAGCGCGCGCCGGCGCGCCGCGTCCGTCAAGTCCACGCCGATCTGCTCCAGCCCGCACGCCGCTCGCTCCCCCGCCAGCTGCTGCTGCTTGTAGGCGATCACGTCGGGGAAGTCCACCTCGATCCAGCGGAGCGCGGGGGCGAGCGGCAGCCGGTAGGGACGCGTATCCAGCCCTGCCGCGAGGTTCAGCACCGTGTCGACGCGGTCCCGCGCGATCGCCCGCAGGATCAGCTCGTCCATCACCGCCGTCCGCACGATCATGGGCCAGGCCCACGTGCGTCCCTGCTTCATGGAAGCGAGGATGCGCTCGCCGCGCTCCCCGGCCAGCCGTCGCGCGTAGGGGTCGTGGAACAGCGCATCCGGCCGCTCCGACTCCATCGCGCGATACAGGGCGACCCAGCGCGCGGTGTCGGAGACGTGCTGGATGGTGCCGGACGCGTCGCTCACGCTGCCGCCTCGGTCATGCGGGCCGAGAAACTAGCGCGCTTGGTGCGTCGCGTCGAGGACGCCGTATCTTTGTGAGCGTGCGTGATCGCGCAGTCCACTTGTCCGTGATCGTGCCCGTACGAGACGGCGCCGAGCGCCTGCCGGCGCATCTCGAGGCATTGCGGGCGTTCACCGCCGCCCAGCCGCGGGGCGCCGAGCTGATTCTCATCGACGACGCGAGCCAGTCCCCCGCCGCCCGCCTGTTGGCAGACTTCGGCCATGCCACGGCGGGCGTGACCGTGCTCCGCAACGACCCCAATCGGGGCAAGGGGTTTTCCGTCGCCCGGGGGATGCAGTCCGCGCACGGGAGCTACCGCGTGTTCCTGGACGCGGACCTCGCGTATCCGGTCGACGAGATCACGAAGATCGTCCACGAGCTCGAGACGGGAAGCGACGTTGCGGTGGCCTGCCGGGTGCTTCCCGAGTCGCGCTACCTGATGAGCCCGTCGTTCATCCATTATCTGTACACGCGACACTTGATGAGCCGGGTCTTCAACCTGGCCGTACGCCTCGCGCTCCTTCCCGGGATCCTCGACACGCAGGCGGGCTTGAAAGGCTTCACGGCGCGGGCCAGCGAGCTGATCTTTCCGCGCCTCACCATTGCGGGCTTTGGCTTCGACGTCGAGCTGCTGTACGTCGCCAGGAAGCACGGGCTGAAGGTCACGCAGCAGGCGGTCCACTATCGCTACGACGACGAGCCGACCACCGTCCGCTTCGTCGCGGACGCCGTCGGCATGCTCGAGGACCTGGCGCGAATCCGCTGGAACGACTGGCGCGGCCGCTATGACTGAGCCGCCGCGGCTCGTGGTGAACGCCGATGACTTCGGTCTGTCGACCGGCGTGAACCGCGGAATTCTCGAGGCCCACGCCGCCGGCGTGGTGTCATCGGTCTCCGTGCTGGTGAACACGCCGGGCTGGACCGACGCGCTGCGGCGGCTGCGCGACCTGGGTCCCGCCCCCGGGCTCGGTGTGGGACTGCACCTCAATCTGACCATGGGCCGCCCGGTCTCGTGGGGCGGGAGCTTGGCCGACGCCCGCACCGGCCGGTTCCACACGCTCCGGGCGTTGGTTGCGCGCGCGTTCGCCGGGCGGCTCGATCCAGGGGATGTCGCGATCGAGTGCGCCGCCCAGCTCGCACGGCTCCGCAACGCCGGACTCGTCGTGACCCATCTCGACAGTCACCGCCACGTGCACGTCCTTCCCGGGGTGTGGGGCGCGGTGGTGGAGACGGCGCGCGCTGCGGGCGTGCCCGTCCTCCGGGTGCCGCTCGAGCCGTGGAGCGTCAATCCGGTGAACTGGCGCGCGTCGCTGAAAAAGGCGGCGCTGCGCGTGGCGTGGGGAGTGGCGTCGCGCGGGGCAGCGGCGCTCGATCGGCCGGACCGGTTCGTCGGCATCTCGCTGCAGGGGAGCCGCAGCTTCCTGGCGCGGCTGCTCGCCGTCCTGGACCGCCTCGAGTCGGGCACCACCGAGCTCATGGTCCATCCCGGCTACGCCGACGGCGATCTCGCCGCCTGGGACGACTATACGGCACCACGCGCCCGCGAGCTGGCCGCGCTCACGCTCCCGGAAGTTCGGGAGCGGTTCCGGGGAGCGCGGTTTCGCCTGATTCACTTC
>Ga0209158_1002787_pt1 | contig 10481 bp, 10 predicted proteins | sample GraSoiAngelo_140_FD_185897 | JGI IMG/M metagenome (GOLD analysis project Ga0209158, IMG submission 185897) | Grasslands soil microbial communities from the Angelo Coastal Reserve, California, USA - 14_0929_12_30cm (SPAdes) (version 2) | ecosystem: Environmental > Terrestrial > Soil > Grasslands ...
CGACGGGCGGCAGCATGCGCTGCGAGATCATCCAGAACGCGATGTCGTCATTGCCCACGGCCCGTCTCCCTCGCCGCGCCACGGTCTGCAGGAGCAGGACGAAGAACGCCAGGCCGGCGACGGCGGCCAGCAGCCACGGAGTGCGAAAGATCATCAATACGACGGCGACCGCGACCCCGGCCGCAAACCCTGCGATCGCGCCCAGGCGTACTTGGTACCGCATGCGCACCAAGCCATAGGCCGCCATCGAGCCGAGGAGCACCGTGATCGCAGTGCTCGTGAGCCCGACCACGACGGTGTTGAGGTACGGGCGGAAGGTGTCCTCCCCGAGGTCGACAAAGATGTAGTGCCAGTTGTCGAGGTTCGGCTGAAAGTCGCGGAACGGGATGTAGAAAGGCCCGGCGTTGACATCGAGCGGCGTCTTGAGGGAGGTGACCGCGAGCCAGTAAAGAGGGAACAGCACGACGAACGCCCAGGCAAACAGCAGGATGTACGAGATGACCATGGCCGGGAACGACAGCGTGTTGATCGATACAGACCGCGACCGCCGGCTTGCGAGGGCCACTGCTAGGTCAGCGCCGCCACCCGGCGGCGGAAGAGATTGACATAGGTCACGCTGACGAAGGTGACGAGCAGCAGGAGCATGTAAGCGACCGCCGCCGAGCCTCCGATGTCGAGCGCCCGCCAGATCGTGTACGCGTGCAGGGTCAGGGATTCGGTCGCCGTTCCCGGCCCGCCGTTCGTGAGCACGTTCGGCAGGTCGATGATCTTGAAGCCCTCGATGAGCCGGATCAGGACGACGGTCGTCGTCGCCGGCAGGATCTGCGGGAAGGTGATCCGCCAGAAGACGTTCCAGCGGCTTGCTCCGTCCACGACCGCCGCCTCGACGAGCTCGTGAGGGAGCGTCTCGATCGCGGCGAGCAGGATGATGAAGATGAACGGCGTCCACTGCCAGACATCGCCGATCATCACCGCCAGCCGGGCGCCCCACGGATTTGTCACCCACGACACGTCGGTTAGACCGAAACGGGCCCACAGCGGATAGAGCGGTCCTTTGCTCGTGTCGGTGAGCATCTGAAACAGGTAGGCGACCCCAACGGGCGTGATCATCATCGGTAGCAGGAAGACGACCCGGAAGAAGCGCCGGCCAGGAAGGTGCTGGACCACGAGCAAGGCCAGGCCGAGCCCGAGGAGGTACTGAACGGCGACGTCCACGCCGACGTAGACGATGGTGACGACCAGGGTTCCCGGGCGGCCGCTGGTCAGGATCGTGTTGGCGATGAGCCACAACAGCGCACCGGCAATGACGACCGTGACCACCCGCCCCACGAGGCCACCTGCTGTTCGGTTCGGTCCGGTGATGTAGCGGTACAAGAGCAAGGCGAGAAGGCCGTAGGCTGCCGCAAGCACAGCAATGCTGACGGGCGTGATCGGACCCACCACGCCGAGGAAGTGCGTCTGATCGACTCCCACGATGAGCTTGGCGTAGTTGTCGAGACCGACAAACTTGAGGTCGACGCCCCCTTCCGAAAAACTGAGCCGTGACAGCGACACGTAGAGCGATGCGAGCAGCGGAAAGATCGAGAACCCGAGGATGACGAGCACGGCCGGCAGGATGAAAACCGAGCCCGCGCTGCGGTCGAGCCGTGCCCCGATCGGACGCCACCTCGACGTGGCCGCTCTAAGCACGCGCTCCGACGTCTGGCTGCTCATGGAGTCGCGACCACCTTCATTTCTTCCTGGCACGGACAGTGGAAGCGGGGCGGCGAGCACGGTGCTCGCCGCCCTTATTTCCTACTTGGTGACGCTCAGGCTGGCTTTGTACGAGTCCAGTTGCGCCTGACGACCCAGGTCGTCCGTCTTCTTGTTCCACTGACTGGTGATCTGGTTCATCGTCTGATTGACGTTGAGCTCGCCCGCCAGGAACTGGGCAAGGGCTGTATCCAACGCCGTCTGCTGGTAGTAGGCACTCTGCGGGATGCGAAGGTCCAGGACCATGTTCGGGCTCTGCAAGCTGGACTTGATCGCCCCGAGGTAGTCGTTTGCCGCCTGGGTGCTCATCCCTGCCTTGGTCCACTCGTCGAGGTTTGTGAACTGCGACGTCCGGTACGGGTTGAAGCCAGTCCGGCCAATCGTGACGTCCTCGCCCGATTGCTTCGGCGCCGACATGTAGGAGAGGAACGCAAAGGCCGCGTCCTTGACCTTGGCTGACGACGCCTTGTTGATCGCGCCCGACCAGCCGCCGAACGCCGCGAAGGGAGCGTGGTTGACACCGTTGACCGCGTACGGGCAAAGGGTCGCGTTGCAGTCGGCGAGCTGTCCGGTGGAGCGGTCGAGGACCTGCTTCGAGCCGGGCAGGATCACCGCGCCGACCTTGTCCTCAACCTTGGACTGGGTCTTGTCGATGGCCAGCGTGCCGATGTCACCCCAGTCCAGGGAAAGCGCGCAGCGACCGGTGATGAACAGGCCGCGAGAGTTGCCCACGTCATCGTTGAGCTGGGTCGGAGGTCCGATCTTGGAAAGCTGCTTATAGACGTCGAGCGCGGCCGCGGCGCCCGGGTTGTTCGTCAGCGGCTGCATGTTGTTGAGGTCGAAGAACGCGCCTTGCTTGGTCCCCTGGCTTTGCAGGAACGCGGAGGCGATCGAGATCCATGCCCAGTAGGACTGCGCGCTGCGCTTCATGGCCAGGCAGGATCCGTAGTCGGCCTTGCCGTCCCCGTTCAGGTCCTTGCCCTGAAAGTGCCTGGCGATGTCGATGTAGTCCTGCCAGGTCTCGGGTGCCTTGAGGCCGTCCTTCTGGAGGAGGTCTTTCCGGTAGTAGACCATCTGGAAGTCGCCGTCGAGGGGAATCGTGTAGACCTTGCCCTTAAAAGTCGCGCTGAAGTCGCGGAAGAAGGGCGCGATGTCATCCCACTGCAGGGTCGAATCGTTCTTGACCCTGTCAGTAAGGTCCTCGAGGTAGCCGGGCGGGACGTAGTCGCCCATCCACTGCGGGTCGAAAACCGTGGCGTCGTAGGAATTGGTCTTCGTTGCGAAGTCCGTGAGGACCTTCTGATAGAGGTCTGAGAACGGGACGGTGATGATCTGGACTTTGGCGCCCGTGGCTTTCTCGAAATCTGGGGCGCGGCGCTGCAGCGGCTCGGCGATCTGGGGCCCGGTGAACGTGACCACCCGGACGGTGACGCCGCTGAACTTTTGGCCCGAATTGGTATTCGAGCCGCTCGCGCAGGCGGCCATCAAACCCACCCCCACCACCAGGCCCAGGGCTTTCGCCAGATGTCGGCTCATGTCTATTTTTCCCCTTTGAATCCGACGCTGCCGGTGGCTCCGGCCGCATCTGCCGAAACCGCTGAATGTGGGATGTTTAGCGCGTTTCGACCGGTTTGTCAAGCGTGACTCAGTACAACTAACCCCGACCAGTCCCCTAGTCATCCGATGTCTCGGGCGCCTTGCTCCAGGCTGAACCGCTCCACAAGGCGGTGGGACGCAGCCACCAAGAGGGCAATTGGAACCAGAGACGCGACCAGTGCCGCCGCGGCGGTCGGCCAGTCCAGCTCTCGCTCGAAGGTGAAGAAGTCGCTCATAGCGACGGGCACGGTTTTGACGTCTCCGGAGGTCAGCACCAGAGGGACGAGCAGCAAGTTCCAGTTGATCACGAACAGGACGATTGCCGTGGCCGCGACGCTTGGCCCGACCAGGGGCAGCACCACCTGGCCCATGACCCGGAACAATCCCGCCCCGTCCAGGACTGCGGCCTCTTCCCACTCCGGCGACAGCTGGGCGATCGCGCCATGCAGCACGTAGACGGCCAGCGGCGCGGTGACCGCCGCCTCAGCCAGCGCAACACCTGTCAGCGTGTCGGCAAGATGGACGCGGCGCATCACGTCGCTGAGCGGGATCACATAGGCCATGGCCGGCAGGCTTGCCAGCACGAGGAATCCCTGCGTCACCAGGCGGCGGCCGTGAAACGAAGTCCGGGCGAGGCAGTAAGCCGCGAGGAAGGCGGATGCGATCGCCAGCGTGGTGGCGAAGGCAGCGGACACCGTGCTCGTCGCCAGCTCCTCCCAGAAGCCGGGCTCGGCGACCCCGACCTCCGAGAAATGGTCGAAGGTGATAGGTCCTCTCCACGACGGAGGATGCGTGTTGTTGTCTGGGAGCACACCAAGCGAGGCCAGGATCGTCCATGCGAGCGGCAAAAGAAAGAAGACGAGTGCGAGCACCAGGACCGAGCCTCGGACCGCAGTCTCGCGGCGGCGCTCAGCCCCCAGCGTGGTCATTCCTCCACGCCTCGCCTCGCGAGCCTTAGGTAGACAGCTCCCACCGCGAGGACTCCGGCGGCGATCAGCCATCCAGCCGCGGCCCCGGCCGGCCAATCGTTGATCTGGAACGCTTGCGCGTAGCTGTAGAGAGCCGGCGTCAGGGTGGCGGTGCCTGGGCCGCCTCCCGTGAGGATCAGAACCGTGTCGAACGTGCCAAGCGACAGGCCGATCAGCAGCATGGCGATCGTGAGGAGGACTGGACGCACCGCGGGTACAGCGATGCGCAGAATTCGATTCGCGGTTGAAGCGCCGGCAAGGCTCGCCTCCTCCCACCGCTCGGCGGGAACAGAGGAAAGGCTGGGCAGCAGCAGGAACGTCACGAAAGGCGCGATCCGCCACACCTCCACCGCGATGGTCGCGGGAAGCGCAAGTCGGAGATCGCCGATCGGGGACGCAACCTCAGACTGGCCGAACCAAGCTCCCACGAAGTCGGCAATGCCGGTGGCGCTGCCAAACAAGAAATGCCACATCACGCCGTTGGCGATCGGGCTGATGAGCCAGGGCAGCAACAAGAGCACCCTCCACACAGGACGGCCCGCGATTGGCTCCCGAAGGACGTAGGCAAGTCCGAACCCGATCAACAGCTCCAGTGGGACCGCGACAAGCGTGAACACGACGATGTTCCGGAGCGAGGGAAGAAACTGCGGATCCTGAAGCACGGTCAAGTAGTTCTGCAGACCAGCAAACTCAACCTTCGTGCCAAACGGGGAGTAGGTCGTCACTGTCGCCACCAATCCGATGAGTGCGGGTCCGACCAGGCCGGCCAACAGTAGGAGCGCGAGGGGCGTGAGCAGAGCGATCCGGTCGCGGCGCGTCAGCTTCAATGAATCACCGCCCCCGGCGGCTATCTGGCGCCCGTGATTCCGCCGTCGATGATGAGGCCCGACGCCATCATGAACTTCGATTCGTCGGACGCCAGAAAGAGCGCTGCCTGGGCGACGTCTTCCGGCCGGCCCAGGTCGTTGCTCAGCTGTCGCTTGCGGATCGAGGCCATTCCCTCTTCGGGGTCCGCGTAGGACTCCTTCAGGTAGCGCTCGACAAATGGGGTGAGGATGGTGCCGGGCAGCAGGGCGTTGACCCGGATGCCGTATGGAGCCACATCAACCTGCATCGACTTCGTCATCGCGAAGACGGCGCCCTTGGACGCCGCATATGACACGCGGCGAGCCAGGCCGATCTCGGCGATGCAGGAAGACATGTTGATGATCGACCCCGAACGCTGCTTGATCATCTGCGGGACGACGGCTCGGCTCATCAAGTAGACGCCACGCACGTTCACCCGCATCACCCGGTCGAACAGCTCCGGTTCCGTCTCGAGCAGGTCTCCGACGCCGGCGATGCCGGCGTTGTTGAAGAGCACATCGATCCGACCGAAGCGGCGCGCGACCCGGTCGGCGATCGCGACGGTTTGCGTCTCGTCGGTCACGTCGACCTCCTCCGCCACCGAATCCGGGCTAAGGGTGGAGATCTCGTCGACCGTTCGCCGGGCGGCATCGAGATCGATGTCAGCGACCACCACGCGTGCGCCCTCTTCGGCGAAGCGACGAGCGCTAGCCTGGCCGATCCCCGAGCCCGCGCCCGTGATCAAACAGACCTTGTCGTTGAGGCGGTCGCCCATCTGCGGACTTAGCTATATGCTGAAGCTCCGATGTTTGTCAACCTGCCAGGTTCAAATCTGGGCTGGGCGCCGGCTCCAAGGCCGTGAACGTCCGATCTCTTGGCGCCAATGGCTCGCCCCGCCGGGGACGGCGGACCCAGCGGGCGCCGAGCGTCACCGAGCACGCGATCGACAAGATCCGCGAGCGCATCGTTTCCGGGGCTTGGGGTGCCGGGGACCGTCTGCCCAAGGAAAGCGAGCTCGCAGGAGAGCTGGGGATCTCGCGCAACTCGCTGCGTGAGGCCGTCCGGGCGCTGTCCCAACTGCGTGTGCTGGAAGTAAGACAAGGCGACGGCACGTACGTCAGCAGCCTCGAGCCGGGTCTCTTGCTCGAGAGCACCGGCTTCATCAGTCACCTGTTACTCGGCGAGACCGAGCTCGAGCTGTACGAGGTGCGGCGCATCCTCGAGGCGGCGGCCGCGGCCCTGGCGGCCGGCAGGATCGACGCCCAGGAGAAGGTCGACCTCGGGCAGAGCCTCGAGCGCATGCGAGCGGCGCACAGCGTTGAGGAGCTGGTCGAGGCCGACGTCGCGTTCCACGCCTTGATCGCCAAGGCCGCTGGCAACACGGTCCTGACGTCGCTTCTCGCAAGCCTCTCGACGCGAACGATGCGAATCCGCCTGTGGCACGGGCGCGCCGCCGACGACGCGCTCGAGGAGACTCGTGAAGAGCATCGGCGAATCTACGAAGCGCTCATCGCCGGCGACCCGGAGCTCGCCCGCGCCACCGCAACCGCGCACATCGCCAGCGGAGAGCGTTGGCTTCGCGGCCAGCTCCGAGCGGGCCACTCCGCTTGATGCAGGTCGGCCTCCATACGCGACTCAAACCGGGCGCCGAGGAGCGCTACGAGGAGTACCACCGGGCGGTGTGGCCCGACGTGCTGAAGGCGATCCAGCGGGTCGGCATCAGCAAGTACGTGATCTTTCGCGACGGCCTCGACCTGTTTCACTACATCGAGTGCGACGACTACGATCGCGCGATCGCAGAGCTGGCCACCGATCCGGTGAACATCCGCTGGCAGGCGGAGATGGCCCCGATGATGGCGAAGGCGCACGACTTCAGCGGCCAGAGCAGCGACCGGCTTCCCAAGATCTTTGATCTGTAGAGCGTCGTGCGCGCGCCCGGCTGAGCTGCCCTGAAACCGTCCGCGCGCGCCCAGCTCGGCAAGACATCGCTGCACGTAACGCGCCTCGGCCTCGGCAGCGCGCCTCTCGGCGGGCTGTTCGAAGAGGTGGCCGACGATGAAGCGCATCGCGTGGTCGAGGCCGCCTGGCAGGCAGGCATACGTTTCTTTGACACCGCGCCCCTCTACGGCCACGGCCTCGCCGAGCAGCGCCTGGGCGCGGTGTTGCGAGCGAAGCCCCGTGAAGAGTTCGTCCTCGCGACCAAGGTCGGGCGCCTTCTCCGGGCGGACGCCCCACCTGAGCCAGGCCAGGCATACAAGGGTGTACCGCCCGTCAATCCCACCTATGACTTCTCCTACGACGGGGTCATGCGATCGGTCGAGGAGAGCCTGGCTCGGCTTGGGCTGGACAGGGTTGACGTGCTTCACATCCACGATCCCGACGAGCATTTCGAAGACGCCTTAGCAGGCGCGTACCGCGCCCTCGACCGTCTGCGAGCCGAAGGCACGATCAGAGCGGTCGGGGCAGGGATGAACCAGGCCGAAATGCTGGTGCGTTTCGCGCGCGAGGCAGATTTCGACTGCTTCCTGCTCGCGGGTCGCTACACGCTGCTCGACCGCACCGGCGCCGCCGAGCTGCTGCCTCTCTGTGTCGAGAAAAGCATCGCGATCATCGCCGGCGGCGTATTCAACAGCGGCATCCTGGCGAATCCCAGGCCGGGGACGACCTTCAACTACCAGCCGGCGCCGCCCGAGCTCGTCGACCGCGCGCTCCGTATGCAAGAGATCTGCGCCCGCCACGGTGTTGAGCTCAAGGCGGCGGCGATCCAGTTCCCCCTACGCCATCCGGCGGTCGCGTCCGTGCTCACAGGCTGCCGGTCGGTTCGCGAAGTCGAAGAGAACGTGCGCATGTTTCAAGCGCCGATTCCATCCTCGCTGTGGGACGAGCTCGACGCGTGATCGTCGACGCGCACCATCACTTCTGGGATCCACGGCGCCGCGACTACCCATGGATGGGCGATGAGCTCTCACCGATCCGCCGGCCCTTTGCTCCCGATGACCTTCGTCCCGAGTTGGTCCAGAACAACGTCGATCGCACGGTGCTTGTCCAGACGGTCTCCAGCCTCGACGAGACACGCGAGTTTCTCGAGACGGCGTCGCAAACTGATTTCGTCGCCGGCGTCGTGGGTTGGGTGGATCTCACGGATCCCTCGGTGGCGGAGCTGATCGCGAGCCTGCGGAGCGCGAAGGGCGGAGACCGTCTGGTCGGGATCAGGCATCAGGTGCACGACGAGCCCGACGCGAGCTGGCTGCTGAGGGATGACGTCCAGCGCGGGATCGCCGCGGTGGGTGCGGCCGGCCTCGTGTACGACGTGCTCGTCCGCACGCGCGAGCTACCCGCCGCGCTGGCGACCGTCCGCGCGCACCCAGAGATGCGCTTCGTCATCGACCACGCGGCCAAGCCCCGCGTCGCGGGGGGTGCCTGGGACATTGCGTGGGAGAAGGCGCAGGCACCGCTTGCGGACGAGCCGAACGTCAGCTGCAAGCTTTCGGGACTCGTCACCGAGGCCGACTGGAAAACATGGACGCGGGAGCAGCTGCGGCCGTATCTGGAGCGAGTGCTCGATTGGTTCGGTCCTGGGCGCTGCATGTTCGGCTCCGACTGGCCGGTCTGCCTGCTGGCGGCCGATTACGCTGAGGTCATGGCGACGACGCGCGCGATAGTCGGCGACGACGAAGACGTGTTCGGGGGCACGGCGACGAGGACCTATGGGCTGGAAGGATGTAACCCCTAGCGATGAGGTCTCGGCGGCCGATTGGATCGGCGGCCGCCTCCTTCCGTTTCGCGACGCACGAATCGGCTCAGTGATCCCAACCGGGTTCGAGGCCTATGTGCGAAGCGAACAGCGCCTCGGTCTTGCCGCGCTGCTAGCTCGCCACACGACGACACCGGAACGCTGCTGGTTCTGCCTATGGGACGGTTACGGCAACCTGCACGGCTGGCCGGTGGTCGCCTATTTATGGGCGTCAGACGATCCCCATGCAAAACCACCTCCACCTCCTCCCCCGCCACCGCCCCTGAGAAAGAGTCGCGTACGCCTGCCGCACCGGGATTACCTTCTGTTCACCGGAGCCGCCGCGGAAGCTGAAGGCTGGGAAGAGGGACCCAACCTGTGGTGGCCCGACGATCGGTCGTGGTGCGTCGCTTCCGAGATCGACCTCGACTACACGCTCATCGGTGGTTCGCGCGCCCTTTGCGCCGAGCTGATTCGGAGCGGAGCCGAGACCGTATCGCCGGACGACCGAAACTAGGCGACCCTGTCCACCGCGGCGGACCAACGCTCGTCGATGCGCCTCACCTTGTAGATCACAAAGGCGGCGCCCCATGTCACGACGAACGCCGCCACGATGACGTAGCCCGCCACGCCGAGGAAGTTGAAGCGCGCGATCGCGTTGAAAATCGGACCATGCAGGCCGAGGACCTGGATCAAGATCTGGCCCAGCTCGACCACGCCTACGAACAATGCGACAAAGACCGAAAGCGACGTGACAGTCAGGTTGTAATAAACCTTGCGGATCGGACTCGCGAAGGCCCACGAGTAGGCCTTCGCCATGAAGGCTCCGTCGGTGGTGTCCATCAGGGACATGCCCGCCGCGAAGATCAAGGGCAGCGAGACTATTGCGACCAAGGGCACGCCCTGCGCCGCAGCACCGGCGGAGATCGCGAGGAACGCCACCTCCGACGCCGTGTCAAAGCCCAGTCCGAACAGAAACCCGATCGGATACATCTGCCAGCTGTGCTCAATGACGCGGAACAGCCTGCCGAAGAGCCTTGTCATCAGGCCACCCGCGACGAGCTCGTGCTCGAGCCCCTCGCGGTCGTATTCGCCGTTGCGCATCCTGCGATAGACGCGAAGCAAGTCGATCAGCACTAGCAGGTTGAGGATTCCGATCAGGACGAGGAATGCGCCTGAAACGAACGTCCCCACCGCCCCGCCGATGCTGCGCAACTCGCCGGTCTGGCCCACGACGCCCTGCACGATCCACTTGACGGCGAGGCCCAACGCGATCGCGACGATGAGCACAACCGTGGAGTGGCCGAGCGAGAAGAAGAAGCCCACCCCGATCGGCTTCTTGCCGCCCTGCAGCAGCTTGCGCGTGGTGTTGTCGATGGCCGAGATGTGATCCGCGTCGAACGCGTGGCGCAGACCCAGCGTGTACGCGATCCCACCGAGCCAGATGAAGGCGGGATGGGTCGCGGCGTAAGCGAGGAGCAGTCCCCACCCGACCAGGTGAAGCAGGGCCACGGAGCCGAAGAAGCCGGCGAGCCGGCGGCGCTCTCCCAGATCGAACGACTGAGTGAAAAGCGCCCTCATGCTCG
>Ga0209158_1002790_pt1 | contig 10471 bp, 9 predicted proteins | sample GraSoiAngelo_140_FD_185897 | JGI IMG/M metagenome (GOLD analysis project Ga0209158, IMG submission 185897) | Grasslands soil microbial communities from the Angelo Coastal Reserve, California, USA - 14_0929_12_30cm (SPAdes) (version 2) | ecosystem: Environmental > Terrestrial > Soil > Grasslands ...
CTTCCCCCATTTCCGAGCCGTGTTCTTGGCACAGTACTTGTACCACATGACTTTATCGGCCATCTTGGTCAGCGTGTCGTAGCGCATGTCGACCTCGGTCTGGCCGCCCGTCGCCACCTCGTGGTGGTGGACCTCGATGCGGACGCCGACGGACTCGAGCGCCAGGACCATGTCCGAGCGGATGTCCTGGAACTTGTCCATCGGCGGGACCGGGAAGTAGCCCTGCTTGTATCGCGGCTTGTAGCCGAGGTTCGGCTGCTCGGCCGTCCCCTCCTTGCCGGAGTTCCAGAAGCCCGCCTCGGAGTCGATAAAGTAGTACCCGCAGTTGTAGGTCTGGTCGAAGCGGATCGAATCGAAGAAGAAGAACTCGAGCTCGGGACCGATGTAGACCGTGTCGGCGAGGCCCGTCTTCTTCAGGTGCGCCTCGGCCTTCTGGGCGATGTAGCGCGGGTCGCGCGAGTACCACTTGCCCGTGACCGGGTCCTTCACGTTACAGATCAGCACCAGCGTGGGCACCGCCGTGAACGGATCCATCGCGGCGCTCGACGCGTCCGGCAGGAGCAGCATGTCGGACTCGTCGATCGTCTGGAACCCGCGGATCGAGGAGCCGTCGAAGCCGAGCCCTTCTTCGAAGATGTCCTCGTTCAGCTCGGAGATCGGGATCGAGAAGTGCTGCCAGAGCCCCGGCAGGTCGATGAACCGGAGGTCGACGATCTTAGCGCCCTTCTCCTTGGCCAGCTTGAGCACGTCCTTCGCGGTCATGCGGAACTCCTTCTCGTCAGTGAGTGATGGGATGGCTCGACTACCTTATGGGAACTCCCCCGCCGAATCAAGCGAGTAGACATTAGTGAGCCACGCGCGGCCGCGCCTCGCCGAACGCGCCCGGGTGTCCCGCCCCGACCTCGCCGTACCCGCCGCCGGCGGCGTACGCCGTCTCGGAGTGCTGCGAGAGGTCGAGCCCGGCCACTTCGTCTTCCTCGGAGACCCGGAGCCCGACCAGCGCGTCGACGACCTTCAGGATGACCGCGGTCACGACGATCGCGAGCACGTACGTCGCCAGGATCGCGACGATCTGGATCCAGACCTGACCCGGATTGCCGAAGAAGAGCCCATTGTCGCCGCCCTCGTTGATCGCCTTGGAGGCGAAGAGCCCCGTCGCGAGCGCCCCCCACGTGCCGCCGACGCCGTGCACGCCGACGACGTCGAGCGAGTCGTCGTAGCCGAGCTTCCCCTTGAGGTTGCATGCCGTGTAGCACACGGCGCCCGCCACGGCGCCGATGATCAGCGACGAGATCGGCCCGACGTAGCCGGAGGCGGGCGTGATCGCGACGAGCCCCGCGACGGCGCCCGACGCTGCGCCCAGCACGGTGGGCTTGCCACGGCTCATCCACTCGGTGAACATCCAGCCGAGCGCCGCCGCCGCCGCGCCCGTGTTGGTCGCGGTGAATGCGCTCACGGCGAGCCCATTGGCCTCGAGCGCGCTGCCCGCGTTGAAGCCGAACCAGCCGAACCACAGGAGCGCCGCGCCCGTGACCGTCATCGGCAGGTTGTGGGGCTGCATCGGCTGGTGGCCGTAACCCCGGCGCCTGCCGAGCATGACCGCGCAGACCAGCGCCGACATGCCCGACGAGATGTGGACGACCGTGCCACCGGCGAAGTCGAGCGCGCCGAGCTTCTTGAGCCAGCCCCCGTCGCCCCAGACCCAGTGCGCGAGCGGGTCGTACACGAACGTCGCCCAGAGGACCGTGAAGAGCAGGAACGCCGAGAACTTCTTCCGCTCGGCGAACGCGCCCGTGATGAGCGCGGGCGTGATGACGGCGAACATCATCTGGAACAGCATAAAGACCTGGTGTGGGATCGTCTTCGAGTAGGCGTCGAAGGGCTCGACGCCGACGCCGCGCAGTCCGAACCATTCGAGCCCGCCGATGATCCCGCCCTTGTCGGGGCCGAACGCGAGCGTGTAGCCCCAGAGGATCCACTGGATCGAGATGACCGCCAGGATGATGAAGCTCTGCATGAGCGTCGCGAGCGCGTTCTTCTGCCGGACCATGCCGCCGTAGAACAGCGCGAGCCCGGGCGCGGTCATCAGGAGGACCAGGGCGGAGGAGGTCAGCATCCACGCGGTGTCGCCCTTGTCGATTTTCGACGCGGCGGGCGCAGCCGGCGTCGCGGCGGCCGGCGCGGCCGACGGCGGGGGTCCCGCGGGCTGCTGAGCCCACGCCACGATCGCGGTGGCGCTCACGACCAGCACCATTGCCAGTGCGAGGCTGAATCGCTTCACGGCAACCTCCTTTGGGACTAGAGCGCGCTCTCGTCGCGCTCGCCCGTCCGGATGCGCACCGCCGTCTGAACCGGATTGACGAAGATCTTGCCGTCGCCGATGTTGCCGGTCTTGGCCGCTCCGGCGATCACCTCCGCGACCTTGTCGACGAGGTGGTCAGGGACGACGACCTCGATCTTGATCTTGGGGAGGAAATCGACCGTGTATTCGCCGCCGCGGTAGAGCTCGGTATGGCCCTTCTGCCGGCCGAAGCCGCGCACCTCCGACACGGTCATGCCGATCACGCCGATGGAGGTGAGCGCTTCCTTGACGTCGTCGAGCTTGAACGGCTTGATGATCGCCTCGATCTTTTTCATCAGAGACCCTCCCGGCCGCGTCCATAGCAACCGCCGTGCCGGGGGTGCTCGCGGCAAAGACGCGGGAAATCGGGCGATTCGACGACGCGCGCGGGCGCGGAAGGGCGCCCGCTTGCCTAGGAAATGGGCACGCGCGTGAGAAGTGCCCGCGTTTCGGGCGCTGGGTGGAGCGAGCTAACGACGCGGAGGGGCCGTTGTCACCGGCCTACGGCCGACGTTGCGGGATGCCGTGCTTGCGCATCTTCGAGTAGAGCGTCGGGCGCCGGAGCCCGAGCAGCGCCGCCGCGGCCTGCTTGTTCCACTTCGTCGTCTCGAGCGCGCGCAGGATGGAGGCACGCTCGATCTCCTCGAGCGAGCCGACGGGCACTTCGGAGGGTGCGACGGTCGGCGCCACCCCGGGCTCGGTGTCCGCGCCCTGGAACGGCTCGGGGAGATCCTCGAGGGTGATCTGCGGTCCACGAGTCACGAGCACCGCGCGCTCGAGCGCGTTCTGGAGCTCGCGGACGTTGCCGGGCCATGCGTAGGAGAGCAGCCTCCGGTAGGCCTCCGGCTCGATGCCCCCGACGTCCCGGCCGTGCTTGGCGCGATAGCGCTCCAGGAACGCGCGGACCAGGATCGGGATGTCCTCCCGGCGCTCGCGCAGCGGCGGGACGTCGATCGAGACGGTGTTGATCCGGAAGAACAGGTCCTGGCGCAGGCGGCCCTCGCGCAGGGCCGCCTCGGGGCTCCGGTTCGTCGACGAGATGAGGCGGAAGTCCACCGGGACGGCTTTGGCGGCGCCCACCCGGCGCACGGCACGCTCCTCGAGCACGCGGAGGAGCTTCGCCTGGAGCTCCGCGGGCATCTCCGTGATCTCGTCGAGGAGAAGCGAGCCCCCGTCCGCCTCCTCGAGCAAGCCCGTCTTGTCGCTGGTGGCGCCCGTAAAGGCACCGCGGGTGTGGCCGAACAGCTCGGACTCGATGAGATCCTTGGGCAGCGCAGCGCAGTTGATCTTCACCCACGGCCCGCCGCGCCGCCGGCTCCGCTCGTGGAGCGCGTCGGCGACGAGCTCCTTGCCGGTCCCGCTCTCGCCGATGATCAGCACGTTGGCGTCGGCGTCCGCGACCGCCGCGACCGTTTCCAGGACGCGCTGGATCCCGGGCGCCTGCCCGAGGATCTCGCTGTCGGCGGCGCGGTCGGCGAGGCGGCGCCGCAGGTTGGTGTTCTCGACGACGAGCCTCCGGTGGTCGAGCGCGCTCCGCACGAGACCGAGGAGCTCATCCGGATCGAACGGCTTCTCGAGGACATGGAACGCCCCGGCCCCTTTGGTCGCCTCCATGGCCTTGCGCACCGAGCCGTACGCGGTGATCACGATCACCTGGAGCGAGGGGTCGCGCCGCCGGAGCTCCCGCGTGAGGTTGAGACCGTCGCCGTCCGGGAGCATCAGGTCCACGATCGCGGCCTCGGCCTCGCACTGCGCGAAGGCGGCGAGCGCGTCCCGCACGCTCCCGGTCGTGTGCACCGCGTAGCCCTCGCTCTCGAGCGTGAGCCGGAGCCCGTCGGCGATCGTCTTCTCGTCGTCGACGACGAGGACCGCGCTGGTGTTGGTCTTCACGGCGCCACGACCGGCAGTCGCACCTGCACGCGCGTGCCGTGCCCGAGCCGGCTCTGGAGGCTGAGCTCGCCCCCGTGGAGCTGGACGACCGAGCGCGCGATCGACATGCCGAGCCCGGTCCCGTCGGGCTTGGTCGTGTAGAAGAGGTCGAACGCCCGCGAGATCGTCTCGTCGCTCATGCCCGCCCCGGTGTCCTCGATCGTCACCGTGATCATACCGGAGTCGGCCGCGTACGAGGTCGCCAGGGTGAGCCGGCCCGAGCCGTCGAGGGCTTCGAACGCGTTGACAATGAGGTTGAGGAAGGCCTTCCGGAGCTCGCGCGGATCGAGCATGAGCGCCTCCGGGCACGCCGGATCCCACCCCCGAACCACTTCGATCGCGGTCGCAGCGAAGCGCGCGGCGGCGAGCTCGAGGCACTCGTCGAGAACCGCGTGGACGTTCGTCGGCGCGCGGTGGAGCTCGGGTGGGCGCCCGAATGCCGTGATCTCGGCGACCACGTCGGCGAGGTGCTCCACGCCAGCCGCGATCTTGCCCGCGAGCTCCCGACCCTCCGTGTCGCCCGCCCGGCTGAGGCGCTGGTCGAGGTGGCGGGCGTACAGACGCAGGCCGGCGAGCGGGTTCTTGATCTCGTGGGCGACCTGCGTCGCCATCCGGCCGAGCGCCGCGAGCGCGCCGCTCCTCAGGCGCTCGAGCTCGTGCGTGTTGCGGACCGCGATCGCCGCCTGCGACGAGAAGAGCGCGAGCAGCTCAAGGTCGTCGTCGGTGGGCTCGACGCGCGTCGGCGTCTCGATGACGAGCGCTCCCGTCGGCCCGCGCTGGACGACGAGCGGTGCCGCGACGATCGTGCCCGCCTCGGCGTCGCCGCCCGCCGAGCGGGTGATCGGCACCCCCTTCTCCATCGCGGTGGTCGCGGCCGCCTCGAGCGCCTCCCACGAGGGCGGGGGCGACCCGGCGCTCGCCATCGGCACGAGGCGTCCGCGCTCGAGCTGGAAGACGACGCAGCGCTCAGCCTCGGTCGCCTCGACCGTGGCCTGGGCGACCGAATCGAGCACGCGCTCCATAATCCCGGACGAGGCGAGCGTCTGACCGACGGTGAGGAGCCGCTCGCGGTCGCGCGCCCATCGTCGCGTGGCGAGCGCGCGCTCGATCTTCGTGCGGAGCTCGTCGCGCACGAACGGCTTCGTCAGATAGTCGAAGGCGCCGCGCCTGACCGCCTGCACGGCGTTGTCGATCGTGCCGTGGGCGGTCATGATGAGCACCGGCAACCGGCGCTGCTGCGCGTGGAGCGCCTCCATGAGCTGGACCCCGTCCATCGGTCCCATGCGCAGATCGATGAGCGCGAGATCGAATCGCTGCACGGTGGCGGCCTCCAGCGCGCGGCGCGGCTCACCCACCGGGGTGACGTCGAAGCCCATCGCTCCGAGGCGCATCGTAAGCACCTCGAGGATCGCCGCGTCGTCGTCGACAACGAGAACCTTCCGCGTCACTGTAGCGGGGTCCGCGGGGCCGGCCCGATCGGTGGGTGGCCTGAGACGAGGGGCGCCGCGGCTCCGTTCCCCCTGCCGCCGTTCCCTTCACCGGCGGTCCGCGGGGCCGGCCCGATCGGTGGGTGGCCGTGGGACTGATCGCCCTTCGAGCGCGGGCTTCGCCCGCGCAACCGATCCTGGGGGAGGCTCGGAGGGGGCCGTCGAGGCCCCCTTCGATGATCTGGGTGGCCTGAGACGGCGCGGTTCACTTCTTCTCTCCGCGGCGCTCGATGCGGAGGTCGAGCTCCTTCAGCCGCTCCAGGTCCGCCTCGCGCTTGGCGAGGTCCTCGCGGAGCCGCGCGATCTCTCGCTGGAGCGCGAGAATCGACGCCACCGTGTTCCGGCTCATCCGGACCCGCGCGTCCGCGCCGTGTCTCGCGAGGTACGCGTCGTAGGCGGCCACGGCCCCCGCGTAGTCGCCCTGCTCGACGAGGCGGTCGGCTTTCACGAGCTCCGGCCCATACCACCACGGCCACGGAGGCAGGGAGGCGCAGCCACCGGCGAGAAGGGCGAGGAGCAGGGCGACGACCGATATCCTCATGCGCGCGGCAGGAGCACGGTGAAGCGGCTCCCTTTTCCTTCGCGCGACTCGGCAGTCACGCGCCCGCCGTGGGCGTCCACGATGCCGCGCACGATCGCGAGGCCCAGGCCCGTGCCGCCCCGCTCGCTGTGGGCCTGGCGGTAGGCCTCGAAGATGTGCGGCAACGCATCGGCGGGGATGCCGACGCCCGTGTCCTCGACCTGGAGCTCGAGCTCCGGGCCGGTGTCGATCAGTCGCACGACGACGCGCCCCCCGCGCGGGGTGAAGCGGATCGCGTTGGCGCCGAGGTTGACGACCAGCTGGTGGAGGCGCTCCTCGTCGCCGCGATACGTAAAGTCCGCTCCGAGGCGCTCGCGCTCGAGGGTGATGCCCGCCTCCTCGGCCTGCGGGTGGATCTCCTCGACGACGCGGTCCACGAGCCACGCCAGATTGAGCGGCTTACGGTCGAGCTCCACGAGCCCCGCCCGCAGGCGCGACGTCTCGAGGATCTGATTGACGAGCCGGAGCAGCCGCTCGGAGCTCTGCCCGATGATGTCCATGAGGCGTTCCTGCTTCTCCGTGAGCGGTCCGGGAACGCCGTCGCGGAGGAGATCGGCGGCGCCGCGGATCGACGTGAGCGGCGACCGGAGCTCGTGTGAGACGGTCTCGAAGAAGTCCCGCTTCATATCGTCCATCTCGCGCAGCTGGCTCGCCATCGAGTTGAACGATCGCGCGAGCGCCCCGATCTCGTCACGGCTCTCGACCACGATGGGCTCACGAAACGCGCCCGCGGCGACCTCGGCCGTCGCCGAGGACAGGAGGGCGAGCGAGCGGGTCATCCGCTGGGCGACGACGGCGGTACCGAGTAGCGCCAGGCAGACGGCGGCCGTGAGCGCGATCAGGACTGCGGTCCACGTGCGCGACTCGAGGCGGGCGGCCTCGGCCTGTGCCGCGAGAACCCGCGTATGGGTCGCGGCCATCAGCCCGTCGAGGTTCTCCTGGACGTCCTCGATGAGCACCCGTGCGTCGGCGTCGGTGAGACGCAGCGCGCGCGCCCGCTCGCCGCGCTGGAGGAGCGCCTGTTCCTCGGCGACGACGCGCCGGTAGCCCTCGAACGCGGCGCTCGCCTCGCGGAGGTAAAACGCCTCCCGCTCGCTCACCGCGTACTCGGCGAGACGATCGAGGTTGTCGGCGACCCGCGCCGCCCGCTCGGTCCACGCCGTGGCGTACCGCGCGTCGCCCAGCACGATCGCGCGCGCCTCGAGGCGCACGAGTGGGGCGATCGCCTCGCGCGCGGACGCGGTGAGGCGTAGCGCGGGGACCGTCCGCGTCGCGATCTCCCGGTTGACCGACACGAGACGGCCCAGCGCGCGAAGGCTCAGAAACCCGACGCCCGCGAGGACGACGATCACGAGAGCGGAAGTCAGGAAGATTTTCGAGCCGAGCCGCATGCCCCCCTCTGTCCTACCGACCGGGGCGGCCGGCGGGCGCGGTCGCCGGCGGGGCCGCCGGAGCCAGTTGAGTCGCCACGAGTTTTGCGATTAGTCGTCGCTGCCCGTCGAATACCGAGACCTCGACGACAAGGGTGGTACGACCACGATGCACGATCTGGGCCTCGGCTGTCAATGTCCCACGGCTGGCGTTCCGGATACGGTTGACCGACAGCTGGAGGGTCAGCGGGAACAGGTCCGGGCGGACCATCGGCCTCGATCATCGTCCCGCGGGCCCACGCGCTGATCTTCTGGGCGAACTCCTCCGGCGTCACGTCACTCACCCCCGCGAAGGTCGGCATAGACGTTACGCCCGCGCGTCTCGCGCAAGAGCAGGCTCAGGAGAGCGGCGGCCAGCGCGAGGGCCGCGCAGGCGGCGAACGCCCCCGCGTACGCCTCGAGCGGGTAGACGCGCGCCCCGCCCGAGACGACCCCCGTCCAGCGCGCGTCCAGGACCGCGCCGAGCGGCCCCTGCGTGAGCGCGGCACCCAGGAAGCCTCCGAGGTTCACGACCGCGACCGCGATGCCGGCGAGTCGGGGCGGATTCACCTCGCGGCCGAGCGGCCACGTGAGCACGAAGGCGGCGCTGAGGGCGCCCATCGCGAAGAAGAGCGCGTACACGCCGCCGAGCGGGAGCACGCCGAGGGTCGTGATCAGCACGAGCCACAGCACGAAGGAGCACGACGCGAGGGCGACGTACGGCAGCTTCCGACGCCCGAGCACGCGGTCGGACACGAAGCCCGTGAGCGGCGCCGAGCCGAGCAGCGCCAGTGACGGGGCGGTCGCGTAGAGCGCGGCGTCGCGCGCCGAGAGGCCGTAGACGTCGCGCAAGTACGGCACGATCCAGAGCGACAGGTTGCCGAACGCGGAGTACAGGCAGAAGAACGCGAGGAATGGCGGCCACGTGTGCGGATTGCGCAGCACCCGGACCAATCCGACCACGACCGCCCGCACGGCCGGCGTCGCGTCCGTGGTGCGCTCGTCAGGTCCATCACGCACGACCGCGAAGCAGAGGAGAGAGACCGCGAGCGTGCCGAGGCCCACGACGCCGAGCGCGCCGCGCCATCCCGCGACCCCGACGAGGAGGGCGAGGGGGGCCGTCGAGGCGAGGGCGCCCATGAAACCGACGGTCGCCGTCACGGCCGAGAGAAAGCCGAAGCGTCCGGGCGGGAACCACGTCGCGGCGACCTTGAGGGCGCCGATGAACGTCGTGGCGGCGCCGAGACCCACCGCGAACCGTGCGGCGAACAGCGCCCATGGGGTCGCCGCGAGCCCCATCGCGACGGTCCCGAACCCCATGACGAGCCCGCCGGCGGAGACGACGCGCCGGACGCCGAACGCGTCGATGCAGAGCCCTGCGGGGATCATGAGGCCGGCGTACGCGTAGAAGTAGGTCGCCGACAGGAGTCCGACGATCGCGGCCGTGGTGTTGAAGTCGTGCATGAGGTCCTTCGCGATGATCCCCGGCGCGCTCCGGTGGAAGAACGCGATGAGGAACAGGAGCGCCGGCAGGGCCCACATCGCCCACCCGCGGCGCGCGTCCGACACGGCGACGAGCATCATCGCGCCGCGGAGACCGCCTGCGCGTCGGGGAAATGCATACCGCTTAGTGATACCATAGGCGCCGTCCCGATCGAGGCGTGCACTTTTCCCGGAGGACTGTCGTGGAGTTCGGCTTCGCCCTTCCCGGTCGCGGCCCGCTCGCCCAGCCCGACGTCGTGCTCCGGATGGCGGCGCAGGCCGAGTCGCTCCGCTTCGACTCGATCTTCGTGACCGACCACGTGGTGCTCCCCGCCTCGATGGCGCGCTCCGTCTACCCGTACTCGACGACGGGGCAGCTGGCGGGCGGCGCCGCGCAGGATTATCTCGAGCCGCTCGCGATGCTGGGCTACCTCGCCCACGCGACGAAGCGGGTGCGCCTCGGGACGAGCGTCCTCGTCGTCCCCTATCGGAACCCGCTCGTGACGGCCAAGACCCTCGCGACGATCGACCAGCTCTCGCGCGGGCGCCTCATCCTCGGCGCGGGCGTCGGGTGGCTCCGGGAGGAGTTCGAGGCGCTCGCGGCCCCCGCGTTCGAGGAGCGCGGCGCGGTGACCGACGAGTACCTCCGGCTCATGCGCGCGACCTGGACCACCGATCCCGTCACGTTCGAGGGTAAGCACTACCGGGTCCGGGACGTCCACGCGCTGCCGAAGCCCGCGCAGCGGGGTGGGATCCCGATCTGGATCGGCGGTCACACCGACGCCGCGCTCAAGCGCGCTGGCACTCTCGGCGACGCCTGGCATCCGATCGGCCTCCGGCCGCCCGCGATGCTGCTGCCAGACGAGTACGCGCAGAAGGTCAAGCAGATCCACGCGTGGGCCCAGCGCGCGGGGCGCGATCCGAAGGCGTTCACGCTCACGTTCCGCGCGCCGATGGAGGTGCGGCCGCGAGGGACCAAGGCCGCGAGGGGCGAGCGGCCGCGGCTCCAAGGCACGGCGGCGGAGGTCGCGGCCGACCTCCAGCAGTACGCCGCGCTGGGCGTGACGCACTTCGTCTTCGACCCGACGGTGCCCGACCTCAGGGCGGTCCTGGCCAACATGGCGCGCTTCGCCGACGACGTGCGGCCGAAGCTCAAGCGCTCCGCGGTGAAATGAAGAGCGACAGGCAGAACAGAGCCGGGTCGCGCCTCGTCTCAGGCCACCCACGGAGTGTGGCGGCCTCC
>Ga0209158_1002794_pt1 | contig 10451 bp, 9 predicted proteins | sample GraSoiAngelo_140_FD_185897 | JGI IMG/M metagenome (GOLD analysis project Ga0209158, IMG submission 185897) | Grasslands soil microbial communities from the Angelo Coastal Reserve, California, USA - 14_0929_12_30cm (SPAdes) (version 2) | ecosystem: Environmental > Terrestrial > Soil > Grasslands ...
TCAATATCGGCGCCTTCCACGAAGCCCTCAACATGGCCTCCGTCTGGAAGCTCCCCATCATCTTCTGTTGTGAGAACAACCGCTACGGCATGGGCACGGCATTCGAGCGCGTGGCCGCCGTCACGGATGTCGTCGAGCACGCGTGCAGTTACGACATGGCGGCCGAGCTCGTGAACGGGATGGACGCCCTGGCCGTCTACGGGGCGACCGAGCGCGCCGCCGAGCGCGCCCGCAAGACGGGGCACCCCACTCTGCTCGAGGTGCGCACCTATCGTTTCATGGGCCACTCGATGTCCGACCCGCTGCACGGCGTGTACCGCACCAAGGAAGAGGTGGAGGAGCAGAAGAAGCGCGACCCGATCTCGCAGCTCGCGCTGAAGTTGAAGGAGGAGGGCGCCCTGGACGACGCGGCGCTGGACGCGCTCGACGCCGAGGTGCGCGCGGTGGTCGAGGCCGCCGTGCAGTTCGCCGACCAGAGCCCCGATCCCGATCTCGCCGAGCTCACGAGCCACGTGCTCGTGGAGTGACATGCCGACCCTCACCTACCGGGACGCCCTCAACCAGGCGCTGCGGGAGGAGATGCAGCGCGATCCCGGCGTGTTCCTGCTGGGCGAAGAGGTGGGGGTCTATCAAGGCGCTTACAAGGTGAGCCGCGGGCTGCTCGAAGAATTCGGGCCGATGCGCGTCGTGGACACGCCGATCGCCGAGCTCGGGTTCGCCGGCGTCGGCGTGGGCGCGGCGATGGCGGGCCTGCGCCCCGTGGTCGAGTTCATGACCTGGAACTTCGCCGTGCTGGCGCTCGACCAGATCGTGAACTCGGCGGCGAAGATCCTCTACGAATCGGGCGGACAGGTGCCGATCCCCATCGTGTTCCGGGGGCCGAACGGGGCGGCGCTGCAGCTCGCGGCGCAGCACTCCCAGGCGTGGGAGAGCTGGCTCGCCCACATCCCGGGCCTGAAGGTCGTCGCGCCGGCGACGCCGGCCGACGCCAAGGGCCTGCTCAAGGCGGCCATCCGCGACGACAACCCCGTCATCGTGCTCGAGGGCGAAATGCTCTACAACACAAAGGGCGACGTCCCCGAGGGCGAGCACGTCGTGCCGATCGGGAAGGCCGACGTGAAGCGCGCGGGGACGGACGTGACCCTGATCTGCCACTCCAAGACGGTCGTGCCCGCGTTGAAGGCGGCGGAGCAGCTCCAGGAGCAGGGTGTGTCGGCCGAAGTGGTGGACCTCCGTTCGCTGCGCCCGATGGACGAGGAGTCGCTCGTGGCGTCGGTCGTGAAGACGAACCGCTGCGTCGTAGCGGAGGAAGGGTGGCCCCACTGCGGCATCGGCGCGCAGGTCGTGGACATCATCCAACGCGAGGCGTTCGACTCCCTCGACGCGCCCGTGCTGCGCGTCACCCAGGCCGACGTGCCCATGCCCTACAACAAGCAGCTCGAGCGCGCGGCGAAGCCCAGCGCGGAGAAGATCGTCGCCGCTGCGCGACGGGTCTGCTACCTCGACTGACGATGGCCACCACGGTCTTCATGGAGGCGCTGTCGCCTACGATGGAGGAGGGGCGCCTCGTGAAGTGGCACAAGCGCGAGGGCGACGCCGTGAAGGTGGGGGACACGCTCGCCGAGGTCGAGACCGACAAGGCGATCATGGATCTGCAGGCGCGCGCGGACGGGATGCTGCGGCAGGTGTCGGTAGCGGAAGGGCAAACCGTACCGGTGGGGAAGGAGATCGCGGTCATTGTCGCGCCGGGCGAGACCGTCGGCGCCGCGCCGGTAGCCCCTGCGCCGGCCGCCACCACGGGAAGCGGGAAACGGGAAACCCTGAAGGACTCCCTGACGGTCGCGGGAAACGTTGCGACGGCTCCGGCACCTCCACCGGTGGCCGTCGCCGCGATTCCCGCCCCCACCACCGCGGACGCCGCCCCAATAAAGGCTTCCCCGCTCGCGCGGCGCATCGCGAAAGAAGCCGGCGTCGATCTGAAGCGCCTCACAGGCTCAGGCCCGGGAGGAAGGGTCATCAGGCGGGATCTCGAGGGCGTAGCAGTTGGGCGGGAGGCGGCACCGGTGGCCGTTCCTGCGCCGGCGGCCACGTTTCCCGTTTCCCGTGTCCCGTCTCCCGAGCGCACCGGCGCTCCGTACGAAGACGTCCCCCTCACCCAGATCCGCAAAACGATCGCCAAACGCCTCGCCGCGTCGCTCGGTCCCGTGCCGCACTACTTCCTCACGACCGAGGTGGACATGGAGCGCGCCGCAGAGGCGCGCGAGGCGCTGAACCGGGAGCTCGGGGACGAGGGCCGGATCTCGTTCAACGACATCGTCGTCAAGGCCGCGGCGCTGGCCCTCACCCGGCACCGCGCCTGCAACGCGTGGTTCCAGGACGATCACATCCGCTACTGGAACGAGGTCCACGTCGGCGTAGCCGTGGCGGTGGAGGACGGCCTCATCACGCCGGTGATCCGCCATGCCGACCGCAAGAGCCTGCGTGAGATCGGCCTGGAGACGCACGATCTCGCGCAACGGGCCCGTAACCGGCGGCTCCGGCCCGAGGAATACACCGGGTCGACGTTCTCGGTCTCGAACCTCGGCATGTTCGACATCGACCAGTTCACCGCGGTGATCAACCCGCCGGAGGCCGCGATCCTCGCCGTCGGATCCGTCGCGCAGAAGCCCGTCGTGGCGGACGGCGCGATCCTGGCGCGGCGGCGCATGCGGCTCACGCTCAGCTGTGACCACCGGGTGATCGATGGGGCGACGGGGGCGGTGTTCCTGAAGACGCTGAAGCAGATGCTGGAGAATCCGCTGGCGATGCTACTGTGAACGGAGGGGGACTATTGGCAAACCAATTTGACGTCATCGTGCTCGGGGGGGGGCCCGCGGGCTACGTCGCCGCCATCCGCGCGGCGCAGCTCGGCCTCGCGACCGCGCTGGTCGAGAAGGAGAAGCTGGGCGGGGTGTGCGTGAACATCGGCTGCATCCCCACCAAGGCTCTGCTGCATTCGGCCTACATCGCCAAGCTGCTGCGCGAGGCGAAGGAGTTCGGCATCGAGGCGGGCGCCGTCAAGACGGACTACGGCGTCGCCATGCAGCGCTCCCGCCGGGTGAGCGACCAGAATTCGAAGGGCGTCGAGTTCCTCATGAAGAAGAACAAGGTGACGGTCGTGAAGGGCACGGGTGTACTCCAGCCCGGCAAGAAGGTGAAGGTCGGGAGCGACGGGTACGAGGCCCGGAAGGCGGTCATCATCGCCACGGGCTCGCGGGTGAAGGGGCTGCCGCAGATCGGGCTCGAGATCAACAAGACCACCGTAATCTCGTCCGACGAGGCGCTATTCCTGGAACAGGCACCGGCGTCCCTGGCCGTCATCGGGGCCGGAGCAGTGGGGATGGAGTTCGCCGACATCTTCCATGCCTTCGGTACGAAGGTGACGCTCATCGAAGTCCTGCCCCGCATCCTGCCGCTCGAGGATGCCGAAGCCTCGGACGCCCTGACGAAGAGCTACAAGAAGCGGGGCATCGAAGTGCTCGCGGGGGCGAAGGTGACGAAGGCGAACGTCGGCAAGGACCGGGTCGCCTTGGACGTCGAGGCCAACGGCGCCAAGCAGAAGCTGGAGGCCGCGGTCGTCCTGATGGCGGCCGGCCGCGCCGTCAATACCGAGAGCATCGGCCTCAAGGAAGCCGGCGTGCAGCTCAACGACCGCGGCTTCATCAAGGTGGACCGGGACCTCCAGACCACCACCCCCGGATACTATGCGATCGGCGATGTGGCGGGCCCGCCGATGCTGGCGCACAAAGGGTTCCGCGAGGGCGTAGTCGTGGCCGAGCAGCTCGCCGGGCTCAAGCCGCACGCGATCAAGTACGACAACGTCCCGAGCGTGACGTACTGCCACCCCGAGGTCGCGAGCATCGGTCTCACCGAGGACCAGTGCAAGGAGCGCAAGCTCGACTACGTCGTCGGAAAATTCCCCTTCTCGGCGAACGGGCGCGCGCGCGGGACCGGGGAGACTGAGGGCTTCGTGAAGATCATCCGCGACAAGAAGTACGGCGAGATCCTGGGAGCGCACATCGTAGGGAGCCCCGCTTCGGAGCTGATCCACGAGCTGGCCGTGGCCCGCGAAAACGAATACACGGTGGAGGAGGTCGAGCTCGCCATCCACGCGCATCCCACCATGTCGGAAGCCGTCGCCGAAGCGGCCCTCGATTCCCTCGGCCGAGTGATACACATGTGACCGCTCCCCCGTCCGAGAAGGACCCCCTCGCCATCGGACTCGGCGCCCTGGGCGCGGGCGCCGGGCTCGGCGGAGGGTGCATCCTCCTCATGCTGCTCGTGGTGCGCGCCCTGCAGCGGGTCGAGCTGCGCCGCTACGGGGGCGCCGTCTCGGACACCTCTCTCGAGCCCCTGGTCGGCCTGTTCGCCGCCGTCGGCATCGCGGTGTTCTTCGGGTGGCGACGCAGCGGGGCGCTCGAGAACATCTGGCAACGCGGCGTGATCTGCGCGCTCGCGGCGTTCGGCGCGATCATCCTGGCGTTCCTGGCGATCCCCTTCTGGCACTACCTCGGCTTTCCCGGCCTGGCCGTGCTGCTGCTCACCAGCATGGCCCTCGGCGTCGCGGGGAGCGCGTGGTCCGTGCGCGGGAGCGGCGGATGAGCGCGCGCGTGCTGCAGGTCGTCCGCCCTGACGTCGTGCCGTACGCCGAGGCGCTCGCATGGCAGCGCGCCCTCGCTCAGGCGCGGCTCGAGGGCCGGCTCCCGCACGACGTCCTCCTGCTGCTCGAGCACCCCCCGGTGCTCACCCTGGGCCGGACCGCCTGCGAGACCCACCTGCTCCGGCGCGAGGGGATCGACGTGTTCGAAGTGGAGCGGGGCGGCGACGTCACCTACCACGGCCCCGGGCAGCTCGTGGGCTACCCCATTCTCGACCTCGCCGGGCACCACAAGGACCTGCATTGGTATCTGCGCACGCTCGAGCAGGCGCTGATTGACGCCCTGGCGGAGCTCGGGGTCGCGGGTGCGCGCAACCCCGGCCACACCGGCGTATGGATCCGCCGGGAGCAAGGCGTCCGCAAGATCGCGAGCATCGGAGTGCACGTGAAGCAGTGGGTCACCTGGCACGGCTTCGCCCTCAACGTGACGACGGATCTGGCCCAGTTCGACCGCATCGTGGCATGCGGGATTCGGGGAGTTGAGATGACGACTGTGGAACGGGAAACCCTAAAGGACTCCCTAACGGTCGCGGGACCCGGGAAACGGGAAACGTTGTGGGACGAGACGGTCGCGGCGGTGGTCCGGGGGTTCGAGGGGGCGTTCGGGGTAACTGCGAGATTCGTCGAGGAGAATCGTCTAGGAGAGGCGTCGAGGGAATGCGTCCAGGAAAGGCGTTGACGAGTCTCCTTGACGGTTGCCCTAGACGGTTTTCTCCTAGACGACTTTTATGACTCAAGACCGCCTGCCGCCCGGCCAAGTCGTCACGACCAAGTGGCCCGTCCTCCACTACGGCGACGTTCCGCGGGTCGACACTCAAGGGTGGACGTTCACCGTGTCCGGGGCGGTGGACCGTCCGTTCACCGTGAGCTACGACGAGCTGCTCGCGCTACCGCGTAAGACCGTGCGGTGCGACATCCACTGCGTCACGCGCTGGAGTCGGCTCGACAACACGTTCGAGGGAGTTGCGGTGCAGCTCCTGCTCCAGCAGGCGGGCGTACGGCCCGACGCGCAGTACTGCCTCGTCCTCGCGGCGCAGGGATTCACGACGAACCTGCCGCTCGCCGACCTGGACCGCCCGGACAACCTGATCGCCCTGACGCATGATGGGGAGTGGCTCACGCCGGAACACGGCTGGCCCGCGCGCCTCCTCGTGCCGCACCTCTACCTGTGGAAGAGCGCCAAATGGGTGCGCGGCCTCGAGCTCCTGGAACAGGACCTGCCGGGTTTTTGGGAGCAGAACGGGTACCACATGCGGGGCGACCCGTGGAACGAAGAACGGTATGGCGGGAGAGGCCTAACTCAGCATGAGATCAATCGGCTGAGGAACCTCAGCAAGAAAGGCGTCTAGCAGAAGACGCCTTTCGATCCCAGCAGCTCGTAGAATCTCTTGAATACCTGAATCCCCTCCCACAGCTGCTTCAGGTCCAGCTTCTCGTTCGGGGCGTGCAGGCGGTCGTCGGGCAGCCCGATGCCGGTGAGGAGGACCGGCGCGCCGCTCTTGCCCAGCGCCGGCACGACCGGGATCGAGCCGCCCGCCCGCACGGCGACGGTTCCCCGGCCCACAACCTCCCGAAACGCGCGGTCCAGCAGCCGGAACGCCGGGTGGTCGACGGGGACGACCGCCGGGTCGGCGCCGTGGAGGAAGCGAACGCCCGCCTGCACGTGCCGTGGGGCGAGTCGCTTCACCGCCGCCTCGAGCTGCCGCTCCACGGTCTTCAGCTTCTGATTGGGAACGAGCCGCAGGCTCACCTTCGCCGTCGCCTCGGCGGGGATGACGGTCTTGGCCCCCTCTCCGGTGAAGCCGCCCAGGACGCCGTGGATCTCGAAGGTGGGCAGGGCCCACAGCCGCTCCAGCACGGAGTACTGCTTCAGCCCCGCGAGCGCCTTCGCCTGCACGCGCTGCTTGAGGAAGTGGGTCGCGCTGAAGGGCAGGCGTCTCCAGGTAACGAGCTCCGCCCTGCTGGGGCGCTTCACGGCGGCGTAGAGCCCGGGGATGTTGATCTTGCCGTCCGGCCCCTTCAGCCGGCCAAGCAGGCGCAGCAGCTCCTCGTGCGCGTTGGGCGCCGCTCCGCCGAACTCTCCCGAATGGAGGTCGGACTTCGCCGTGCGGACCGTGATCTCGGCATAACAGAGGCCGCGCAGCGCCGTGTAGACCGCCGGCCAGCCGGGAGCCACGAAGGCCATGTCGGCGATGAGGACGGCGTCCGCGCGGGTGCGCTCGGGCTCGCGTCGCAGCAGATCGAACAGCACGCGGCTCCCGTACTCTTCCTCACCCTCGATGAGAAACCGGAAGTTCACGGGCGGGCGGGCGGCCGCCTCGATCGCCTTCAGCAGGCAGAAGACCTGCCCCTTGTCGTCGGCGGCGCCGCGTGCGAACAGCCTGCCGTCGCGCACGCTCGGCTGGAACGGCGGCGTGGTCCATTCATCTAGCGGATCGGGCGGCTGCACGTCGTAGTGTCCGTAGAGGAGCAGCGTGGGCGCGCCGGGCACCTCGGGCCCGACTCCCCACACGACGGGATGCGTGCCACTCGCGAGGAACTGCACCTCGCGGCACCCCAGTCGCCGCAACTCCGCGGCGACCCATTCCGCGGCGGCGTGGCAGTCGGCGCTATGCGCGGGGAGCGTCGAGATCGACGGGATGCGCAGAAAATCCGTGAGCTGTTGCAGCAGGCGATCCGTGTCCATGGCGCGAAGAATCTAGACGTCGACACCTCGAGACGTCTAGACGTCCGGCAATACGTGTCGCCATCCCGACGTCGGGGCGTCTCGCAACGCGCCGCTAGCCAGCGATGCGGCCGCGGATAGATTCTCCACCATGCGCACGACCGCCGAGTACGAGCTGTTCCCCGACGCGCCGAGCGAGCGGGCCCTGGCTCGCGCGCGCTGGCTGGCTCGGGAAGGGCGCGTGACGGAGGCGGCGGACGCCTATCGCGATGTGCTGGCCTCGCACCCGCTGCTCAAGCCCTGCTGGGCGGAGTATTTCGAGCTGCTGCGGCGCGGCGGGCGCGCGGCGGACGCGCTGCGTGTGGCCGAAGGCGCGGCGGCGCAGTTCGGCGAATCGGCGTTCGCGCTCACGCTGAAGGGCGCCGCCCTGACGGAGCTCGGTCGCTACCGCGAGGCCCTCGCGGTGCTGGACCGGGCGGTCGAATCGGACCCCGACCTCGCGCTCGTGTGGCACGAGCTGGGGTACGCCGCCTATCGCCTGGGCGACGGCAACCGCGCGCTGCTGGCGCTCGACCGCGCCTTCGCGCTCGAGCCCCACACCGAGACGCTGCGGCTGCGCGGCCGCATCCTGCGCGACGCGGGGCGCTACCAGGCGGCCGAGGTGGCGTTCGAGGGCGCCGCTCAGGCGGCGGAGCACCGCGAGCAGCGGGAGGAGGCGGAGCGCGAGATCGCGACCACGCGGCGCTACGTCTTTTACGCGCCGCGGCGGCCGGACCAGCTGAGCCCCGCGGAGCGCTGGTTCGCCGACACGGGAACGGTGGTGCTGACGCCCGACGCGGGGCCCGTCGCCCCGAGCGACGCCGTGCTCGTCAAGGCGTTCTTCGAGGTGGCCCGTGACTCGGGCTGGCGCTTCGGCCAGGTCGTAGCCCTCGGGCCGGCGCTCCCCGCCTGGGAGGAGCTGGCCCGCGCGCTGGGCGCCCCGCTCGTCGCCCGCACCGCGTTCGATCCAGAGGCGATTCCGCTCGTCGTTGCGGAGCGCCCGCTCGGCAGCGACGCGACTTGGGTCCAGCTCGGCGCCGCCCTGCGGGAGCGCGGCTCCGGACTCGCGTTCGTCCTGGAGCACCCCGCCGAGGGTCCCGCGGAGGCCGGCGCGGACGTGATCGGCGTGCTCACCGACGCCGGTCAGCGCCGCCTCCGCATGCCCAACCCCGCGCACGCAATGGCCGAGGCGCAGCACCCGGCCGCCCGCTGCGCCGGCCGCCGGCTGCATGCTGGGGCGGACCCGCGAACCGACTGATAGGTGGTCAGGCGGTCAGACTCAGCAGCGACGGTCAAACTCAAGCAGCGGCGGTCAAACTCAAGCTGCGGCCTCAGGCGGTCGGGCGGTCAGAAGGACTACGCTTGCCGCGTACCGCTTCGTAAAGCGCCCACGTCAAACGACTGGCATTGCACCGCAACCGATCCACTTCGCGCCATTCCTCGTCCGGCAGGAAGCCGAGCTTCCGAGAGAGCTGCAACGTGTATGAGAGCTCGGAGAGCGATCCCATTGCGATATCCAGATAGCGCCGGAACTCGCGGCGACCCTGCTTTGCGGACCCCTCGGCAATATTTGCGGCCGCGCTGAACGCTGCCCGCCGCGCCTGTGAGGTGAGCCCGTACAGCTCGTGTCGCGGAAACCCAGTGGTCGTACGATAGACCGCGAGGACGAGCTGGTCACAAGCTTGCCATGCTCGAAACCGCTCATAGGGCATCACGAGCAGTGAATGTGGTTCGCCCGATGCCGCGCCGCGGTACCCAATGTCCGCGCGAACTACCAACCCACCGCCGGACCGCCGCCATCGCAGTTTGACCGCCCGACCGCCGTTTCTCAGACCGCCCGACCGCCCTCAATCCTCCCCCGGCACCCCCGGTCGCGAGTACAGGGCCTTGTAGGGATCGCGGTCCGGCTGCGTGAAGACGCGGACCTGGATGGCGCGGATCGTCTCCGCGAGGTCGGCGTTGTTCTGCAGGTAAATCGCATCGAACAGGTTCAGGTTCATCCGGTACAGCCGCTGGGCGATCACCACCGCGTTGTTGAGCGGCGCGTCCGCGAACCAGCGCCAGTCGTAGGTCTCGAGCCCCTGCCCCACGGGACCCGTCAGCTGCCCACGCGCCCAGCCGAACAGGGTCGCCCGAGCCCGCTCCAGCGTCGGACCACCCAGCGCCCCGGCGTACGCCGAATCGAGGCGGCGGGCCAGCTCGGCCCAGAGCACGTCGAGCGTGCGCTCGTCGCGCCAGCGCGCCGCCGCCCGCTTCCCATCCAGCGCGTCGCCGCGCGCGCGGAAGAACGCCTCCGCGCCGCGATACCCCACGAAGCTCGCGAAGCTCTCGTTGAACGGCGTCTGGCTCTTCACGTAGAGCGTGTTGTGGGCGAGCTCGTGGATCACCGTGGCCACGAGCTCCATCGTGTCGCGGCCCACGGCGTTGGAGAGGAGCGGATCGCTGAAGTAGCCCAGCGTGGAGAACGCGGCAGCGGGGCGGAGGTAGGTGTCGTAGCCCTCGCGCTCCAGATCCGCCGCGGCGCGGCGCGCCCGCTGGGCGCTGAAGTACCCCTTGTACGGCACGGCCCCCACGATCGGGAAGCGCCACGTGTAGGCGCGCAGCTGATCGCGCCGGCTAGCGGAGAGCACGAGCAGCAGGGTGTCGCGGCCGGTGTCCACGTAGGTCGTGTACGTGTCGCCGACCGAGAGGCGCAGCGCGTCCGCGGCGTAGGCCCGGGCCGCCAGCACGAGCGCCAACCGCTGGCGCAGCGCGGGCGCGGTCCGCGCGTCCGCCACGAGCGGCGCGATCGACCGTCGCCTGAAGAGGATGCGCGCCTCCTCCACGCCCGCCCGCGCCACATAGCGCACGTCCTCGCTCAAGAGCAACGCCAGGACGAGCAGCACCGGCACGCCGATCAGCAGCCAGGCGGCCATCCGCCGGGCCAGCCGCCCCCAGCGCGGCGGGCGCCGCTCCGTCAGGGCGTCCATCGCAACCCGAAGCGGTGGCGACCGCCGTCCAGCGCATCGTATCCCTGGTAGGCGTAGTCGAGGTGCAGGCGGCCCAGCTCCA
>Ga0209158_1002795_pt1 | contig 10450 bp, 9 predicted proteins | sample GraSoiAngelo_140_FD_185897 | JGI IMG/M metagenome (GOLD analysis project Ga0209158, IMG submission 185897) | Grasslands soil microbial communities from the Angelo Coastal Reserve, California, USA - 14_0929_12_30cm (SPAdes) (version 2) | ecosystem: Environmental > Terrestrial > Soil > Grasslands ...
GCACCCCGCGTGAGCTCATCGCCTCGCTCGGCGCGGAGCACGTGGTCGAGTTCGCGCTGGCGGACGGAGCCGGCCGCGCGCCGTCCGTGGACGAGCTCGCCGCGCTGCCCGGTGTCCAGGCGGTGCGCCCGGCGCCGGACCGCTGCGCCCTCACGGTGACGGCCGTGCACCGCGCCGTGCCGGCGCTGCTGGGGCTGCTCGAGCGCCGCGGGGCGGAGCTGTCGATGCTCGCCACGCATCACGCGACCCTCGAGGACGTCTTCGTCTCGCTCACGGGGCGGCAGCTGCGCGATGCGTGACCATCCCCTGGCACAGCTCACGCTCGCCCGCATGCGCGAGTTCTATCGGGAGCCGGAGGCGATCTTCTGGGTGTTCGGGTTCCCAATCGTCCTCGCTTTCGCCCTGGGCATCGCGTTCAAGAACCGCGGCCCCGGCGAGCTCAAGGTGGGCGTCGCACAGGCGGTAGGGGACAGCGCGCTCGCAGCGACCCTCGACCGCTCTCCCGCGCTCGCCGCCACCGTGCTCGACACGGGTGCGGCACGCGTCGCCCTCCGCACCGGCCGCATCGCGCTGCTCGTCGTAACCGGCGACCCGCTCGTCTACCGCTACGACTCGACGCGCACCGAGAGCCGCCTGGCGCGCCTGGAGGTGGACGAGGCGCTGCAGCGCGCGCGGGGCCGCGCCGATCCCCTGCTCGCGCGCGACGAGCGGATCACCGAGCCGGGCTCCCGCTACATCGACTTCCTGATCCCCGGCCTGCTCGGCATGAACCTCATGGGCAGCGGGTTGTGGGGCGTGGGTTTCTCTGTGGTTCAGGCCCGGAACAAGCGGCTGCTGAAGCGCTTCATGGCGACGCCGATGCGCAAGAGTCATTACCTCCTGTCGTTCGTGCTGTCGCGCCTCACGTTCCTGTTCGTCGAGGTGGCCGCGCTTGTCGGCTTCGGATGGTGGATCTTCGACGTGGGCGTGCGGGGCTCGGTCGCCGCGCTCGCCGGGATCACCATCCTCGGCTCGCTCTCGTTCGCGGGACTGGGGATGCTCGTCGCCAGCCGGGCTCGGACGATCGAGGCCGTCTCCGGCCTCATGAACCTGGTGATGCTGCCGATGTGGATCCTGTCGGGGACGTTCTTCTCCTACGCGCGCTTCCCCGACGCGATGCAACCCGTCGTGCGGGCCCTGCCGCTCACCGCGCTGAACGACGCGCTGCGGGCGGTGATGATCGACGGCGCGCCGCTGCTGCATCTCGGCGCGCCGCTCGGTGTCGTCACCGCCTGGGGCGTGGTCTCGTTCGCCGTGGCGCTGAGGATCTTCCGCTGGCGCTGATCACTGGACGGTGATAGTACCCGTCATGGTGGCTGGATGGATGCTGCAGTGGTAGGGATAGGAACCCGCCGCGGCAAAGGTCACCACAACCGTGCTGCCGTTCGGCAAGGAGCCGCCGGTGAACCCTGCGTTGTCCGATGTAACGGTGTGGGCTATGCCGCTGTTATTCACCCAACAGACCTTTTGCCCCGCCGTGATCGTCGCCGCATTGGGGTTGAACGTGAGTGAACCAGTCGCGTCAATCGTCGCGCTCGCTCCCAAGCCCGTACAACTAGCTGGAGGGTTGGAGCCTCCGCCGTAGGTCGTGCCCGTCGAGCTGCCACAGGCGGTCGCGGTCAGGATGAAGGCGGACACGATGAACCGGACGGACATGCGCATTTGTGGTCTCCGGAGACGTGGAAGGGTGTCAGGGAAGACGAGAGCAGACCAGGACTGTACCCCGGGGGGTGGGTTAGTTCCCGCTGGCGGAGCCTACTGCGTCACCGTGATCGTGCCCGTCATGCCCTGAGCCCCGTGGAACTGGCAGTGGTACTGATAGGTGCCCGGGGTGTTGAATGGCGGCGATTCGTAGGTCCCTGGCGGGGTGGGCCCGACCATGCAGTAAGGATCATTGGGAGCGCACGTGGTGGTTCCGGCAGGATCGACCGTGCCACTGGTCCAGACTGGCTGTGGAGTCGCATCGCTTGTCGCAGTATGCTGCGCCTTGCCGTTGTTGGTCCACCTCACGCTCGTGCCGACTTTGATCGGCAGCGTTGCTGGCGAAAACGCGTAAGGCGCCAACCCGTTGTTATCCGTCATGCTGACGTCCGCCACCGGTCCAGCGGGCGACGGGTTCATGCCGGAGCTCGTGGTGCCCGAGCTGCCGCACGCGCTGGCGGCCAGGATGAAGGCGGATACGAAGAACCGAACGTGCAGGCGCATGGGAGGCTCCGTGAGGAGGTCCCCCGTGTGTACCCGCGTGTCGGCCTCAGTTTCCCCGTAGCAGCGTGCCCAACCGCCGCAGCAATCCCCCCCAGGTGCGGAGTGCCTCCCGGAACTCCTGGGCGCTTTGATAGCGGGCCGCCGGGTCGCTCAGCACCGCCCGGCGCAGCACCGCCGCGAGCTCCCTGGGCACCTCGGGGCGTATCTCGTGCAGTGCGGGGGCTTCGTCGGTCGTCTGGCGGGCCAGCACCGCCTGAGGCGTCGCCCCCTGGAACGGGGCCCAGCCGAGCAGGGCGAAGTAGGCCACGGCGCCGAGCGAGTAGAGGTCCGCGCGTTGGTCGACCCGCTCACCCAGGAGCTGCTCCGGCGCCGCGAACTGGGGGGTGCCGCTGCGCGAGGTCGCGCCACCGAAGCGCCCCTCGCCGCGCAGCGCCAGGGCGAGCCCGAAGTCCGTGATCCGCAGTCGGCCGTCGGACTCCGTCAGCATGTTCTCGGGCTTGAGGTCGCGGTGCACGAGACCGCGGCCGTGGGCGTGCTCCAGGGCCGACAGCGCCTCGCCGACCAGGCGGTTCGTCCGGTCCAACGAGAGCGGGCCCCGTTGCTGCACCAGCTGCGCGAGGTTCGGGCCGGGGACGAGCTCCATCGTGTACCACTGCAGGCCTGCGCGCCCCATGATGTCGTAGATGCCGACGATGTTGGGGTGCCGCAACCGCGCCGCCAGCTGCGCCTCGCGCCGGAACCGCTCCAGCACTCCGAGGTCGGCGGTGAGCGCGGGGTGTAGCACCTTCATCGCGACGTCGCGCTCCAGTCCCAGGTCGCGCACGCGGAATACCCGGCCGAAGCCACCGGCGCCGATCTCCTCCAGCAGCTCGTAGTCGTCCCCGAGGGCCCGCCGCAGCCGGCGCTCGAACCCCGACTCGACGATCTGCGGGGCCACCGCGGGCTCGTGGAACGTGCCCGCGTCGCTCACGAAGTCCTCGAACATCTCGGTGGCCGTGTAGTAGCGGTCCCCCGGACGGCGGGCGAGCGCCCGGAGGATCACGCGCTCGAGCGCCGCCGGCACGGCGGGCCGCGCGCGGCTCGGTGGGAGGATCTTCTCCGGCTCAGGGTCGGGTTCCTGGCCCGTGAGCGCGTGATACACGAGCGCGCCCACGGCGTACACGTCGCTCGCCGGCTCCCCGACCGCCCCGTCCCGAATCTCCGGCGCGACGAACGGCCCTCCGCCCGCGGCGTCGGCGGGCGGCACGTGTGGGAGACACCAGTTCGCATAGCGCAGATCGGTGATCACCGGGCGGCCGGAGAGGTCCAGCATCAGCGTCGTCGGGACGATGCGCCGCATGATGACCCCGCGCGCGTGCGCGTGCTCGAGCGCGCCGAGCAGGTCCCGCACGAGCCCGTGCACCGTGGGAATCGGCCGGGGACCGCGCCCCAGGGCCTCGGCCAGACTCTCGCCGTCGATCCAGTTGGCCGTGCGATACGCCAAGCTCCCGACCACCGCTGCCGCGTAGGCGTGCCGGATGGCGGGGTGATCCAGCGCGGCGAGCGTTTCGGTCTCCCGTACGAACCACTCGCGGCCCGGCGCGTCGGGCGCGAGATGCACGCGCAGCGCCACGAACCGCTTGAGCACGCGGTCCCACGCGTGATACAGCGCGCGCTCCGAGGACAGCGCCACTAGCCGGTCGAGACGGAACGTTGCCTCGAGCGCGCGTGCAACGCCCTCGAGCAGGCCCACGGGCGGTGAGATCTCCGTCACGCAGCGACCAATTTGCTGTGGGGCGTCACCGTCCGGCGGTACGCCCGCCGCTGGCACGGCCGCTGCGCCGGGCCCAGATTGGTGGGGTGAACCCCGAGCAACGTCATCGCATCGAGCGGCGCCTGGTGCCTGATCGCCGCCGCGGTTTCGAGCGCCGGCTGGCGGAGCGGCGGTTCGCTGTCGACTGGGCGGACGTCGAGCGGCGGCTCGGTGAGGAGCGGCGCGACGGCGAGCGCCGCAGCCGGCTGCCGCGGCGCCAGCTCCGCGACCGCCGCGGCTCGGGGCTCACGTTCACGGAGCGCGATCCATCCTGACTGCTACCACGCCCCATCCCTCCCGCGCCGCTCGCGCGTAGCGCGCATCCCGTAGATAGACCACCACCCCCGGCCCGCTCGAATCCACCTCCGCCGTGAGGAAGCGGGCGAACTGCGCCATGGCGCGGCCTTGCGGCGTATCGCGCACAGCCCGCACGACCGCCCAACAGTCGAGATGCCGCGCCGCGGCCCAACCGGGCTCGACCACCGAATCGGCGCTGGCGTAGAGTGGCGTCCAGCGGAACGGCCGACCGATCACCGTCAGAGCGGCCCACTCCGCGCCCGCCCCGAAGCGACGCTGCGCGGCCTCGCGCGCGTGCGCCTTCGCCGGCAGGCTCGCGGCGGCGTTGGCCGCGACGTAGAGGCCCAGCGCGAGCAGTCCATATCCCGCCGCCCGTCGCCGCCCCGCGACGCCGAACCAGTGCCGCACCCAACCCACCACGGCCAGCCCGCACGCCGCGAGGGTGAGGAGCCGCAGCCATCCGGCTACGTCGTCGCCGCGCGAGAGGACGAGCCCGGCAACACCACCCAGAGTCAGGAGGCCAACGAGCGCCGGCTGCCAGTGGCGCCGCTCGCCCAACAGCAGCGCCACGAGCGGCGCGAGCCAGAACACGGGATCGACGATCGCCACCCAGTCGGCGTAGTACCAACGGCTGCTCCAGGGGAGGAACGGCCGCAGGCCGTACGACCCCTGCCAGTCGAGATAGAGGTGACTCACCACGGTCGCCGAAATGCACAGGGCCAGCCATCTCCAGGGCGCGGCGGGCTGCCCCCGGCGGCGCGACCACCACAGCTCGCCGAGCCCCACGAGCAAGGTGAGCGCAGCGATCTCGATGGCGGCGCCCAGCAGCGAGTGCGTAATCCCGCGGTGCCACTCGAGGTAGGTCAGGCCGGAGCGGGGTGGCCCGACTCCCGGGGCGGCGAGCAGCTCGGTCCAGTCGGGGGCGTTGCCCGCGATGGCGCCGACCAGGCCGGCGCCGCGGATGCGGTGGCCGGCGATGGCGCGGCCCAGAGCGGCGCCAACGAGCGTGTGCGCGAGGTTGTCCATGGGCGCCCAAACATAGCGCCTCCCGGCCGCGTGACGCGCGTCACGTCCCGGATTCCCCGTCGGGGAACGAACCGGGGGTTACCGGAGTCTTATGGAGGCCTCTGATCTGGAGCGACTGATGAAGTGTCTGTTCCCCTTGCTGATGGTGGTCGCCGCCTGCGGTCCCGGCGTGTACACGCGGGCCGAGGTGGTGTACGCCGAGCCGGCCGAGCATGTGTATGTCGTGCCGGCGGACCGCGTGATCGTCGTCACGCGCGAAGTGCTGGTGCAGCGCGGCTACGTGGTGTATCGCGTGGAGAACAGGGGGCCGAACCGCATCGTGTGGGCGCGGCGGGGCGACGACGAGGTGGTGCGGATCTTCGTGACGCCGGAGCGTGAGCGCGTCGTCGTGCGCAGCATCCGCGAGGTGCACGATCGCGGCAAGCACAAGGGCTGGGTGCGGCGCGACCGGGCGGAAGACCTCGTGACCGACATCGACGGGCGCCTGCGCGCGCACTAGTGCCGGTCCAACTCCCGGTGTCCGAGGCTCTCGACCCGCGGTCGAAGAGTTGGAACGGCACTAGCCGGGGCGCTCGCGACGCCGTACGTTAGGGCCGACGTCCTGCCTCCGAGGAGTCGGCCCATCGTTTACGACCCACTGCCCGACCGGCGCGCGCGTGCGGATCGCCGCGACCTGACGGACCGCCGCTCCGGCGTCGATCGCCGGTCCAGGGCGGACCGCCGCCAGGTGTCGACCGCCGTGGCCGTGGAGCAGCGCCGGGGCGGGGTTCGCCGTGCCGGCGTCGAACGCCGCGTGCGGGTGCGCCGCTCCGGTGCGGTACGACGCCTGCTGCCGGACCGCCGCCGCCGGGGCGGGTCGGCCCTCGCTTAACAGTCGCGCTCGCTGAGCCCTCCGCGTCGAAAACTGAGCGCCGCTACCGACACTGTCGTCATAGTGATCCTACTCGCAGGCTGCGTTGGCTCTTGGCTTGTGCATTAGTTCACAAAGTCGGCCCGTCTGGTCATGCAGGACGCCTGTAAAGAAACTGGACGTGACGGCACTCTATTGTGCTTCGTAAGTCATTATCCTACATTCGCGTACCGCTTAGCTGGGTATAGGGTCAAGCTTTTGGACACCTGACTAGGTGCTCGACAGTTCGGGCACGGCGGTTGCTCCTCAGAGGGGTGGCTGGGTGCCGGACGGCATCCAGATAGTCGACAAGCAAGCCGGTTCCCGACACGCTGTGCGCGGGACCTCTTTGAGGAGACTGTAGACCATGACGTATACCCGTTTGTCACTAGCCGCGGCCGTGCTGCTCGCCGCGACGATCACGACGCAGGCTGCCGGGCAGTCGTGCACGGGCATCAACTGCTCCGTGAACAACGCGGCGTCGGTCAGCGTGCCCAGCGTCATGAGACTGACGCTGAGCACCGCTGCAACCACGCTGACGAACCCGACTGAAACGGCGTTCGACGCAGGGTTCCAGGACGACGCGGGCCCAACGGCCACGGTTAAGTCCAACCGTCCGTGGAACTTGACGATCGCTTCGCAGGCAGCGACGTGGACCGGGACGAATGGTGGGCGTGCCAACAAGGGCGCGGCAGACTTGCAGTGGAAGGTGGGTGCCGGGTTGTTGGCCTCGTTGAACACCACTGTGTCCCCCGTCTTCGGTGCCTCACAACCCGCGACGGCCAGCGCGTCGACCGCGTTCTCGTACCGGACGGTCTGGTCGTACGCAGCCGACGTCCCGGGTGACTACGCCCTGGTGGTGGTGTACACGCTGACGGCTCCGTGAAGTAAGCACAGGAGTTTCCAACATGGTGCACGCTCATGTGGGGCGGCACTGGGCGACGCGGCGAGTGCGGTGGTTCGGGCTCGCCGCGTTTGTGCTAGCGGGCTTGGTTCCGGCGCCTGCGGGCGCCCAGCTGGCCGTGGATCAGGCCGAGATCTTCCTCGAGCCCCGCACGGTCGGGCGTGGCATCACCTCGATCAACGTGTCGAACGAAGGGGACAGCGTGGCGGAGGCCACGGTGTACCTGTCGGATTGGGATCGCCGCGAGGATGGGGAGCATCGCTTCTATCCGAGCGGCACGCTGCCGCGGTCGTGCGGGCGGTTGCTCCGAGTCTTCCCCCTCAGTGTGCGCCTTGCGCCCCACACGTCGCAGGGGGTGCGCGTGGCGCTCGACGGCGCCGACACGCTGAGCGCCGCCTGCTGGAGCATCGTGTTCGTGGAGAGCGGGGCGACTCCCACCGGTGGCGGCCGCCAACTGGCGTACGTGACCCGTCTTGGCGTGAAGATCTACGGCCTGCCGGCAGGGCTCGCGAAGGACGGGATGATCGACGCACTCGTCGAGCGCGGGCACCGGCCCGGGTCCGCCAAGCCCGTGCCCGATTCGGGCGGGCCGCGGTTCGAGGTGACGTTCCGTAACAGCGGCGGCCTGCCGCTGTGGGTACGGGGTCGCATCGAGTTCCGGCGCTTGGACAACTCCGTGGCCGCCACGGCCGAGGTGCCGGAGTTTCCCGTGCTCCCGGGCGCGCGCCGCACGGTCGTCGTGTCGGCCCCGAAGCTCCGTACGGGACGCTACGTGGCGCTGGCGCTGCTCGACTACGGCGGGGCCGACATCGCCGGCGCGCAGATTGCCTTCGAGGCGCCCTGAGCGTGGTGACGCGCCGTAGTGGCGGAGCGGTTGCCGTACTCGCGGCGCTCCTCGCGCTCGCGCGCGGAGGGGCGGCTCAGATCACGCTGACGCTCACCCAGACGCCGAACGTCTTTCTCGCGTCGCCAACGGTCGCGGACTACAACGCCGGTGTCATCGTCAATCCAACGGGCATCCTCTTCACGATCACGCTAGCGGGCGCAGCGGCCAACCGCACGACCGCCGTGTCTATCCGGTCCAGCTCGGCCACGCTGGGCGGCACCAAACCCATCGGCGACCTGCAGTGGCGCCGCGCCGATCAAGTCGGTTGGAATCAGATGACGACCTCGAACGTGCCGGTGGAGTCGCGACCGGTGCACAAGAACACGCTGAACGATCCGTGGTCGAACCAGGTGTTCCTCAAGATCCTGCTCAACTGGGCGACCGATACGCTGCCGACGTACACGGCGCCGATCGTATTCACGCTCACTGTGACCACACCGTGAGACGCTTGGCACTGCTGCTCGCGGCATTCTGCGCTGGCGGGGCTGCCGCCGCGCGCGCCCAGACGCCCAGCCTCGCGCCAGGCGTGGACGCGCTCCGGCCGGCCTCCGTCGAGGCTGCGTCCGTCGTGCGGCTAGCCGCGGAGCCCCGGAGCTTCCGGATCGTCAGCGTTCCCGTTCCGGCCGCTTTCCCCGCGGACCGCGAGGTGCGCTTCGAGATCGTCCCTGTTGGCCCGGCCGCCATTCTCGGCATGCGGAGCGGCGCGCTGCCTCCCGCGCGGGGCGAGGTGCGCGTCGTAGTCTTCACGGCTGGCCTTCCCGCCCGGGCGCGGGCGGGAGTGACGCCCATCGCCCGCGTGCGGCTTTCGGTCCCGGGCGGTGCGACGGTTGACGTGCCGGTTGAGCTCGACGTGGCGCGGGTCCCGGGCGCCGGCGTGAGATTGACGCGGGGTCTCGTGGCGGTGCACCGCGGGACGCGCTTTAGCCTCGACTACCTGCTGACCAACACGGGCAATGCACCGGACTCCCTGGACGTCGGGCTGACCGCGCCGAGCGGCTGGCAGGTGCACGGGCCGGCGCCGCGCTACACGCTCGAGGCGGACGGCACGGCGCAGGGGGCGATCACGGTCACGGTCCCCGAAGGGACAGCTACCGGCGCCGCCCGCCTGCGGCTCGTCGTACGCGGTTCGGGCGGCGAGCGCACCCGCGCCGACGCCGTCATCGAGGTCGTCGATCCGGATGCCGTTGGGGCGACCTACGCGCCCCGGCTCACGGGGGGCATCGCCACGGTCGTTGGCGACACAGGGCCGGTGCGCGCGGCCATCGGCCTCTCATTGGACGGCCAGCTGAGCGATCGGCTCCGCGTCAGCGGCCGCCTGGTTCAAGAGCTCGATTCACGCCACCTCGACACGCGCGGCCTCGGTCGCGTGGGCTATTTCCCCGGCGCGCCCTATGTCACGCTCGCCAGCGACCGCTGGCAGGCGACGGGGGGCACGACCGGCGTCGTGTTTTCCGACCTGACCGGCGTCAACCTCTGGGGGAAGGGCGCGTCGTTCGCAGGCGGGTTCGACCGCTGGCGGCTCACCGCCCTCGCCGGACAGCCGGTGGTGGGGGGCTCCGGCAACGGCGGCCGCCTATTGGGCACCCAGGTGGGCTGGCGGGTGGGCGGGGGCTGGGTCAACGCCGCGGCCACGGATCTCGAGGACCCGCAGGGGGGGACCCGCCGCCTCCAGGCCATCGCCCTGGGCGGCAGCGCGCCGATCGGCGGCGGCACGACCGTGGCAGCCGAGCTGGCGAATCGGCGCTTCGCGACGGGGGCGGGGCTGGGATGGCTGATGGAGCTGCACCGCGAAGCGGAGAGCGACCACTTGTTGCTGCGGTACGTGCACGCGCCGGGCGGGAGCGGCGCGTTCGCTCGCGTTCGCAACGAGCTCAGCGGTTTCGGCACGCGGGCGTTGGCGGGCGGCGTCCTGCTCTCCGGCAGCTACTGGCGCTCGGATGACGAGAACCCCGCATTCAGCCGGCTGCATTCGAGCGGCTGGTCGCTGTCCCCTCAGATCGCGGTCGACAGCAACACCACGGCCGGCATCGAAGCCCGGGGCACGTCGTTCGATGCGACCGGTGCGAGCGGCACCTTCGGCAACGCCGAGCGGATGGTCGGTGTGGTCGTGGACTCGCGGCTCGGCAGCCTCTACGTGTCGGGTGGGACGTCGATCGGGCGGGCGGCGCGCACCGCCGTGACCCAAAGCGGATTCGCCTCGGCCGTGGAGGCCGGACGCGCGACTTACCGCGGCCTCGTGGGGTGGGCCAGCGGGCGGGGCAACTTCCAGCTGAGCGGCAGCGTCGAGCAGAACGGCGCCGGCACCGGCCTGCTGCCGCGCCAGTACATCGTCGGGCTGCAGGCGGACCGCGTGCCGCTCCGGCGGGGGGGCGCCGTGCTGCTCAACGCCGCGGTGCAGCGGTACGGGTGGTT
>Ga0209158_1002798_pt1 | contig 10444 bp, 9 predicted proteins | sample GraSoiAngelo_140_FD_185897 | JGI IMG/M metagenome (GOLD analysis project Ga0209158, IMG submission 185897) | Grasslands soil microbial communities from the Angelo Coastal Reserve, California, USA - 14_0929_12_30cm (SPAdes) (version 2) | ecosystem: Environmental > Terrestrial > Soil > Grasslands ...
GAACCGTTCGAGCTCCTGGTTCGTCTGCGCGAGCGCCTGGTCGGCGCGGCGCCGCTGGGTGAGATCGCGGGTCACCTTGGCATACCCGATGAGGCCGCCCTGCGAGTCCCGCATCGGACTGATCACGGTATTAGCCCAGAAGCGCGTGCCGTCCTTCCGCACGCGCCACCCTTCGTCCTCGTGACGGCCCTCGCGCTCCGCGATCTCCAGCGCCCATTGCGGCTTGCCCTGCGCCACATCGTCCGCGGGATAGAACGTCGAGAAGTGCTCACCCATGATCTCGTGGGCGCGGTACCCCTGGATGCGCTCCGCAGCGGCGTTCCAGCTGGCGACCCGCCCGTCGGGGTCGAGCATGAAAATGGCGCAGTCCTGGATGCTCTCGACCAGGAGCTGGAACGTCTGTTCGCTCCGATGCAGCGCGTCCTGCGTTTCCTTGCGAGCCGTCAAGTCGCGGGTCACCTTGGCGAACCCGATCACCGCCCCCTCGGAATCCCGCCTGGCCGTAATGATCACCTCGGCCCAGAAGCGGGCGCCGTCCTTCCGCACCCGCCACCCTTCGTCTTCCACCCGGCCGTCCCGCGCCGCGATCGCGAGCAGCCGCGCCGGCTTTCCCTCTGCCACGGCCTCCGGAGGGTAAAAGCGCGAGAAATGCTGCCCTACGATCTCCTCCGCCCGGTACCCCTTGATGCGCTCCGCCCCGGAATTCCAGGTGGAGACGCGACCCGCGCCATCCAGCATGAAGATCGCGACGTCCTGGACGTCATCGACCAGCTGTCGGAAGGTCTCCGAGGATTCGCGGGGGATGGTAACGGCGGGCTCTGCGCGCTTCGCCAACATGATGAGAAGTATGACAGGCCGTACATTCCATGCAAGCCTCCCGTAACGGAGTGGCCGTAGCGCCACCGCAACACTGGGCGACGTTCATGGAGGATGAGGGCGTGGAGCTGCGCGAACAGGTGCCCCTGGCCCCGTATACGACACTGGGGCTCGGAGGAGAAGCCCGTTACTTCGTCGAGTGCGGCTCAGAGGACGAGGTCCGCGCGGCCCTGGCATACGCGGCCGAGCGCCGCCTGCCCGCCTACGTCCTGGGCGGCGGCAGCAACGTGGTCTTCCTCGACTCAGGGTTCCCCGGACTCATCCTGCGCCTCACCATTCGTGGGATCGAGTTGCGCGACGGGCCGAGCCCTGAGGTGCGCGCCGGCGCCGGCGTCGATTGGGACACGCTCGTGCAAAACGTGGTGCAGCGCGGCTGGACAGGGGTCGAGTGCCTGTCTGGCATTCCGGGCACGGTCGGCGGGACGCCGATACAGAACGTGGGCGCCTACGGGCAAGAGATCGCCGAGAGTCTGGTGAGAGTCGAATGCCTCGACCGCACCACGCTCGAGCGCCGGACCTTCACCGCACGGGAATGTGCCTTCGGGTATCGGGACAGCCGGTTCAAGCGCGCGGACCGAGGGCGGTATGTCGTGCTCGAGGTCACGCTGCGGCTGGCTCGCGATCAGCGGCCGCGCATCCGCTATCCGGAGCTGCAGCGCGCCGTGGCGGAGCTCGGCGGGCTCGACACCGTTGCTCCGGGCGAGGCGGTCCGTCTGGTACGTGAGGCCGTGCTCGCGCTGCGGCGCCGTAAGTCCATGGTGCTCGATCCGGCGGACCCGAACACCCGCTCGGCCGGCTCGTTCTTCACCAATCCGGTGCTGTCGGCCGCCGCCTTCGCCGACCTCGCGCAGCGCTGGAAGGAGATCCCCTCGTTTCCGGCGGACGGGGGCGTGAAGGTCCCGGCCGCATGGCTCGTCGAGCACGCCGGGTTTCCCAAGGGATACCGGAGCGGGGGCGGGGCGGGGGTCTCGACCCGTCACGCGCTGGCGCTGGTGAATCGCGGCGGCACGAGCGCGGATCTGCTGGCGCTGGCGGAGGAGGTTCGAGCCGGGGTAGAGGAACAGTTCGGCATCCGGCTCGCGTACGAGCCGGAGGTGGTGCGTTCCGAAACGTGAGGCGCGCTGGCGGGCCCGACGGGCCTGGGCATATTCTCGAGACCGTCCCGCTCGCGGAGTTATGCAATGCCCCGAATTGTTATGCGCGCCCAGCTGTTGGCGCTCGGGCTCGGCCTCGCTGCTTGCACCGAGGCACCCGCCCCCACCGCAGTCGGTCCCGCCTTCGCCACCCGCGCGCGCGGACCGGCCGTCGTCGCGGTGGACGTGAGTCGTGACACGACCGCCCAGAACGAGACGCCGATCGCCGTCAACTCGCTCAACCCGAGCAATCTGATCACCGGGGCCAACGACTGGAACTTCAACGACGGGTGCGCCGTGAACGCCTCGTTCGACGGCGGCCAGACGTGGACTGCGACCCTGCCGAACGGGTTCATTCCGGGGGCCACCAGGTTCACGAACGATCCCAACGTTCCCGGGACGGGATTCTTCGACGCCGGGGGCGATCCCGCGGTCGCCTTCGGGCCGGATGGGACGGCCTACTTCGTGTGCCAGGGATTCAACTTCACCTCGCCGTTCCAGATCAACCTCCTGCTGAGCCGGTCGACGGATGGCGGCCGCTCGTGGCTGAAGGGCGGGACGGCGGAGCCCCTCACGGTCATCGCGAGCTGGAATGGCAACGGGAAAACGAAGGGTTCGAACGGGCAGTTCACCGACCATGAAGCGCTGTGGATCGACCGCAGCCCGTCGAGCCCGTTCTATGGCTCGATCTACGTGACGTGGGCGCAGTTCAACGGATTTGGCACCCATTCCCCGGTGCTGGTGGCCTTCTCGCGGGACGGTGGACGCACGTTCTCGACGCCGATCAAGGTGACCGCCGGTCCGATCCGCAACAATCAGGACCAGCGCATCGTGAGCGGGCCCGATGGCACGCTGTATCTCACGTTCGACAACGGTATCCAGGGCGGGAAGGGCACCGCGAACTACGTCGCCGTGTCGCGCGACGGTGGCGCGACGTGGACGGCGCCGTTCGCGTTCTCCGTGTACGCCAACCCGGTCTGCATCTTTCCTTCATTCTGCTTCAATATCCCGGTCGGCCCTTCGGGCACGCCGTTCCGGGGACCCGGCTCATATCCGGCGCCGGCGTTCGACGCGACGCGCAACCGCGTGGAGGTCGTGTTCGCCGACCTCGTGAACGGCTTAGGAAGGATCTATTTCACGTCGGCCGCGGCGAGCGACCCGGGGCACTGGTCCCCGCCGGTGGAAATCGCGCCCGGCACGGGTGATCGGTTCGGTGCCGAAATCAGCGTCGCCACGAATGGCCGGATCGACGTCATGTTCGACGACCGGAGCTACAGCGGCAACGCACTGGTCGACGTGACCTACGCGTCGAGCACGGATGGGGGTGCGACCTGGACGACGACCCGCGTCAGCACCGCCGGCTTCGATCCCGGCGCCTCGGGCGTGCCCGATGCGTCGAGCCCAACGGGGATCCGTCCGTTCATCGGGGACTACAACGGGATCGCGTCGCTCGCCGACCGCGCCGTCATGACGTGGACCGGCGTCGCGCCGAAGACGGGAACCTTGAACGACAATCTGGAGATCTTCTTCGGGAGCGTGATGCCCTAAGCGGTCTTCCCCGCCACCTTCCCGATCGCGCTGATCAGGTCGTTGAAGTCGTAAGGCTTCATCACGGCGGGCTGGCCGCATTCCTCGAGAAAGCGGCGCGTCTCGTCGCGCGCGCGGTCGCCGGTGACGAAGACGAAGCGCTCGGCCAGCAGGGGACGCTGCTCGCGCAGCTGCTCATACAGCGCCCGGCCGCCGAGCCGCGGCATCTGCAGGTCCGTCACCACCGCGTCGAAGCGGTCGCTCGCGGGCCCGAGCCGCTCGATCGCTTCGAGGCCGTTCTCGACCGCGACCACCTCGTGACCCTCGCGCTCGAGCAGCAGGCGCATCGCCTGACGGTTCACCGCGTCGTCGTCGACGACGAGGATGCGCAGCTTGGGCAGCGAAGGCGTGGCGGCGGTGGCGCGCGCCAGCGGTGCCAGCACGCTCTTGGGGAGGGTCACCACGACCTCGGCGCCGCCTCCGGGACGGGGGCGGAGTCGCAAGGTACCCCCCGACGACTGGGCCAGCGCGCGCGCCAATGCGAATTCGATCTCGCCCCCACCCGCGCTCTGCGTGAAGCGGAACGGCGTCACGAGGCGCTGCTCCGCCTCGACCGAGAGCGGCGTCCCTGAGTCCCACAAGGAGATCGTCAGCGAGGGCCCGGTCTCGCTCACCGCGATGCGCAGCTCGCGCGGCGGCTGGCTGTCGCGCAACCGTCGCAGCGCGAAGTCCAACAGCTTCATGAGCATTTCCGTGAGCTGCGCCATGGGGCAGGCGACCATCGGGAGCTCGTGAGGAATGCTCCGGACCAGCTTGACGCCCAGCTCCTTCAGCGTCCCTTCGCGCTCGGCGAGCACGCCGTTGAGCACGATGGAGCAGTCCGACGGCTCCGCCGCCCCGATGGGGTGCTGCGCCAGCTCCAGGAAGTGCTGTGTGATCTCGGCGGCCCGGCGCACTTCGCCGTGCAGCATCATGAGCGCCCGCGCGCGCTCGGGGTCGAGCGGGCTGCCGTGGAGCAGATCCGCCAGGGCCCCGATCGCCGCGAGGCGGTTGTTGAGGGCGTTCAGCACGTTCGCCGAACCCTCGTCCAGCACCACGTGCTGCACTTCGGGGGGAGCGAAGCGCGCGGCGGGGGGAGGCGGGAAGACCGGCGGCCCAGCAGCGCCGCGCGCCGCCGCGCGCTGTCGGCCGATGATCGTCCCGATGAACGCGCCAATCAGCGCCCCGAAGCCGAACGCGACCCAGAGTTCCATGGGGCACCAATCTAGTGCACACCGGCGCGCGGCGCCGCATCGGTTGACCCCCCAAAGGGCCGATTCTACCTTTCTTCACCCGCCCTGGTGGTGAAACTGGTAGACACACTGTCTTGAGGGGGCAGCGCCGCAAGGCATCCCGGTTCGAATCCGGGCCAGGGCACTTTCAAGAGCTGGTTCGCTGTCGCAGCAAGACCCCCACGATGATGGCCATGGTGAGTGAGATCGCCGCGCTGATGGCCGCCGTTAACCGTACAGACTGAGCGAATGCGTCCCGGGCCGTGTCGAGCAATTCGACACGGAGGTGGTGGGGTAGCTGTTGGGCCACCGATAGCGCCCCGCCCAGCGTGGCCCTCGCGACCTCCGCCGCTTCGGGGGGAACGCCCATCGGGATCCCAGTAGCCATCATGCCACGGTACACCGCGACGCCGATGCTGCCGAGCACCGCGATCCCAAGCGCTCCGCCCAGCTCAGAGCTGGTCTCCGAGATTGCCGATGCGGCACCCGCCCGCTCGACCGGCGCGCTCCCGACGATCAGATCGGTCGCCAGGACGACCACCGGCGATAATCCCAGCGAATAGATGACGGACCCGATAACGATGGCCCCGAGCCCGGCGGCCCCGTCTACCTGAGTGAGCACTCCGAATCCAACGGCACCGACGACCAGCCCGACCCCTATCAGAGACCATGGGCGCACCCGGCGCGCGAGTACTGGGACCACCATGGAGCCCACGATGAACGCGGCCATCGAGGGCACCGTCGCCAGCCCTGCCTTCAATGGCGAAAGACCCAGCACGAGTTGCAGGTACTGCGCGATGAAGATGTACGCTCCAAATGCAACGAGTGTCGCCAGCAGATAGACTCCCAACGACGCACTGAAGGCGCGCGACCGGAACAGGTGGAGGTCGATCAGCGGGTGGGCCAGCAGGCGCTGGCGGCGCAGAAAAACGATGCCGACGACGAGGCCCGTCACGATGGTGAGCGCGGCTACCCACCCGAGCCCGTGCTCTGCGATGCGCTTCAGGCCGTAAATCACCAGGAGCACGGCGACGAGCGACAGCGCCGCGCTGAACAGATCCAGGCGCTCCGCTGCGGGATCGCGAAACTCCGGGAGCAGCACCGGCCCGAGCACCAGCAGGAGCAGCATCACCGGCACCCCGATCAGGAACACCGAGCCCCACCAGAAATACTGCAACAGCACTCCGCCGAGCAGCGGGCCGATCGCGCCCCCGACCGAATAGCTGGTGACCCACACCCCGATGGCGACTGTGCGCTGCTGTGGGTCGAGGAACATGTTGCGGATCAAGGACAGGGTCGACGGCGCCAGCGTCGCCCCGGCAACTCCGAGCAGCGCGCGGGTCGCGATCAGCATCTCGGCGGTCGTCGAGAACGCGGCGATCACCGAGGCGACGCCGAACGCCGCGGCGCCAATCAAGAGAAGCCGGCGGCGGCCGATCCGATCGCCCAGCGTACCCATCGTGATCAGCGATCCGGCGATCAGGAAGCCGTAGATGTCCACGATCCACAGGAGCTGAGCGCTGCTCGGCTTCAGCGCCGCGCTGAGCTTGGGCACCGCCAGGTTCAGGACGGTCAGGTCCATGGAGTAGAGCAGGCACGGCAGGGCGATGACGGCGAGTCCGATCCACTCGCGGCGCGTTGCCGTGGGGCCGCTCACGCCGGCTCCACCGCCACCTTGATCCCGCGCCACTTTCCCTGACGGAATCGCAGCACGCTCAACGCGCAGCGCGTGATGTGCCCCAACAAGATGGCCGTCCAAATGTCGGCGGGGCGCAGGCCGCGCGTCGCCTGGAACAGCGCGCACAGCCCGAGCGGCACCACGATCTGGGACACGATCGAGATGTACAGCGGCGACCGGGTGTCGCCCGTGCCCTGGAGTCCCCCCGTGTACGTGAGGGCGACGGTGACGAACAACCCCGAAACACTGAGGAAGCCGAGGAGCTGCACGCCCAGGCCGACGACCACCGGGTCGGTCATGCCGAACAGCCCGAGGAGCCAGTGCGGGATCGTGAGGAACAGGACGCCGATCGCGGCCGCGAGGCCGAGCCCGATCCCCGCCGCGACGTGCACGCCGTGCACGGCGCGGTCGGGACGACCGGCCCCCAGGTTCTGACCGCCCACGGTCGCGGCGGCGCTCATCAGCCCCACCGACGTCCACGTGATGAAGGAGAACAGCTCGGTGTACCCCACCGCATAGGCGGCTTGCGCTTGGGCGCTCTGCGCGAGCGAGCCGATGAACCGGAGCAGCAGCACGCCCGCGATGTTCATCGCGATCCCCTGAACGCCGGTGGGCAGCCCGAAGCGGAACAGCTCGCGGATGATGCGCCAGTCGGGTCGCCAGCTCATGCCGCGGTGCCACGTCACCGGGAGCCGCCCGGAGAGCAGCAGGTATCCCGCGATGCCGCTCACGACCATCCCCGCCACCGTGGTGCCGACGGCGGCGCCGGCGGTGCCCAATCGGGGCAGGGGCCCGAGGCCCGTAATGAACGCCACGTTGCACACGATGTTCAGAGCGGTGAGGAGGACACCGAGGCGCAGCGGCGTGCGCGCGTCGCCGGCCGCTCGCAGGGCCCCGCTCACCATGAAGAAGAGCAGCATCCCGAGGCTGCCCACGAACATGATGCGCAGGAACGGCAGCGCCTCGGCCCGCACGGCGGGCGCGGCGTTCACCACGTCGAGCAGCGACGGCGCCAGGAGCCACCCCAGCGGGGCCAGCAGCAACGCCCACAACGCCACCGCGGCGAGGAATGCCTGGTAGACGGTGCGATTCACCTTGTCGCGCTCGTTGGCCCCGGCGAAGCGGGCGACCAGCACACCCATCCCGCTGAACACCGATATCACGAACACGATGACCACGATGAAAATCTGGATCCCGACGCCGATCGCGGCGTTGCCGGCGTACCCCACGAAGTGTCCCACCAGGGCGTGATCGACCACGCCCTGGAGCCCGGCGATGAGGTTCTGCAGCATCGTGGGCCAGGCGAGCATCCAGACGGCGCGCGCGAGCGGACCCTCGACGATGGAGCGGTCGAGCGGCTTACTTCCCCCGCTTGGCATCCAGGCTCCATGGCCCCGGCCCGGCGGCGGAGATGTAGAGCCAGACAAAGCAGAACAGGATGGCGGGATGCCCCTGGTTCAGCACCGGCCAAAAGCCATGTGGCGCATGGCCCAGGAAATACGCGACGGCCATCTCGCCCGCGACGATGAAGGCGACCGGCCGGGTGAACAGTCCGAGCAGCAGGAACAGGCCGCCGAATGTCTCGAGGGTTCCCGCGATGCCGGGCAGCGACGCGATCGGCGCGGTGCCCCCGCCGGGCATGATGGCCGCCGGAAACGCGAACAGCTTGGCCGTCCCGAACTGCATGAAGAGAAATGCGGCCACGACCCGGAGGACGCTGAGCAGGTACGGCGCCCACGTCGGCCATTTCGCGGGGATGCTTGGAGCGGTCATGATACGCGTCTCACTTTCCGTTGGTTGAGTGGAAGGGGACCTGACCACCGGTGGACAGCCACGAGCCTCCCAGAATCAGCGCCAGTCCGGTGAGCGACATGGCTCCCAGGTGCTCGTCGAGCACCACGACGCCGAGCAGGACTGCCACGACCGGGTTGATGTAGGTAATGACGCTCGCCCGGCTCGGTCCGGCCTCAGCAATGAGCTGAAAGAATACGACCAGCCCCGCCGCCGTGCAGACCACACCGAGCACCGCGATAGCCCATAGGGCGGACGCCGGGATCGCGTGTGGCGGGCTTACAAACACGGCGGGGAGTAGTGCGACTGTCGACAGCGTCAGACTCGCCGCCACCGGACCGAGCGGGTCGAGATCGGCCAATCGGCGGCTCACGATGATGGGGGCCGTGGCGTACCCCAGGGTCGCGAGCAGGACGAGGGCGGCACCGAGCAGCTCGTCGGAGCGACCGGCGACGTCGACCCCGAGCAAGGCGACGACCCCGCCGAGCCCGATGACGAGTCCGAGCAACCGCAGTCCGGTCGGCTTGTCAGCGGGCGAGAGACGCACCGACAAGAGCGCCACGAAGAGCGGCATCGTCGCGATGAGAATCGCGGTCAGTGACGACGAGATGTAGCGCTCGCCCATGGCGATGAGGACGAAAGGCGCGGCGATTTCGCACGCGGCGTAGGCCGCGATCGCCGCACCGCGCCCCTGCAGGCCGCGGAGCGCGCCCCGCCGCAGGGCCAGAGGCACGAGGAGCGCGGCGCCCAGGGCGACCCGCGCCCAGGCGAGAAATGCGGGCGGCACGCCGGCATCCACCGCGACCCTGATGAACAGGTAGGGCACGCCCCAGATCGCCGAGCTCGCGGCGAAGAGCCACCATGCGCGGGGGGTCACGTCTGTGTTATGAGGGTGATCTCAGTCGCGATTCCGCCTGCGCTCGGCGGCAAGCTCGGGAACGGCGTCCACGAACACGGTCGGCTGGAGCTGATATCTGCCGGTCATCGGGTGCTCCCCCGGTGCCCCTGCAGTCCGCACTTCCCCCTCGTGCCTGTCTCTTTGAAGCACCGCGCAAGTCATAACTCCCTCCGCATCGTGCTGAACTGGCTGTCCACGCTATCTAGACGTTTAGAGGAGGACAGAATCGACACGCACCCGCTCCAAACACTCACTTTGAACGTCCAGATGGCGTGGAATGTTCGAGGCGGAGTCACATCTTGCGGCAGCGTTCCAATAGTCGGGCGTCTCCCACGCGCTCCGTCCACGCGGCGAAGGCACCGGTGGGCCCGCGCCACCGGAGCTCGTCCACATCGTGGAAGAGTGGCGCATCGGTCCTGAGCGTGGCCAGGGTTTTGAACAACAATGCCCGGTCGCGCTGCTCCCCGAGCACCGTAGGGGGAAAGGTCTCGATCGCGCCGTACTGGTTCAGGAGCCGCGCCGCCGTGACCGCGCCGATCCCCGCAATGCCCGGATAGCCGTCGGCCGTGTCGCCGACGAGCGCGAGGAAGTCGGGGATCAACTTGGGCTCCACGCCGAATTTCTCGCGCACCCCTGCCGCATCGCGAATCGTTTTCCCCTTGCGGTCGACTTGCACGACGCGATCGCCACGCACGCACTGGGCCAGGTCCTTGTCGGGCGTCCAGATGCAGACCTTCTCCACCCGCTGATCCCCGGAGGCGATCTGCGCCGCCGACGCCAGGGCGTCGTCGGCTTCCAGCTCGATCATGGGCCATACCACCACTCCCATCGCCGTGAGCGCTTCCTCGAGCGGCTGGAATTGCGCGAGCAGCGCGGGCTCGATGCCCTCCCCGGTCTTGTAGTCGGGCCAGAGGTCGTTGCGGAACGACTCGATGACGTGATCGGTCGCCACACCGACGTGAGTCGCTCCGGTCTCGATCATCTCCAGTATCGAATGCAGCACGCCGCTGACGGCGCCGAAGCGCTCATCCTTGCCCTTGCTGAAATGGCGCCGGCCGTAAAACTGGCGGAACAGCTCGTACGTACCGTCGATGAGATGAACGATCATGCGGCAGCTAGCGGCCGCCGCTCACGATCAGGACTACGGCAGCCAGCGCACAGCCGACGCCGGTGACTTGCCACGGGCGGAGCCGCTCTCCCAGGACGATCCGCGCGAGCAGCACCGTGCTGGCGGGGTACAGCGAGGATAGCGTCACCACGATGCTGAGCG
>Ga0209158_1002811_pt1 | contig 10422 bp, 10 predicted proteins | sample GraSoiAngelo_140_FD_185897 | JGI IMG/M metagenome (GOLD analysis project Ga0209158, IMG submission 185897) | Grasslands soil microbial communities from the Angelo Coastal Reserve, California, USA - 14_0929_12_30cm (SPAdes) (version 2) | ecosystem: Environmental > Terrestrial > Soil > Grasslands ...
GCTCGTCATCCGATCTTAACCCTAGTGATGCGAACTCATTTCCGCACACTCTAGCTCGACGGTCCTCCTGCCGAAAACGGAAAAGGGGCGAACCCCTGCATTGACTCCCATCGGCCTCCAGTCTGGCCAATCTTCCGCCACTTATTCGAAGCGACTCCCGACGCTCGTGGCACAGCCCGTCACAATCACGTTACCGTTGGTGTCGAAGATTTGAAGCGCAACTGTATCGGTGAACTCGTCCTCGTTATTACCGATCTCGATGGCCCGCGTGAGCCTGTGTGTCTGCGTCCAGACGCCGGCAGTGTTAAAAACGAAGGCCTCGGACACCGCGCTGTAAGCGTGGCCGTCCGTGTGCCGCCAGACGCCCAAGCCGGTAGTGCTTAGCGCCGGGAGTTGGCCTGCGGTCGTCACGGATAGCGTGCCCCCTTTGGCGAAGGTAAACAGGGCGGGGAAGGTCCTTAGAGCCACGCCGGTCTGACAGTCGCGGACCGTGAGTTGAACGCGCCATGCCCCTTGGAGGCCGTTGTCAGACCCCGTGTCCACTGACCGAGGCTTGGCTGTTAGTCCGGACCCCAGAACCAGAATGCCTGCGAATACCACTGCTGCAGCCCCACAGGAAGCTGCAAAACGCTGCAAATTTTTTGATGTCAAAGGGATTCTCCTTCTTGTTTTGAATATCGCTGGCTTACTTCCACAGCTGCGGCGATCACCAGCGGCATACTGACATTGGCTGGCATTGATGACCATAGAGAGCGCCTGAAGTTAATCTGGAGTTTTTCTGAAGCGGCGCATAGCATGGTCAAGTAGGGATGGCATCCAGGCCCATGTCGCAGCCAGATTCGCACTCAACATTTCGATTTGGTGAGTTCGAGCTCGATATATCGGCCTACGAGCTACGCAGACGCGGGCAGCCGGTACACCTTGAGCGCCAACCTATGGACCTACTCATCCTTTTAGTAGAACGCCATCGTCAGGTCGTCTGGCGGGCTGACATCGTAAAGCGGTTGTGGGATCCGGGTGTCTTCGTTGACGTAGAAATGGGAGTCAATACAGCGATCCGTAAGGTGCGGCAGGCTCTGCAGGATTCGCGAGAGTCTCCGGAATTCGTTCAAACAATTTCGGGCAAGGGCTATCGTTTCATCGCTCTTGTCACAACTCCCGCAGCGAATACTGCACTACAGAATTCTGTTCAATCAGAATCCCGTATAATGTTGGCCGTTTTGCCGTTTGAAAACTTTTCCAAGGAACCCTCCCAGGAGTACTTCAGCGACGGGCTCACCGAGGAGACGATCAGTTATCTGGGGCGCATGAATCCCGAGCGCATGGGTGTAATCGCGCGGACCTCGAGCATGGCTTACAAAAGCACCAGCAAGAGCGTCAGGGAGATTGGGGCCGAACTCGGCGTCGATTACATCCTGGAAAGCAGCGTGCGTCGGGAAGACAATCGCGTCCGGATCACCTCACAGCTGATTCGAGTTAAAGACCAGACGCACGTCTGGACTTCTGACTATGACCGGGATGTTACTAGCGTGTTGGCGATACAGCGCGAACTGAGCATTGCCATCGCACAGCACGTTGGGCTGCAACTGGTACCCGAACGTCTTAGCGCGCTCGCAGTCCGGCAAACAGGAAAGGTGGAAGCCTACGACTTCTATCTGCGCGGTCGCTACTTCTGGAACCAGCTCTCGGCAGTGACGACGAAGAGGGCAATGGAGTACTACGGACTCGCGACCGAGCGCGATCCGGAGTACGCGCTGGCATGGTCCGGCATGGCCGACGCTTACTCGGGAAGCCCGATCAACGCCGACCTGTCCCCCCTCCAGGTTTGGCCACGCGCCCGCGACGCGGTTGCTCATGCGACCGCCTCCGGGCACGGCTTACCTGAGGTTCAAACTTCGCTGGGATTATTCAAATTCTGGCTCGACTGGGACTGGGTGGCTGCTGAGGCAGCATTCCGCACATCCATTGCGCTGGATCCGAGCTATTCCCTTGCACATCGCTTCCTGGGTATCGTCCTCGCGCACATGGCAAGACACGAAGAGGCGTCATCGGCGATTCGTCATGCACGCGACCTCGATCCGCTTAACGCCACTAATCATGCGCTCTCAGCGCAGGTTGCGTTCGCGGCGCGCGACTATTCCGGCGCAGTCCAGTTCGCGCAACAGGCGATCACTATCGATCCCGAATTCTGGATTGGCTACATACAACTCGCCCAGGTATACGAGCAGCTGGGCAACACAGATCTAGCCCTAAACGCACTAAACAATGCCGGACGCTTCAGTGGCGGAAACAGTAAGGCGATAGCTCTTCGGGGCTACATATGCGGAAAGCTGGGAAAAACGAAAGAAGCCCACGAGGTGCTGAGCACATTGGAAGCGGTGTCGCGCGAACGATACGTTCCACCGTACGCGATGGCGCTGGTACACGCCGGGCTGGGTCAACACGATTCGGCCTTGAAGTGGCTCGAGCGGGCCTACGACGCGCACGACGTGCATTGGGTTTTTCCTCCGGTGGATCCAAAATGGGATCCTTTCCGAGCCGATGCTCATTTCGCTGATCTGTTAAGACGCTGCGGCTTTACAACGCATGCAGTCTCGGCTCGCTGAGAAACGCCATGCCGGGCGAAGAGCCAACTCTGCCGATAAGCCGCGGAAAATCACGCGGAGCAAATCACGCGAAACCAACGTGCGTGATTCCGATAAAGACATGGGAACAGAGAGGTTGTTGGCCCGTCTTGCAGTGGACCGACAGCTACCCATGCTCAAGGTTAGCTGGGCGCTCTCAACTCTAAGTGAATTAATAGCGAAAAATACAGCGGAGTTGGCCGAATTGGCCAACTCCCGTTGTCCACTCGGAAGTTAGCCTTGGACCCAATTTTCCTCACCTGGACGTATAGTGGGGTTCGCGGACAAGTGGTTTCGGCCGATTCCACATATACGCGTACGCTGTTACCGGGACTCGACCAGCATGTTTCGTTATCGTCAGGATCAGGTCCGGCCAACTAACGAGGATTGGTAGCTTACGGAGAAATTGCTCGGGCGAGTGCCACGAAATCGCCGTTGCTCCAATCGCCCCGCGGCTCCGCCGCTGCGCGAGCGAACGTCCACAGCCGGACGCGCTCGTGATCGACGCCGAGCAGGTCCGTAAATCTCCTGATCATTCCGTCCGGGTCCGATCGCAATCTCGCAGAGCAATTGAACAGGTGTTGCGTCGCGTCGTAGGCTGGGTCTCCGACGAAGGGCTTTGGGTCGATGACGAGCCAGGGCTCGCGTTCCGCGTGGAGGACGTTGCCTGCGTGCAAGTCGGTAGCCAACACGAGTTCCATCGGTTCGGTGCGTGGCAACTCTGTAAAGAGGCGCAAACCTTCGCGGACTAGTCCCGGATCGGGCCACTGCTCGATTTGCGCCAGCGTCTCGTCACTCCAATATTTTGTCAAAGCCGACAAAGGTCGAAAGGGATGCTGTGTTGATGGCGGGCGCCACAGACGACGCAGCAAACCTGAAATCACCACGTCTTGCTCGCACTCCGGTAGAGCGCGTAGTGCCGTCCCCGGCTCGCAACGCTCCAAGAGCATGGCGCCCAGACCATCGTCTGCCATGAGCAGTCGCACAGTCGGGTCTCCGTTCCAAAATCGCAACCCGTGAATCTCGTGCTCTCCCTCCATGTGCGGCATTCCGATTTTCAATACGGCGGGGGTTCCGTCTGCGCGTACGACTGGTGTCACGTACGAGCAACTCACTTCGTCGCCATCGAAAGGGGCGTCAAGCGTCAGCGACCATCTGTGCTCCAAATTTCGCAGCACGTCGGGTAGGCGTTCGAGCCATGCCGCACGCAGCGGAGTCTTGTGGCAGCTAGCCGCGAGCCCGCGTGGGATTTTCAGAGTCATGACTTGATTGTAGCTGCTTCACCAGCTGCGTCGATGACATCTCGGAGATGCGGCTCGCCTCCGTGGCGCGTTGTGAACGTGTGATGAGCAATCCGGAAGGAATCCTACCTGCCCAATAAAGTAGCGAGCCCGGAGACTTGCAGGGCGTCTGGCACCGGCTTTGGCGGGCGTTTCAAATTACCGAGCTGTTTACCAGGCGTTAGAAAGCCACCAGCCATTGCCTGCGCACCAGCAGGTGTCATCAGGTTCTGAATTGCGCCGTGGCGACCGCACGTTTCGGAAATCGCCACGCTTGAATGCGACAGACAATTTCTGTCCAGTCTCCTCATCACGTGCTCCCATGCACGGGACCCACATTGAGGGGCAGACGAATAGCGCATCAAAGCGGTTGGTGTCACTGCGGGTCACAAGAAGCATGTCTCCCATGCCGGGCATTCCTCCGGCGCCGTCAGCAGGAGTAAGGGGAAATAGCAGGCGGCCATTCAATTGCAGAGCGTCTAGCCAAACGCTCAAGGGCGCTGTCGCCCCGGCATTCACATAAATCGCATCACAACCGGGCAACGGTGCTTCTGAACCCGAGCGTTCCTGCACAGTGACATTTGAAAAATCGCCGAGGTTCTGGATAGCGTTCTGCGCTAGGTCATGTTCAATCTCGTATGCCACAACTGTCCCCATCGCGCCTGTAAGCCTCGCCAGCACTGCCGTGTAATATCCGGTCCCGGCCCCGACATGAAGGACCTTCTCCCCTTGCTTCACATTGAGCGCCGCAAGATTAATTGCGTGAAGAACAGGCTGGCCGTTGTTGATTCGGCGTTCGGGCGCAAGAGCCACGACGACGTCTTGATACAGGAATGCAGGGTCGTCGCTAGGAGTCTCGACGTAATTGCCCCCGGCAAATACTTTCCATGGACCGGGGCCGACAAAGAACTCCCTCGGTGTTGATGCAAACGCCTCTTTGAGCCGTTCATTCTTCGCTGCCCCTGCGCTCGTGGTGACCAAGTCTGCGTAGAAGTGTCGATGTGCTTCCAATCGGTCCACGTCCACCCCCAAAGTCGTTTGCAGATTGTTATGAAGCATTCTAAGCCTGTCAACTAGTAGAAATGCTGCTGGCGTACGAGATGCTTGAACTCAGTGACTTCCATGAGAAGGCACTTGGGCGAAGAACCTCCTAAATTGTTCGAAGTCAGTTTTCCGTGGCGGTATCATGAGCACGATCAGTTCGTCCAAACTATTTCACTGTGCTAATCGCAGGGGGAAAGGGATGGACAGTTTGCGGAGACTCTGGCTGCCACTGTTGGCAGTTTCCCTTCTGATTCCTGCCCAAGGGACGGAAGTTGGGGAAGGTGTGATCCAAGGTGTGGTCCTGGGTGAAGGAAGGCAGCCAGTTCGCGGCGCAAAGGTGCACGCCGAGTTGAAAGGCGTCCCAATGGCCAAGGCAATTCGCTACGTCGAAACCGACGAAAACGGTCTTTTCCTAATCGACCAATTGGAATTCGGCACATATTATGTTGCCGCAAAGAAGGAGGAGGAAGGATACGGGGACACTGGATTTTCGTTTTTCAACGACCAACCTGTCCCCACAGCTCAGATTTCCGATCAGCACAGAGTTGCGGATGTGGTTATAAATCTGGGACCGAAAGCAGGAATACTGACGGGCACGATCAGTGATTCGGCAACCGGCAAACCAATACCCGCTGGTTTTTGGTTGGTGCAGGCGAAGGACCGCAACAAATGGATGGGTACTTCGGCAGCGGCGGACTTTCGGGTGTTGATTCCGTCCACGAAAGAAATGGAAGTGAAAGTTTCTGCACCGGGGTATGAGGATTGGGTTTACCCCGACCCTGCCATTCCATCTCAAGTTCTACGTATGGACCCGGGTTCCGAAATTCATCTGGAGATACAATTGAAACCGGCGCACGATCGGAGACTTCTCGTTTCCAAATTTTTGATTCCCGAGGGCTACATTGGTTGGTTACGCGTTGAGTATGATGTTGCGTGTTTTCCCTCGATCCCTGTCGAGGATGGAGTGAGGATTCTTCGATTTGCCGGTTCCAACGTGTTGGAAACTTCCTCTCCGATGCCTGAAGATGCAGCCGAACGGCAGTACTTTTCCTACGCGGCGGATGGTTCCGAGCGAAACTTGGCGGCGGACTATCGAAACGGGAATGGAATGATTTGGCGAGAGACCCCCGGCTCTCGTGGCGGGAAAATGAGAATGTTTATATTTTTTGTCGGGACCGAAGAACAGTCCAAGATCCGACCACTCACTGGATTTCCGCCTCCTGCTTGTCCGTGAGCGGTGCTAACCGCGAAACTTCTCACAATGCCTTCCCGTCCACAGGTTCGCGTCGGATTCCACATTGACGAGTACCGCGTTTACCACGACTTGGCGTGCGAATGGCGGATGCTTCATACCTCTTGCGGCTAATCTGAGTCGGAGAAATATACCGCGCCGCGTCGCGTTGGTGTTTGGGACTCGCGTCGCCGCTACTGCTGGCAACAGTTGCAACTCCGACGCAAAAGGAGTGTTCGCAACGATGGCTTGAGTGTCATTTCGAGAAGTTTTCTACTGCGAGCAGTACAATACACAACTGGTGGGAGGACGAACCACGGGATGAAATGCTGGCGGCTCCTAGGCACATTGATGATTGCGACGCTTGCCAACGCGCAAAGGCCCGAGATCTTTCCGGATTGCCAGAGTGGCACCCCGATTCCTTTCAACGTTGGAGATAGTTGGGGTTACCTGACTGCCTCCGGAATTGTGATTCCTCCGCAGTTCAAGTCAGCAGGTCCATTTTCCGGCGGCCTCGCTACAGCATGCACATTACAAGGGTGCGCAGTGATCAACACGAAAGGGCAATTCGTTTCCCCAGTTCATGATCCACACACGTCCGTAATGATGAGCAAGTATTCCGAAGGAATTGGCGCGGTGGAGAAGGATGGCAAATGGGGCTATGCGGATGTCTCCGGGAATGTCGTGATCCCTCCACTGTTCAGCTACGCCGGTCATTTCGAGCGTGGCATGGCGCGAGTGAGCCAGGGAGGCAAATATTTCTTTGTCAATCGCAAGGGAGAAAGAATCACCCCGGAATTCGATGGAGCGTTCGATTTTAGTGAAGACCTGGCCGCTGTGGAGGTCGATCATAAGATCGGATACATTCGCAGGGACGGGACATTTGCCTTGCCCGCGATTCATCAAGGAGCCAGCGGCATCGACTTTTCTGAGGGATTGGTTGCGGTCCGCATCGAAGGGAAGGTCGGCTTCATGGACAGCACTGGCTCGATTATCGTGAAGCCCTCCTATGACGATGCATATCCATTCTCAGAAGGCCTTGCGTCGGTGACCTCCGGCGGCAAGTGGGGCTATATCGATAAGAGTGGCAACCTGGTAGTCCCGCTTCAGTATCGAATTGCTCATATGTTCATTGAAGGGGTTTCGTCAGTCCTACTCAGTGATAGCGGGAAGTGGGGATACATTGACAAAACCGGAGGGTTTGTCCTGCCTCCCATCTATGATGCCGCCATGCCGTTCTGTGCTGGCGTTGCTCAGGTTGAGAGCTTCCAGAGCTTCCGCTTGATAGGGGTTGACTCAAGCATCTGCCGGGCACAACGATATGAGGGCAAACACGGCGTCATCGACCATTCCGGCAAGTACATCTGGCGGGATTCGAACGACCAGATTTGGAAGTCGCCATTTTGTTACTGAGTCCTAATTAACTACTGGAGCGAACCCCTGCGGCGCTGGGTCCTGTCGAGGATGCTGCTATTCTTTGTTCATGAACCGCAAGCGTATAAAGGACGTCGCGCTAAAGAGCCTAATTGCAATTGTGCTCGTTATGCTTTTCGTTTCTTTTCTAGCGCAGCGACTGTTCCATCCGCGATAAAGTGAAAGTAGATTTTTTGTCTCCCGCCGAACCGACCGGCTCTAACGGTGCAGCTTACCCTCCATTTGACCGGCAGCCTTTCGCGGTGGATTCCATCTGGACGCGAACGCTGTTTTCCAGAACCTAATGGGACTTGGATCCTCTTTGCGCGAGTTTTGTCAGCAGGAGAATGACAGCATCCCAAACGAGGACCGCTACGACAATCGACAACAAGGTCGAAGAAATCTGTTCCCGATTCTTCGCTGTGAGATAGTCCCGACTCTCAACGATTTTTGCATACGTTTGCCGGTTGCAGCTTTGATAAGAAACAGAAACAAAGCCGAGCAGAGCTGGGAAAACCAATCCGATGAGCAAGAGCCTCTTCAATATCGAGCGAACGTGCTTCCAAGGCGCTGCGTCCGCAACATCGGCAAACGGACGCCGCAGTAACAAATAGACTAGAGTGCCCAGCACCATCGCCGCGCGTGATGCAGCCAGATTAGGGTTGCAGAGGTGGTAGCACTTGGCGTATAGTCGTTCATCGATATACTGATTATCGATACTACTTTATGCCAAAACGAAAACTCGACCCACTCCCTTCGGCCGCTTTCCAAATCCTCCTCTCGCTGGTGGATGACGACCTCCATGGCTACGCTATCATGCGCCAGGTTGCGGACCAGACCGACGGCCGCATGCGCCTAGGCCCAGGGACGCTCTATAGTTCCATCCAGACTCTGCTCGAAGCGGAGCTCATTGACCAGGTTGACTCGCGTGAGGACACGAGACTCGGGCCAGGACGTCGGCGCTATTACAGGATCACATCGGCTGGACGCAAACTGGCACGCTCAGAGGCAGAGAGACTTGCCGATCTATTGCGAGTCGCTCGCGCCAAAAAGATATTGAGGGGGCGTTATGTCTGAGAAGATCTACGCCTGGTTGTTGCATCTCTATCCTTCTCAATTTCGCGAGGCTTACGGCACCGAAGCCCTGCAACTCTTCCGAGACCGCGTCCGCGACGAAAAAGGATTCTTCCCGTGCTTGCGGCTTTGGCTTGACCTGATAGTTGACTTAGCAATTTCCATCCCACGAGAGTACGGATATGCCCAAGCCGTATCCTTCGGCGCTTCAGCCCCACAGCGTTTGAACAGCGTGCCTGTATTTTACGTTCTTGAAGTCGGACCGCCCCGCCCTGGAGCGATGCTTTTCGGAAGCGTATTGTCGTGTCTTGCTCTCGCTACATTCTGGCTTTCTCTCAACCATGTCGGAAACTATGTGGGACTAGGGATCGCCGCGACTGGTCGGTTGCAGAATGATTCCAAGTTCTTTCAACAGGATGCTTCGCAAACAGACCGGCAGACTGCTATCCGGGCAACGAATGATACGGAGGTCTTCAAGATGGACGCGGTGGAGCGCCGGCGCGTGATTGATGCGGCGGTCGTGATTCTCAGAAAGTATTACGTTGAGCGCGAGAATGCACAGAAGATGGCCGATGCACTATTGGCCCACGAGAAGCGCGGTGATGATGACAACGTGACGGCTGGTGACGCTTTTGCCGCTCTGCTGACTCGACAGATGCGGGACCTGAGCCCGGACAGGCATCTGACGCTGGACTACAGCCAAAACCCCTTACCTGAACACCCTGCAGGACAAACACCGGAAGCCCTTGCTCGTTACAGATCGGCCATGAAACAACTAAACTGTACCTTTGAAAAAGTCGAGATCCTGCCGCACAATATCGGATATTTGAAGCTCAACTCGTTTCCTGATCCTTCTGTGTGCCAGTCGACGGCGAAGGCTGCAATGGCTTCTCTAAACCGCGCAGATGCGATCATCTTTGATTTGCGAGACAACCGTGGGGGCGAGCCAGCGATGGTCATGTTGATTGCCGCCTACCTCTTTGACCATCCCGAGTACATGTACAACCCCAGGGAAAATACGACGGAACGGTCCTGGACACGCTCGCCAGTTCCAGGAAACAGCCTGGCAGACAAGCCTGCTTACATATTGACCTCCAGATCGACCTTCTCCGCTGCAGAGCACTTCTCCTATGACTTGAAGATGCTGAAACGGGCCACGCTTGTGGGTGAGACAACAGGGGGTGGTGCGCACTCAGGAGTTTGGCATCGGATTGACGATCACTTCGGAATGGGGATCCCTGAAACGAAAGCGATTAATCCTTTTGCGACGAACGATTGGGCAGAGATCGGCATTGAGCCCGATGTAAAGGTGAGAGCTCCGGATGCATTGGTGACAGCGGAGAAACTCGCACAGGACAAGCTCCGGAAAAAGTAAAGCGTTCAACTTGCCATCTGATTAGTGGGCGTTCTCGTCAATTTGATCGGCCAGCATTCGCGGCGGACCTCTCCACAATCGCTGTTAGTCGTCCAAGTGGATTATTTCCGTATTCAGTACTCCGGGGAGCTGACGACTGTGATCCTTCTCAAAATTCCGTCACAAGCTGCGGCAAGGCGCATCTACCTGTCCATTTTCGAACGCTATTCTCTGATCGTGGGAGTTGCCGGGAACAGTCGCTACACTCAGGCTCGTGAAACCGAGCACCCCATGGCCTATGTGCCGTTTATGCAGCCCCCGGGCGTGCTGGAAATGCACTACGAGCTGCACACTACGGGTGACCCGATAATGCTACTCAGGGAAGCAGCGAGGGCGGTGCAC
>Ga0209158_1002812_pt1 | contig 10420 bp, 9 predicted proteins | sample GraSoiAngelo_140_FD_185897 | JGI IMG/M metagenome (GOLD analysis project Ga0209158, IMG submission 185897) | Grasslands soil microbial communities from the Angelo Coastal Reserve, California, USA - 14_0929_12_30cm (SPAdes) (version 2) | ecosystem: Environmental > Terrestrial > Soil > Grasslands ...
GCGCCCGTCAGGTGCGCATCCAGAGCAGGGATCAGGAATGACACAGCGCCGCCCTCGGGCGTGAGGACGGCGCTGCCTCATGGCTCAAAGCGCCGTGGCCATCTGCTCGGCGAAGTACCGCCCCCCCTCGTGCGGGACGCCTGCGTCGACCACATCCAAGTAGACCATCGTCTGGTTGAGCAGCTGGTAGGCGATCTCGCCAAACGTGAACGGGCCCGGCAGACCCGCCCGCGCTCCATCGAGCTTGCCGTACATGTAGTTCAGCGTGCAGTTGCAGGCGAACGCAAGGTCGTGCGTCGGGCCCGGGGTGACTGACTTGAAGCCCTGCACATAGTCCGGCATCGGCTTGGCCAGACGATATGTCCGGTCCTTGAACACCGGTGCGTAGAGGGAGACCGTGCTGGCCTTGGGGTCCACGCCCTGGATGCTGACGTTGATCAGCGCGCCGTTGTAGTCGGCCATCAACGGCAGTTTGGTGTCCACGGTGTTGTCCGTCAGCCACCGGGCGAAGTTGGTCCTCTTGTCGTCGACCCAGCAGTCGGTGACGGGTCCAAAGCCGTCCGTCTCGAACCGGATGTCCGGGCCCTCGGAGCGCTCGAAGATGTTCACGATCTCGACATCTGCCGTCTTCCCAGCCGGGAGCGACACATGGCAGGCGAGCGCCTTGTCGGCGAACACTTCGCCCGTCTTGCCGTTGAACACCTTGGGCGTCTCCTTGCCCAGGTCATTCAGGTCGATGCCGGTGACCCAGCCGACGATCGGATGGACGAACAGGCCCTTGAAGTGGGGAGCGTCCTTTCCGTACGCCAGATGGACCTCGGAAAACGCTGGCATCATCAGGAATGTGTACCCGTTGGCCGGCGCGTCCGCGGTGACGCGGTCGATCGTCTCTTTGTCGTAGACCGAGATCTTCGGCGCCGCTCGCTGGTCCGTCACCAGCTCCTGCACCATGAGGGAGTCGCGCGTGGTGAGTCCGCCCTCCTCGTCAGTCATCAGGTAAGGAATGGTACCTCCCACCCAATTGCCCCTGGGCAGCCGTGCCAGCAACCGCTCGTCGCCGACGACCGCGAACAGCTTCTCAGGCGCTTGCGCCAGCTTGGCCTGAAAATCGGCGACGCTCATGCGCGTGCCATTGCGATTCTTCATGGGACGACCCTCCTTTCGCCTCCCAAAAAGAACACGACCGCCAGCTACCCGATGCGGTAGCTCGGCGGTCGTGGGTCCTTCGTGGCGTCACCTATCTCGGCGTCGCGGAGGAGGCGACGACCCGTGGCTTTGTGCCCCCGGCTTTGGCCGGGTTTGCCTTTCTCGCTGCAGGCGTTCCTTGCTGAGAAGGGGAGATACCGCGGCGGCCCTGGAGCGTCAAGTAGCTACCGCGCGCTCGTCAGCTTCGACAGCTCGGCGATGGTTGCCTTGTCGTCATAGATCCCGGCGCCCACCGCGTACGGGGTCCCTTTGGCACTCAAGCCATACGTCAGCTTGCGGGAGCCCTCCTTCTCGCCGGGCCTCGGCCACCAATACTCGATCCAGATGCCGGAAGGCTGTTTGGCTGCGTCGCACCAACCTTCCGGGAAGAAATTCTTCCCCTTGGTGTCCTTCAGCGACGCGTAGTCCTGGCCAACGAGCTCCGGCTTGATGGGGTGAGCCGCAATGACCTTCTTGTCGCAGTCCACGACGAAGATATACGTGTCCTTCCACACCCACGCACCCTGCTTCTGCTTGAACGGCGCCAAGTCACCCGTCTTCGACAAGGTGCTGGCCGCTTGTCTGACCTTGGCGACGACCTGCTGCGGTGTTGCCTTGTCCTGCCCTGCCGCGACGGCGGCGACAAAAGGAGCCACCGCCAGAACAACGAGGATCTTGCCGTGCTTCATACCCGTTCTCCTTTCGCGACCCCGCCCTACTTCGCCGGGATCAAGTCGAACTTGCCGAACGTTTCCTGGTAGAAGAGCGCGCCTTCTTTCGCGTCTCCACCGCTCCAGTGTTTGTGCCCGCCGGGGATCCGCAAGAAATCGCCCGCAACGACCCGCTTCTCTCCAGCTTCGTCCTTGTACAGGTAAGCGCCGTTCATGACGACGAGTAACACGTCGCTCGAGTGGGAGTGCATTCCCGCGTCGAAGCCGGGAGCAAACTTGGTGAACCCGGCAAATGGGCCTTTGATCGTGTCCCCCCAAATCACGGCCGAGGAGACGCCCGGCATCATAGGTTTGAACGACGCCATACGCGAGTCGGCGAAGATGACGGCCCTTCCCTGCGCATATACAACGGCCCCTGTCACGGCCAAAGCGGTTGCGAGTCCTGCCAGCGTCACCGTCCGTTTCACTGGGTCCTCCCGCGTGGGTGTGATCGCGTTACTTGAGTCGTCCCTTTTCGAGCACCGGCTTTCCACCGACCACGATCGAAGCGCCTCCCAACTGTGCCGCAAAGCCGAAGTCCGAGTTGTTGCTCCCTCCGGAGAACACGTCGTTGCCAAATACAATCGATACGGCTCCCGCCTGAGGCCACACGATCGCACCGGTCGCAAGCGGGAGGTTGATTTCAGGATTGAGGCCGATGTCGATCACGCCGAACCGGTCCTTGCCTGACCCCGCTGCGTCATACGTAGCCTGGAGCGGCGCCAGACCCGAGGCGGCGGTCATGCTCGTCAGCTTGCCCTGGCTGAATACGAGCGTGAGGCCTCGGATCACCTTGCCGAGCCACAGGGCCCTGTCGATCACAATCTTGCCTTCGGCACTGCCCGGCACGGCGGCGATCTGAAACTCGCCCGCGGGCAGCCAGGTGAGCAGGGCGGCACCGCCTTGCTCGGCTTGCCCCTGCGTTAACGCGCCGGCGCTGATCGTGGGCGTACGGCCCGTCACGTCAAACGTCAGGCTGGTCCCGTTCGGATGGGTGAGCTGTACCGTGCCGCCGCTCGCGAACGCGGTCCGCAGCTGCTCCCCTGCGGCTTGGATCCGTTCCGGCGGCACGGCGACCGCCCTCCAGAAGCCTGTGGCGAGCCGGGTCTGAGCGATTCCGAGACGCTTCGCCAGCGTGGCGGTGGGATAGAGTCCGTTCCCCAGATTGACAAAGTGTACGTTGCGCTTGAGGAAGACGTCATTCACTGGTGCGCCGGCCTTCGCCCTCGCGGCGAGCCGCTCTGCCGGCACCCCGGCGAGCAGGCCCTCGGTTTCGCCGAAATCGATCGCGATCTGGGCGTCGAACAGTTTCGCCACGGCAAGGTCGAGCTTCGGTTCCTGAGCGTCGTATTTCGCCGGGACCTCATCGTAAGACCGCCGGATCAGGCGCTCGCTCGAGATGACCAGCATCGGTTGTGCGCCTGCTTTCCGTGCTTCTATCGCCAGGTCCTCCATCAACCCGGCATCGCGCACGCTCCCGGTGATGAGCACGCTCTGGCCTTCCTGGAGCAAGGTGCTCGCGATCAACTGGTGCGCGATCGCCCTGACGTCCAGCTTCTTCGGCTGCTGAGCGGAGGCTGCGGTGGCGACACAGGCGCCACCGAGCAACAGGAGAATGGACCGCTGGATCATGGGTGCCTCTCTTTCCAGGACGATGGCTGTCCCCCAAACAAGAACCGACCAAGCGAGTATCTCGCTCAGTCGGTTTCGCGATTTGCTCCCCTCGAGGCATGGGCGAGCCGCTCGACGGCGCGCCTCGGGGTTCATAGCATCTGAGGTGCGACCCAATATGCTCCGCAGCCCCGCTGTCGCAAGCCGAGTGCGCCTTCCCGTAGCGTGATAAACAGTCGCATGCCGGCGAGCAATCTCCAGCAGCTTCTCGCACGCAACTCGCTGAACTCCAGCAGCGGGTGACACGAGCTCGCATTGAGTACCGCAAGTTGCTGGAACTGGGCTAGTTAACGGGGCCCCTCTGGATCAGGAGGCGAGAGTGGCGGAGCTTCATGCGCTCGTGCGACCCACGAACTCCCTACCTGTTGGGAGGCTCCTCGAGCAGGCCGCGGAACATTCTCGGTACTTCCGGTATCGCGCGAACCAGGCTCGCCCTAGTGAGTCCTTCTATTGACGCGAGGTCAATCCCGGGATGGCTACGGATGAACTCTCGCATTCGGAGGAAGTCCTCGTCGGTTGAGAGCGGGGGCCGCAACGTGTCTTGGGCAATGACGAACCCCGCGGCGCCTCCTGAGTGACCGGGGACCTGAGCCGGCGTCGGCCACCGCGGACCGAACAGAAAGACGGCACCAAACATCACGTTCGCATTGAGCGCTCCCACGCCGCCCGTTCGCGTGGCGAGATAGAACATGCGGTGGACCTGCCTCCAGGGCCGGTTCTTGAGGACACAAGCGACATCGTGAACGACGGAGGCATTACGGTAGCGTCCCTCGAACGGTCCACCGATAAAGGACCAGAAGACGCGCGGGATGGACGCACCGTCGATGATCGAATCCTTGGGAGCGATCCACACCGTACTGTCTGGCTGGACAAAGCCAAAGTCGGCAACGAGCCGCATCCGCCTGCCGTCATCGAGCCATTCGGCTTGTACCACGCCCTGAAAGCGTCCGAATGGCGTGGCCTGATCCGCGGTAAGGACTAGCGGGAGCATCGCCACGAGAATTGAGTCGAGACCGCGCATAAACCCTCCGTGTTTAGGCGCACTTCTCCAGCGTGATTCGCTGGTGATCCATAACCTCACGCACGAGGCACTCGCGCATATAGCCCCCGCTCGACAGGAGCGACTGCATCTTATAACGGCGGCCCACAAGGGCGGTGACAGGGGGTGAGCCTACTCCCTCAGCCACTCCGCCACGCCGCCATGATGCGAACAGGTCCCCTGGCGCGTTCGGCTGAAGCTGAATGTCCCGTCCCGGCAGTGGGCTGTAGCCCCCGCGGGCGGCTTGCCATCCGCAGTCCCCGTGGGCGATGGGACCCGCTCGCCTTGGGAATTGATGTAGCCGCGCCCCTCTGACGTCGCTGCTTGCGATGCTTGGGCGCCTAGAAATTCTTCGAGCAAGTAGCCGGCGAGCCGCGAAACCGCGACGCTGCACCAGCCTTGGGAGCAGCCGTAGAGCCGGACGGCGGTGCCTTGTGGCAGCGCCGCCAGCGCGCGTGCCGTCGCGAACGGCTTCTCCCGCAGCCGAACGGACGAAATGGTGTAAGCGAGTGTGTCTTGGGATGAGACCGGGGCCTGGGCCGAGACTGGCCCAGCGAGCAAAGCCGAACATAGCAGCGAGAACAGTAGGCGACGCATCGGGCCCTCCAGCGGTGGCTTGCCCAATACGGCACCAACGCGGGCTAATTGCAAGTCACCCCCCTACCCCAGGACGACGTCGCGCACTGTGCCCTCAAGGCTCAAGCCCACGGCGGATCTCCCCGATCATGCAGCCGAGGAACTCGGTCATCACAGAGTCCTTCGGGGCTCGCTGTAGATCAGGTTGTCCAGCACCACCAGGTCGACCGCGCCGCCCGCGCTGATGTCAGCGACGTTGGCGCCCAGCGCGCCGGTGCCGAGCGTAATCCGGACCCGCGCGATGATCGCGTCGGCGAAGGTGACCCCAACGAAGGAAAACCCGCCTTCATCGGACCGAACCGGCGCGCTGTAGGTGCCGAGGCTCGAGCCGTCCTGACGAAACAGCTGAATCGTGGTCTTGTCAGCCAGATCCACGTCGCTGAACACGATGCCGAAGCCGCGCACCACCGCCGGCGTCGGCTGGCCGGCAACCTGGAACGATTGGTCGAACTGGTTGCTGCCAATCGGCGCGAAGAGATTGGGGGCTGTGAAGAAGAGGAACTGCGTCGCGTAGTCCGGGTTGATCTCGCTGAACAGGGTGGAGTCGTTCCGGAACCCGGTGCCCGGCGTGGTGAACACCGCCCCCGCCTTCACGGTGGTGTTGAAGAAGTCCGCCGGGAAGTCGTTGCGGTTATTGAACGAGATGGCGGCGGCGCCATCCCAGTTGATCTCGCGGCGCCCGGCCGGCTGCTCGCCGGCGATCCCACCGTTGGGCGCGCCCAGGATTGCTCTGAACTGACTGACCGTGGCGCCGATCCGGCCGGTGGCGCTGTACACCGTCGCGAGCGGCCGCACCGGAGCGGGCGCGGTGGCCCGATCGCCGTTGCAGGCGGTCATCACGGCCACCCCCACGAGCCCCATCCATATCGTCGCGCGCATCGCTCTCTCCCATGTAGGCAGGTTCCCTCCGCACGACGCGAAGAGTATGGATGGGCGATGGGCTGGGGCATCGGATCAAGGGAGTTGCCGCCGTGGGATTCCCGGGAGCCCGCATGTAGGACGGGGGGCTAGATCATGACGGGAGCACGATCCAGATGAACTGCGCCGTTCGTTCGAGTCGCGGTGAGGCGGCGATGCTTACTCCGGTAGGGGCTGGTACTTGTCCAACCAGCTCAGGATCTCCTGGATTAGTCGCGCGCGTGGAACGAAGTGGCTGCCTTCCTCCACGACATGGCGCTTCTGATCGGGTGGGGTGCCAAGCCGGCGGAACATCGGGATCTGTGAGGTCTCGAGTGGGAAGAAGAAATCATAACGCCCGTTGATCATCAGCGTCGGGATCCGGATTCGGGGAAGGAAATTGATCGGGTCCACCTCCGGGCGGGCCGGCTCGAGATCGAGACCGGCCACGTACAGCACGCTGACCTTGATCCGCGGCTCCACGGCTGGCATCAGCCCGCCCATGGCGCCCCCCCAGCTCAGGCCGTAATACGCCAAGCGCCCCGTGGCGACCTCCGGACGGGTCTCTAGGTAATCGACCCCCCGGCGCAGGTCCTTCGCCCACATCACGACGTGGTCGCGGTAGAAGTTGGACGTGTTCTGGACATCCGTGTTGAGCGAATCGCTCCGTTGGTAGGTCCCCTTGTATACGGGATACAGCACTGCGCGGCCACTCTTGACGATGAAGTCGATGGCCCGTACCTGCAGGTTCAGCGGCGCGGCGTCTCGGATCGCGCTGGAGCCCGGGAAGTAGACGACAGCTGGATAGGGCTTCGGCCCGCGCTTGGGAAGATAGAGATAGACAAGCAGGCTGTCGCCGGCATAGGCAGCGTTCATCCGGACTAGCTCACGCGTCCAGTCCCCCTCATCCGTGCTCTCGACGAGCTTCGCGGCGAGCGGGGTCCGGTCGTACTCGTACATTTGCCGGTAGGCGGCGAACACGGCATCCGTCACCGCCCGTGCCTTGAGGAAGTCGCGCGACGCGCGCTGCAACGGTTCCGCTGCCAGGGCCAGGTTCGGCTCGGCCGAGAGGTACTTCACCAGACGAATGCCATTGGTGGGCGACCGGTCGAAGGACGCTTGCGTGTAGGCATCGTTGAACTGGTATGGCTCGTCATTCCAGCCACCGCCGAGGATGAAGCGCTCGTTCCCGCTATTGTTGAGGCACCACTCGCGGACATTGCCGGCCATGTCGTAGGTCCCGTAAGCGCTGATGCCGCGCGTGCTGCCAACGGGAACAGTTCCCCGACCTAAGAAATTGCTCGTGGGGACGATCGAGGCGCTGAGGTACTCACTGGCAGCGTGATTCCAGTGAAAAACCGTTGGCACGGACTTGCCCGCGAACTTGGCGAAGGCCGCCGCCTCGTACCAGCTGACTCCCGCTACCGGATGATTCTCCTGCCCAGTCGCGTAGTCCCCCGCTTCCCACGTAGCTGGCCCGGTCCGGCCGGTCCGGTCCGTCATCCGGGCCATAGCCTCCTCCCAGGAGATCACCCGGCCATCCTTCACGAATGGGTAGTCCCAGAGGTCCCGGCGCCGGTACCCGCCGGCGTCCACGAAACGCTTGAACTCACGGTTCGTGACTTCGAAGCGGTCCATCAGGTAGTCGCCCAACGCGATCGGCTTGATGTGCTCGAAGCCGGGGTAGAACAAGTTGAGGTCGCCGCCCGGGATCCGGACCATCTCGGGCGGCAGTGCAGAGTCCCGATCGAGGGTGAACACCGAATCGAGGAACGGGCCGACGCGATCAAGCGTCCGATAGGCCGGCAGCTCGATCCTCAGGCGATTTGTGCTGAACAGGTGGACACTGCCTGCGCCGCTCACCGACAGGAGTGCGCTGTCGAGCGGTGTCTTCCCGAGGAGCGTCCAGGCAGAATCGGAGGCGGCATACTCCTTTCGCCACACGGTGGCGCCAGGCGGCTTGGTGTGCAGGTTCACCACCTGGGCGAACCTGGGCCGGAGCGCCCGGAGGAGGGAATCGCGAGGGTTGGCCTCCTCGACGCGCCGCGCCAACGCATAGGCCGAGTCCCATTGAGCCCGTTCCGCGAGGGCAAGGAGTTGTGGGATTCCACGCTCCCGTGCCCAGCGCCGTTCGCGTATCCGCCTCCCCGGTCCAAGCCAGACCACCCCCGCGAGGATCACCGTCGCGACGATCGCGGCTCTGATGCGCGCCCGGCGCACCCTCCGCGCTGCACCGGCTCCCCCATCGACGCCAGCAGCGGTCACGCCGCTTCCCGGCGTGGCGAACGCCTCCACGTGCGCCAGTAACTCGTCTGCCCCTTGCCACCGTGCGGCGGGATCCTTCTCGAGACAGCGCATGATGGCCATCGCGAACGGAGTGGCGAGGTCCGGCCGAAGGGCCGCGATGGGAGGCGGGGTCTGGGTGACGTGTGCAGCTAGAACAGCCTGCGGCGTCGCCCCCGTGAAAGGCGGCTGCCCGGTGAGCATCTCGTAGGCCATCACACCGACCGCGTACAGGTCGGCCCGGCCATCCACTGTGGCCTCTCCGGTTGCCTGCTCCGGGGCCATGTAGGTCGGCGTGCCGATGGCGAGGCCGAGGGTCGTGAGGGTGCCGCCTGACACGGTATCGGTAGCCGCGGCAGCGCTTGCGGCCTTGGCCACACCGAAATCCATCACAAGGGCGTGTCGCCCGGTGAGCATGACGTTTTCGGGCTTGATGTCGCGATGAACGATTCCCAGGCCGTGTGCGTGGGTGAGCGCGTCCAGCACCTCCTGGAGGATCCGGGCCGTGTCCATCGGCGACAGTTTCCCCGCACGTGCCAAACGCGCTCGAAGAGTTTCCCCCTCGACGTAGGGCATCGCGTAGTACAACAAACCGGGGCCCATCCCGTCACGCCGCGGGATCTCGCCCGAATCGATGAGGGTCAGGATGTGGGGGTGCTGGAGGTGCGCGGCGATGCGGATTTCGCGCAGGAACCGTTCGGCGCCGAGCGCGGCAGCCACTTCGGGATGGAGGACCTTGAGGGCGACGGAGCGGTCGTGCTTGATGTCGTGCGCGAGAAACACGGCCGCCATGCCGCCGCGCCCCACTTCTCGCTCGACCCTGTAAATGCCTCCGACTCCGTCCTGGACCAACCTGCCGACGTCAGGCACACCGTCCTGCCGAAAGGAGGAGGGATTGCTTCCCCAATACTAGGGGAAGGGCGGAGGGTGAGCGAGGTCAACCAGCTTGGCCGACCCCTAAGGCTGCGCGCCCAAGACCCGCTCCGCTTCCTCTCGTCCCATCTTCATCATCTCCCTCATGATCGCGGGATCGAACTCGAGTCCGTCGGTCGGCAACTCCGTCCGTGGGGGCGGATGAGGTGCAGCGTGACGGGGCGCATTCCACACAGCTGCAGCATCCGCTCCTTCAACATGTCGAGAAAACCCCGGACTTGGTTGTCCCGCTGGCGGATTCGCAGATCGTTCTCCCCGACCTCTTCCGGGTGGGCGACGGATTCCAGCCGGCGCTCGGCTTCGTGCCGCGCCCCGGCATGCCACAGTTCAACCTCGCGCTCAACTACCTCCCCCGCGCCACCGCCCCGTGGCTCGCCCGCTGGCTCTCCCAGGCTGTCTTCGAGCTGATCGGCGTGCTCGTTGGCGCCGAAACTTGAGGCCGAGGATGCCCCGCTTCCGAAGCAACGACCATGCATATCGCTCAGTGGACGTTGCCGCGCGTCGCAGCTCGCGCGCTTGCGTAAACTTCCGCCCGGGCGGAACACGGCGGAGTGGATCCATAGAGCCCAAACTCGCGCAGCGAGTTCCCGACCCCCGAACCGGAAACACCGCGCCAGAGAGCATGTTGTTGCGGTATCCGCATGTGCTCCCGGGAGGTTGCACAGGGCTCCCCTTTCCCGAAGGGAGAGGGGGTCAGGGGGGTGAGGACTCCCGAAAGGGGGAGGTAAGGGGGTGAGGACTCTCGGAACGACAGGGGGTGAGGGGAGTGAGGACTCCCGAGGGCACGGGAGATGAGGAGGGTGAGGACTCTCGAAGGGATAGCAGTGATCGGGATCACGACGCGTTCGCCCTGTGGGTGCTATCAAGCAGTGAGCGTGCCGTGTTCAATTCGTCCCTGCGAATGTTGCAAAAGGCACGGGCGTTGCTGCATTCTGGGGATGGTCGCGACAGGACTCCAACCTGTGACCTCTGGCATGTGAGACTCGTAGTTCTCGTGATGCCAAAAAAAGTGGAGGAAACCATGGCATACCAGGCCGAAATCAGTCGTAAGAACCCGGGTTGTTTC
>Ga0209158_1002816_pt1 | contig 10411 bp, 10 predicted proteins | sample GraSoiAngelo_140_FD_185897 | JGI IMG/M metagenome (GOLD analysis project Ga0209158, IMG submission 185897) | Grasslands soil microbial communities from the Angelo Coastal Reserve, California, USA - 14_0929_12_30cm (SPAdes) (version 2) | ecosystem: Environmental > Terrestrial > Soil > Grasslands ...
AGCTGATTTGGGGTGCGAAGTTGAGTTCACATACGTTAGCCTCTTAAGAGGCACGCCCGTGACATTTCAGGTCGATCGAACTTGTCGGCAGATAGCTACAGGGCGAGGATGGCTGAACTCAACGTGGAAATCGAAAAAGTACAGCACGAGATGAATGAGAGGGAGGCAAAAGGAAGACCGACCGTTGATCTTGAAAAAAGACTTGAGGAGCTGGAGAGTCAGAAGCATGAGCTGGTAGAACGGATCGAGGCACTGTGGAGTGCCTGAAAATCACCTTTCGGACGATGGGTTCTCCCGCTAACTTCGGGTCACGCTGCGATCGCTGAGACAGTTCTTGGGGCCATAAAGCAACAGGGGTAGATAGCTCAGACCCGGCTCACCTAGATTCTTTCTCACTTCTCTAGTTTAGAGAAATCGTCGGAGTATCCATACTACGATGCTTATGCCGCCGATGATAGCCATCCAGAATCCGACAGCGGCAATCACAACAAGGGCTGAGCAGGTAACATCAGTGCAGACAATCATGGTCTGACCTCGGGCGAAGAAGTTACTCTCAACCAGTCCTGCCCCCCAGAAAATACCGAAACCCACGAGAACGATAATCACGCGTCCGCGGAGGCCTATTTTCGGAATTCTAGCCGGTCTTGGAAGGTCTTCGAGGCGCGGGTTGCCCAGCTCCCGAATTCTTTCCTTGATGCTCGGGTTCCAGTATGCAACATATGGCAGAAGGAAAAGCCGGATGTCCGCTGGTATTCGCTTCTGATCCAGTTCCTCTAGTTTTTCGAGAACCTGTGATACTTGCTGGGTTCCGAGTTGTTTGGCCACGTTTCTGTCCAGTTCAAACTCCCTTCTTTTCAGAGATTTTCTTAGGGATCCCCGGATCCAGAGCGCGGCGATAAGAAATATGGGACTCGGGAAATAGAGAACCGGACCCGACAACCCCCCCGTGGCCGCGGCAGGGATGTAGAATAGCAGAAGGAAGAATAGTCCGCGGGGGGCTAGAGCGATCTTTCCAAGCAGTCTGCTCATCCTTGTTTGGTTGTAGGCCTTGAATCTCACAAGGTGCAATGCGATGAGAATCTTCCATTCATCCAGTGACAGTTTTCCTTTCAGGAATTCCGGCAGCATAAGGTCGGCCTCCGGAAGCGACCCTGGAACAGTGACGATTTCCTTTGAGGGGATTGTTGGTGTTGATCTTATCCAGCCTGTGCTGTTATACCGGTCGAGTCTTCCCCAGACAACCTGCTTGTACCAGTACGACATCTGGAATTGTACTGAAAGTTCCCTTGTCAATTGTAAAAGCGCGTTGTCTTCTGGGGTTGGACCTGTCTTGATTCTCTCGTACCAGCTACGCCAGCCCAGCCTGCCCAAGAATGGTTACCAGAATTGGGTTTGAATCTTATACATTTAGTGGAACTGCAAGCAGGCTCACTGTAAGCGATGCCTGAAAGAGAACACCATTCAATTGACCGGAAGCGTAGCGTAGATAGAGGAAGACCAGAACGAAAGTGAATATCGCTAGGTTCTCGGTCTAGATAAGACGCTGCTCAACCAGATTCTATCTCTTTTCCCACCGAAAAAGACAGGCGCGGTCATATTGTTAAGGTGGTGGAGAAACAGCAGGGCAGAAACTGTGCCAGAGGAAGCGCGGTGAGATTCTCGGAAGCTACTGCACCCATTCTAACTGTAGGACACTCGACGCGAACACTTGAAGACCTCATTCGCCTACTGAAAGCTCATGGAGTAGAGTTGGTCGTCGATGTGAGGACGATTCCACGTTCAAAGCGAAACCCGCAATTTAATCAGGAAAGCCTTCCCGGTTTTCTACGAACGTCTGGAATAGACTATGTTCACTTGAAAGAGCTCGGTGGACTGCGTCATCCGAAGGTCGATTCAGAGAATAGGGCTTGGAGAAACTTGTCTTTTCGAGGTTTTGCTGATTACATGCAGACCGCCGAGTTCGAAGCCGGGTTGGAAAGATTGATCATCTTATGCCAAGAAAGGTCTGTTGCTATCATGTGTGCAGAGGCGCTGCCTTGGAGGTGTCATCGGTCGCTAATTGCGGACGCATTAACTGTTCGAGGAATACCGGTCGAGCACTTTATGACGGAGAAGACTAGAACAAAACACGTTATGACGAAGTGGGCTCACATAGATGGCATGAAGATTACTTATCCCTAGATCCAGATAAGGCTCCTGAGAGTGGATAGACCAATGGCAAAAGATAGTCTTAAACAATGAACGCCGTTGAGAAGTGTTCCCATGTCACAAGTTGTAGAGAATCTGGCGAACTTGATGCAGACTTTAGACGACGCTTGGAACGCTGGACCCAAGAGTCCATTGTGGGAGACCTTCAGGAAGCGTCATACTGAGGACGTCGCCGTCTACTGGCCGGGTCAGCCCGAACCGACGAGGGGACGTAGTAACCATGACTTGGAAGCTGTAGAATTCTTCAAGACCTTTCCCGATAACCATCTGATAAATCGGCCTTACAAGATTCTATTCCAGCAGGACAATCACACCTGCTCTGTAGCGGATTTCTATGGAACAATGAAAGGACAGATGAAAACAGCCGACGGTAAAATAATTCAGCCGACGGGAAGGAGCTTCCATGTGGAGTTTTGCACCGTCGCCACTTGGAACAATAGAGGCGAGATTACTGAAGAGCGGCTCTTCTACGACCAGGTCGGACTGATGAAGCAGATCGGACTGATGTAGAAAGAATCATCTCAAGAACGAGAGACTCACAAAGTGCCGTTGGCGCGCCATCTCGCTTTCACTCCTAGGTGCTCGAATCCTTTAGCAGGGCGTCTATGATGTCTGTGTTAATTGCCATCGACCTTTTGTCAAAACCGGCTGCTCTTGCGATGTCAATTTCTGGAACCTCTAGCCCGAGGTCTCTAACTGCTTTGAGCATCACGCCCGCGGCTCTACCCCTGTAACTCATTTTAGGGCCCAGACCTTTTTCAACCGCCGCGTCAAGATAGTCGTAGGATCGATGGACCAGTTCCTCTCTTTCGTTGCTACTTACTAGTCCGCGCTCGGCAAAGCGATCGGCCATACTTTCGATCTGTCTTTTTGTGAGCTGCGAAACAAGGTCCGGAAAAGGTAGGATGCTGTCTTGGACCCCGAATGACTTGATGATGCGCTCTTCGGCATCGGCAAGCTTTTCCCTGCTCACGAACATCTTAGATTCAAATTCATGGTCAGTCCTCATATCTCCCATGGCTTTTGCTGAGAGTGATATCGACGCAATTAGGAAGATGTCCAGATTCTTGTGATCGGCGTTGTATTCGCCGATCGGCCTGCTCTTGAAGTCTAGATAGAGCGCTACTGCGGCCTGCTTAACCTCGTTTGGCAATCCGAGGCTCTGTACTGCATCGAAGAATAGGCCGTGTTCTTCTTTGCTCAGGGATTCTACGCCCTTGTTTAGGCTGTAGATCCTTTGTTGATCTTTCACACGAGGACAGCAACAATTCGTATTTCCAAATATATACGCGTTCATTAGGGCCAAGATCAGGCTAGAAATTCTGATGGCACGGCCGCACCAGACATGTAAGGTCGGAGAACTCGCCACCAGCGTGGTATGTTCTATTCAAGGCTAATGGTTCAGGGTTTGGCGACTGCGCAAACTGCGAGATCCCTGCTCGTCCCGTACGGAGAAGGTCGGGGATAATCCCGGCAGGCCGCGTGACCGTCTCTCAATGCAAATAGTCAATAACTCCTCCGTCTACGATAACGGCTGACGAGCACTATGAGCGATTGGAACGCGGGCGTTATTCAGGAGTTCCGTAAGAACCGTGGAAAGGTAGGCGGCAACTTCGAGGGCGCACCCTTACTGCTCATCAATCACACCGGTGCCCGCACCCGCAAGATCCGGATCAACCCGGTGATGTATCTCAAGGATGGCCCCCGCTACCTGGTCTTCGCCTCGAAGGGAGGAGCAGACACGCATCCTGATTGGTACCATAACCTGAAGGCTCACCCTGACGTGAAGATCGAGGTTGGGACTGAGACGATCGACGTACACGCGGAGGAAATTAAAGGTCCCGAGCGCGACCGATTATACAAGAAACAAGCCTCACTCTACCCCCAGTTCGCACAGTACCAACAGAAGACCAAGAGGATCATCCCTGTAATAGCGTTCACACCAAAGACCAAGCGATAGTAGCTAGAACTCGATAATCCTACGAGACTGCTTCCTCGATAGTGTAGTCTACGAGGACAAGGTATGACCACCACAAGTAGGAATGGAGACAATAGGATTCGTGTCGGCATCATCGGCGCCAATCCGGATCGCGGATGGGCGGCGCAGGCACACATCCCTGCTCTGAAGTCGCTCTCGGATGACTTTGAGATCACGGCGCTGTCCACCAGCCGACGCGAATCTGCCGAGGCCGCCAGCAAGCTCTTTGGTGTGCCTCTTGCGTTCGACAATCACCAAGACCTCGTGAACAGCCCTGTCGTCGACGTCGTCGCCGTGACAGTGAAAGTGCGATATCACCTTGAACTTGCGACGGCAGCGCTCGACGCGGGCAAGGCCGTCTATTGCGAATGGCCGCTCGGCAACGGCTTGAAAGAGGCCGAGACCTTGGCCGCACTGGCGAAGAAAAAAGGCGTCCTCGCCGTGGCGGGACTGCAGGCCCGCTCTGCGCCGTCGGTGGCCTACGTACATGACCTGATCAAGCAAGGGTACGTCGGTGAGGTGCTCTCGACCACGTTGATCGGTTCGGGAATGGGCTGGGGACCAACAGTGGAGCCGTACAACGTGTACACCAACGACAAAAAAAACGGCGCAACGATGCTCTCAATCGCGCTCGGCCATGCGGCGGACGCGCTGTGTCACTGCCTCGGCGAAGTCCGCGAGCTCTCGGCCACCATGACCATGCGCCGAAAGTCCTTCACGATCACAGGAACGGGCGAAAAGAGTCGCATGAACACCGATGATCAGGTGTTGGTCAGCGGACTACTCAAGGGTGGGGCCGCGCTATCGATCCACTATCGCGGCGGCGTTTCGCGCGGCACCAACCTGCTCTGGGAGATCAACGGCACGGAAGGCGACCTGCAGCTCACCGCCGCCGGCGGCCAAGCCCAGATCTTCGAGATGACCGTACACGGCGGCAAGGGCGCGCAGTCTTCGCTCGAGGTGCTGCCCGTGCCAGAGAAGTATCTGTGGTCGCCGCCGCAAGGCGCTTCCACCAACGTCGCCCAAGCGTACGCGCTTTTCGCCCGCGATTATCGCGAGGGAACGCATTTGTGTCCTACATTCGACGACGCGGTCACGCGCCATCGCATGCTGGACGCGATCGAGACGGCAGCGGCAACCGGTCAGCGTCAAACGCTCCGTTGATCCGGCAAGTTCATATGAAAAATACTGTAGTCAGCTAGGGTCCTGGAAATCATCCTCAGCTTCTGGAATACATTATTCTAATCAGATCCGGAGACGACGAACTGTTTCAGAGCCGTCACCGCAACCGGAGACTTGGCCATATGAAGAAGGTAGTCAGCTGAACCCAGGCCGCTGACTAAGTATTATTTCGGGCAACTCCGTGGCAGACGACCAATTCACGCTCTTGACCTAGTTTCGTCTCGTTCAAATCTTCGCCGCTTTTTTCTTGGCCGTGCTACTGTCGTCGCTAAGGCGCAAACGACCCGGTCTTCACTTCTCCTTCGCGTTTGTATACGGAGGCTATGACTCCTCTGGGGGTTGTCTTGCAGTCGATAAGCCTGAACCCTGCCGGCACTGCTCCTTCGGAGAAGAGACGTTTGCCAGCACCCAGGGTGATCGGGAAAATCTTGAGGCGGAACTCGTCAACAAGGTCGTTCTTCAGCAGTGTTTGAATCAGTTTCCCACTGCCATGAACCTGAAGTTCTGGGCCGTTCTGCTCCTTGAGTTTCCTGATCTCATAGGCAGCATCGCCTGAAACGAGTTCGGAATTGGCCCAGTCAAGCTTCTTCAACGTCTTTGACACGACGAACTTCCTAGCACTGTTCAACTCCTTCCCGCCGGGTTGGTCAGCGCCTGCGTTAGGCCAGAAGGCTGCAAACAACTCGTACGTTTTCCTCCCGAGAAGTAGGTCGAAAGGGCCTTTCATCTGCTCGGCCATTACGTTACCTAGGAAGTCGTCCCAGTAGCCGGCAACCCAGCCTCCATGTTTGAATCCGCCCGAGGAGTCTTCTTCAGGTCCTCCGGGAGCCTGCATGACACCGTCGAGTGTGACAAAAGTAAGGACCGCAAGCTTCCTCGTCCTAGATCGCCTCGCTCGGTTTCTAGCGAGATTTCGATAATCAGCACCTAAAAAAGGTGGCTAGAGATAATCTGTGCTGGTCCTCCCGGATCAGACGATAATACGCTATCAGACAACGTTTTGATTCTCCTCTCAACCATCGAGGCCGCCTTGGGTATCGTGTTGATGAACACTGAGGGTCCTGTGTCGAGAGAATACCAGACTGGGACCCCCTCCTCCAAGCGAAGCTTGTGTACCTCTTCCATGATCCGGATCGACAACGGGCTAACCAGGACCGTCTCTAGTCTGCCCGTCATAGTAATCGCATGGAGGTTCAACGTGTCTACCTCGGCAAGCCTAGAGACCTCTGAGGCATCCTTTCTCGCTATCGCGCGTCTCATCTTCTGAACGACCCCCTTTACGTATGCCAGCCTTGCTTTGAAGAAAGGAGACGTCAAAACGTCTGCGTGGGCCCTGTCAGTCTTGATATTCGACGGAATCGGAACAATCAGCGTCCTCAAGCCGATAGACCTCGCAGAGGCAAGCTGCTCAGCATACGATCGTCCCTTCCTGTTCGCATACCATATCGAGAATCCGCCCACGAGACTCCGCGTGGCAGACCCGGCTCCAAGTCTGACGACCTCGGACAGTTCCCGAGGCTCAAGGCTGAGCCCCAGAGCCTTTGAACTTGCAAGGCCTAGAGCGGCAAAACCAGACGCGGAGAAGCCCAGACCCTTCCCTTTGACATTCGCGTTCCTCGACTCGACTCGAACCCGAGTCTTCTGGCCTCCCAGTTCTCTTAGCTTATCGATAACAACGCGGGCCCTCAACTCTTCGCCTGTCGTTGGAACAGTTCCATTGATCAGTATTCTGTCTCTCTGGAGTCTATTCCCCGTCTCCACCGTGGTAACAGTGTCCAAGGATTTCATGCAGACAGAGATACTGTCATGGTAGGGAATCCGTAATTTCGCGTTCTTCAGGCCATGATACTTGACCAGGCCTTGGATCGCGTAGGCGCGCGCTGAAACCTTCAACGCCGATTATCCTATTACGCCAGTGGCGCGCGCAACCTTCTCTGCGGCTCCCTCGGTAACCCCCGTCTCGCCGAGGATCGTGTACCTCTCTGGCCTCAGACTGTGAGCCATCGTCAACGCTTTGACCACCTGTTCCGGTGAAACCTTCAGCTCCTTAGCAGTCGAGGGCGCGCCAATCTCCTGTAGAAACTCTCTGATCGATTCCCAGTTGGACCCGTGAAGGTAGGCGCACATTATCGCTCCCACCCCGGTCCTCCCACCGTGCAGACTCGTTTCACCAGCCACAATATCCAGCGCATGGCTGAAGAGATGCTCGGCACCACTACAAGGCCTGGAGCTACCCGCAATACTCATCGCAACGCCACAACTGATCAACGCCTCCACCACTGTGCGGACTCCTTCCTTGCTACGCTCAATAATCTCCTTCGAGTTCTTCGTTACCAGTTCTGCGCTCATCAACGCCAGCTCCGCCGCATAGTCACCATAATACTCGTTCTTCAGCTTGTGAGCAAGCTGCCAGTCCTTCACAGCGCTAAACTTCGCAACAATATCCCCGCAGCCCGCCGCCAATAGATCATAGGGCGAATCCGCAATCACACCAATATCGCCTATGATAGCTACCGGGGCCTGCGCCCGGATCGAATAGGGCTTGGGACCACCCTTGATGGAAGCATACGGGCTGGCGATTCCATCGTGGCTTGCCGCCGTTGGAATACTCATGAACGGAATCGACGCTTTCGCGGAAGCTAGTTTGCCCAGATCGATATCCTTCCCTCCGCCGACCGCAAGTACGATAGACGGCTTGGTCTTCTTGATCATCTCTACAATCTGGTTGAGCGAGGCCTCCGTCGATTCTTTGACAATGATATGGTCGACTCGAAGTCCAGCTTTTGCCGCCGACTTGGCGACTCCGACCCCTGCGAGAGGATACGTTATCGGTCCAGAGACTACTAGGGCGGTGCCGTGAAACCCTTGCTTGATGCAGATCTCGCCTACTCTGTCGAGAATGTTGACGCCGACGATGACCTCTCTCGGAAGCTGCATGTAATGGATCGATTCATCAGATTCCAGCCTTCGATCACACCGCCAATACGATCACGATGGCAATCAAGAACGTGGCAATTTCAAGCTTGTAGAATGATCTTCCAATCTGCCGTGCGATCCGGCCTATGAACCCGGTTATCGACTGGAAAGTTTCCGAGCCCAGCACTTGAAGCTGCAAGGAGAATTTGGAAAAACCGGCTGATGACTCTTCTAGATTACTCATCGCCTTCTGGACTGTCTGAGTTATCTTTGTCACAAAGGCGGCAGTTGGCAGAGCTGTTCCCACTGGATAGTATCCGAGAGGCGATCGGACAAGCCCGGTAACGAGGTGGGTGTCAGTCGTCATAACCTCAGCGTCGCCGACTCCCGTTTGTTTGATTGATTGAAGGATATGGTCGCGGAGACCTTGCTGCATATTGTTTCCATCTATCGTGATGTAGGATGCGGTGTCATTCTCGGTCTTCACTACCATCGCGGACAATCCTCCGGGGCCGATCCCGTCTTTGAGCGTGTAAGAATCCAGGGCGTCGTATGCGGATCCGACGCTGAAAGGTCCCTGTGACAACGCCTTCAACCTGCCAAGCACTCTGATCGCGGCCGCGACTATGCGGTCAGCCTGGAGAGGTGTTATAGAAGTTTGACCCACGATACTATTATGAGCGTCGACAATGAGCACCTCGAACCCGAGCCTCGACGCCTCCCTCTCGATGTCTGTGGACACCGAGGTCGGCAGGTCCTCCATCTCCATAGGAGCAAGTGTAATCGTAAGCAGTACGATATTCCCAAAGACTTGGCCCGAAACGATAGCCTCCTCCTCTTTTTCCCGAATCATCGAGGATGCTTTGCGGATCCGGTGATCCGAGGGATAGTTCTCTCTCGCCGCTGAGAGAAGTCTATCGATGTCCCGGTGGGAGACGATGTTCAGCTTATGGTTCGAGATGCCGTGTGGCACCTGGACGACTCCATGTTGCGATTCTTCCAGTGACTGTTTCAGCTCGGAAGGGAGGCCCCCGCTTCCCATGTCCCGATACGGGCCGGGATGAAAGTTGGACACGACAAACGACGCTTTCGGCCTCGATCCCTGTCCAGAGAAGCTCAGAATCTTCGTCTCAATCGACCCTTCGGTCGAGAGAGTCAAGAGTCTCTCCTCAAGAGCGGTCGGGGTCTTACGCAACCAGTGATGAAGGAACGATCTGAATAGCTGCATAGGAGAAGAACCGATCTCTGATCTTCCGGACACCTCCACTCGACGGATGATGAAAGAGACTCCTAGGGCAGACACGACTGAGCAGGTGACTAGCAAGACCAGGACTTTTGGAAGCAGCGTCTGAAGTGGGGTAGCTGGTGAAACAAAGTAGCCTACGGCAAGAAACGACGCCGTAGTCAGAATCGGTGTTGTAAGAGCGGCCGAGAGTTTCCTCCAAGAAGCAAGAGAAGACATCGCGTCGGTCGACAAGAATCGGACGGGAAGGGAGACCGCCAAACCGACCAGAAACCCATACTCCCAGAGAGTCTTCTGCCCGACGATTAGACCCACCCAAGAAAATAGGGGAAGAAGCACAGCAACTGGGAATAGTGAAATGATCTCGAGTCCCATCAGCCGCCTGAAATCCAGGATCTTCTCCCTGTGAAGAATCAAAGTTGCGTTCAGAAATTCGCCGAGAACCGCAGGCCATACTAGTATCGCCCCCACGAACACCAGTGTCTGGGCTAGACTCTCGTTTGACGGTAGTAGCGAGATTGATGCCGATAGAAGCGCAATTCCTGCGAAGATCTCGATGACTCGGGGGGTAGTGGGGAAGCCTACGCGTCTGATGAAGTTGAAGGCGTCAACTGTCCCTGACACGCCGCTCTTTCGATCTTGCGGCATTTGTTAGGCACGTTTCAGGGCTGCTAATATCTGCTTGACCCGTCCGGGTCCTTCCTGCTCCAAGACAGTTCCTGTGACAATAGCCGATGCTCCTGCCTTGGCTAGTCGTTCTGCCTGGCTCGGGGTTCTAATTCCTCCCCCAACTATCAGCGGAACGTTGATCCTTTCGCTGACTTTGCTCACCATTCGGGGGTCTACCATGCGCTCTGCCCCGCTTCCAGCCTCCAAGTAAACGA
>Ga0209158_1002824_pt1 | contig 10388 bp, 9 predicted proteins | sample GraSoiAngelo_140_FD_185897 | JGI IMG/M metagenome (GOLD analysis project Ga0209158, IMG submission 185897) | Grasslands soil microbial communities from the Angelo Coastal Reserve, California, USA - 14_0929_12_30cm (SPAdes) (version 2) | ecosystem: Environmental > Terrestrial > Soil > Grasslands ...
TATCCGGCGAGGCTCGCATCGATGTGGCCTCCGGCGTAGTCACGGGAAATGAATTGAATGTGGGAGGTGCGCGATGATCAAAGCCGGCAGGGCTTCTCTCTGTGCCATCATCGCACTGTGCTTCTTCACGTCTCTCTGGTCTCAGGAATCCGCAGACGATTCTCTGCCTAAAGTCGCTTTAGTAGCAGATAACGTCGGTCCTCGACAGATTGAGGAACTCACAAGCAAGAGCGTTCCGCGAGATTACGCGTACGCATGGAAAACGATGGCGGAAGCGCTCGAAGGCAATCGCCCGAATCTGCTGGGCGCTTACTTCACCGGATTTGCTAAAGACAATCTGGTGCAACGGATTGCTGACCAGAAGCGCACGGGCATTCACACACGCTATGTCGACCAGGGACACAAACTGGAGGCCATCTTTTACTCGCCCGCCGGTGATGCCATGCAGTTACGTGACCGTGCCCGCCTGGAAATTCAAATTATGGATGGCAGCAGCGTCATTCATCGTGAACAGGTGAATCTGCAATATCTCGTCCTCATGACTCCCGGCGCAGATCGCTGGCTGGTCCGCGATCTCGAAACCACTCCGGAGGTTCACCCGTAAGGTGTCCTCGGTGCCGGCGCATACTTTAAAAGAGTTCATGAAAGGGCCGTCCGTCACCCTCGTCATCCTTGCCGCCGTGGTCTTCCTGCTCGCCAGTGGTTGCTCTCGCAACCATGTCCGCCGCTCAATCGATCAAACTGTTCGCGCGGTGGACCGCTCGCCAAAAGTTGTAGCCGATTATCAACCCTGGTTTGGCGATTCCCAGCACATTCAAGTTGGATATTCGACGCAGGATCCCAACGTTCTGCGGCGGCAGATTCAACAAGCGAAAGCTCTCGGCATCTACGCCTTTGCCGTGGACTGGTACGGCAATCGGAATCCGTTTCTCGATCGCAGCTACGCGCTCTTGCAGCAGGTAGCAAGTGAGAATCATTTCCACGTTGCGCTGATGTACGACGAAACCGAGGAAGACAACGGTCACGCCACCGAAGATGCGCTCGATGCTTTTGATAAGGCTTATCGCGCTTACATTGGACCCAGCGCTCCCGCGCGCGGTGCATATCTGAATTATCAGGGCCGGCCGGTGATCTTCATTTTTCCCAAACGCGGCCATACTGATTGGAGCCAGGTCCGCCAGCAAGTGAATAGCTGGGAGAAACCGCCCATACTGATTTACAAAGACGAGCCGCCAGAAAAGTATGCTTCAAATTTCGACGGCTATTATGCGTGGGTTCATCCTGGTCCGAAGGGCTGGAGCTCGGATGGCAGCGAGTGGGGTGAGGAGTACCTCGAAAGCTTTTACCGCCGGATGCGGAGCAAGTTTCCTGACAAGATTATCGTTGGAACGGTGTGGCCCGGATTTGATGACACGAAAGCTTCTTGGAGTCTGAATCGTCGCATGGACCGGCGCTGCGGAAAGACATTCGAAGACACGCTTCGGATTTTCCAAGAAAACGATAGCAATGGCGATCCCATGCCGTTTTTGCTGATTGCTACCTGGAACGACTACGAGGAAGGAACGCAGATCGAGGATGGTGTTGCGCATTGCGCGCAACAAAATCAACGTGGCGGGACTATGTCGGCGGGACGCGACTGAGGCAATGCTGTCGCAGCAAGAAACCAACCCGTGGTAAAGGCGCCTCATCCAACAACTCTGTTTCGTATCACATACTGGATCCGGTACCGTGTTCGGGGAGCCGCCAATAATGCCGACGGGCGACAAGCAGAAACATAAGCATCTCGCCAGCCTTTCCCGGTTGATGTTCAACGGCTATTCCGCGGGATTCGAGAGTCCCACCGAGGACCTGCGACCCGTTTATCCGGAGCTGGAGTGCATCTCGGCGCTCAATGAAAACGAACTCGCCGAGTTTGTCCACGTGGCGGATTTACATCATGTGACCGTGCGCGCGCTGCAGGTGGTCGAAAAGGCCGCAGCTTGTCTGGAAAACCAAAGCTTAAGACACTGGTGCGAGCCGCTATTGGCCAGCGAACGACAGCGCATCGCGCGGGCTATCGATGCACTGGCGCCGATCTGCGATGCGCTGGAAGCTGCAGGATGCAGAGTCACGGTCATTAAGTCGCTCGATCACTGGCCTGACCTCGGTTCCGATCTTGATCTTTACACCACCGGCGATGCCGCGACTGTCGGCCGGGTGATGTGCGGTGAATTCAAAGCGCAGATGGAGCCCCGCAGTTGGGGTGACCGGTTGGCTAACAAGTGGAATTTCTCGGTGCCTAGCCTTCCTGAGTTGATTGAAATTCACGTGCGCTATTTGGGACAGACTGGCGAGCACAAAGCGATGGCTCGCCGAGTGGTTGAACGGAGCGTGACGAAAGAACTCAACGGCCACAAGTTTCGCGTGCCCGCGCCAGAAGAACGTATCGTGATTTCGACACTTCAGAGGATCTATCGCCATTTCTATTTTCGTCTTTGTGATATGACAGATTTCGCTTCGCTCTTACAGAGCGGAGCGGTGAATTTCTCCGAACTTCGGCGCGCCGCTGATATTGGAGGAATCTGGGCGGGAGTCGCAACATTCCTGCTGCTGGTCGAGAAATACGCTGCTGAGTACGGCGGCAGTGTTGACATCCCTGACCACGTGGTTGCCTGCGCCTATTCGCGAGATGTTCGTGTTCATCCCAGAGGAGATTTTCTTCGCGTCCCTATGCTGCCTGCGGCGAGTCTTTATGGAACACAGTTGCTAAATGCGAGCCGCCATCGCGACCTGCGTGCGATGTGCCGCCTGCCTCTTCTGCCTCCTTTGGCGGTAACCGCTCTTCTCGCGTATCGGTTGACTGGCAGCGACAAAGGCGTTTGGTAACAATTGAATCTACGTCGAAACGTGTATGATTGAATACAGGATTTACCTGATGGATTCAGCGGTTGGATGACCGTAAACTATTGGTGCGACGAAGATAACAAGTAACGATACCCGATAGATCCCTGAGAGCACGGACTGGGCGGTTGACTGTGCCTGGCCTGTTACATCGGCCCTCATAAAGTAAAACAGACCAAAAATTTAGTGGCCTCGGGCTTCTTGGCGAAGTCCGAGGTGTTTTTCGCAACCAGGAAAGGGCATAAGTTCACAATGAGAATTGCACAAGTAGCGCCTCTTTATGAGAGTGTGCCTCCCAAAAAATACGGGGGCACGGAGCGGGTCGTGTCTTGGCTGACCGAGGAGTTGGTGCGGCTGGGGCACGATGTCACGTTATTCGCGAGCGGGGATTCCATGACCACGGCGCGCCTGGTCTCCGTCTGCGAAAATGCCCTGCGTCTGGACCCTAAGTGCACCGACCAGTTGGCGCATCACATGCTGATGCTTGAGCACGTCTTTAGCGAAAAAGATAATTTTGACCTGATTCACTTTCATATCGATTATCTGCATTTTCCGCTAAGCCGGCGCGAAAACCTAGTGCAAGTGTCAACCCTGCATGGGCGGCTCGACATTCGTGGTCTTGCCCCCCTTTATAGCGTGTACCGGGATATGCCGGTGATTTCGATCTCTGACGCTCAGCGCGATCCATTGTCATGGGCGAATTGGCAGGGCACGGTTCATCACGGGATGCCCAAAGACCAATATTCGCTCTGCAACACAACTGGGGACTACCTCGCTTTCCTGGGACGTATTTCTCCGGAGAAGGGAGTGCCACAGGCAATCGAGATCGCGAAAAGATCTGGCATGCCACTGAAGGTCGCAGCGAAGATCGACAAAGCCGATGCGGAATATTATCAAACAGTTATCAAACCATTGCTAAAGGATCCCATTGTCGAATTCGTCGGTGAAATCGGTTACCCGGAAAAAAATGATTTTCTGGGCAATGCTGCCGCTTTACTTTTTCCCATTCAATGGCCGGAGCCTTTTGGTATTGTGATGATTGAAGCGATGGCTTGCGGCACTCCGGTCGTCGCTTATCCTTACGGGTCAGTGCCGGAAGTTATCGAGGACGGGATAACCGGCTTCATTGTTCCCGATGTGGAGGGAGCGGTGCAAGCGCTGAAGAGCATCGAAACTTTCGATCGTGGGATGTGCCGCTGGCGCTTCGAGCAACGTTTTACAGACAAGCGCATGACGAAAGATTACCTGGCGATTTACCAACATGTGCTCAAAGGCAAGCCTGCGCCGATTGAGCTCTCTGACGGAGTTCTCAGTTGGACGAAGTTAGCGTTACCCAGCAGTACTACATAGCTACCCGCTACTCGCCGGCTGACGACCTCACGCGCGTCCTGAAATACGGCAAGATGTTCGCCGTATTTGATCGTCACGGGGACATTGGCTTCAGCGGACGCGGCGAGGAAGGCATTTTCTTCCAAGGCACCCGGTTCTTGTCAGAGCTGGTTGTGCACGTGTGGGGTGCGCGTCCCCTGCTGCTCAGCTCCACCATCCAGGCCGACAACCTTCTCTTTACCGCCGATCTCGCCAACGTGGATTTGCTGCGCGATGATGAAGTGAAAGTGCCGCGAGATACCGTCCACCTGCTGCGCTCAAAGTTTTTGTGGCAGGGCGTCTGCTATGAAGAAATCAAAATTGTGAATTACGGATTGTCGCCCTTAGTCATTCCGATGCGCATCGATGTTGGCGCCGACTATGCTGACATTTTTGAGGTCCGTGGGACTCGGCGTGAAAGGCGCGGCCACCGGCTGGATGATGAAATTCAGAAAGACGGGATGGTGCTCGGCTATGAGGGTCTCGATCACATCACCCGCCGGACGCGCGTTCAGTGTCATCCTGCTCCCAAGAGAATTTCCGGTCCCGAACTGCACTTCGAGGCCTCTCTGGATCCCAGAGAGAGCGCAGTTTTTCACGTGGCGATTTCTACATCTGCGACTCCCGGTCCGGAGTTTCGCTCGATTAGCCACTCCAGCGCGATGGCTGCGGCAAATGCTGAGATAAAAGCTGCATCGGCGAACCTATGCCTCATCACCAGCTCCAATAATCGCTTCAACGATTGGATTAAACGCTCGGCCGCTGATGTTGAAATGATGACGATTGGCAATCCGGAGGCGAACTATCCTTATGCCGGAGTTCCGTGGTTTAGCACGATATTCGGGCGCGACGGCATCATCACGGCGCTTGAAATGCTGTGGATTAGTCCGTGGATCGCGAAGGGAGTCCTGCAGTTCCTGGCTTCGACGCAGGCACTCGAATCTCAACCGTCGGTCGAGGCAGAGCCGGGAAAGATTTTGCACGAGATGCGCAAGGGCGAAATGGCGAACCTCGGTGAAGTCCCCTTCGGTCGCTATTACGGAAGCATTGATTCCACGCCGTTGTTCGTGATGCTTGCGGCAGCATATTACGAGCGTACTGGCGACCTCGGCTTCTTGAAACATCTCTGGCCGAACATCGAGATGGCGCTGGAATGGATGAATAGGTACGGAGACATTGATGGTGATGGCCTTATCGAATACACGCGGCATTCCACCAGAGGGTTAATCCAGCAGGGCTGGAAGGATTCGAACGATTCAGTGTTCCACTCCGATGGATCTCTTGCCGAGCCACCGATTGCGCTGTGCGAGGTTCAAGGTTACGTTTATGCGGCAAAGATGGCAGCCGCGCGTTTGAGTTCGATACTTGGGCTTGCAGAAAAATCTTCTGCACTCGAAGCCGAGGCCGAACGCGTGCGCGTGAAGTTTGAGGACGAATTTTGGTGCCAGGATCTGTCTACCTACGCCTTTGCTCTTGACGGACAAAAACGGCCCTGCCGCGTACGGGCTTCCAATCCGGGTCACTGTCTGTTTACGCAGATCGCCAGCCCTGAGCGGGCTCGGCTGGTAGCGCAAACATTGCTAGGCGAGGACTTCTTTACTGGTTGGGGAGTGCGCACGCTGGGATCGTCTGAAATTCGCTACAATCCGATTTCCTATCACAACGGGTCGGTGTGGCCGCACGACAATGCCCTCATCGCGAAAGGTCTTGCCAATTATGGATTCAAAGAATTGGCCGGACATATTCTGCTGGGCCTGCTCGACGTCAGCGGCGCGGTCGATTTACGCCGCCTGCCCGAACTCTTCTGCGGTTTGGATCGCCGCAAGGGTGAAGGCCCAACGTTATATCCGGTTGCGTGCTCTCCCCAATCCTGGTCCGCAGCCGCCGCTTTCCTCATTGTGCAGGCATGTCTGGGTATCTCTGTCGAAGCTGCGAATAAGCGAGTTGTTTTCGATGAGCCCTACTTGCCGCCTGGCATTCCACAGCTTTCGATCAAGAAACTTCAGGTAGGCGGCGGGAGTGTTGATCTCTTTCTTGAGCGCCAGCCGCACAAGGTAGATGTGGAAGTTCGCGACCAGCACGGCGACATTCAGGTTATTGTTCGATAGAGACAGTCTTTTCTTTTCAACCCTGATTTCTGGACGTTTTTCCTTACAAGAAGCTCCCACTCGACTTACGGGGTATACCGGATACCAGCCCAGCAGGGCCGCGGACTAGAGTTCGAAGGACTACATTTTTCGGAGGCATACATGACCAGAGCAGTAGCGATTCTCTCAGCCGCGCTGCTCGCCGCAACGCTTGGGGTGGCGCAAGATACATCCCAAAGCGGAACGACGGGCACTCAGAACACACCGAGTACATCGACGCCGAGTACGCCGGACCAGAGCAGTACTTCGAGCACGTCAAGCCAAGGCACAACATCCACAACTGACCAGAGCAGCCAGAGCACTCAGAACACGAACACCATGTCCTCTAGCGGTCAGAACACTACAATTCAGGGCTGCCTCAGCGCCTCCGCCATGGGCGACAACAACTTCACACTCACTCAAGATCAGACCGGAACCGTCTACACCCTGACGGGAAATACTGCGGATCTGAAATCGCATGTTGGGCATGAGGTTTCGATTAGCGGACAGGCAGTATCCGGCAATGCCGCGAGCGCTAATACAAGCAGCGGGGCCCCGAGCAGCTCAACCGGATCGAGCGCCACCGCAAATGCCGGCGGCAATACTCTTCAGGTGAGCAGCGTCCAGATGATCTCTGATCACTGCGGCGCAGCCGGCGCGAACCCTTCCAGCGGGCCTACGGCGGGAGCGGCGGCCGGAAGTGCGGCTGGTGAATCAGCAGCGAACACTGGCGCCGCTAGTTCTACCCCGGCTAGCACTACTGCATGAGGTTTCGATTAGCGGACAGGCAGTATCCGGCAATGCCGCGAGCGCTAATACAAGCAGCGGGGCACCGAGCAGCTCAACCGGATCGAGCGCCACCGCAAATGCCGGCGGCAATACTCTTCAGGTGAGCAGCGTCCAGATGATCTCTGATCACTGCGCAGCTGGCGCGAACCCCTCCAGCGGCCCTACGGCCGGAGCGGCGGCGGGAAGCACCACCCCCGGCAGTGCGGCTGGTGAATCAGCAGCGAACACCGGCGCCGCTAGTTCCAACCCGGCTAGCACCACTGGCACCGAAACTTCAGCGGGCCAGACTGCGGGCACTAGCTCAACTCCAATGACGGGCACGCAGAGTTCGGCTACGCCTGATCAGAATGCGGGCGCGGCTTCCAATCCGTCTGCCTCGACGAGCACTTCAACAACTACTTCGGATCAAAGTGCGACTTCGAGCACCGGAACTAGCGCCGGGAGCACCTCGACTGCACCGTCATATTCCCAGCCCGCGAACCCCAGCGCTGGATCTTCGACCAGCTCATCGAGCACGGCAGATCAGGGCACGAGCGCCAGTGCACCTTCGGCCGCGACTCCTGCTGATCAGGGTGCAACGAGCACCGCTCAGGGCGCAGGCACAGCACCGAGCGATCAGACGGCAGAGAACACAAAGTCTGGCCGCAACGAAAAGGGCAACCTGCCGCAGACCGCGACAGTCCTGCCGTTGCTGGGACTGCTGGGGCTGGGATCGCTTTTGGCCGGCTTGATTGTTCGCAAGTAAACATTCGCAAGTAAGGTTAGCGCGCGCCACTTCATCATTTTTTCGCGCGTTATTCTCGTCACTCCGCGCCGCGGGATTTGTGGCTCATGGCTATGGCTTCGGCTCACCTTGCGCGGTTGCAAGCCAAACTGAGGAATCAGTGGATCAGGTCAAAGTTTGCCCAAGGTCAGAACTGGGTGGCGGTGTGCCGTGCTCGTGTGCCGGCAGTTACTTCGGCAGAGCGCAGTCGCGCGGTGAAGCAATATTTTGGCGCGTTGTTAATCAGCCTAGGAATATTGCTCTCCGCATACGTTGGGGGGACCTACGCCTGGATGTACCACGAGCAGAAGGCCCTCCTGCATGAGTGGCAAGTAAGTAATGCCAGTGCCGGCGACAGCGTGGTGCCCGCCGAGGCAAACGCTTTAACCCGTATTCTTATCCCGAAGATAAAACTGGACGCGGTAATCACCGAAGGCACATCACACAGGGCTTTGACGCTGGGGCCAGGGCATCTGCAGGAGTCAGCGGTGCCCGGCGATATTGGGAACTCCGTCATCGCGGCACACCGCGACACATTCTTCCGCCACATCTATGAGTTGAATGCGGGGGATGACATATACGTTGAACGCCACGGTAAGCAATTTCACTATGTAGTAACGGAAAAACGTGTTGTTCAGCCCACAGATGTTTCCGTCCTGGATAACAGCTCGGAAGCTCGCCTGACGCTGATTACGTGTTACCCGGTCTACTTTATCGGACCGGCGCCAGAGCGGCTGGTGATATTTGCCAAACTCGCCAAGCAGGTCTGACCTGGCGGCAATTTAAAGCCCAGCTGCCGCCAATCTACAGCCTATCCCCGATAGATTGCATTTACCGCAACGGCTAGCATTCTTTGAGCAAGCGACTACTCGTGTGCTTTGCTTTAGCACACCAGACAACAAAAGAAGGGGTTTCCACAATGAGTTCTAATTGCGGGGTAGCGAAAAAGTACGTGCTGGCGCTGACCGCGGTCCTACTGGTTTTCGCGACCCTGGGCTGGGCGGGCGATGAGAAGGACGACAGCAAAGCGGACAGCGACATCGTCAAACGCATGGATAAAGCGGCTGACGTCCTTAAAGAGATTGAGGGTGCGCCGGACAACGGCATTCCCGACAACATTATGGGCGATGCAAAGTGCATTGCTGTAATTCCCTCTATGGTCAAGGTGGCCATAGGATTCGGCGGCAGCCATGGTAAAGGCGTGGCGACCTGCCGCACAGCGAGTGGCTGGAGCGCTCCGGCGCCAATCACAGTGACTGGTGGAAGCTGGGGTCTTCAACTCGGCGGCCAAGCGGTTGATCTCGTGATGCTAGTGATGAACGACAAGGGTATGGAGCACCTGCTCTCAAGCAAGTTCAAGGTGGGCGCAGATGCTTCGGCAGCCGCTGGCCCGGTTGGACGCCATGCTTCGGCTGATACCGACTGGAAGATGAAATCTGAAATCTTGACCTACTCGCGTTCGCGAGGCCTCTTCGCCGGGATCGACTTGAGCGGCACCGCAGTCACGCAGGATAAAGACGAGACTCGCATCCTTTACGGGAAGATGGTGCCGTTTGCCGATATCCTGACCGGCAAAGTGTCACCCCCAAAGGAGAGCCGCACATTCTTAGCCGCGGTTGAGAAATATGCGCCTCCGTCACCGCAGCAAGGAAAAGTCGAGAGGCCGGAATCGAAGTAAGAGGGATGTCTATTCGCGAGCCAGGCATGCAGAGGGCCTGGCTTTCTTTTTGTGTGGATTGCTACAGCGAAGGCTCCGCAACGACGCTTGTGTGCACGGGTGACGCTTCGGCACCACTGACATACTCTTCGAACTGTACAGCCCTTCGCTCCGAGCTATGCTCAAGGAGCACGCGTTCCTGTGCGCGCCAGCCGATAGCTTTCATTTCCGTTTCATACATTTCTGTGAGACAGCCGATCACGTCCCGTCCGGAATTGGGAAGAAGAATTTCCTCCCCCGGAGTGAAGAACGTCTCCAATCCCGGCCAGCGATCCGATGCAATTGTCGCTCCGAAACCGGCCGCTTCAAATAAACGCACGGAGGGAGAATAGCCAGCCGCAACCATTTCTCGCCGCGTTAAATTTAAAGTGAGCCGCGAGGAACAATAAAACGGCGCGTGAAGCCGCGGCTCAAGATGAATGATTTGCCGCACGTTAGCTGGCCATCTGATCTCAGCTGGGTATTGAGGACCGGCAATCAGGAACCGCTTTTCCAACAATGCCCGTGCAGGCTTGCAAAAAAATTCTTCAAGTTTGGATTGACGATCCGGGGCGTACGTACCCATGTAACTCAGATCGCTGGCGAAGCGGCTCTGTGGAGTCGATAACTGGTTGTTTCCAGGATCAAACGAGCAGTACAGCGGGACGGCTCTTTGCGCGCCAAATTTGCTTTCAAGCTTGCGTAGCACGGGTCCGCCGGTGAAGCTGAAATAAATGTCAAAACCAGCAACCTGCTCCGGCTTCAG
>Ga0209158_1002827_pt1 | contig 10378 bp, 6 predicted proteins | sample GraSoiAngelo_140_FD_185897 | JGI IMG/M metagenome (GOLD analysis project Ga0209158, IMG submission 185897) | Grasslands soil microbial communities from the Angelo Coastal Reserve, California, USA - 14_0929_12_30cm (SPAdes) (version 2) | ecosystem: Environmental > Terrestrial > Soil > Grasslands ...
GCGCGCCTTGTCGACGCGATAGAACCGCTCGGTGATCCTCGGCAGATCGATCGGCGGAATGCCGATGCCGGTGTCGACCACGTCGACCGCGACCTGGCCGTCGGCCAGGGCCTCGGCCTTCACCGTCACGCGGCCGCCCTCCGGCGTGTACTTGATCGCGTTGTCGACCAGGTTGATGACGACCTGCACGAGCCGGTCGCGGTCGGCGAGCACCGTCGGCAGATCCGGCGGCACCTGGCTTCGCAGCGTCACGCGGCCGCTCACGGCGCGTGGGCTCATGATGGCCAGGACCGCGTCGACGACCTCGTCGAGCCGCGTCGGCGCCAGCTTCAGCGACACGCGCCCCAGCTCGATGTTCGACAGATCGGTCAGGTCGTTCAGGAGCCGGCCCAGCCGCTCGGTGTGACGGAACACGATCTCGAGGAACCGGCGCGCGTTCTCCCGCTCCTCGAGCGCCCCGGCCAGCAGCGTCTCGAGGTAGCCGTGGATCGCGGTCAACGGCGTCCGCAGCTCGTGCGAGACGTTGGCCACGAACTCGGTGCGGACCTGCTCGAGCCGCCGCAGCTCGGTGACGTCGTGCAGGACCATGACCACGCCGACCTCGTCGGGCGACAGGCGGAGCGGCACCGCGTTCACCTGCACCCGCCGCTCGACCGGGTTCGCCAGGTATAGCTCGCGCCGCGAGACGGCGCCCTCGCCCCGCTCCCGGCTCTCGCGGAAGACCTCGTGCAGATCCTGGTTGCGGATGACTTCGAGGAAGGGCTTCCGCTCTCCGCGCGTCGTGTCGAGCGCGAACATCGTGCGCGCGCGCTCGTTCATCAGGATGATGATGTCGCGCCCGTCGACGGCGATGACCCCTTCGATCATCCCGTCGAGGATCGCCGTCGCCTTCGCCTGCTCCTGCTCGAGGTCAGCCATCTTCTCCTTGAGGCGCGCCGCCATCGCGTTGAGCGCGCGCCCCAGCGAGCCGATCTCGTCGGGCGAGCGTGCCGGCGCCCGGACGCCGAAGCTGCCCTCGCTCATCCGGTCGGCGATCGCCTGCATCTCGACCACCGGCTTGGTCACGCGGCGCGCGACGAAGAGGCCGATCCCGCACGCCACCAGGAGCGCGACGACCCCCCCGGCCAGCATCGCCCGGTGGATCGCGGCGTACGACGAGGTCACCGCCGCCAGCGGCAGGGCGAGCCGGATCACGCCGATCGTGCGGGCGCCGTCGACGAGGGGCAGCGCCACGTAGAGGAGCGGCACGTTGATGGTCGCGCTCGACCTGAGGTCTCGACCGACCCGCCCCGCGAAGGCGGCTCGAACCTCCGGGCGCCCGGCGTGGTTCTCGATGCGCGGGAGGTCCTCGGGCGCCACCTCGGAGTCGCCGAGAACGCGGCCGTCGGCGGAGATCACGGTGACGCGCGCGCCGGTCGGGCGCGCCGACTGGAGGACGAACGCGCGCAGCTCGGCCGGGGACGCGCCCCGCGCGACGAGCGCGCGCGTCGCATCGTGCAGCAGCCGCGCGTTGCTGGCCAGGCGAGCCTCCAGCATCTCGACCGCGAACGCCTCGAGGGCCCGCGTCAGATAGAGCCCGGCCGCGAGCGTGGTCAACGCGACGAACCCGACGAGGGTCAGCGTGAGCTTCCGCGCGATGGAGCGGCGCAGGAAGTGAACGAACGCCCTGACCATGCTCAGTCGGCCTCGAACCGGTAGCCGACCGACTTGACCGTCGTGATCCGCGTACCGGCGTCGCCCAGCTTCGCGCGGAGGCGCCGCACGTGGACGTCGACGGTGCGCGACTCGATCTCGTCGGCCCGCGCGTAGCCCCACACCCGGTTCAACAGGTGCTCGCGGGAGAGGACGCGGCCGGCGGCGTCGAGCAGCGCGTGGAGGAGGTCGAACTCCTTGGGCGTGAGCTCGAGGCGGCGCCCGTGGAGGGTGACCATGTGGCGCGACGGGTCGAGCGTGATCGCGCTCTGCGCCAGGACTCGGGGCGCCGGCTCGGGCCGGGCGCGCCGCAGCACCGCCCGGACGCGCGCCACCAGCTCCTTGGGCGAGAACGGCTTGCTCACGTAGTCGTCGGCCCCGATCTCGAGCCCGACGACCCGGTCCACTTCATCGGACTTCGCGGTGAGCATGATGATCGGCACGGCGGCGGTGGAGGCGTCGCGCCGGAGCTGCCGACAGACCTCGAGGCCGTCGAGCTCGGGGAGCATCAGGTCGAGAACGACGAGGTCGGGGACCACCGCTCGCGCCTCGCGCAGCGCCTCCGGGCCGTTCGACGCCGTCCGGCAACGGAAGCCGTCGCGCTCGAGGTGCAGCACGATCAAGCGGCGGATGTCAGGCTCGTCCTCCACCACGAGGACCTCCTGCGCCATCGGCTAGCGGCGGCAGGCCCGAAAGTTCGCGTAGTCCCCCTGCGCCGTCGAGCCGGTGTCGTCGGAATCGGTCAGGACGGCGATGCCGGCGGGCTTGGGCGTTTCGCCGACGTCGAAGTATTTCTTGAAGTCGTCGCGCGCGGCGACGCGCTCCTCCACCCATTCGCCCTTCTTCTCGGGCGCGCCCGAGCGCAGCACGCGGACCTGGGTGAGGCTCATGTTGGAGTTGAGGCGGGTGCCGACCGCGACCTTCTCGCTCCACACGTACTTGACCGCCCTGGGCCCGGTGATGCGGGAGTAGGGCACGAGCAGGTAGACGGCCAGGACGCTGTCGTTGGTCTTCGACTCGCGCTCGTCGCCGCCCTTGGGGAACTCCAGCGGCCGCCACGACCACGTGAGCACCGGATACGCGTCGAGGTCCCACTCGAACTGTCTGGCGGCCTGGATGCCCAACTCGCGCGACGTCGCCCGCAGGAAGCGAAGGCCGCCCTCCTCCATCACGCGGTAGACGTCCTTGCCGGCGTCCTTGCGGGGCTTCCAGTCGAACGGAAACTGGCCGACCTTCGACTTGGCGAAATCATCGACCGTGATGCAATCGGGCTGGGCGGCGACGCGAGGAGTGAGGGCGATCGGCAGCAGGAGCGTCGCCGTAACGATCGCCGCCAGTCGTCGCGACGATCCGCGCGAGGCGCGCGGCTCGCCTGAGCGGACGAGCGAAGCGGGGTCGGCGCGCATCATGCCTGAAGGCTAACACACGCCGACCCCCTCTGCGGACGCGCCGCGCCTAGCGAAGGACGCGGCGGGCGATCTCGAACGCTTCCCGGAACTCGTGCACGGCCAACCCGTAACGGCCCTTGGCGAGGTAGCTCAGGCCGAGGTTGAACTCGGACTGGGCCCGCTTCACGCGCCAGTCCTTGGTCCCCGCCTTGGCGAGCGCGAGCGTCAGCTGCTGCTGCGCTTCGTCACGCGCGGCCAGCGCCACGTTGAGGTCCGTCGCCCCCTTGAACAGCCGCTTGACGAACGAGTCGATGGTCGTGTCGGCCGCGGCCAGCGAACTCTTCAAGCTGGCGACCTCGGCCTTCAAGGCGTCGATCTGCTGCTGGAGCGGCGCGACCTGATCCCGCAGCGCCTTGTTCTCCGCGGTCAGGTTCGCGATCGTCGTATTGGCCGCGTTCAGCTGGTTCTGGAGGGTCGAGACTTGGCCCTGCAGGATGCTGACCTGCCCGGTCAGGCTCGCGATGCTCGCGTTCGCCGTATTCAGCTGCCCCGTGAGGCTCGTGACCTGGCCCTGGAGCGTGTTGTTCTGATTCGTCAGGCTCGTGACCTGGCCCTGGAGCGCGTTGTTCTGATTCGTCAGGGACGTGATCGTCCCGTTCGCGGTGTTGAGCTGCGCCTGGAGCTCGGCGAGCTGATCGTCGCACGACGACGACGGCGCCGACGGCGCGCCGCCCGCGAACACCCCGAAGACAACCGGATTGACTCCGACTCCCACGGTGCTGACAACGGCGTTCGTCGCCGCGTCGACCACCGACACGTTTCGGGTGGCCGCGTTGGCCACGAAGACACGGGCACCGCTCGGATCGGTGGCGACGCCCACGGGATTGCCACCGACTTGCACGCTGCCCAGGACCTGGTTCGTCTGAGCGTGGATCGTGTACAGGCGCTGGTCGCTGGCGTTGGCGACATAGACCAGGGCGCCCGACGGGCTCACCGCGATGCCGTTCAGGGTATCGTCCACGGCGCCCGCCACGACCGTCGCCACCACCGCGTTCGTCGTCCCGTTGATTACCGACACCGTGCCGTCACCGTTGGCGACGTAGACGCGCGCTCCCGAGGGACTCACCGCGACGCCGAAGGGGGCGAAGCCGACGGTCACCGACGTCAGCACCATGTTCGTGGTGGCGTTGACCACCGAGACGGCGTCGCCGAGGATCACGTAGACGCGTGTGCCGGCCGAGTTCGCCGCCACCCCGCTCGGCGAACCGGGAAGCGGTACGGTCTCGACGACGGTGTTGGACGTGGTATCGATCACCGAGAGGCTGGCGCTGCCGAAGTTGGCGACGTACACGCGCGACCCGGTGCCGTTCACCGCCACGCCGATGGGCAAGCTCCCGACCGGCACGAGCGCGACGACCGTGAGAGTCGAGGTATCGATCACCGAGACCGTGCCGTCGCCGAAGTTGGCGACGTACGCGCGCGTGCCAGCCGGATTCACCGCCACGCCGTACGGCTGGCGGCCGACGTTCACGGTCGCGACGACGGTGTTGGTGGCAGCGTCGATGACCGAGACGGTGCGGTCACCCATGTTGGCGATATACGCGAAAGGCGCTCCTATCGCGGCCGGCACCGCGACCAGCGAGAGCGCGAGCAGACCGACGAGAATTCCGGAAAGCCGCTTCGTTCCGGAAAATCGCTTGAGGAGCGGACCTTTAGTCTTCATGGTCCTGAGAGAGTGCAGCGTCGATGCCAGCGCTGAGAACGAACACCGCTTCGGGGTGTTGGCGCAAAGTTCGCCGCGAGCGTGAGTCAGAACGGCGTGACGGAACGGCAGCGACTAACGAATTCCGTCAGCTTCCGAAAATTCGACCGGAAATTCACCACTGGCGATTTCCACCTATTTCGAACCTACACTCCCCGCCCAAAAATCGCCCACACGCCGATGCTCGCTCGTCGATGTGAAGCGCTTCGCCTCACGAAAGACACGTCGAGAAGATCGTCCAGAAAAATCTCGAGTCCACCGAACGAATCACTCCGGCCGGTCGAAACCATCTCGCGAGGCAGGCCACCGAGAGAATTTCGCGTGCACCGACACGCGCCGAGCACGGCGCCGGGTCCAGATGCGAGGCGACGCCCGAAGGCCCCGCGCGAGGCGTACTTCGAGTACGTCGAGCGCGCGGCCGAGGGCGGCAACGAAGCAGATGGGCTATCGGCGCCCTAGTGTCCTGAGTTAGAGATTCGCTGACAAAATCGAGCGACGCTCGCGAGGATCTCGTCAGCGGTTTTGGTCCAGATGAAGGGCTTGGAATGCGCGTTCGTGAGCTCGACGTAACGGCTGATGGCGAGCTCAAGCTCGCGGGTGCTCCGGTGAACGCCGCGGCGCAGTTGCTTCTCGGTAAGCGCGGCGAACCACCGCTCGACGAGATTGATCCAGGAGGCGCCCGTCGGAGTGAAGTGCACATGGAACCGCGGATGACGCGCGAGCCACCGGTGAATCGCGGGCGTCTTGTGCGTACTGGAGTTGTCGAGGATCAGGTGCACCTCGAGGCGGGCGGGCACCCGCGTGTCGATGGTGGTGAGGAACTTGCGAAACTCGCGGGCGCGCTGCCGTTGATGGAACGCGCTGATGACCTTGCCCGTCTTCGTGTTGAAGGCGGCGAACAACGTCGTCGTCCCATGCCGGGAGTAGTCGTGCGTCCGCCGTTCGGCGTGCCCCGGCCGCAGCGGCAACACCGGCTGTGTGCGGTCGAGGGCCTGAATCTGGGTCTTCTCATCGACGCACAACACCAACGCTTTGTCGGGCGGATTGAGGTACAACCCCACGATGTCGCGGACCTTCTCGATGAACAGTGGGTCTTTCGAGAGCTTGAAGGTCTCGGTCCGGTGCGGTTGCAGCGCGAACGCCCGCCAGATGCGACTGACCGCTGTCTGACTGAACCCGCAGCGCCGGGCCATCGCGCGCGTACTCCAGTGCGTCGCGGCGCGCGGCGTCGTCTCCAGGGGCAACCGCACGACGCGCTCGACATGCTCATCGGTGATCGTGCGCGGCGCGCCCGGGCGCGGCTCATCCAGCAATCCGGCCAATCGCTTCGCGCTGAAGCGGCGGCGCCACCGCCCCACCGTCAGCCGTGTCACCTGCGCGTCGAGCGCGACGACCGTGTCCGGCTCTCCCGTCGTACACGCGAGAACGATCCGCGCGCGCTGCGCGAGCGCTTGCGCCGTCGTCGGGCGCCGCGCCCACCGTTCCAATGTCTCGTATTCTTCCGTCGTGAGTGTCAACGGCGTCTGCGGGCGTCCGCGGCGCATGAGCGTCCCCCTTGTGTACACGGAGAACAATCGATGGCGCCATTTAGTTTCATGATTTCTAACTCAGGACACTAGCTCTTCTGGAGCGACTTCGCCGCTGGGGTAAGAGTGAGCCGTGCTGGAAGACTCCTAACAGCCCGTGGTGAAAGTCGATGAAAGATCATCGCCGCCGGCGCGCGAGATCGTACACTGCGGCGCATGGCGATGGGCAAACGCAAGAGCGAGCAAGCGCCGTTGTGGATTCCGACGACTGAGTTGCCGGTATCGCCGGGGCACCCGTTCTACGTGCGGCTGAACGTGATCCTCGACGCCGCGGACTTCGACCGCTTTGTCGAGGAGCAGTGTCGCGCATTCTACGCGCCGGTGATGGGGCGGCCGAGTCTCGCTCCCGGCCGGTACTTCCGCCTGTTGCTGGTCGGCTATTTCGAAGGGCTCGACTCCGAGCGCGGCATCGCGTGGCGCGCCGCCGACTCGCTGGCGGTCCGCAACTTCCTGGGCCTGGGGCTCGACGAGGGGGCGCCCGACCATTCGACGATTTCGCGCACCCGCCGCTTGATCGACGTGGAGGCGCATCGGGCGGTCTTCACGTGGGTGCAAGAGCGATTGGTCGAGGCCGGACTGCTCACCGGCAAGACCATCGCGATTGACGCGACCACCCTCGAGGCGAACGCCGCCATGCGCAGCATCGTGCGGCGTGATACCGGAGAGAGTTACCAACAATTCCTCACGCGGCTGGCGGCCGCCTCGGGCATCAAGACGCCGACCCGCGATGCGCTGGCCCGACTCGACCGCCGGCGCAAGAAGCGCACCTCCAACGCCGACTGGGTGAATCCGTCGGACCCCGATGCCAAGGTCGCGAAGATGAAAGACGGTCGGACGCACTTGGCCCACAAGGCCGAGCACGCCGTCGATCTGGAGACCGGGGCGCTGGTCGCCGTGACCCTCCACGGGGCGGACGTCGGCGACACCACGAGTCTGCTCGCGACGACGTTGGTGGCGGGCGAACAGCTGGAGGCGGCGCAGGGCACGGCCCCGCGAGATCTCGTCGGCGACAAGGGCTACCACAGCAATGAGACGCTGCTCGCGCTTGTCGCCATCGGCGTCCGCGCCTACCTCGCGGAACCCGATCGCGGGCGGCGGTGCTGGACGACGGCGCCCGAGGCCCAAGGGCCCGTTTATGGCAATCGGCGGCGGGTGGGCGGCCAACGCGGGAAGCGGCTGATGCGCCGACGGGGAGAGTACGTCGAGCGCACCTTTGCGCACGTCTATGACACCGGCGGGCTTCGCCGCACCTACTTGCGCGGCCATCGGAACATCCTGAAGCGGCTCATCGTCCACGCCGGCGCGTTCAACCTCGGCCTCCTGATGCGGCACGTGATCGGCCGAGGGACGCCGCGGGGCCTTCAGGGCCGCCGGCGTTCATGTTTCATACTGTGGCTGACCGTATCCGCGCTGCTTACCGAGTTTCGAACGCGGCTGGCACGTTGCCTCGGCGTCCCGCGGAGTTCTGTCTCGCGACCGGATCTCATCCTTCGCTCTCGCAGCAACGTGCTCACCGCAGTGACTTTCACCACGGGCTGCTAAGGGCGACCACCCAGACTTCACCCAGGAATTACCCAGGAAGTTGCCGCCAACGAGACCCAAAGAGAGCCAAAGCCACTAACGTCAGAAGCGCGAATTTACGAGGCTTTGTTTGTGGCTCGTTGGCTCTGGTGTCGATTTGAAAAGGGCTCATAACCCATATCTGAAAACTCTGCGCCTTGCTCGATGTTCTTTCGACATCCGGAGAGTCCCGTGAGCGACTCGCAGGCGCCGCGGGAGTGCGCTGCACCATGCGAGACCCGGAGCGGATTTGCACAGTCGGGTACTCGTAGATTTGCGGACTCAACGCCCTCATCGTCTCCGGTCTCATCGATCCGTTTCGTCGGAGCCATATCTTCGCCGTCATGGGCGGCATGATGGTGATTTCAGGGGATATCGCAATCAAAGGTCGAGCTTGCGGGAGCTCATGGGTTATCCGCGCTTATCCCCCGTAGACGAAACGGCCGCTGCTTTCGGTTCCCGATAGGTCTCCTGTTTAGTGAGGATCCAGTAGGTCGCTTCGGCGAGATGTCGGGCCACGGCGCCGATGGCCTTCTGATGGCCCTTGCGCCGGGCGACGCGCTCGTAGAGGCGACTGACGTGGCGGCGCGGCGCGCGGCCGCGATTGAGGCAGATGGCGTTGGCCGCTTCGACGAAGGCCCACTTGAGGTAGCGATTGACGTCTGGGCGGGACGGCCCGAAGCGAGTCTTTCCGCCGCTCGCGTGGACGCGCGGCGTGGTGCCGGCGTAGGCGGCCAGCTTCTCGGCGGTGGCGAACCGCGCAATGCTGCCCACCTCGAGCGCGATCACGACCGCGAGCAGGAGCCCGATGCCGGGAAGGGTCAGGAGCAGCTGAATCGTGGGCGTGGGCTTGAACACGGTCTGCATCTGGTGCTCGAACCCGCGCACCTGCCGGTCCAGATTCTCGACCTGCTCGAGAAGTTGCTGGGTGGCGTAGGCCGTATACGGCGGCAGGAGATCGAGACGCTGTCGCAGGAGGGCGCGGCCCCGCACGCCGAAGAGATCGCTCACGTCCAGATTGTGGAGGGCGTACTTGGCCAAGGTGGCGTGAATGCGATTCTTGAGCTGCGTGCGCTGGCGGACCAGCACCATGCGCGTACGCGGAAGGTCGCGCTGGTCGCGCAGCTCGCCCGGGGGAATCCAGACTGTGGGTAGGGTGCCGTTGCGTTGGAGCTGGTTGAGTCCCCGGACGTCGAGCTTATCGGTCTTGTTGATCTCGCCCATCATCAGTTTCGCCTTGCGGGCGTGCACAAGCTTGGGCACGCAGCCGGCGGCCTCAATCTCGTCCACGATCCAATACCAATTGCCGATCGTCTCCACTGCGACCGGCGAGCCCGGCTCACATCGCGCCAGAAACTGCTGGAGCGCTCCCCGCTCATGCGGGAGCCGTTGTTCGCGGACGAGCTGACCGTCCGGCCGAGCCACCGACGCCAGGGTGTAATGTTTGTGGGCATCGAACGCGATATATTCCATCTGCTGCGCCTCCTCTCGCGGCTGACGCCGTCGAGTGTTGTCCAACGCCCACGGTAATCTCACCGTGGGCGGAGGCGCAGCGCTTTCATCCCATCAAAGGTCGCTGGTTCAAATCCAGCCCCCGCAACCAGGTAACCCAAAGGGCTACGGCGCGATGCCGTAGCCCTTTGGGTTTTCACCCCAACGTGCCCTCTGGAACAAGCGACTCTTACGCCGCGGATACTACCCGCGACACGCGCATACGACTCGCAGTCAGGTGCAGGGACTTGCAGGTGCTTCGATCGCCACCCAGCGCGGGGGAGGGCGCCTGATGACGGCGCGGGTGATTGGATCAGCGCCTCCACCGCGTCCGCCCGCGAGATCGAAGCCCTGTCCGGTGTGTGCAGCCGCGATTCGGTCGGATGATCTCGACGTCAACGACTGTACGCGGTGCCGCGTAGAATTCCACGCCCCGTGCTTCTGGCGAACGCTTCCGATCAGCGAATGGGCCACGTACATCGCGTGGGTCTATGAGGCCCCGATCGAAGACTTAGACGGCCGAGAGTACATCTGCGCGGCGTGCCGGCAGCTCGCGGGGCTGGGAGGAAGGGCAGACGATCAGTGAACCCCGTCACCGACCTCGAAGAGTTCGTCCACGACCATCGTCTCTCACTGCCCGCTGATCGATGACGCGACGGAACCCGCCCTCCGCCTGCTTAAAGGGCGAGGCCCCCGACAGAGTTTTTCCGGAAACGGCACTTGGTTCCAGAATGATCGGTTCGGTCAGAGACTCTCCAGCCTAGCTCCTGGCCAGCGCTCCGGAAGTTACTGATCCTTCTGGGAATTCGATTCCGGTATCAGATTTGCGATGGAGTCCGGCCGTGGAGAGCTTTGGTGAGGCACCTGCTCTGCGACCTCGCGGGGCCGGACGTCCGTCA
>Ga0209158_1002828_pt1 | contig 10378 bp, 9 predicted proteins | sample GraSoiAngelo_140_FD_185897 | JGI IMG/M metagenome (GOLD analysis project Ga0209158, IMG submission 185897) | Grasslands soil microbial communities from the Angelo Coastal Reserve, California, USA - 14_0929_12_30cm (SPAdes) (version 2) | ecosystem: Environmental > Terrestrial > Soil > Grasslands ...
CCAGGCGCCCGAGGTCGGCGCGCTGTCCGAGCAGGTGACCGCGGCCGGAGGCGCCGTGGTCGGCGCCTACCGGGAGCCGCTCTCGGGCCGCCCCGTGCTGCTGGCCGCCCTTCCGCTGGAAGCGGTGCAGCCCACGCCGTTTCAGCGCGATCTGTCGCCCACGCACACGCAGCGCCTCGCCGCGAAAATCGAAGAGTCCGGCTCATTCCTGGACCCGCTGATCGTGGTACGCGGCGACGACGGCAAACTGTGGACGCCGAACGGACGCCATCGGCTGGCCGCCGCGAAAATGCTGGGACTGAAGCAGATCATGGCGCTGGTGTCGCCCGATGAAAGCCTGGCGTTCCGGATCCTGGCGCTGAATACGGAAAAGGCGCACAACCTGAAGGACCGCGCGCTTGAAGTGATCCGGATGGCGCGCACGCTGGCCGAGCGCAACCCTCGAGCGAAAGAGTCACAGTTCGCAGCCGAGTTCGAAGCGCCGGAATTGCTGACGCTGGGCGTGGTGTACGAGCGCAACCCGCGCTTCGGCGGGGGCGCATACAGCTCGTTCCTGAAAAAGGTCGATCGCTTCGACGCTCGCACCTTGCCGGCCAGCTTGCGCGCGCGCGATGACTGCGGCGCGCGCATCGAGCAGATCGACGCCCAGGTCGGCCGCATCGTCGAGGCATTGCATGCGCGCGGCTTCAAGTCGCCGTACCTTCGCAACTACGTGGTCGCGCGGATCAATCCGGTCCGTTTCGTGCGGACCAGGAAGGGCCAGACCGAGGCCGCGATGCCGATCGCTCAGGCGCTGACGCGGATGGCCGCTGCCGCCGCGAAGTTCGACCTCGCCTCGGTCTCCGCCGGCGACGTCGCGCTGGTGGCGGCGGCCGCCTCCGAACCGGGCTGACCCGGCTTCAACGGATCGCAGCGGAAGCGCCGCCATGCGCGGCCTGCGACGTCGCCGCGCCGTCTTGCCAGGAACGATTACTTGACTAGTGAAGCGAAATAGTAAAGAATTCGTTCCTAATGATCGGCGTAGGAATGAAATTGTTCCTCCTACATGCAACAGTAACGAGATCGTTCCTAATTGGCCCAGCTCGATGAGCCAGCGTGCCACAGGCCGATACGAGCGGACCACATTGGCGGGGGAAGAGGTTGAGGCGTTCGTTCCATCGCCGTTGCCGCCAGCCGATCCCCCATTGGCCCTCGACGCCGCGCTCGCGCAGCGGCTCCGGGCTGCCGAGGAGGCCCTGATTCGGCTTGAGCTCGCGGGCGAGATGGTGCCTTCGCTCGATTGGTTCATCTACGCCTTCGTCCGCAAGGAAGCGGTGGTGTCCTCGCAGATCGAAGGCACCCAAGCGACCCTGGTCGATCTGCTCACTTTCGAGGCCGAGGAGAGCGCGCCACCGAATGCGGACGTCGAGGAGGTCTGCAACTACCTCGATGCGCTCACTTACGCTCGCAACCAGCTCGGCGACCCGAAGGGGTTGCCCCTCTCGATGCGGCTGTTGAACCAGACCCATCAGCGCCTGATGCGTGGGGTGCGCGGCGCCGAGAAGCTGCCAGGCGAGGTCAGACGGAGCCAGAACTGGATCGGCGGAACGCGGCCGGGCAACGCGGCATATGTTCCCCCGCCGCCGCAGGCGCTCGCCGAGGCGCTTTCCGCCTTTGAGAAATACCTGCACGCCGAGGACGACGGCCTGCCGCCACTGGTGCGCGTCGGGCTCTTACACGTTCAGTTCGAGACCATCCACCCGTACCTCGACGGCAACGGCCGCATCGGCCGGCTGCTGGTCACGCTGCTTCTGGAGCACTGGAAGCTCCTCGCGAAGCCGCTCTTGTATCTGAGCCTCTTCTTCAAGCGACATCGCGACGAGTATTACCGCCGCCTGAGCGCCGTGCGCGCCGATGGGGACTGGGAGGGGTGGACGGATTTCTTCCTGAGCGGCGTTTCGAGCATCGCCGACGAGGCCGTTGCCTCCGCGCGGGATCTGTTCGCCCTGGTCACCGCGGATCGCACGCGGGTGCTTCAGAACGACACCACGTCCGCCGCCGCTGTTCGCCTCTTTGAACTGCTCCCTCGCCATCCCCTGGTGAGCGTCGCCTCGGTGATGAGGCTGCTGCAGACGAGCAAGCCCACCGCCGCTCGCGCCATCGGCACGCTCGCTGCGACCGGCGTGCTGATCGAGACCACCGGAAAGAAGCGCGACCGGTGGTACTCCTACCAGGGCTACATCGAGCATCTGCGCGTCGGCACCGACCTCGACGTGCAGCGGCGCTCGAGGCGCTGAGGTCCGCGGCACGCAAGAACGCGGCCGAGCCCTCGTTTGGCTCGAATGCCTCTCAGGTGAGGCAAACCGCCTCGACGTTGTGGCCGTCCGGATCGAGCAGGAAGGCGGCGTAGTAGCGCGGGCCGTAAGCATCAGGATCGGATGGTTCGATAACTGCCCCTGCTCGCGTCCGCTCCACGGTGGCCGCACCTAGCTCCGCATCAGACGCCGGTACTCGGACATGTGCCGGATCGCCTCCTTCGCCTTGCCGAGCTTTTCATACAGCAGCGCGAGGTTGTAATGACTGTCCGCCATGGCCGGGTCGCGGCGCAGCGCGGCCTCGTACGCCTCGATCGCCTCGCGCCCGCGGCCCAGGTCGCCGAGCAGCACGCCGAGGTTGTACAGAAGGAGCGGATCGCGGCCGCAGGCGCCGATCGCCTCGCGGTACGCGCGCTCGGCGTCCCGATGACGCCCGGTTTCGTGCAGCAGGCGCCCCAGGTTGATACGGACATCGAGCCGATCCGGCGCGGCCGCCATCGCCTTCCGGTAGGCGTCGATGGCCGCCCCGGGGTCTTCCCGCTCCAGCGCCTCGCCGCGCGCGAACCAGTCGATTTGCCCCGCCGGGGCTGCCGGCGCCGCGCGCTCGATCACGCTCAGGGAGCCGCTGCCCGGATCACCTTCGAAGTCCAGCACGTATTGCCCGGATTCGACCTGTCGTTGCCCCGCGCCGTCGCGCACCACGACCTGCTCACCCACCGCGCTGATCGAAAGGCCTGACAGCGGCATCGTTTGCGGCAGTTGGCGCCGCAATTGCCTCAGCGAACGCGAGATGCGTTTGGCGGGCACCTTGGCGTCGGCAAGCGTTTGCGCCGCCCGCAACACGATCAGATCCTGGAACGAGAACAGCAAGGCGTTGCGTGGGCCGCGGACAGGCGTCACGAAGCCGGCCGATGCCAGGGCGCGGATCGTGCTGCGCGGCAGGCGCAGCATCTTCTCGACGTCGCGCACGCCGTAGTGCTGCATGGAACTGCCGCTGCAGTGGATTGCCCGCGTTATTTCCTGGCACGAGCGCGCGCCGCAGGGGCCGGTTCGGCCGCCGGCGCCCGTTTCGGCGGCTTACGCGTATCGGCTTCGGTGTCGGCCTCCGGCTGTGGCTTCGCCGCCTGCGCCTTCGAGGGCGCGACACCCTTGCGCTCGAGACTGGCCCGCAGCGCTTCCATCAGGTCGATCACCTGCGCCCCGCCGCCCTCGGCCCCGTCGGTCAACGTGATTTCCTGGCCTTCCACCTTCTTCTGGATGGCCGCTTCGATACGCGCGCGCACCTCGTCCGTATAAGCGGCGGGGTCGAACTTGTCGGACGATTGCTGGTCGATCAGCTGCTGGGCGAGCTTGAGTTCGGCCTCCCTGACCTCGATCTGCGGAATGTCGAGGTCCTTGATCGAGCGGACCTCCCCGGCGTACAGCAACTGCTGCATGATCAGGCCGTCCTCGACGGGCCGGATCATCACGATGTACTGCTTGCCGCGCGCGGCCCAGCGACCCAGCGCACAGCGATTGGATTCGCGCAGTGCGCGGGTAAACAGCGCGTAAGGCTTGGCACCCCCCTTGTCGGGCGCAAGGTAGTACGCCTTGTCGAAGTACACCGGGTCGACCGATTCGAGCGGCACGAATTCGGCGATGTCCGCGCTGTGCGTGCCGGCTTCCTCGAGCGCCTTCAGCTCTTCGGGGCTGAAGATCACGTACTGGTCCTTGGCGAATTCATAGCCCTTGACGATGTCGTCCCGCTCAACCGGCACCCCCTCCTTCACGCACAGGTACTGCTGCTTCAGGCGCGATCCGTCGGCCTTGTGCAGCATGTTGAAGGAGATGGCCCGGCTCGACTCGGTGGCCGAAAACAACTTCACCGGAATCGACACCAGCCCGAAGGAAACGGTCAGCGACCCAATTGAACGCGCAGCCATCGGCACCTCCCTATTCGTGCGCTGTCTCTATGAGTGATTACTCGGCGCTGCCCCAGCCAATGTGAAGGGTCCGTCACTCATTGTCAATAGCGACTCAGACTTTCGCGGTCTTCAAGACGCGCTCAAGGCTCTGCTTGCGTTTCAGGGCGTCGCGCCAGCGATCGCCGGTTTGCGCCAGCCGCTGCGCCGCGTTGAGTCGGAAATCGAGCGGGTGCGCGCCGGCGAGTTCTTCCCACGTCAACGGCATCGACACCGGTGCCCCGGGCACGCCTCTCGGCGAGTAGGCCACGTTCAGCGTCTTGCCGCGGACGTTCATATTGTAATCCATGAAGATCTTGCCGGTGCGCTTCGGGATGCTCCATTCCATCGTGATGTCCCGGGGGTGCTGCCGCATCAGATGGCGTCCGACCAGCTCGACGACGTGCCGTGCGGCGTCAAAGTCCAGCGTGCGCCGGATCGGCACGAACACGTGCAGGCCGGTTTTGCCGGAGGTCTTGACGATCGGCTCCAGCGACATGCTGTTCAGCAGCTCGCGCAGCCAGAAGGCCACTTCCTTGCCCTTCTCGAACGCGACCGTGTTCAGCTCCGGCTCGCCGCCCGGCTCCTCCTTGCCGGAATAGATGTACGGGTCGAGGTCGAACACCAGGTAGTCGGGATAGTTCAGTACCGAAGCTTCCAGCGACTCCTTCGAAGTGGCGTAATCGGTGCCCTTGGACACCGCGTCGGGCTCAAGCTTCGCACGCGAGTGCCAGACATGGAATTCCAGAGTGCCCGATTGCGCCAGCCACAGCAGCGTCGGCAGGTTGTTGCACAGCAGATACTCGTGGTTCTCGTCCTTGTGGCTGGAGAACACCGTGATCGTCTCGACGAACTCGGGCCGTTCCTGCTCCCAGTGCTTCTGGAAAAAACGCTGCCCGTTGATGCCGTCCGGCATCCGGATCATCGTGAGCGGCCGGTCCGCCAGATGCGGCAGCATATAAGGCGAGACTTGCGCAAGGTAACGCAGCAGATCGCGTTTGGTCAGCGCGGGCTGGTGCAGCGCTGCATCCGGCGGCCAGTAGACCCGGTCCAGGTGGGTCAGCTTGATGCGGTGCGACCCGAGCATCAGGGGGAATTCGGTCCTCTTGCTGTCGAGCTGCGCGAGGATCGCGCCAATCTCGGTTCCCTCCTTCGCGCTGCGCGCTACGGAGGGCGAGCCCGCCGTAGCACCCATGGAGCCACCGCGCTTGCCCGCCGTAGCGCGCAGCGCGGAGGCGGGCCGCACCGATTTCGGGTCGATGTCATCTCGCAGGCGAACAAATATCGGGTGGCGCAGGTGATTGTCCTCGGTCCAACTGTGGAATCTCACCTCGGCGACCAACTTCGGCTCAACCCAGGTCGTCGCATTGGGCAGCTCCGGCGTCTCGTCGAACGGGCAGGTCGAGCGCTTCAGCGGTTCCAGCCGCTTCTTCAACTGCGCCAGTGTGCTCTCGTCGAAGCCGGAGCCCACGTGCGAGGCGAAGCGCAACCGATTCCCTGCCCAAGTGCCGACCAGCAGCGCTCCGAGCGGCGCGCGCGAACCCTTGCCCTTGGTGTAGCCGCCGATCACGAATTCGGCGGTCTGCACCGGCTTGATCTTCAGCCACGACGCCGAACGCCGGCCGGCCTCGTAGCGGCTGTCCTTGCGCTTGCCGATGACGCCTTCGAAGCCGCTCGCGAGCGCGGCCTCCTGCAGCGCAACGCCATCTTCGGCGGCGTGTACGAGTTGCACCAGGGGCGAGGGCAACAGGCATTGCGCCAGGTAGCGACGGCGATCGCGGTAGGCCGACTTGCGCAGATCGACGCCGGCGAAATACAGCAGATCGAAGCAGTAGTAAATCACCGGCACGGTCCGATCGGCCGCGGCGATCTCCCGCTCGGTCTTCAGCTGCACCCGATTCTGCAGCGCGTTGAATGAAGGCCGGCCGCTCGCGTCGAACGCGATCAACTCGCCGTCCAGGATCATGCCGTCGACGGCCTGGTTGCGAAGCTCCGCAACCAGGCGCGGGAACGTGCCGGACAGTTCCAATTCGCGTCGCGAACGCAGCCTGATGCCGCGCGCGTCGATGAAGGCAAGCACCCGATAGCCGTCGAGCTTGGGTTCCCACATCCAGTCCGGTCGATTGAAGGGCCGCTCGCCCGTCTCGGCCAGCATCGGCGACACCTTGTGCGGAATCGACGCGACCTTGCCGCATGGCACGAGCTGCGCGGCAGCGATCCGATGCGCCGGCACGATTTTCATGTCCTCGACCGCGACGCCGGAGAGCACCGAGCGATTCTGGCTGGTGATGTCGATGGTCGCCGCGAACCGGTCTCTGTGCTTGATCAGGAGCCAGTTCTTGGGGTCCTGGGCAGTGCGCACCAGTGCGAACGAGCCCTTGAGTTTCTCCCCGCGCAGCAGGAAGCTGAGCTTGCCCTTGACCAGGCCCTGGCGAACCTGGCGCTCGGCTTCGGGACGATCGTGAAAGAAGGTTTGATTCTCGTCGGGCGAGTAAACGCCGCAGTCCCACACGATCACTTCACCGGCGCCGTACTGCCCGGGCGGGATCACGCCCTCGAAAGAGGCATAGTCGTACGGGTGATCCTCGGTTTGCACCGCCAGACGCTTGTCGGCGACGTTCAGCGAAGGACCTTTCGGGACGGCCCAGGACTTGAGCACGCCGTCGCATTCGAGGCGGAAGTCGTAATGCAGGCGCCGCGCCGAATGCTGCTGCACCACGAACAGCAGCGGCCCCGAGGCCGCGCCGGTCGCAGCCGGCGCCGGTTCCGGGGTCGCCTCGAACTTCCGCTTGGCAGCGTATTCGCTAAGCTTGTCCTTCTCCATCCGGAAGATTCTAGGCGCGCCCGGGCGCCGGACGCACCGCACGCCTGGACCGCAGGGAGCGCAGATGAACGCAAGACTACTGGCTGGCGCCAGCGGTTACTCCTTCAAGGAATGGAAGGGGAGTTTCTACCCGGCCGACATCAAGTCGGACGGCATGCTCGCGTACTACTCGCAACGCCTGCCGACGGTGGAAATCAACAACAGTTTCTATCAGATGCCCAAGGTGACCGTGCTGGAGAACTGGGGGAACAGCACGCCGGAGCACTTCCGGTTTTCGATCAAGGCGCCGCGGCGCATCACGCATGAGGCGCGCATCAAGGCGGACACGGCCGCCGACTCGGTCGCGTTTTTGTACAGGAATCTGGAGACCCTCGGCGCCAAGCGCGGGCCGGTGTTGTTCCAGCTGCCGCCGTTCCTGAAGAAGGACCTGCCGCGGCTGAACGAGTTTCTGCAGTTGCTGCCGGCGGGGCACACGGCCGCGTTCGAGTTCCGCAATGACAGCTGGTTTGCCGAAGACGTTTATGACGCACTGAAACGCTCAGGCGCGGCACTGTGCCTGTCGGAGCGCGAAGACAACGCGCCGCCCCCTCTGGTGGAAACGGCTCCCTGGGGCTACGTCAGGCTGCGGCTGGAGAACTACTCGGAATCCGAGCTGAAGCAATGGGCGCAGCGCCTGCTGGCAACGGCGTGGCGCGATACGCATGTGTATTTCATGCATGAACCCACGGCGCCGGAGTATGCCAAGGCCCTGATGCGCTTCGCGGGCGCGGATCGCTGATCAGCGGCCAGCCCTCGAAACGATTGACTACGCTGGACCCGATGAGGGAGGGACTCGCAGAGGCGGGCCCCTCCCTACGGCTGGCGGACCAAGTCGACCTCGCGCGTCAATCTGCGCTGTACCGCGGGTCTTCAGCCACGAAAACGCGAAGCTTGCGGTCCGGAAAATCAGCCGGGGCCACCTCGCTCAGGTCGACATAGCTCATCGCTGGCGACACGTCGAAGCGCCACGTGAACGACCGCTGGGCGCCGTCCTCGCCCTGGGCGATGAACTCGACGGTTTCGCCGTAGGCGACGTTCATCGAGTGCGGGTCGGCTTCCATCCGCACGATCCGGTCGGCCGAATCGGCCTGGGCCGAGGTTCCGTAGACGCTCGGCTTTTCGCGCTGCAGGCTGCTCAACGGCGCGGTCGTCGCCACCGTGAGCGACTCGGTCGGGCTGGCACCGGTGGATTCCGGCGCAACGACGGACCAGGTGTCGCCGCCTTCAGAGCGTCCAAGCGCGGCGCCCTTGTCCTCGCGCCGCTGGCTGCTCACGGACCCGGGTGTCGGCACGGTGAGCGCCTGGGCCGGGTGCACGTAGGGTGTCGGCTCCAATACCGACCAGGTGTCGCCCCCCTCGGAGCTCGCCAACGCAGCGTGCGAGCTCAGACCGGCGAATGTTGCCGCTAATACAAGATGCATCTTCATGACAGGCTCCTTCACTCAGTTGACGTCGTGCCGACAGACGGTCCGCGATCACGGAAGACTGGGGAACCAGGTCGCGGACCGGTCGGCAGATCGCTGAGTGGTATTCGGCGCCGGCGCGGTTGCAACCGGGTTTCGCCGACTGCGCGGCACGTTGCAGCCGCAACACGGAGTAAGACAGTTGCTACGTTTTCACACGGGAATGCCGAACGTGCCTTCAACAACTTCGAGGAAGCTGCGCTCCTCGCGCAGGATCAGTCTTTTCGTTTGCGCGAACGCGAAGTTCGCCCGGCCCTGCTCATCGGTCTTCAGGCGGGCGCGATAGGCTTCGTAAGCGGCAAGCGATTCGAAGGCGATCACGCCCCACGCGACGTCGTTGGTGCCCTCGTGCGGGAGGAAGTAGCCCACCAGGTGTCCGCCGCAGCGTGGAATTATCCGACCCCAGTACTGCGCATACTCCTGAAAGGCGGCGCGCTGGAACGGGTGCGTGATCAGGCCTGGTACTTGAACGAGAGCGACACGCGGGCCCGGTAGGCGATCACTTTGCCGTCTTCGATTTTCAGGTCGAGCTTGGTGACTTCCGCAATCCGCAGGTCACGCAGCGTCTTGGCCGCGGTGGCCACCGCCGTGTTAGCCGCGTCTTCCCAGGACTTGCTGCTGGTGCCGACCACTTCCACGATCTTGTAGACGCCTTCCTCGCTGTTCTTCGCCATATGATCCTCATTTCAGTGATGTGGACGGTTTCAAGTGGACCCGACCCTTCTCGGTCAACCGCATCGTGAGCGCGTTTTTCAGGATACTCCTGGCCCAAAGACGAGTTCCAGCCGGCACCGCTCGGGCGGGATAAAGTCGATGGGTCGAGCGAACCGACATCCGGCGCCGGGTCTTCTGATCATTCTGGAACTCAATAGTTGGCGGCTTCTTCGGGCGAGTGGCCGCGTCGATAGATGAGCATGGTTCGCTCGAACGTCATTACCTCGACCCCGTCCTGATTGATCCCGCGGGTGAATACGGCGACGATCCCCTGGGTTGGGCGACTCCTGGACTCGCGCTTGTGAAGCACGGTGCTCTCGGCATAGAGCGTGTCGCCTGCGAAGACGGGATGGGTGGCCTTCACCTTGTCCCAGCCAAGATTGGCGACGACCTTGGCACTGACGGTGCGAACGCTCATGCCGGTGAGCAGCGCGAGGGTGAAGGTCGAGTCCACGAGCAGCCTCTTCCACTCCGTCTTGGCGGCATAGGCGGCATCGAAATGGACCGGCTGGACATTCAGCGTCAGCAGCGTGAAATAGACATTGTCGGTATCGAGGACGGTGCGGCCGGGGCGATGCTCGAACACGTCGCCGGGCTCGAAATCCTCCCAGTACAGGCCCGAGGTTTCGCGGTAGCGGCGGTTGCCGACGGCCTTGTACGCGGGCAGGATCGCTTCCATCGGATGGTCTCCTTGTGATCAGGGTGCGATAAAAAAAGATCGGTTCGGGCCTCGAGGCTCGCCGCGGCCGTCGACCGACCTGTCGCTCCGAAGTAGAGGAAGTATGGATGACATACATAGAATTGCCATGTCGCCCCCGCTCTGCCAGGACACTGACGGGCGATGGTCGCGTCTGCGAGCGGTGACTCGTTCGAGCAGATGATCGGCCAATGGCGGACCTATGTGCGCCGCCACCCTTCCATACACCCCCGCGACGTGGACGAGCTGGAAAGCCATCTGCGCGACCAGGCGGCGGCACTCGTCAGCGTCGGTCTCGCAGCCGATGAAGCTTTCCTCGTGGCCATCAAGCGCATCGGGAACCTCGACGCACTATCGCGAGAATTCGCGCGCGAACATTCCGAGCGGCTGTGGAAGCAACTCGTCCT
>Ga0209158_1002829_pt1 | contig 10376 bp, 8 predicted proteins | sample GraSoiAngelo_140_FD_185897 | JGI IMG/M metagenome (GOLD analysis project Ga0209158, IMG submission 185897) | Grasslands soil microbial communities from the Angelo Coastal Reserve, California, USA - 14_0929_12_30cm (SPAdes) (version 2) | ecosystem: Environmental > Terrestrial > Soil > Grasslands ...
ATTCATACTCGCAATCGATATCGGAACGCAGTGGTCGTCACTCCGGCATTATTTTCAGGAGCTGACCACTTCGCAAAATCCGCAAGCTGTCCTTCAGGCGTTCGCAACAAGCTCGAAAGCTCAACCTTTCAACCTCGTCAGCTTCATGCTCGGCATCCTGCAAGCTTTGCTAAGGCCGCTGCTGGGAATTTCCTTTGTCCTTCTGTACTCGGATTCGCACGCATCAAGAGCGGAGAATTCCGCGGAATAACTTTAGCGATTCACAACTCCATCCCATGCGGCTCCAACGTTCGATTGCTTCTTCCTTTCTGGCTGTGGTCGGTAGTCTTGCGGCCGCGCAGATCTCTTTCGCGACCACGAAAGGACTGAGCCAAATCGTGACGCCTGACCTTCAACCCGAAGGCGATTTTTCGCTTAGCTTCCAGGCGCAAAGCGAGCGCATCGGGAATCCGTATGAGCTGCAAGGCGAGCTGGGATTGACGAAGTGGGCTGAGGTCGCCGTTTTCAAAGGTTTCCAGCCGAACGAGCTGATCTTCGGCACGGAACTCGGACTGATTCAGCACGAGCCGTATTTGCTGTCGGTCGGTTTCGTAAACTGGTCGCCGCACAGTCATGTCGATCCTCAACCGTTCATCGAAGCCGGTTACTACACGGAACACCACAAGTTCATCGCGGGCGCAACACATGTCGATTATCGCAACGAAGCGATCGTTGGTTATGCCTACGATTTCAATGAAACCTGGCGCGCCCAGGTCGATTTCCAAAGCGGCTCGGGCAATTCATCCACGATTGGCGTCACGTGCAACCTGACGAGAGATTTTCAGGTCAATCCCGCGATCTACGTTACCAACGACAGCCCGCATCGCGTGCTCGGTTATGTGGTTTTCACGTACACATTCCATCTCTGGAGAGAAAAGGAAAAGCGCGCCGTTCAGGGTAACAAAAAATAATTGGGGCCTTGAGCGGAGACGCTTATCGATCTTGCGTTCTTAAGGGCGGTCGTGATGCCATTCCTGCCGCGCCCGTGAGATTAACGGCACAAGAGTCCTGAAAAAATACAGGACATAGCCGAGATAAATGGCGAACACCAGGAGCTGGGCGGCGGCGAGCCAGACGTGACCGTTGCGAGCGGTAAAGAACTCCGGCCACGTGCGAATGCAGATCGCGCAAGCCAGATTCAGGACGAATAGCGCCGGCACCAGCACGCCAATATTGAGCCGTTGGTCGCGCGTCACCAAAGCATACAACCGGTTGCTTGATTCTCCCGCGCTATCCTGTTCGCGGGCGCGGATGAGACGCAGATCGTAAATGAACAGCAACCAGACGATCGCTGCGTAAAACGCGCCGAGGGCGAACCACGCTCGCGGGTTGCTCAGCCGCGTGAAGAGAAGCGACTCGCCTAGTGCGCATACGATGTAAAAGAAATTGTGTCCGAATTCCAGCGGCCAGCGGATAAGGGTGAGCGTGTGCACGACCGATCGAGACCAGAAAATCAGGATGACAAGCAATCCGACCGCGACATAGGGCCAGAAAACGCTTTGTTGGATCGACAGGACGTTCCGCGCGTTCTCGATTAAAAAATAGAGTGCAACGCCCTGAACAATGCTCGTCAGCGTGAGCTCGATTTCGACGATCATCGCGTCGAGCTCGCGGCGACTGTCCCTTGGCGCGTTCATGGCTGCGACTCGTAATCAATTCGCACACGCAATGTCAAGCTGGGGCAAACTGTAATCCGCCCGAACTTTCGTGCCTGGAGGGATTCGAACCCACAACCTTCTGATCCGAAGTCAGATGCTCTATCCAGTTGAGCTACAGACACAACGACATTGTCGATTTTAAGCCAGTGGGGAACTCCCTCAAGCGAAGATCGGCCAAGATCGACAATCAAATCTCGGAATTCAGAATCTGACTCTTGATCTCTGACCGCTGAAATGGGGTGGCCGACGGGACTCGAACCCGCAACAACCAGAACCACAATCTGGGGCTCTACCATTGAGCTACGACCACCACCTCAGTTGTAGATTTTAGATTTCAGATCGCGGATTGCAAAGGAAAGCATCTGGCCATTGGCACACCCTCCGCTTATTTTGGGAGCGACGTGGAAGGCCGTATTGCAACTGGACGGAGGCCGATTATCATTCCGCCCTGTTATCGCATGAGGAGAATCGGTTCGATTTTGCTGGCCGGCTTCTTTTTTTTACTGACACCGGGCCAGCTCCGCGCGCAAGCGAACGATCCGAGCGAAATTTTTCTCAAGGCGTACATGACTTCTCAGCAGGGTGAAAAGCTGGAGCATGAAAACCAATTTAAAGCTGCTCTGGCAAAATACCGGTCCGCCGGAAGCCTGATCGAGGAGTTGCACACAAAGCATTCCGATTGGCAGCCGGCCATCGTTGAATATCGCGGCCGTAAAATCAGTGAGAGCATTTTGCGGGTTCAGGACAAGGCAGCGACGCAAAATGACCTGGCTGCTACTTCAACCCCATTACCCGAGACCACTCCGGCGCTTCGTGAAAATGCCGGACCGGCGGAACCAAGCACCGAGATCGTGGCGCCGCGCCCGAGCGCAGCTTCTGCTCAAGCGCCGAGCGACGCTGCAATCAAGGATGCGACCAAGAAATTGCACGATAAGATCGATCAACTTGAGGCGGAGCTGCAAAACTCGCGCAGTCAGCTCGACACCGCCGAAAAAGAAAAGCAATCTCTGGATGGGCGTCTTAAGGACACAAGCTCCAAGCTGGGCAAAGCGCAAGGCGAACTTGACAAATCGAGGGGATCAGAGCGTGAGGTCCGCGACCAACTGGCGCAAGCTCAGGAGTCGCTAAAAAAGCTTCAATCGTCCGGCGGTAATACCGCAAAGGAGCGGCAAGCATTGCGCGCAGAGGTCGCGCATTTAAGAGACACTCTCACCGCCGCCGAAGAGGCGCGTTTCGCGGCGGAAAAGGAAAAAGCCCAGATCAGTGTAAAGATGGCGGAGGCGAGCAAGCAAATCGCTGGTGTCACACGAGAGCGTGATGAAGCGCTCACGCAGTTGAAAGGCATGAAGGAGCCCGAACAACGCGTTCAAATACTCGTGGCTGAGAACAGCGATCTGAAACAGAAACTGACGGACGCGGAAAAAAGCGTGCGCAAGCTAAGCGAGGATAAGCCGAAAAAAGAACAGGAGCTTGCCGAGGTAAAAGGGCAGATCGAGCAACTCCGCCAGCAACTGGCCGCGCGTCAAAAACAAAATCAGGATTTCGAGACGAAAGTCGTAAGTCTTCGTTCGCAACTCGATGAAGCGGATGCTGAATTGGAAAAAGCGAAGCTCAAGGGCGCGAACGCCGAGGAGACGGTTCGGCTCACGAAGGAAAACGAAATGCTTCGTAACATTGTCGTTCGCGAACGTCAGGAAGAAGCGCGACGGGATCAGACCAAGAAACTCATGTTCGCTGAGTTCGATAAGCTGAAGATCAAATCGGACGCCTTAAACGAGCAAATCGAGCTGCTCGCTCAACCGATCACGAAATTGAGCGATGAAGAGCTCGCCTTGTTGCGGCAACCTGTGGTCGCAATCTCAGAGCACAATCCGGCGGCGTTGAAGACGAGTTTTACCTTCGCTAAAAAATCCTCGATGAAGGCAGTTAAAATCACCGGCTTGGATGAAACGCAAAAACCGCCTGATGGCGGAAATGCGGCGGCCTCCAATGATTCCAGCGCCAACTCGCAGAGCGGCTTCAACCCGGATGTGCCCGAGAATCTGCGGAATCTGGCGCAATCGGCAAAAGATAACTTCGAGCATCGCAAATATCGAACGGCCGAAAAACAATATCAGGAGATCCTGAGCAAGAGTCCGAATAACGTCTATTCGCTTTCCAATCTTGGCGTCGTTTATTTTCGCACCGCCAGATTTAAAGCCGCCGAGGTGACGTTGAAAAAAGCCGTTGCCGTCGCTCCCCGGGACGAGTTTGCCCACACCACCCTCGGCATTGTTTATTATCGGCAGTCCAAGTTTGATGACGCGCTTGCCGAGCTGACCAAGGCGCTCGCGATCAATCCCAAGAGCGCCACCGCCCACAATTATCTCGGGATCACTGCCAGCCAGAAGGGCTGGCAGCAAGCGGCGGAACAAGAAATACTCGAAGCCATCGCCGACAATCCCGACTACGCCGATGCTCATTTCAATCTCGCCGTCATCTACGCCACGGCGCAACCGCCGGCAAAAGAGTTAGCCAAGCAGCATTACACCAAGGCCACGTCGCTCGGCACCCAGCCCGATCCGTCGCTCGAAAAATTATTGCACTGATCAATTGTCGATCTTGTAGCAGCGGTCTGTGACCGTCGGAAAATTTCCGCGTGCGTGAAACCGTTTCTGACCGCGAACTGGCGCTATCTCACCATGCTCAATTTCGTTGTCGATCCAGCGATCATTGCGCCACTTGTTCCGCCGGGCGCAGAGCTCGATTATGAAAATGGCGAAACATTCGTCAGCGTCGTCGGCTTCCTTTTTCTCGACACGCGTTTGCTCGGGCTCCCCATCCCGTTCCATCGCGATTTCGAAGAAGTGAATCTGCGCTTTTACGTGCGCAAGAAATCAGCCGACACCTGGCGACGCGGCCGCAAATGGGAATCACTCACAATGACCGCAACCGGAGAACCGGAAAATATTCCTGCCTGTTCACACGCAGAATTCATCACCCAACATTACTGGGGTTACACGTGCGTGAGGGGTGGTTGTAGCGAATACCGAGTAAATCATCCGCGCTGGAAGATTTGGAACGCCAATAACTTTGAGTTTCGCGGCGATACCGCGGCTCTTTACGGCCAACAATTTGTCGAGACGTTGTCGGCTCCGCCGCGCTCCGCCTTCATCGCTGAAGGTTCGCCCATCACCATCGAACGTAGAGAAATTGTTTGGTAGCGGCCCCGAAAACGTTCGGGGTCGCACTTCTTCTAAGATCGAAATTCCCTAACCAGCGCTTTCTTTCTCTTGTGCCGTGAGATCGCAAGATCCACAAGTCTCGACAAAAGTTCCTTGTAACTAATCCCTGAAGCTTCCCACAGTTTTGGATACATGCTGATCGAAGTGAATCCAGGGATCGTATTCAATTCGTTGAAAAAGAATTTTCCACTCATTCGGTCGAGCAACAGATCGACTCGAGCCATCCCTTCACATTCGATCGCTAGGAACGCTTTTTTCGCGATATCCTGTACGCATTTCATCTGCTCGGAGGCGAGCTTTGCTGGAATGATTAGCGTCGCGCCCTTCTCGTCCAGATACTTGGCCTCGTAAGAATAGAATTCGTGCGTTGGGTTGATCTCGCCCGGGACGCTGACCAGTGGATCAGCTGCTGCATCCGGATTTTCCAGAACCGACACTTCGATTTCCCGTGCGTTTACGGCGGCTTCAACCAGCACTTTCGTGTCGAAATTGAACGCATCTTCGAGCGCGGCGTTGAGCGCGCTCGGTTCCTTCACCTTATGCACGCCGACGCTTGAGCCAAGGTTAGCCGGCTTAACGAAGACGGGATAGCCAAGCTCTTTCTGAATCCTTTCGGCCGACAGCTCCTTTTCTTTTTTCCAGAGCTTGTGCTTCAACGAAACATACGACACGATGGGAAGCCCGGCATCGCGAACCACGCGTTTTGTCATCTCCTTGTCCATCGCGACTGCTGACGCAAGCACTCCGCACCCAACGTAGGGAAGATCGGCGAGATCGAGTAATCCTTGAATCGTCCCATCTTCGCAAAGAGGCCCGTGCATCACGGGAAAGACCACGTCGATTGTTCGCGGTTGTCCGCTTCCAGCCAGGTCGATCAATGCGCTACCACTGCTCGTGTCGGGGGGATTCGGCGGGAGCACAACCTTCGGCGCGTCTTTGAAGACGGGGAGAGATTTCTTTCCTTCGAGCAAATAAATGTCGTTGAGATGCCAGCGACCCTGCTTGTCAATCGCCACCGGCACGATCTCAAATCGATTACGGTCCAGATGAGTGATTACGGACGCAGCCGATTGAAGTGAAACTTCATGTTCTCCTGACCGACCGCCGTACAACACCGCCACCCGAAGTTTCCTCATACACTTTGGATATCAGCGCGGCCAGTTCGCTTGATTCACTTGCGCGCCAGCAGTTGCCGTAACACGAACGGGAGAATTCCGCCGTGCCGGTAGTAATCGATCTCGATCGGCGTATCGATGCGCAATTTCACCGGCACATAACGCTTCTCTCCATCTTTGTTTTGGATCTCCAGCGTGAGTTTTTGCCCAGGTTGGATCGCGTCCGATAAACCGCCGATCGAAAATGTTTGTGAACCATCCAGCCCGAGCGATTGCGCTGTTACTCCATCGAGAAATTGCAATGGCAACACGCCCATGCCGACGAGGTTGGAGCGATGGATCCGCTCGAAGCTCGCGGCGACCACTGCTTTCACTCCAAGAAGTCTTGTCCCTTTCGCGGCCCAATCGCGCGATGAACCGGTTCCGTACTCATGCCCAGCGAAAATTATCAGCGGCGTTTTCGTCTCCGCATATTTCATCGCCGCGTTGAAAATCGACATCTGCTTGCCGGTTTCCGCTTTCCGGTTTCCGAAATATTTAGTCACGCCGCCTTCCGTTCCAGGCACCATTAAATTTCTGATCCGTACATTCGCGAACGTTCCGCGCGTCATGACGAGGTCGTTCCCGCGCCGGCTCCCGTAGCTGTTAAAATCTTGCGGCTCAATTCCGCGCGACATCAAATACTCGCCCGCCGGCGAAGTGGCCTTGATTGCACCCGCCGGCGAGATGTGGTCGGTCGTGACCGAGTCGCCAAAAATTCCCAGAGCGCGCGCGCCGACGATATTGTCGATGTTGCCGGCCGACATCGAAAAGTTCTCGAAGAACGGCGGTTCGTGAATGTAATCGCTCTTCTCGTCCCACTGATAGATGTCGCCCGTGCTCGAGGGAATTTCGTTCCATTTCGGGTTTTGATCGGCGAAGTCGCGATAAAGCTTGCGGAAAATTTCCGGCTTGAGCGCCGATTGCATCGCGTCGCGAATTTCGGTTAGCGACGGCCAGAGATCGCGCAGAAAAGTTTCTTTGCCATGTTTATCTGTGCCGATGGGCTCACCTGAAAGATCGATATCTACCCGGCCGGCCAACGCGAACGCGACCACCAGCGGCGGCGACATAAGAAAGTTAGCTTTGATGTTTTGGTGCACGCGCGCTTCAAAGTTTCGATTTCCCGAAAGCACCGACGCCGCGACCAGATCGTAATCGTGAATCGCCTTTTCGATCTTGGGATGGAGTGGGCCGGAATTGCCGATGCAGGTTGTGCAACCGTAACCGACGAGGTTGAACCCAAGTTGATCGAGATATTCTTGCAGTCCAGTTTTTTGGAGATAATCGGAAACGACGCGCGAACCTGGCGCGAGCGAAGTTTTTACTGCGGGATCGACACGCAATCCGCGCTCGACCGCCTTTTTCGCGAGCAATCCCGCTGCCAGCATCACGCTTGGATTGCTCGTGTTCGTGCAGCTCGTGATCGCCGCGATCAGCACGCTGCCGTGACCGATCCTGGTTTGCCCGTGATGAAATGGATCGGCGCTCGAATCTTTTAATTCCTTGGCTGTGTCCGGTGTCGGCCGATTCGTTACCATTTCGGCTTTGTTGCGCTCCTCGCCAGGTTCCATACCTGGCTCGGGCCTGTCGGTTGATGGCATGTCGCCATCGCTCGGAGCGGTTCCATTCAACTGCACTAGATGTTTTGCGCCAAGATCGACATCTTCCTTGCCGTAGCCGCCTTCTTTAAGCGGCTTTCGCAGCAGCGAGCGAAACGTTTCGCCAAGGGCGGGAAGATCGATCCGATCTTGCGGTCGTTTCGGCCCCGCCACGCCCGGCTGGACGTCGCTGAGATTCAATTCGAGATCGACGCTGTAATCGATCTCGCCTTTGCGCGGCATCCCAAACATTTTTTGCGCGCGGAAATAACTTTCGAACGCCGCGCACTGCTCATCGGCGCGCCCGGTCGCTCGCAAATAACTTACCGACTCTTGATCGACCGGGAAATATCCCATGGTCGCGCCGTACTCGGGCGACATGTTTCCGATCGTTGCGCGATCGGGAACGGGAAGCGACGCCGCGCCTTCGCCATAAAATTCAACGAATTTTCCAACAACTTTTTGCGCGCGCAGCATTTCTGTGATGTGCAACACAAGATCGGTCGCGGTGACGCCTTCGCGCAATTGTCCGGTCAGGTGCACGCCGACGACTTCCGGTGTTAAAAAATACACGGGTTGCCCGAGCATTCCCGCTTCCGCTTCAATTCCGCCCACGCCCCAGCCAACCACGCCGAGTCCGTTAATCATGGTCGTGTGTGAATCGGTCCCGACCAGCGTGTCGGGATAAAACATTTCGCGATTGTCGATCCTGGCGTGCAGTACCCCTTTTGCGAGGTACTCCAAATTGACTTGATGAACGATGCCAATGCCCGGCGGGATCAGTTGGAAAGTGCTGAAGGCCTGCTGTCCCCATTTTAAAAATTGGTAGCGCTCGCGGTTCCGTTTGAATTCCATTTCCAAATTCAAACGCAGCGCCTGCGCCGAGCCGAAAAAATCGACCTGCACGGAGTGATCGACGACCAGATCGACCGGCACGAGCGGTTCGATGATTTTCGGATCGCCGCCGAGTCGCTTCACCGTGCTGCGCATCGCGGCAAGATCGACAACCAGCGGCACGCCGGTGAAATCCTGAAGAACGATTCGCGCGACGACAAACGGGATTTCTTCATTCGCCGGTTGCTTCGCCTTCCACTTCGCCAGCGTCTCGACATCTTTGCGCCGCGCTTTCTTGCCATCGCAATTGCGCAACACCGATTCGAGCACAATCCGGATGCTGACCGGTAGACGTGAAATCTTGCCGATGCCTTGTTCCTCTAGCGCCGGCAGCGAATGCAAAAATCCTTCGCGGCCGTTGCCCGCGTCGAATTTCTTCACTGTTTTGAATTCGTCGGTCATTTTTTATCGCACAACGATCGCAACGGACACAAAGACCGTGTGACTTAGATTTCCTTTCTCACCGCTGTAACCTTTGTATTCTTTGTGCGAGATCACTTCAGTTCCGCCAGCTTCGCCTTGATCTTGTCGAAATTCGGCAACTGCTTCGCGTCGTCATTGCTCTCGGCGTATTGAATCACGCCATTTTTATCGATGACGAAGGCGGCACGTTTCGCGACGCCGCTCATGCCAAGATTCAATTGTGGAAGGAACGAGTCGTACACTACGTCATACGCTTTCGCGACCTTGTGCTCGTAGTCGCTCAACAGCGTCACCCCGATCTTCTCCTTTTGCGCCCACGCTTCCTGCGCAAACGGATTATCGCCGCTGATTCCATAGACCTGGCAATTCATCTGGTCGTACTCACGCAAGCCGTTGCCGACGCTGCACATTTCCGTCGTGCACGTGCCGGTGAACGCCATCGGAAAAAAGAGCAGCAGCGCGTTTCTTTTTCCAAAATTGTCGCTCAATTTAATCTGTTTCGGTCCGTCCGCGGTTTTGGTTGAGAGAGTGAAATCTGGCGCGTTGGTTCCAACTGCAAGTGGCATAACGAATCCTCCGGTCTGCGTTTAAGCGGGGGAATTCAACTATAAGATCGACATCTACGCGGTCAAAAGGAAGATCAAGATTCGTTGAATCGTCGAAGCGTTGAAAGTTCGCAGGCATTTACGATTCACGAATCACAGATCATGATTCACTGATCCTCGATGGAGCTCTTCTGGTGGTTATTCACGATCGTGCTGTTTGCCGTTGGCCTGATCGGCACCGTTTTGCCGATCATTCCAGGAACGACCATCATTCTCGCCGCCGCGGTCATTCACCGGATGATGCTCGGCGCGGAGAAAAGCATCGGTTGGCGTAGTATTGCGGTTCTTGTTCTGCTTACGCTCGCCACCTATGCGCTCGATTTTCTGGGTGCTTATTTTGGCGCAAAATATTTCGGCGCCACCAAATGGGGAATGTGCGGCGCAATTTTCGGCGCGCTCGCCGGACTCTTTTTCGGAATCATCGGATTGTTTGTCGGCCCGGTGATCGGCGCGCTCGCCGGCGAGTTCATTGCCGGAAAAAGAATGATCGACGCTGGCCGCGCCGGGTGGGGAAGCCTGCTCGGCAATCTCGCCGGCACGATCGGCAAACTCGTGATCGCGCTCGCCATGATCACGATTTTTCTCATGACTGTGCCGCCACCCATTTGAGAACTCGCACAACAGCCACCAATTAATGTTATCGATGAGAACGGCGTAATGGCTCGCCAACTGCTCCAAAACAAAGAATGCGTGGCTTTCTCATCTTTCTGATCGTCGCCGGCCTGGCATATGTCTTTCTGCGCCAGAAGCAGAATGAAACGCCCCCGGCCACAGCCCA
>Ga0209158_1002832_pt1 | contig 10375 bp, 9 predicted proteins | sample GraSoiAngelo_140_FD_185897 | JGI IMG/M metagenome (GOLD analysis project Ga0209158, IMG submission 185897) | Grasslands soil microbial communities from the Angelo Coastal Reserve, California, USA - 14_0929_12_30cm (SPAdes) (version 2) | ecosystem: Environmental > Terrestrial > Soil > Grasslands ...
TATCGAAAGCAGCGTGCGATCTGATGAGACATGCAGATGCTGTCTCCGCAGCCACAAAGGTCATCCGTTATTCAACCGGGGCGTTAGGCCTTGGAACTGGTCTGATTGCTCTTGATCGCTTTGGTCGCTATACTGTCGTGCATAACACTCGTAACTTGTGTTGGGCGGCCAGAACAGTAGATGTGTCTACAGCGAAAATGTTCGGGACGCGAGTGAGCTAGCTTCTGGGAAGGCTTTTAAGTAGCCAAGGTTTCGCGCGAACCCAGTTTTTCACATGACCAATATTCACTGGCCCGTTGCTGCGAGCGAGGAATGGGGTGAAGACGAGGACTGGGGTGGCGAAGACGAATGGGGTGAGGATGACGATTGGGGTGGCGGGGACGATGGCGGCGGCGAAGACAACTAGCGCTCCGTGATCGTCAACCATTCAATTAGATCTGAGAAATTTCATCACTCTTCGAGCGGTCCTGTTTCTGCTAGATGGCTTGGTAGGTAACACGAATTCTATGTCCGTCCCGTTCCCGGTGCTAGCTACTAGCAGGATTAGAAATGAAAATTCAACTTCGAAAAGTCAGACCAATCTCCATACTCGCATTCGGACTAATGATGGCTCTCGCCTTCGTTCCAAGAACCACTAGCGCTGCTACGGTAACAAGTACCGATTTTCAATCACAGAGTTTCAGCAAGGTCGTCGACTGGTATGACTACGTGCGACAATACGCAGCGGCTAACGGCTTCACTCCGCCCAACTCGACAGAGCATGCCTACATCTACGCGAACTACATCAACGTGGGCGGCTTTCAGCTCTTCTCTGCCGGTCTCGTAAATGTAACCCACAACAACGTCAACTTCGTCACCATCCCCCTCCAGACATTTTTCGAACACTACAAGACCCCTGGCGGCAAGGACGTCATCACCGCCTCATCGTTCATCTCACTTGTCGCTTTCAAGGAGAATAGCACGACCGACATCTATCCAAACTCTCCGGACAGGGGAGACGAGATCTATGCGTCCTTCAACCTCGGCGTCAACCTCACGGCCGTCACCGGCCACAAGATGCCCTCGCCAGTATCGACCGCCCAGACAATTCCTCTTTACTCGGCCGACAGCAGCCACTACTCGTGGGGTCTCAAATACACGAATCTCAACGCGATGTGGTGGAAGGTCAACCCAGACCCACTCTTTCCGTGCTGCATACCAACTACGCCCAGAGGATTAGCACAGTACACGGAGCTAACTTTCAACTATGCTCTAGCTATAGACCCTGGATCGAAGACGGCTACACTCACGGCAAGCTACACGGTTGGCCGGATCACCGACCTGTGGATAATCACTCCCTCGCCGGGTGTGCACATGAATTCTACTGGAACCTACAACCTTGACGGTACGCTACACAACTCAACAACGGTCTACCAGTACATGACGGCCAAACAGCTCAAACTGTCTGTTGTTCTCTCCCAGAAAGCCATCATAGCAGGAACAACTACAATCAACAAGGACGACTCCGGTGCCAGTGTCGATAATGACAATTCAACTGACGTGACCCACACCGCACTAAACACTGCAGCGAGCGATGGCGAACGAGCTTTCCGGGCAGACTTCGGCGTCAAACCACAATACAATCTATTCAATTATACCAAAGACCCCAGTGAAGCAACCTACGCAACCTACAACGTCAACACGAGAACCGCTAATCGAGCCGGATGGGGAGGAAACCCTGTCTTCTGGTTCCAGAACGCCTTCATGGGCTTCCTACCACTCTTCGTCGCACACGTCGACCCGGGATTGATTCAGCAAGCAAGAACCGGTATGGTTAGCTTCACCGTCACAGATTATCTGTACATCATCAGCTATCCAACGTGGGGCGGCTACCGGATAGTCAACGACCCCGCCTACACAGCATACTACCAGCCAGCAAGCAACCTCGGGTTCCTGACAGCTATATTCATCGCGGTCGCAGTCGCCGCCGGCATCGGGGGAGTCTTTGCATTCATCTTCAGACGGAGACGCACGGCAGGCATGGCCATGACCGGAACGACCAGCCCAGCACCAAACCAGCCGCCGGGACCAGTTACAGGTCCACCTGGCCCACTAGAATAGTCCAACGACAATCCCTTTTCTTTTCCCACTTTTCAGTGAGTCTAGAGACAACAGGCTAAACTTCCCGCTGCCATCTCGGAAGCATGGGAACATGGATTCTCTCAATCCAGCAATAGAGGCAGAGCATCTTAGCAAGTTCTATGGACAGGTCCTAGGTCTCAGTGATCTGTCGCTAGCCGTCGAGAGGGGGGAGGTTCGGGGGCTTCTGGGGCAGAATGGGTCCGGTAAGTCGACTCTGCTGAAGACTCTACTCGGCCTGATTCATCCATCGTCGGGATGGGTGAGAGTGCTCGGCGTGGACGTGCAGAAGGCTCCGATGGAGGTCCGTCGTCTCGTCGGATACGTCCCGGAATCACCGAGGCTCTACGAGTTCCTGACCGCGACAGAATATCTAGACTTCATCGCGGACGTCAGAGGTCTAGGCTATGAAGAGAAGAAAGAACGGATTACTAGACTCATCGGATCGCTCGACCTTGAAGGAAAGCAAGGCGAGACGATCACCGGCTACTCGCAAGGCATGAAACAGAAGGTCGCGATCATGGGCGCGATTCTTCACCATCCCAAGATCCTGTTGATGGATGAGCCGCTGAACGGGCTTGATCCGAAATCTGCCCGAGTGGTCAAGGAGCTCATTCACAGTCTTGCGCGAGACGGGGTCACAACAGTCTTCAGCACTCATGTGCTTGAGATTGCTGAGGCGATCTGTGATCGTCTCACAATCCTACAGAACGGCCGCGTCCTCGCCGAAGGCACCGCACAAGAACTGCGAGAAAAGGCGGGTCTTTCCAATTCCGGGCTTGAGGATGTCTTTCTCAAACTGACCGGAACCAAGGGAGTCGAAGATATTGTTGAGGCCTTGCGCAGATGAGAATCCGTGTACTCCTCGAGTTTGCCAAGATTCTAATGCTCTCGCGGTTGCGTAATACCCGACAGAGTTTTCTTTCGAACAGCATAACAAACCGGCCGATTCTTATCGCGCTAATCGGCTCGATAATGTTCGCCGCCGGAGTTGGCTTCGGAACCGCCACGGTCTCCTTCCTGAGAGGAGCAGGTGCAAGCCCTGCCGACATCGGCCAGATTGTCGAGACGATATTCGGCGGAATCCCGATCTTTCTGATCGGATTCTTTTTCACGATGGGCCTCCTCTGGGATCTTAACGCCTCCTCGGAGTCCGAGTCGACTGATTCGATAAACTGGCTGCCTATCTCGCCCTCAGAATACGTCTTCGCTTCGACACTCTCAACGAGCTACACATACTCTCCTCTTGTACTAGTCACGGTTGGCTACAGTCTGCCCATCGGGATTCTGACCGGCAACACGTCAGCATTCTCGGTGCTGGTCGTCGCAAGCGTGGTTGCAGCTTTCATCGGTTCAGTCACGGTCGAAATTCTAAGATCTCTCCTCGCCCGTGCTAGTACGGCTTTCAACAAGGTCGGCGGACGCTCAATGATCGCCCTAAGAATCCTCGGAGTGCTACTGATCCTACTCTTTACTCAGACTCTGTTCAGTGGCTTCCTTATCATTCGAATCATCAATTCTGTCTCAAGTGCAAATGCCGCAACTGTTCTGGTCCCGCTGCTTTGGCCAACCCTTAGCATCACGAGCATTCTAAGGTCCAATCTGTCGAGTTCAGCTTACTTCCTACTGCTAAGTTTCGGATTTCTAGCAGTCCTCGCGTCCGCCGCGCTCGCCCTTCGCTCAAAGTTCTGGGTTGCCACTCCACCATCCTTTCACTTTTCAAACACCGGAACGATTTCCCGTGTCAGTAGGCTGAGGAGGATCGGGGTCAGCGCAATTTCGCTCGCGCTTGTGAGGCGCGAGATCCGTTCTGCGACCCGGAGAAAGGAGGTGGTGCGGTTGATGGCTATTCCGATAATTCTCCCGGTGATGATATCTTTCCCGGCAATCTTTTCTCCCGCGCCAACCACTAGCGCCGCGTCGGGTCTGATCAGTCCATTATTCCTTGCAGTTCCGCTTCTCTTCGGAGTGGGTCTCGGGACACTGTTCCTCGGAATGACTTCGATAGGTCAAGAGGGTAAGAGGCTGTGGAATTTGAGTTCTCTACCTATCGAGGCGGGGACGGTCGTGACTAGCAAGGTTCTCTTCACGTCGCTGATCTCTACAATAGGGCTGGTTCTCGGGCTCGGGCTTACAGTGTTCTTCTTCCAGGTCTCGGTTATAGACGCGCTGACCTTCATCGCCGTTGGCATTACGCTAGTGTTAGCGGAAGCGAGTCTAGGCGTAGCGATCGGCAGCCGCTATCCAGATTTTTCAGACGGACCCCGGCCACGGTTCGTGACGATAATCGGCTCGATTATAGGAGCGTTTCTGGGAGTCATAGTAATGCTGTTGATGTCTCTACCGCTCGTCTTCTTGCTTCTTGGGAGAATTTTTCTCTTGCTGCCTTTCTCTCTCCAATTGTCATTTTTCCTCGGTGGAATGCTAGGACTGATCTTTGCACGGATCAGCTACTCGCTTTCTATCCGTTCTGTTAATGGTATTTTGCGAGAACTTCCGAATTAGTCGGCGGTGTCGATTTGTCGCTGTGATTGTCACAGCAATTGCCGAGTTCTTGTTCTGGGCTCTTTGAGCCGAAGGTTTCACCAAACGTTAATATTGACTCTTGAGTGGATTCTTATCGCGATCAATTGTAGGTCGGTTCTAGGCGTTCTTAGGGCCGGTGGGCAGTGGGTCGCGACGCGAAAAATGTGAGTGTGAAACACAAAAATGGAATTGTCGGATGAACCAAAGTCGTGGGTTGAAGAGGCCCGGAATAGAGTGAAACGTATTTCCGATCTAGATCCCAGAGACAGGCTAGACATCGTGTATGGAATAGGTCTCTGCTGCTCTACTCTCGCGAAGAGCATGCAAGGATGGATGCAGTGGATCGGTAATCTCTCATTGAAGGATTTTGAGCAGCGAGAGCTAGAGGAGATCTTCGGAATAATCAAGAAAGCCCACCGTCCAGCTGATGGAGCTCGACATAGACAAGACTTCAAAGTATGAAGAGTCTCATGGTCTGCGGCAGAAGCCGGGTGTTCGCGAGAACCGGCTGGTCAGCTAGTCCGTAAAGACTAAACTCTCCTCCGTTACCTATCGGTTGTCTGTGCAGCCGAAAGCAAAAAGAAGGATTGTTCTGGTCGCTGAGTTCAGCATTCATCCAATAGGAATGGGGACGAGCGTCGGCCGGTACGTTAAAGCCGCGGTACGGGCAATGTCGAGGATTCCCGGATTGACAGTTGATATTACTCCCATGTCGAGTGTTTTGGAGGCTGAGAGTATCGGGACCATACTGGAGGCTGTTGAGTTTTCACACCGGGTACTGCGTTCGATGGGTGCGAAACGGATCTCGTCTAGTCTTCGAATAGATGAGCGTCTGGATAAGCGGCGGATGATGAGTGACAAGATTCGAGGATTGGAACGCTTGAGAAGCCGCAAGACCTAGGCAAGGGCATCTTCATGATACCGCTTCCACGTCGTGAGAAAATATTTTCGGCCTTTTTTTTTTCAGAGGGCTCTTGCCGGTTGAAGCTGATCTGGGCGAGTCTTCCCTTTCGCGGCCTAGAACGGGCAAGTCAAGCATTTCCCAACGGTGGATTTTTCCGGGTCATCAAGCGTGAAGATCCCATAGGTCAAGAATCGCCTGCCCAGATTCCCGATCCAAGCATATTCTGCGCTTGTCGGCTTTGAAAAAGAACAGTCTGCCGATTTCTTTCTCCAAATTTCAGTGAGGAGATTACTCTCCGTTAATTCCTTCCCAGAGTCGGGTTTTGTGTCGCGAGGAGCAACTACTTTTGACATTTTCTGGCGAGGGGTCTCGCCAGTTGAAACTGAAACGGGCGAGCGTCGCGTTTCAGGGCGCAGAATAGAACCGTCACCTGTTTTTCTGATCGCAGATTAAGCGTAGAGATCAGCGTGAATATCCTGCGACCTCAAAACGGCTGCCGCGATTCGGGATCAGGGCTTGTTCCAGGCGATTTTTCCGTCGCGTAGTGTCTTTCGCAGAACAGAGAGGAACATTCTCTCATTCAGCTTGCCCGTCTGAGTGTTCCGTGGACTAGGATGATAGGAGCAAATGATTGGAGGAATCCCGTCACCAAGGCCCAACACCTTTCCATGGCGGAATTTTGCGGAGGATTGGGGGAGATTGTACTTGTTCCGAATTGTTCTGATTACAGCGTTGAAGGCGAACTGTCCCAGGCAGAGAATTGCCTTCAGATCTCTTAGCGATTCCATTTCACTGGCTAGATACTCAGAGCAGTTGGACGTCTCGTCCACAGATGGTTTGTTGTCGGGCGGAGCGCACTTGACCGCGGCCGTCACGTACGCGCCATTCAGTTTCAATCCATCCTCTGAGTTTTGTGACGTGGGCTGATTTGCGAGACCCATCTTGTAGAGGGCTTTGTAGAGAAAGTCGCCGCTTCGATCTCCTGTGAAGACCCGGCCCGTCCGGTTCCCACCATGCGCCGCAGGAGCCAGACCGACAATCAACAATTGAGCGCTTGGTTCCCCGAACCCGGGAACAGGTCGACCCCAATACTCCCAGTCTAGGAATTCCTTTCTCTTGTTCCGAGCGACTGCTTCGCGATACTCGACCAAGCGCGGGCAGCGTCGACAGCTGACCACTTGAGCCCGAACTTTGAGTAATGGACTCGCAGAGGACAGGATGGGACCCGCTACTTCCTGGGCTGCTGGAACTTCCAAGCATCAAGATTCTCGTGAATAGCCGAGACCCATGTCAGCGCTACCCGTTCCGGAATGGTCAGTAGAACCTTTCCAATATGCTTGCACAACTGACGAGTCTCAATGGCGCGTTCCCAATCGCCACAATCGTGAACGATCGTCTTCGAAGCCACGTCCATTTTGAGTGTGTAGTCTCTGATCTTAGCGTCGATGGTTTTCAGGTTGGTCTCTTTGATCTTCACGTCTTCATCCGGAATCGTGAAGGATCTAGCAAGTCGTGTCTCGCCCATTATGGTTCCTAGAAGGTCTACAAGCTTTGCTCGGTCTTCGCCTCCCCTAGTAAATTCTCCTAGCCCTACTGGTTTTTCCTTGGCCTGCCTTAGGTTTGTTCTCGCGCGCTTGAGCGCTTCCTCCTGCGCCGGGGTGAGTTTGTCCAGCATCTTCAGGATGCTCAACCCGTTCTCTACTGCGTATCCGTGAAAGTGGTTGTTGAAGTAACCGTAAGTCGTTCTGACGGAGCCCTCGACCTCTTTCACCTTGGGCAGCCAATCAGCCAATTCTTTCTCGGTGTAATGGTAGTCATACCAGGGTCTCTGGCCACGGCCATGCCAACGAATGTAAGCAAAGTCAGCTGTCACATGCACCTCAGGAGGTAGAAGTGGTTCGTCAACAACTGTGTAGGCGACGTTGTATTTGGAAAGAATTCTCCAAGTCTCGCCTCGTAGCCAGGATTTGTGCCGGAATTCTATGGCATACTTGAAACCGTGAGGGAGCAGAGAGATAAATTCTTCGAGATGTTCAGAATCATACTTGTACTTTGGAGGCAGCTGGATGAGCAGGCAGCCGAGCTTCCCGCTATTGTTCAGAGGAAGCATCAGATTGGCGAACTTGTCCAGTTCTTCCTCTATTGGTTTTCCGAGCGCTTCGAGCAATTCATGAGTTATTGTCTGTGGAAGTTTGGCGTTGAAAACGAAGTTGCGCGGAGAGTATCGATCCCACCCTATCACCATGCCCTCTTTCGGAAACGCGTAGAAGGTGGAATCTATTTCGACGGTTGGGAATATCTTGCTGTAGAATCCGAGCTTGCTCTCGGTTGAGGTGGGGTAGAATACTGCGACCCATTCAGCGTATGACCAGCCGGAGGTCCCGAGAAGGAATCGGCCCGTGTTCGCCAACCTCTATCCTTAGTAACCGGGATCGGAATGGATTCTTGAAGATATGTCTCAGCTACTAGTTGGAGCCGGAGGCTGGGCCTACTTCCAGGTCCCGGGAACCGCGAGCCTCGAAGCATATTCTCAAGCTTTCGATTTCGTCGAACTGAACAGCAGCTACTACGAGCTGCCGGCCATTTCCTCAGCCTCTGACTGGCGAAAGCGAGTCCCAGACGATTTCCGTTTCTCGGTCCGATGTCCCAGGCTCATTGTTGACCATTACGGCCTAAACCTTCTCCCAGGAGCTCGTTCGCTCCTAGAGAGACTCGGAGAAGTTTGCAACCAGCTTGAAGCAGTAGTCATGACAGTTCTCATCAACCCGGGATCACAGATCAAAGAAAGTGAGCTCGCTGCCAGGTTGAGCGATTTTCTTGGGGCATTCAACTCGGATGAGACAGTTGTAGCGGTTGAATTCAGAGGAGTGAAACCCTCAGCGGAGGTTTTCGACATTATGAAAGCGTCTGAAGCGATTGACTCCGTCGATCTCTCGAATAGTGAACCTCGTTATGAAGGGAAAGTGTTGTACAGCCGGTTGTTCGGAAAGGGAGAGGAGAACATTTACGAATTTGACGATGGAGAGCTGAAAGAGATTGCCAAGAAAGCTTCTGCTCCAAAGTTCGAGAAGAGTATTCTCGCCTTTCACGGGGTGCGGATGTACCGGGACGCGGGACGAGTCAAATCATTCATCGAGAAAGGATATTTCCCCAAGATAACAAGTGGCGTCGGGACGGAGTCGATCCGAGAGGTGTTGAGTGAAGATGCCCGATTTCCAACCACAAAATCACGTCTCTTGAAGGATCAGGGATGGAAAGTCTTCCAAGATACCGACGAAGTAAGGAAGATCTCAACTGTCCTAGAGAAGCTACCAGAGGGAGAAATCAACAGCTTAAACGATCTGATGGCTGAACTTCGAAGCCACTAGGGTTCATCTCTCGAGAGTCAAGAGTCTCATTTCTCCACGGGAAGATTCTTTCGAGCAGACCATTCGTGCCATGAACCAACATAGTTCCTGACCTTTCCATATCCCAGTGATCGAAGAGCATAGTATGCGGCGGCGGCTCGAGCTCCTCGATGACAGTAAGTAATCACCACCGCCGATCGATTTTTGTTCAATCCTCTCTTCTTCAGAACGCTAGCCATTTCGGATCTTCTCTTGAACCTCTTTCCATCATCGATGAAGTTTGTCCACTCAAGCCATCGAGCACGAGGGATTCGTCCTCGGCGTTTGTCGCATTCTCGTCCCTCCTTGCCTGTGAACTCTCCTTCGCTGCGCACGTCCAGGATTTGGGCCGACCTATCTGAGCGAATCTCGTCGGCCGTGGCGAGCACTCTTGACATGGGTCTGATTCGGAAGATCTTAGCTTCTGGTTCTAGAACCCTGTTTTCAGTGGGAAAGTGAGACTTGCGCCAAGCCTGGAATCCGCCTTCAAGAAGGAAGACTTTGTGCGCTCCGGTGTATTCTAGCATCCACCCGACCCTCGCGGCTCGCATTCCGAAACCAGATTCATAGACAACAATCGTCTCCTTGCCTGTTAGTCCCAGCTTTCCCAATCGCTGACCGAGATCTTCATGGAATTTCCGAAGACCCTTCCGGTCAGTTCCGGGAACGAAGTAGTGGAATAGGTCCGCATGTATCGCTCCTGGAATGTGCGATTTGACGTAGGATTGTCGTGATCTAGCGTCTAGGATTGCTAGGTTTTTCGAGCGTCTGTGAATGTTTAGCCAGTTTGTGGTGACGCTGACTTTCAGTGTCTTCGCTAGTCCTCGACTATTCAGGCTTCAGGATCTGGACTTCGACTGTTGCGAGCTGTTTGAACTTCTGTGCGTCTTGTTCCGTTCCAACTATTACTCCATAGTGCATTGGTATTGCCAGTTTAGGCTCTACCATTTTCGCCGCTTGGGCTGCTTCGTCCGCAGTCATGACGTAGGTCCCGCTCACTGGGAGAAGCGCCACATCCGCCCTCAGACCTTTCATCTCCGGAATCGCATCAGTATCGCCCGCATGGTAGACTCTGACACCTTTGATTCCGATGATGTAGCCTGCTTTCCCATCCTCCTTTGGATGGAAGACCTTTCCGGGCTCTCGGAACTTGTTCAGATTATAGGCGGGTACGACGTCAATTGAGACGTCTTCGAGTCTGAGCTTGTCCCCAGGCTTCACCGCCTTCACTTCCTTGACTTTTAGACTGGGCAGTTCTTTCTTGACTGCTGGAATGGTTACGATGGTCGTGTTCTCGTTGACGACTTTCTTGACGTCATCCATTGAGAAATGGTCAAAGTGTTCATGAGTAATTAGTAGAATATCGGCTTTTTCAGACGTCGGGCGGATTTTGAAGGGGTCGATGACTACGGTCTTCCCGTTCTTGATCCGGAAAGAGTCG
>Ga0209158_1002835_pt1 | contig 10368 bp, 11 predicted proteins | sample GraSoiAngelo_140_FD_185897 | JGI IMG/M metagenome (GOLD analysis project Ga0209158, IMG submission 185897) | Grasslands soil microbial communities from the Angelo Coastal Reserve, California, USA - 14_0929_12_30cm (SPAdes) (version 2) | ecosystem: Environmental > Terrestrial > Soil > Grasslands ...
AAAGAGGAATGGCTCCGACATCTGAATCATACGACCCTTCGGAACATCTCGGTCCACGAGTGCTATCCCGGCCACTACGTGCACTTCCTCCACCGCATGCGGGTCGCGTCGACCGTCTTGAAGAGCTATTACTCGTACGCGTTCACGGAAGGTTGGGCCCATTACTGCGAGGCGATGATGGTCGAGCAAGGCTTTGGCGACCGGCGACTCAAGCTCGCGATGTTGCAGGACGCCCTCCTGCGGGATTGCCGCTACCTCGCCTCGATCGGCATGCACACCGCCGGGTGGTCCTGGGAGGACGCGACTCGGTTCTTCATGGAGAACGCGTACCTCGACCGGCTCCCCGCGGAGCGGGAGGCGAAACGCGGCACGTGGGACCCTGGATACCTGAACTACACGCTGGGAAAGCTGATGATCCAGAAACTACGAGCCGATTGGGAGAAACAGCATCCGAAGGCAGGATTGAAGGAATTCCACGATGCGTTCCTTGCCCTTGGGGCGCCGCCCCTCGGTCTCGCCCGCGAACATTTGTTGGGCCGGAACGCTGGACCGGCCCTGTGACAATTTCGTGCGCCAAGGGAAGTCCAGGTCTTGGTCGTAGGAGTCGGGTCCAAGGACGAGACCTCCAATCTCACCCGGTCTCCACGAATCGACGCCGATCCGCGCGCTTCATGTTAGCGGTGGTACGGATGATTTATGGTCCTCGAAGTCTACGCGGTCCAGAGGACGGGCCGCCCGCACCGAGCGGGAATCGTCATGCGCGCCGCAGACCGGTGCTCGGGAGGGCGTGCGCTAGGGGCGATCGTTCCGATGCGAATCCGACGAGGCGTCTGTTACCTCCTTAAAGACCAGACATCGGAAACCGCCTACCGGCTCTTCCTGCGGCTCCTACCCGAACAGGAAGCGGGTTTCTGCATCTCCCGCATGCATCCCGAAAAGGTCCGAACGAGATTCGGGCCTGCGAGCGTTCGGATCGGATGGCTCGCGGAAGCGCCGGGGGAGGACCACTTCAGCGCGAATGCGATGGCCTCCGTCGCGAAGGCGATCCAGCAGTTCATCCAAGAGCACGGCTCCTCCGGGATCGTCCTGATCGACGGCCTCGAGTACGTGATCCTCCACAACGGGTTCCAGCCGACCCTCCTGGCCTTCGTCGAGCATTTGAACGAATTCACGATGGGGACTCAGGCCATCGTGCTCATCGCGTTCCGCCCGCTGACACTCGATCCGCGGGAGCTCGCCCTCCTCGAACGGAACTTGCAAGTCCTCGAAGGGGCGGACGTGAAGAGCCAGCTCGACGTCGAAGAACTCGGAGAAATTCTGGGCGTCGATGCACCCGCCGAAGGAACCTCCGCGGAAAAGATCGAAGCAACGAAAGTTCTAAGCCCCCTACCCGACATGGGAGGACTCCAGGTGGAACACGTGCGATGCCCGAAATGCGGCACTGAAAACGACGCCGAGGTCGCGTTCTGCGTGTACTGCGGTTCCCTGCTACCGGATCGCGCGGGGACGCCTCCCGCTCTGACGGCTCCACCGGCTCCGCGCACGTCGCCGGCGCTCAAGCCCAATCCGCCCGTGGCCCGCGCGTTCCCTGAGCGTCGCCCCGATTTCGTGGGTCTGATCGGGGTCGCTTTCTTCCTCTTGATCGTCGGCATCGTCTTCACCCTCAACACGAACCTTCTGAACGACCTCCGGTTCTGGTCGGATTTGATCGTCGCCAACGGCCTTTTCGTCCGCCCTCCGGACGGAATCATCGCGAGCGGGATCATCTTCTTCGGACTCCTCGGCCTGTCGAACTTCCTCACCTCGGGCCTCCGCTGGATCCTCGACCGAAGTCGTTTCGGCGCGCTCGCCCGAGTGCTTGCAGGCGTCGGATTCCTGTCCCTGGCGTTCCTCACGTGGCGATACTCGCTGCGCGCGATGTCCGGTTCGCTCGTCATCTCCGTCTGGACGGCGATCCTCGGGACGTTCCTGGTCATCTACATCGCGGTTGGCCTGTACTGGGTCCGGGCTCGACGACCGGCCCCGACCGGCACTCGGGTGCCAACCTCGAGACCCTAGGTCCGACGCGAAGGACGAGTCCGCGACGCCTTCATCGAGGACCACTCAGGGCCGGACGAGCTGGGATGTGGGCACTCCCCCGGGAGGAATGTACCGACTCCCGCAGTCGCACGACCAAATGTTGGCCTCTTTTCCGCCACCCACCTCGATGCGAGTCACGGTGTAGTCAAAGCCGCATCGTTCGCAGGCCAGGACCACAGAGGGTGCGACGGGCTGGCGCATGAGAAGGGCCGGAGGCGGCGAACGTCGGAACCAGGTCCGGAGCCTCGCGAAGGAGCCATGCCTTGACGACGGTCTCGTGCTTGGTGATGTCGGGTTCGGGCTCGCCTCTTCGGCTTGCGACCTCGGTCGCTTCGTCGTTCCTCCACTCCCCGAAACAGGAATGGCGTGTTGCGTCATAAAGGCCAAGTGTTCGGACCGAACTCGATTCTGAGAACACGCCGACGGCGTTTGGGAATCGGACGATACACCCGGCGCCCCGATTAACCGGCGGGCCGGAACTTGTACCCGTAATGGATGACGCCCGCCTCCCCTTCCTGGCCAAGTTTCCGGAAGGCGGATTGGACCTTCATCCCAATCGTGACATCCTCGGCTTTTACGTCGATCAATTGAGACGTGAGCCGGACGCCCTCGTCCATCTCGATGATCGCCATCACGTAGGGCTTCTGCATCTCGAACTGGGCCGGTGCGTCGTGGATGACCGTGTACGTGACGACGGTCCCCTTGCCGCCGAGCCGGAGACGCTGCATCTTGCCGATCGACTTGCGACCGCAGACCGGGCAGACGGCCCGGGGAGGGAAGTCGACCTTCCCGCAGCTCCCGCACTTCGTCCCGATCAGGTTGTATCGGCTCTGGATCTCGCGCCAGAATCGGGGGATGGCCATCTCAATCCCCTCGCTCGAAGAGGTGGACGACCGCCGTGGCGCCGGTCCCGCCCAGCGTATGCGTGAGCCCGTGACGCGCCCCGACGACCTGGCGCTTGCCGGCCTCCCCGCGCAATTGCCGCACGATCTCCACGGCCTGCGCGACGCCCGTCGCCCCGACCGGCTGGCCGCGGGCCTTGAGCCCGCCGGACGTGTTCACGGAGACCTTGCCATTCAACGCGGTCAACCCTTCCGCGGTGGCGGGCCCGCCCTTGCCTTTCTCGATGAACCGCAAATCCTCGATCGCGAGGATCTCGGAGATCGTGAAGTTGTCATGGACTTCGGCGACCTGGACGTCCTTCGGCTGGAGACGGGCTTCGTGGAACGCCCGTTTGCCCGCGATCACGGTCGCGTCCAAGGTGGTCAGGTCGCGCCGGTCGTGCAATGCGAGGAAGTCGCTCGCCTGGCCCGAGCCCGCGATCCGGATCGGCGTGTCGTTGAACTTCCGGGCCTTCTGCATCTCGCAAAGGACGACGGCGGCCGCGCCATCGGATAGCGGCGCGCAATCGAACACCCCGAGCGGTTCCGCCACCCGCGGAGCCTGCAGCACGGTCTCAATCGTAATCTCCTTCTGGAACTGGGCCTCCGGGTTCAGCGCACCGTTCTTGTGGTTCTTCACGGCGACCGCGGCCAGCTGCTCCCGGGTCGTGCCGAACTCGTACATGTGTCGGCGGGCCATCATCGCATAGAGGCCCGCGAACGTCGCCCCGAAGACGCTCTCCCATTCCTGATCCGCGGTGGAGGAAAGGATCTCCGCGGCCTGGACGTCTCCCACATCCGTCATCTTCTCGGCCCCGCCCACGACCACGATGTCGTGCATGCCGGAGGCGATCGCGAGGCGCGCCTGCAGCAGCGCGATGGCGCCGCACGCGCCCCCTCCCTCCACCCGAACGGTCGGCAGGTGCATGTCCGCCAGCCCGGCGTAATCCGCCACAAGGGCGGAGACATGCTCCTGATCGATGAACTTCCCCGCGGACATGTTCCCGATGTAGACCGCGTCGATGTCCTCCGAGCGGATCTTCGCATCCTGGATCGCCTTCAGACCCGCCTCGATGCCGATGTCCCGGAAGGAGCGGTCCCACAACTCGCCGAACTCCGTCTCCCCGATCCCGATCACCGCGACGTCCCGCACTCGCTCAAGCCTCCCGCATCAGGATCTTGCCGCGGTACTTCGCGTACGTCGCATAGTCGAGGAATTCCTGGTCCGCAATCAGTTCTTTGATCGTCGGGGTCGCATCGCGGCGGAGCTTCGTGATCTCGTCGGTGACGGTCAAATCGAACCCGTCGGAGCCCGCGCCGCTGCCGTATCCGACGGCGAAGATGCGGTCTCCGGCCTCGGCTTCGTCGAGGATCGCGCAGAGGCCCACCATGATCGCCCCGCTGTACGAGTTCCCGATCTCCCGGACGCACAGGCCCGTGTCGATCTGGGCTTCCTTGAACCCGAGCTGTTTGGCGGCCCGCACCGGAAATTTCCCGTTCGGCTGATGGAAGACGGCGTAGTCGTAGTCCTCCGCCGTCGTCCCCGCGCGCTTGAAGAGCAGTTGGGCGCACGCGCTGACGTGCTTGAAATACGCCGGTTCACCGGTGAATCGACCGCCGTGACTCGGGTATCGTTGTCCCTCGCGGCGCCAGAAGTCCGGGGTGTCCGTGGTATACGAAACGGTGTGTGCGATCTCGGCCGCGACCCGGTCGACACCGATCAAGAGGGCTGCCCCACCCGCGGAGGCGCTGTACTCGAGGGCGTCCCCCGGAGCTCCCTGGCTCGTGTCCGAACCGATCGCGAGACCGTACTTCATCATCTTGGACAGGGTCAGGCCCATCGTCGTCTGAATCGCGGCGGTGCCGGCTTTGCAGGCGAACTCGAAGTCCGCCGCAGTCAAGACCGGAGCCGAGCCGATCGCCTCCGCGACGATGGTCGCGGTCGGCTTGACCGCATACGGATGGGACTCGGAACCGACGTAGATCGCACCGATCTCGGTCGGATCGATGTCGACCTTGGCCATGCATGCCCGGGCCGCTTCCACGGAGATCGTGATCACGTCCTCGTCAGGCCCGGGGACGCTCTTCGCCCGGATGTTCAGTCCTCGGCCCATCGCCTCGCCGTCGGCGCCCCAGACCGTGCCGATGTCCTTCGGTCGGATCCGATAGCGAGGAATGTATCCGCCGTAGCTGACGATCCCTGACTTCATGAAATCCGCTCCAGCCTGGAGATCAGTTCCCGTTGGTCGAGTTCAGTGCGGGCCAGCAGGATGCCCTCCAGCTCCGCGAGCTTCATCGCCAGCTCGTCGATGTTCTCCGGTTGCACGTACACGACCATCGCGGGCTTCAGGGGATGCGCCTTGATCGCGATCATCGGCGAACGCCCGTACTTGACGCCCGTGAAGCAGAGGGCCCGCTCGCTCGTGGATCCGTAGATTCGGAGGTAGTCGGTCGCGTCGAGGGTTGTGATCGCCTTGATCGAGTCGATCACCGTGTAACCATTCACGACACGTCGCGTGTTGAGCTTCTGCGTCAGTAGCTTGCCGTCGATCCGGCGGAGGAAGTCCACCGCTCGCATGCCCACCGACCAGTCCCGCATCGAGGGGATCACGTCCGAATACTCCTCGAACCGTTTCGAGAGCTTCTGTCCCGTCCTTTGGTCGATGTCGATCAGGGCATCCACGAGGCGATGGATCGTCTTGATTCCGGGGGATGTGCGGCGACCCGCCTCGTAGTCGCTGATCACGCTTGGCGAAACGCGCATGTGATGAGCGAGGTCCGTCTGCGATATCCGCAGCTCTTCCCGCCATTTCCGCATCGTCTTCCCTGGCTGCTCGGAGAGGGCGATCTCTCCTGCGATTTTTTCGCGCAGCGGGAACTGCATGGGGCGAGCGAGAAAGCGAGCGATATATAAGCGTGTCGAAGAGGCTATCGGCGTATGCCGACATCGAGTCGCGAGGCTCCAAACCTCAAACCGAACCGCTATCCCTCTGCAGCTCAGGTGGCAAGGGAAGGCGACGAATGCGCCTCCCTCGCACAACGCTTATACGAGGGCCTACTTTTCGCGAGTCATCTTGGGTCCGTGGGGTAGCTTGGTCTATCCTTGGTGGTTCGGGACCACTAGACTCCGGTTCAAATCCGGACGGACCCATAATCTGGGAGAAGCGGACTGGAATTCGAAATCAAGAAAAGCGACTTCGGCTCCAGTCCCTTCATGCCGGGGCCTTGCGGCCTCGGCCCTTTCCTCATTGGCTCTGAGTTGCTTACCTGGTTTCGGAAGGAGTCCGCAAGCGAAGGAAGACGCCGATGGCGAGGACCACGAAGCCTCCGACGGTGAAGACGTAGAAGGGAGTGGGATCAGGAGCAGGGAGGTTGCACTTCAACGCGAAGCAAACGCCAACCGGTTGGAATGCGTACCCTATCCCCAAGACGAGCAGAATGATTCCGAGGGCGACGAAGCCAACGGCTGCGGTCCTCCGAACCATGCAAGGTCCGAATCGGCCCGTCCTGGCATAGCCCTTCCGGCCGCTTGGGGGAAGCATTCGGCAAAGTAGCAACTAAGGATTCTGACTGAATTCCAGTCTATTTCTCCATGAATTCAGGTCCGGACGGACCCACTGCGGACCTTGACGGATCGCAGCTGTGTCGCAGAGGATGAATCAACGCAACCGAGCGCGGACTTAGGTAGCCCCGGCGGCCCGGAGCACCTTCCTGAGGGAACCCACGTCATGATAGCTCTGCGCGAGCCTCCCAGCCTGCTCTCGCGGCATCCCGCCTCGGACCAAGGTCTCACGGAATCTCTGCACGCCGCGTTTCCGGCGCGCCTGGAATCGGAGGAACCCCACGCCGAGGCGCACGGCCACGATGGGGATCCCCGCGATCAGGATGATCGGCAAGCCTGGGTGGTCGCGAGCCATCAGTCCCCGCCTTCGCCGCGACGGCCGACGGCCTTCGCGATGATCCCGCCCAGATTCAGGGAGGACATGTACTGCTCCGAGAGTTTGAATGCCTGCTCATCCGACATCCCGCTCTTCTTGAGCGTCGTGTAGAAATTCGCGACCGCCTGCCCGAATTTCGCGGATGCGTCCTTTCCGTAGATCGAATCCGTGAGGCTGTTCAGCAAGGCGGGCATCTTCTCCGAAAAAATGGCGAAGATCTCCTTCACGTTCTCCGGCTCCAGTTGGCGCCCCTTTTCCCTGTCTTCCGACATCGATGTCACCTCGTGTTTCCTTGGCCCTGAACAGGCTGGTCCTTGTATTTGGGGAAACCGAGCACTTGTGACCACTTCTCGACGATCTCTTCGGAGACCCGAAAGGTTCGTCCCCTCGATCCGCGGGCGGAGACTAGCACGCCCTGACCTTCCAATTCTTGAATCCGTTCCCGGACGATGCGTCGCGAGGCGGTGCCCCGCTTCCCTTTCACCGACTCCGTAATTTGAGAGATGTTGCGGTCCCCTTTCTCGAAGAGGACCGTGACGATGTGCTTAGAGATGTCGTCCTTCAATCCTGGAATAACGAGGTCCGGGGAGACCGCGCCGTGTTTCGCGTACAAGTCCAGGAGGCGAAAGTACCCCCGGGTGATCGTCTGGAGTTGGTCGAAATAGCCGGCAATTTCACGATATGGTTCGGCGACTTCGCCCAAGACTTCGCGCAATGCCTCGACCTGCTTGCGGAGCTCCCGCACGTCGTCTTGGAGGTCGCCTTCGCCCATGCGCACTCCCCATCCAGCCGGCGGGCCTTAAAGTCCCCGCACTTTCCGTCGGGCTTTGACGCGTTCGAGTTCCCTCTCGAGCCACGCCCGTTTCTGGAGCCGCCGTATTTCGATCTCGCGCGCCTGTCCGAGCAACAACGCCATCATTCGTTTCGCCTCGCCCGGTCAAGCGATGGTCACCCGGGATGACCCAAGTGGAGGAAAGTGGTCACGAAGTGACCGGTGACGGCCGGCCTCCCCCCCCGACAGACGAGTCAATTCAAGCGGTCGGAACGGCTCGCGAGAGTCGCAATTCCCTCGAGCGGAATCGGAAAGTTCGCGACCCGATGCTTGAGCTCGTATTCGAGTTCGTACAGGGCCTTCTCCATCGCCCAGCCGAGGATGAGGCGATCGGCCTCCCTTGAGTCGAGGGAGTGGTGGAGCGTCGAATGGGAGAGGTACGCGGCCGTGAACCCTCTGAGCATATCTGCTTCCCACCTTCTGATTCGGTCCATCACAGCCCCTTGCAAAGTCTGGACTTCCTCCCGTTCGAGAGGCGATGTCGGACTTGAGATCCCGCCGGCATGATCGCGAATCACATAATGCCGGATGTAAGCAAAGGATCGGACCATGCTGCCAACGTCGCGGAGGGGCGGCAGCTTCCTTCCCCGTTCACCGGACCCTCTCTCGGGCTCCCCCTCGAAATCGATGAACAGAAGGAGGCCGTCGGCCCGTCGTCGCAGGACCTGCGCCAAATGCAAATCCGAGTGGATGACGCTCTTCGAGCCGCCAACGTGGCCCTCGAGATGTCGAAGGCTTTCCTCGATCGGCGCACGAAGTTCGAGGAGTTGGGTTCGGGCCATGCGGGCGGATTCCGCCAGTACAGGTTCGTCGGCCCGGGCGAGGTGACCCAGTCGGCGAAGAGCGGCTCCGAGGGATCGGGTCGCCGATTTGAACACGTCGCGGAAATCCTCCTCGGTGAAGGGCTCCGGGTGCCAGAATCCTGGATGGCGGTCGACGAGGGCTTCATGCAAGGCCGCCGTGGCCCCTCCGAGATCGGAGACGAGATTGCGAGTCGCCTCATCAAAATCCTCGTCCGGGCCGATCTCCCGACCCAGGGACTTACGCCAACCGTCGCAGAGCCAGGCGAACAGGTCGTCCGCCTCGACGTGCTCGGTCGCCACCGCGAGCACGAGGCGGTCCGGCCCACGCCCGAGAGCGACCTCGCCGAGAAGACGGGCCACATGCGGGAACTTGCGGGCGTGGAGTCGAGCCAGAATGTCGGGTTCCCGATTCCCCGTGTCGAGGAACTTGTACGACTTCAGGACGACGTCTCCCGAAGCGGTCGCGATCCGGAGGACGACATTCGAGCTGTCGCCGCCAGGAATCAGAGACGCACCGCGAAAGGCGCCTATCTCTTGCCCGTGGAAACTCAGAGAATCCCCCGATTCGGTCGGGATCTTCGCCCCTCGTCGGAACGCATCCACCGCGAAACGTGCGAAGCTCTCCCGGCGCTCCGCCTCCATCAGGTAGAAAGTGTTGTGGTCCGCCTCCAGCTCGAACGCGGTCGGATCGAGTCGAGCGGACGCGATCGAGAGGGGGAGATGGAGGGGACGCGACCCCATGTCGGGGTCCGTCGCATGGAGCAGGAACAGGACGATCGCCTCAACGCCCGATTCCGATAGGATGGCACGGTCTTTCACGGTGAGTCCCGTCGTCCCGTGGATCGAGTCGCCGCACCACCGGAGCGCCCCCAACCAGTTCCTCATCGGACGAGAGGCGCGCAGCGCCCGGTCCGTGGCGACGATCGCATCGTCGAATCGCGAGACCATCACGTCAACGACCGATACAATTCCAGGGTCTTGGCCGCGATCCGGTCCCAGGTGAAGAGTTTGAGGACGTGCCGCCGGCCAGCCTTCCCCATCTTCGCCCCCGTCGCGGGATCCTCGAGGATCCGTGTGATCGCCCGGCCCAGTTTCGCGGGTTCACCCGGCGGGACGAGGAGGCCGGTCTCCTCGTCGACGACGACTTCCTTGATGCCGCCGACCCGGGTGGCCACGACCGGAGTCTCGCACGCCATCGCCTCCAGGTTGATGATGCCGAACGGTTCGTAGACGGACGGGCATGCGAACAAGGCGGCCTCGTTGTACAGATTCACGAGGTCGTGGTCCTCGAGCATGTCCCGAATCCAGACGACATCGTTCCGGGACTTGATCGCGGAGCGTAGATCCTGTTCGATTTCCGGAGTGTCCGGCTTGCCGGTCGCCAGGACCAACGTCGTCCCTTCCGGGACATGGTCCATCGCGGCGACCAGATCGAAGATGCCCTTCTGGCGGGAAAGTCGACCGACGAAGAACACGTACGGCTTTCGGATTATGAACTTCGCGAGACTTTCCGCCCCGTCTCGCGGGTAGTACTTCTGCGGATCCACGCCGTTGTGAATCACGGCCACCTTGGAAGCGGGAATGGGATAGGCCTTCTGGATGTCGGCCTTCATGTCCCGGGAGACGGCGATGACCGCATCGCACGCGAGGAGGCCTTCCCTTTCCATCCACAGGCTCATCTCATACCCGGCGCCGAGTTGTTCCCGTTTCCAGGGCCTCAGGGGTTCGAGCGAATGGACCGTGGCCACGAGCTTGGCTCCGTAGATCCGTTTCGCCATTGCTCCCGCGAAATTCGTGTACCAGGTGTGCGTGTGCACGATCGCGGCATCGATCGG
>Ga0209158_1002846_pt1 | contig 10341 bp, 10 predicted proteins | sample GraSoiAngelo_140_FD_185897 | JGI IMG/M metagenome (GOLD analysis project Ga0209158, IMG submission 185897) | Grasslands soil microbial communities from the Angelo Coastal Reserve, California, USA - 14_0929_12_30cm (SPAdes) (version 2) | ecosystem: Environmental > Terrestrial > Soil > Grasslands ...
TTCACAATGTGAAGAAGTTGCGGGAGAAAGGCTCGGGACCGTACTATTACCTCCCGAAGATGGAGAATCATCAAGAGGCAAGGTTGTGGAATGATGTGTTCAATAGATCAGAAGAGATCCTTGGTCTCCCACATGGAACAATAAAGTGCAGCGTGTTAATCGAGAATATTCTTGCTGCCTTCGAGATGGAGGAGATATTGTACGAGTTGAGGGATCATATCACCGCGTTGAATTTTGGCCGCTGGGACTACACGTTCAGCTTCATAAAGAAACTTGGTCATGACAAACGATTCTTGGTCCCGGAAAGGTCACAGTTGCCAATGACCACGCACTTTCTCCAACTCTGCTCCCTACTACTTGTGGAGTCGTGCCACAAGCATGGTGCCTACGCGATCGGAGGGATGGCTGCACAGGTCCCGATAAAGAATAATCCGAGAGCGGCCGCGGACGCGATGGACAAGGTTGTCCTGGACAAGGAGAGAGAGGTTTCTCAAGGCTATGATGGAGCATGGGTAGCTCATCCCGGCTTGGTTCCTGTGGTGATGAGCATATTCATGAATGGTATGGAGGGACTGAACCAGTTGAACGCTAGACATCGGGATTTGAAGGTGACAGCGAGAGACTTGTTGATGGTGCCGAAAGGAACGATTACCGAACAGGGATTGCGTGGAAACATCAGCGTAAGCCTACGCTATCTAGAGTCTTGGCTTCGAGGTGTTGGATGCGTCTCGATCAATAATCTGATGGAAGACACTGCGACGGTGGAGATCAGTCGGTCTCAGATATGGCAATGGATTCATCATGGGGCGCATTTGACAGATGGGAGAGAGATCACTCCCGAGTTATTCCATACTTTGCTGGCAGAGGAGTTGGCAACGGCGGAGGCAGCAGGAAATGGGGAATTATTGGCCCAGTCTCGATTCAGCGATGCTGCTCAGATACTGGATCGATTGTCCACGAGTCCAGACTTTGCGGATTTCATGACCATCGAGGCTTATCCCTATCTCGATCAAGTTGAACGTGCAGAATAGAGATTGCACGCGCAACCCGATGTTGATTCGTAGCCGAGATCCTTCCGAGTTCAAATTATTTTTCTAGCGGATACACCCTCCCCCCCTCTCGTGCTCAATTTTCACGAGGGAAAGATCGGATTTTGAAGGAAAATGGGCTGTTTTGATACGTTTTCTCGCGATTTTTTGCAGGTTCTGTGCGAGGCGCTAGGGCAGTATTCCGCCTATTCGTGCGAGTTGCACAATTCCAGGCTTCTTCTTGAAGACGCCTGCAGTGATCTCGAGGGTTGTCTTCAAGAGTTCCCGGTTCTTCTGGAGACGTTTCAAGGCACGCCGATTCAGGCGTTGGACAAGCCAGTTGCCGCTCAAGGCGTATGTTGCCGAGTAATGTGCGTGTTCTCCCACAACATCTGAGACTAGTTTTCTCTCCGCCTGGTATGCACGGAGTGCAGTCGCAGAGTAGTCGTTGATCTGATGGCATTGTTGGATAACCCGTGCTAAGGCCAACGCGTCTTGTAATGAGAGGTTCAGGCCTTGTCCGGAGTGTGGATGAAGAGTATGGGCGGAGTCACCTAGCAGGGCCATGTTGTCTGAGACCCAATCGTCAACTCGAACATAACTTGGCATGAAATAACCGAACCTGTTCCAAGCCTCAACATTAGAGAAGGCCTGCTCCAGCTCAGGGGCCGTCGATGTTATCTCCGCCCTGAAACTGGCGAGACCAGAATTTTTCAATTCATCGAAAGACCGTGGGCCAACACAGTGATGAACAAATGTCGCTTCCTCCGCCAATGGCATGACTCCAAGCATATGATGCGGTGCCTGATACTGTCGAGCATGACCCTCCAAACCTGAGACGGGACCGACTAGGCCGACGATGAACGAGTCCTCATACTTGTGAACCCGGACCTTGCTGCCCATCGCTGCCCGAACACGAGACTGGCCACCGTCCGCCCCGACAACTAGACGAGCAGAGATTCTGCTCTCGGCATTGTTGTTCTCGATGACGACACCAGACGGCTTCCCAGAGCTATCCCTGACCAGCTCCTTGAACCTGGCTCCCCAGAGAACTTCAACGCCTTTCCTCTCTGCTTGGTAACGGAGCATCAGCTCAAGTTCTGTACCGTTGATCGTGATGAGATAATTGTGAGGATCATCCAACAACCCATAATCTGCCTCCAACAGTAAATTACCAGTCCAGTCCCTTATCTCGAAGACTTGGACGGGTTTGCCAAGCTTCAAGGTGTCATCAAGCAGACCCAATTGGTCGACGGCGTCCAGACCGTTGGGTTGCAGAGTCAATCCCCGAGGAACAGAGTCAACATCCCTACGGGCGTCCAAGAGTATCGTCCGTATGCCTTGGTCCCGAAGTACCGTTGCGAGTGCGAGACTGGGGATTCCGGCACCCACCACGACAACATCCACATCCTGCTCCAAGCTTGGCCTACAATCCCGACTAGAATCGGAATCTGCTTAAATCATCCTTTATACCCGTTCTTTTCCGGTTCAGAAAACATGGGTAGAGTTCACGGGAAAGGTCCACTCGAAGTATACGACCCGGGAATGACGGTGAAACCTCGAGTTTACGATAAGGATCGGCGTTACGCCTTGCTCGTGGTCGACATGTTGAACGATTTTGTCTATGGGAAGATCAAAGCGGAAAGAGCTGGACCAATGGTCCCGACAGTAGGCAACCTAATTGGATCAGCTCACGACGCGGGCATTCCAGTACTATATCCAAATGATTCCCACACGAAGAAAGACTTCGAACTCTACAGATGGGGCGAGCATGCTATGCGTGGAACGAAGGGAGCAGCTGTCATCAAGGAACTCCGTCCAAGAAAGAGAGATATCCAGATTCCGAAGACAACCTACAGCAGCTTCTTCAGCACAAGGCTCGAGAAAGAATTGAAACGAACATACGATGGAAAAGGCGCAAATACACTCATAATGGCGGGTCTGCATACTGACTGTTGTGTTAGACACACTACAGCCGATGCATTCTTCCGCGGATACGAAACATTGATCGCCGAGGACGCAGTGAATTCTTTCACCGAGCTACAGTACCGCGTCGGGTTACAGTACCTCAAGTTCTGGTACTTGGTAGACGTATTAGCTTCAAAAAAGATAGCACGACTGTTCTAGAAAAAAGGCTGAACAAGTGCCGAAGAGGCCTACCCGGCTCATCATCGACACCGATGGTGGAATTGACGATGCGCTAGCTCTGATACTAGCTCTTCGATCTCCAGAAGTTGAAGTTGTTGGAGTCTCGACCGTATCAGGAAATGTCCGGGTCGAACAGGCAGCAATCAATGCTCTGCGAGTGATCGAACTATTCGATCATCGAGACATATGGGTGGCGCAGGGCTTGGGAAACCCCTTGATCCGGGACCCGATAAGAGCAACAAGCTTCCATGGAACCGATGGTCTCGGAGATTCCAATCTACCACAGCCACGCATGCGCACACGAAAGGAAAGCGCAATAGATCTCATCGTTGATCAATTGAACAAAGAGAAGGACCATGGTCTCACCATTGTCTGCATAGGACCATTAACAAACATTGCAGCAGTACTCACAAACAGCCCAAATATCTCGGGACGAATTGGCGAGCTGTTGATCATGGGGGGCGCGTTCGGACTATCGAGGCAAGGTTATGGAAACGTGACTCCGGTCGCCGAATTCAACATCTACTCCGATCCCGAGGCGGCGAAGATAGTCTTCGAATCCGGAATACGTGTGAGAGCTGTTGGACTTGACGTTACTTCTGCTCCCGAAAACTGGTTAACTTCCGCCGAGTACTCAAGGGTCAAAGCGACGAAGAATGGAGTATCCGTCTTTGCCACCCGGATACTTGCAAATACCATGCAGAAACGGCATATGTTCGAGCTTCACGATCCAATAGCAGTAGGGGCTGTGATCCAGCCTTCCCTGTATCATTTCATCGAGCGTTCGGTGAAGATCGAGACGAAAGGTGAGTATACTACAGGTATGACGGTGACCGAGCGTCGCGAAGAAGCGGATAATATTTGGACAGAGAATCCCATCAAAATATGAACGAACCTCAAATCCCAACGCTTCAAACGCCTCTTTCTCGGCCATTTATTGAAAAACTGACAGGAAACCGCTGTTTTCTGTTCTAATGTTAGGATTTTTAAACAGGTACACTTCCATCTGAGCGCAACCATGGGACGAACAATCAACCATATCGAGCTAGCGTCCAAAGACCTTACAGAGACTAAGAAGTTCTACTCGAGACTTTTCGGGTGGAAATTCGAGCAATTCGGCGACGGCTACATGATGTTCCGCACAACGCCAAAAACCAGTAAAGTCGGAGGAGGGTTTAACCTCTCCAAGACCGTCAAACCAGGCACAACACAATTCTACGTAGATGTCAAGAGCATACCACAAGCGTTGCAAAAGGCAAAGTCTCTGGGCGGTAGACCGTTGAAGCGAAAGACAGCCATCGGTGGCGGCATGGGGTATTGGGGAACTCTCAAGGACCCACACGGCAACACCATCGGCGTCTGGAGCAAACGCTAAACCGACCAGAAACGGTCAACTAGCTAGCTCAGATAACGAAGCGGGCTTGACCCACAGTCACAGCCCGGAGTACCAACTCTCTTTTTTGCATCTCTAAAATCCAACTTACCGACTGAAAAGTTGGACCTAGCGCAACCCTCGAAGACAGATTTCAGGAAACCAATACTCTTCCTGTTCGTCCTGTCGCCCGCGATAGGCGAGCTATTATCCGGCTCCTCACCTCCACTAGCATTCTTCAATCCTCTAGCATTCTCCCTACTCTGCGCACTCTACGGGAGCGGAGCCCTCCTCGTCAGAGATTATGCAAGACGATGGAAAAAGGGATGGTATTCGATACTACTGCTCGGCGCGGCATACGGGATCATCGAAGAAGGGATCATGGTCCGGAGTTTCTTCAGCCCGACATGGAAGGATCTAGGAGTACTCGGGACATATGGTAGATGGCTGGGTGTGAATTGGGTCTGGGCAGAATGGCTTACAATATACCATTCAATCTTCAGCATCACGATCCCGATACTTCTAGTCGAGCTCACAAATCCAGCAGCAAGATCGCAGATATGGCTCTCTCAGAAACAGAGATGGCTATTCCGGTCTCTGTTCGTCCTTGCAGTGCTTCTCGGTTTCGCCGCTTTTCCGTATGATGCGCCCGCGACAGCTTTGATTGGATGCGTGGTCGCCGTGTTAGTGCTGGCGTGGCTTGCCAAGAGAATCAAGCCAATGATACCAGCATCCCAGAACCTGAAAGTCTCGAAGAAACTTGTAATCACTGGAGTATCCGTGCCATTAGTATTCTTCTTCTTTTTCACGGGCCTCGGCCCCGCCACAGTCCCATGGGCTGCAGGGACCATGCTAATTGGAGCGTCTATTGTATTTGGATTCGAGAGATTATTGAGAAGATGGGCAAAAGAAGGGTTTAGTGATCTTCAACGGTTGAAGTTGGCATCTGGAGCTCTCGGGTTCTTCATCGGTCTATCCCCTATCCTTGAGCTCAAGGGAGCTCTAGGGATGACAGCCGTAGGCATCGGCTTTTTCCTCCTCCTTTTCAACCTGAGAAGGAGAGTCATTCTGAGAGTCTCAGGGCTTGTGCCATCCGTAAGTCCACGATTATTGCCCTCAGAAACCCCTCTTCGATAGGCATTCAGTCAGAGGAATTGCATCTTATATACACAACCGTTTCAGAAACGACAACCATGGCAGATTACGGCAGAGGAGCCAAAGCAGGAGCAATCGCCGGTGTCGTCCTAGGAATAATAGAAGCAGTTGGCATCTACGCTACCTTTAGCTTCACCAGTGACTCTATCAAGAGAACTCTTCCGGCGGGCATTACCATCGATCAAGCACTATACGCTTTAGTAATTGGCACGTTCGTCGGCAGCATCATAGGCGGAGTTATCCTTGGGGTCATATTTGCCGCGGTCGCCAACAAGTACATGACAAGCAAGAGCTTCGAGATGAGAGGCTTAGTGTTTGGGATTATCCTCTGGATTATCGGAATCCTCGGCAATATTGGCAACTTCGGCTACGGTACTACATACATTGCGGTATCAGTACTCATCGGGCTCATCGCTAGCCTGATTTACGGATACTTGCTTGGACATTTCTTCAGACCAAAGCAGGCCTTACAGACTGCATCGCCCACGAGCACAATGTAACTCAGCCCATTACTGCAGTCAATCGCGGACGCACCGGTCCGCTCTCCCTTATTTTTGACCCACGAAGGCTAACTCACTCTCGTGGTCTTGGGTAACGTTCGTGTTAATGATAGGCAGTATCGCTACCCGGGCTCATGCAAAAATCGCCAAGACCAACGGGCGTAACAATAATCGCGATAATCGCGATGCTTGCCGGCGTAGTCGGATTGATCGGAGGCATTGCCATCGCAACATTCTCGTCCATGTTCGCTAGCATAGGCTTCGGTGTTGGAGGCCTGCTGGCTACACTAGGCTTCGTCATCGCAGGCGTTGTCATCTTCTTCGGATTTATCTGGCTACTGACAGGCTGGGGCTTCCTCAACGGCAAAGGCTGGGCAAGAACACTAGGCATGATCTTCAGCATCCTATCGCTTCTTGGCACCATAGTACTGGCAGCTTCAGGCTCGATAGGTGCCATAGTTGGAGCCGTGATATTGATCTTGATGCTCTACTACCTCTTCACGCCACCAGTGAAAGCATACTTCAAAAACGGACCATCGTCAACATCATTCAGTACTAAGTCATCCTCAATACCGAGACCATCCATACCAACCTCATTCGCCAATCCCATGGGCGGCTCGTCTTCATCCTTCGGCCCTGGCTCGTCAAGCACTAGTAGCAACAGCACCCGGTTCTGCACCAATTGTGGCGCGACCCTTTCCGCCGGAAGCAACAGATGCGCTAGCTGCGGAAAAAGCGACTAGAAACGCTTACCAGACCCCCCAACCGATGAAGGGACGGGCAACAGCCGCGTCCCCTTTGTTTTATTCTCCCGAAACAATCTTCATTTCTGAAGATGTTTCTCGGCAAAGGCCAATGCTACCACTGTAGGAGCATGCACAATGGCTCTGGCTCTCAGCAGTCGGTACGCTTCTGCGACCCGCAACACTTGTACCCTCATAATCTCTTCTACTTCACGATGAGCCTTCCCACGTTGAAGCCTCTTCGCCAAGAAGACGTGCGCTCGTTGCCCCGTTATCCCAGGCAGAGTGTGAACCCATCCTATCTTCTTCCATGAACTTGCCAAGTATCCGGTCTCTTCCTGAAGCTCTCTCTTTGCACAGTCCAACGGCTCTTCACCATCTTCGATGAGCCCAGCAGGGAGTTCCAGCTCCCAGCCACCAAGTGGATGCCGATAATTCCATTCGAAAACAACCCGGCCGCGTTCCAAGACTGGGACGATTATGGAGAAATCATTGAGCAACAGCCGTAGATGCTTCGCCTTCAGGCCCGACTTGGAAACGAGGCTGTCTTCGAAGAGCCTCACTTCGCCTAGGGCGACGAGGTTTCGGGATCTTATCGTTCGCCAGGGTTTGTGTGTCTTGTAGAATTTTACACTATGCGTCTTCAAGATTCAGGCTTGACTGTCCGATCGAACCTATTCAGATTGTCGCCCGGACTAGACGACGCGTCTTTCCCAATTCAGCCGTAACCTTGAACCCTTCGCTTCATGATCTGCTAGAGCTGAGAGTTCTTCTCATCAGTTGGAGGCTTGTGCCTAGAGGAGCGACAGGTTTGAAGTGGGCTCTTCGAAACATTCCTGGGGTTCCGAACCAAAGCCATTCTGGAACAGCTCCCATCTTTTTTGACACGACTGGGTAGGCCTCGACAATTCCTCCGCCTTGGTTCCGGATGGATTCAAGCGCTCCTTTCAGCGCTGTCTCAGCGATTCCCTTGCCTCGGTATTCCCGATCCACGAAAAAACACGTGATCCTCCAAAGAATCTTTTCAGTTATGAGAGGCTCGACTTTTCGATAGCCCCGTCCCGCATCGATCCTAGGTAGTTCTTCCTTGGGGCCGTACTGACACCAGCCTACCGGCCTCTTGCCATCGTAGACTAGTATCGCGTGGGACTTGCCTTGCATGACTAGGTTCTCTTTGTAGCTGTGATTCACTCGATCTGCTTTCAGCGGATCTTTCCCTGTATGCACGGGTTTCGCTCGCTGATAGTACGTGCACCAACACTGTCCCTGCTTCGGGGCAAGTTTCTCAAAATCCGGCCAGGTCTTAGGGCCTAACTCCTTTGTAGACAAGGCAGTCATTTTTCCTGTAGTCTCCTTCTTCATTCGTATAGTAGCTCTCCTCTTCTTGCACTACTGGCTAGAGGATGGGGGGTTCTTTGTATTCTCCGAAGACTTTGCGACCGACGTCCATAATCTCGCCGAGAGTTGCGTACTCTCTTACCGCTCGAATGATTGGATACATCGAGTTCGCCTTGTCGTCCTGAAATGTCTTTCTCAGTTCTTGGAGCGCATCCGCTACCTTCGACTCGTTACGGGTCTTGCGGACCATGTTTAATCTGTCGACTTGGCGTCGTTGGGCGGCCGTGTCGATCTTGAGAGTGTCGATGGGCATCTTCTCTTCCACCTTGTACTTGTTCACTCCAACAACTATCCTGTCTTTGCTTTCCATCTCTTGCTGGTATCTGTATGCCGTTTCTGCGATTTCTCGCTGGATGAAGCCGGTCTTGATAGCGTTCAACAATCCGCCGGCACGCTCGATCTTGTCGAAATATTCGTACGCCCGTTCCTCCATCTCATCCGTCAACCACTCCACATAGTAGGATCCACCGAGCGGATCGGTCACATTCGCCACTCCTGTTTCTTCGGCGATGATCTGTTGCGTCCTCAATGCTACTGTCGCAGCTTTCTCTGACGGAAGGGCCCATGCTTCATCGTACGAGTTGGTATGGAGGGACTGGGTCCCACCTATGACGGTTGCTAAGGCCTCTATCGTGGTACGGATGATATTGTTCAGGGGTTGCTGCCAGGTCAGCGATGCTCCAGAGTTCTGGGCGTGCGTGCGGAGCAGTAATGAGCGTGGGTCCTTCGCGTGATACTTTTCTTTCATTACGCGTGCCCAGATCCTGCGTGCAGCACGGAATTTTGCCACCTCCTCGAAGAAGTCCATCCCGCAATTCCAAAAGAACGAGAGTCGTGGCGCGAAATCGTCGACTTTCAACCCGGCTTCGATGCCAAGGTCGACGTATGCAAATCCGTCCGCCAATGTGAAAGCTAGTTCTTGGACGGCGCTTGAGCCGGCCTCACGGATATGGTAACCGCTGATGCTGATGTAGTTCCACTGCGGCATCTCCTTAGTACAGTAGACCATCATGTCTCTGATGATCCGTAGATGAGCCTCAGGCGGGAACGCCCATTCCTTCTGGGCGATGTACTCCTTGAGAATGTCTGCCTGGACTGTTCCTCGAAGTTCTTTCGGTTGAAGACCCTGTCTCTCTGCTACCCCGACGTACATCGCTGTTAGGACTGAGGCTGGCGCGTTGATGGTCATGCTAGTACTCACTTTGTCCAGTGGGATGCCTTCGAAAATGATCTCCATATCCTTCAACGATCCAACCGAGACTCCGCATCGTCCCACTTCTCCCTCGGCTCGTGGATGGTCCGGATCGTAGCCGTAGAGTGTTGGCATGTCGAAGGCGATGCTTAATCCGGTCTCGCCATGCTCCAGCAAGTAGAGGAGACGTTTGTTAGTATCCTCTGGGGTACCGAAACCGGAGAACATTCGCATAGTCCAAAGGCGTCCACGATACATGGTTGGATAGACGCCCCGGGTATAGGGATACTCGCCGGGGAAGCCCTCATCGCGGGAATAGTCTCGGTAGGATACATCCTTCGGGTCATAGATGGGCTTCAATGGAATTCCGGATAGGTTCGTCGTTTCGAGCTTTCGCTCCGGACGATTCTTCGTCCATGACTTGGCGATCTTCTTCTCCCAGGATTGCCTTTGTCTAGCTACTCTAGCCACGGCTCGAATGTTGTAGGTGGAAGGTCGCGATTGTCTATCTTTCTTCACTTGGGATAGAACCTTCCTCCAGTAACCAGTCTCTTTCAAAACAGTGCCCACGATCAAACAGGTTAGATTTTCCTATTTCATCATTTCCTACTGCTAACAGTCGTTAACATTGAAATAGGCTCAGGTTCGGCATGGCACAACGGAACCCGTTTTGGCCCCATCCGTCGAGGAACTCGCCCAGCATGTTCTGAAGGGAGAGCATAGGGCTCTCGCAAAGGCAATATCGATCACGGAGACTGGGGGAGAGTCATCTCGGCGATTGATGAAGATCCTCTACCCGAGGAGT
>Ga0209158_1002850_pt1 | contig 10334 bp, 8 predicted proteins | sample GraSoiAngelo_140_FD_185897 | JGI IMG/M metagenome (GOLD analysis project Ga0209158, IMG submission 185897) | Grasslands soil microbial communities from the Angelo Coastal Reserve, California, USA - 14_0929_12_30cm (SPAdes) (version 2) | ecosystem: Environmental > Terrestrial > Soil > Grasslands ...
GCGCACGCCGGCTTCCCGGATCTTGCCGAGCCATTCCGACCGATAGCGTGGTGCGTACACTTGCTGGCCGGCACAGGGAATGGCCCAGCTTCGATAAAGAGCTTTCAGACGATTCATTACCCGCGAAGTCGTCCCTCGGGCCTCATGGTGTCCCCCTCGCGGAAACGAACGATCCCGTTTACCACGGTTGTTTTCCACCGGGTGTGCCACGCATTTTTCTATACCCCTTGCCCATGCAGATCGTCCAAGCGCCGGGCGAAGTCATCATGCTCTTCGAGTACGACTCCAAGCGGCGCCAGATCTTCACAGACGGCCGGCCGCATGACACCAGCCTGGGTCCGTTGTGGATGGGAGACTCAATTGGGCATTGGGAGGGAGACACACTGGTCGTGGACACCGTGAGTTTTAATGATAAAACCTGGCTAGACTCAATCGGTCACGCGCACAGCGAAGGTCTGCACGTAGTGGAGCGCATCCGCCGGATTAATCATGACCGTTTGTCGGGCGACATCACCATCGAGGATCCGAAGGCGTACACTAGGCCCTGGACGGCGCATCTGGACTTCCTGTTGAAGCCGACCTGGACGCTGGCGGAACGTTTCTGTGAGGATGATGCGAGCTTCCTGGAGATCGAAAACAAGGAAACAACACCGGCGAAGTAGCCAGCCCAATCTCATGTCGCCGATGCCACTGATTTCATGTGGGCCGTCATAGCACGACCGACTTGATCACCTATTTCAGGAGGCGCAGCAAATGAAAAACTTGGTAGTCTCTTTGAGCATAATCTTCGTTGTGCTTTTTGTTTCGGGCCCGCTTCTGGCACATCACGGAGAGGCGAACTACGACACGGAAAAGGTCGTGTCCGTCAAGGGAACCGTGACGAACTTCCAGTTCATCAATCCCCACGTGCAAATTTTCCTGGACGTGAAAAACGATAACGGCGAGAGCGAACAATGGATCGGCGAAGCCAGGAGTCCGAGCATGCTGGTCCGTTTAGGAGCTTGGGACAAGAGCACGCTCAAGTCCGGCGACGTCATCACTGCCACTGGTCATCCGACCAAGAACGGATCGAAGGTCTTGCGTCTTCAGAAGATTGTGCTCCCAGACGGCCGGGAGATGACTAATCTCTAGACCTCCGCATCGCAAATCGGATAGGGCCTGAGAAGCCCTCTTCTCGGCCCACAGAAGGCCAGTTGCCGATAATCTCGGCGGTCTCAATGGGTCAGCGCAACACTTGCTCGACCCGTCTACTTGCAGGAGTTCTCAGGGCGAAAGTCGGTCGCGAGCGTTGATTCAAAAAAACACTACCCTGTGTAGGTCTGATTGAATACAGCCAGACAGATCGGCGCTCCGGGGTGAAGTATTGTCCGATCAACTGATTGGACGGTGTTGCATCGACCGGTTGAGCTGGCACCGTTTATCAGGCCCTACCGGGCGAGGTGGTCCCCTGGCCCTCTTCTAGCGGGAAAGCTAGCGGGGCGAAAACTTGCGCTCGAAGGGCTAGGGCGGAAGAACTGGATGTATACTTCCTCAACGCTTTAGGAGAGTTCTCTTCATGCGAACCAAAGTCTTCCTGATCGCCGCGGCAGCCGTGTTCTTAGGATTTGCGCTTCCTGCCTCGTCCGCGGCTCAGACGGGCGGCAACGCCGGTCCGCGAACAGCCGACGGCAAGCCCGACCTGCATGGAATCTGGCAGGCGCTGAACGAAGCCAACTATGATATTGAAGCTCACGTAGCGCGTCCGGCAATGGCGCTTCGCCCCGGACCCTATGGTCCGGTGCCGGCCGCTCCGGTGCTGGAGCTAGGGGCTGTCGGGGCGGTGGCGCCTGGCCTTGGCGTGGTGGAAGGCGGCGAAATTCCCTATAAGGCCGAAGCACTCGCGAGAAGGAAACAGAACCAGGACGACTGGCTGAGCCGCGATCCGGAGATCAAATGCTATCTGCCGGGCGTGCCGCGCGCTACATATATGCCCTACCCGTTCCAGATCCTGCAAAGCGCCAGCGCCCTCGCCTTCGTCTACGAATATGCGGGCGCGGTGCGAAACATCTTTCTGAAGGACCCGGGACCGGCTCCCGCCGACTCATGGATGGGCCAATCGGTGGGTCGCTGGGAGGGTGACACCCTGGTGATCGACGTAACGGGGTTGAATGACCAGACCTGGTTTGACCGCGCGGGAAATTTCCACACCGACAAGCTGCACGTGGTGGAGCGTTACACGTGCACCAGCCCGGATGTGATCTCGTATGAAGCGACGATCGAAGATCCGAACGTCTTCACGCGCCCTTGGAAGATGAGCATGGCGCTTTACCGGCGCCAGGAAAAGAACGCGCAACTGCTGGATTTCAAGTGCGTGGAGTTTGTCGAAGAACTGCTGTACGGCCAGTACCGAAAACATCCGCTTAACAAATAATCGAAGAGGTGTGGGATGCGGAAGCGATTCATCTTAAGGACAAGCGCAGTGGCAACGGCGCTCGCGTTGATCTCTCTCACGGCTCGCCCCATGGCGGGCCAAGTGAAGAATACCGCGGCGAACTCTGCCCTGCCCCGCAGGCCGGATGGACATCCGGACTTGCAGGGCACCTATGATCTGGCCACGATGACGCCGCTCGAGCGGCAGCCCGGCGCTCCTCCCTTCCTGACAAAGGAAAGAGCAGAAGCTCTGGAGAAAGCCGAAGCCGAGCGCAGGGACAAAGATAACCAGCCCTCGAACCCAGATCGCCCGGCACCGCCAGTGGGCGGCGATACGAGCGCACCACATTCGTTCTTTGAAGCTCTGGAGAAAGCCGGGGGCGGCGCTGTCGGCGGCTACAATCGCTTCTGGCTCAACCAGGGCGCGGCATACACTGTGGTTGATGGACAAGTTCGAACATCCATCGTCGTCGACCCGCAGGATGGCCATCTGCCTCCTTACAATGCGGCAGCGCACAAGCGGCTCGCGGCAGCGCGGGCGACGCCGACGTCCACCGCTCCGGAGCGCCAGGATGGCCTAGCCGAGCCGCCCGGTGCCTACGATAACCCGGAGCAGCGTTGGCTCAGCGAGCGCTGCCTGCTCGGATTCGGTTCGACTTCCGGCCCGCCGGCCCTGCCGGATTATTTCTACAACGATCTGCATCAGATTGTGCAAACTCCAGACTCGATCATGATTCTCACCGAGATGGTGCACGACGCACGCATCGTGCGCATGAACGCACAGCATCTTCCCAAAAACATCCACGGCTGGATGGGTGATTCGGTGGGTTATTGGGAGGGGGATACGCTCGTGATCGACACAACCAATTTCAGCGATAAAACCCGATTTCGTGGATCGACGGAAAACCTCCACGTAGTCGAACGCTTGACGCGCGTGGACGACAAAACGCTTCTGTATCGTTTCACGGTAGAAGACCCGGACACGTGGGACCGGCCGTGGACCGGCGAGTACACCTGGCCAGCGACCGATCAGCGGATTTACGAATATGCCTGCCACGAAGCCAACTACGCGCTCGGCGATGTCTTGCGGGGCGCCCGGCAACAAGAGGCTGAGGAGGCAGCGAAGGCCAAAAAGTAACCAGATGCTCAGTCTCATGTGGAAACTTTCCCTACTTGTGGCACTTGCCGCGCTCCCGAGCGTGGCCCAACCGAACAACTATGGTGAAGCCAAGTCCTGGCTCTGCCGTCCCGGGCAGCACGATGCCTGCGATGTGGACCTCACCGCAACGGTCATCGCGCCAGGCGGCAAGCTAAGCCGCGAGACCTGGACCGCTAACTCCAACGCCCCGATCGATTGCTTTTACGTTTATCCGACCGTATCGACTGATCCGACGCCGAACAGCGACATGATCGCCGATGAGGCGGAGCGTAATGTGATCAGCCAACAGTTCGCGCGCTTCGCATCGAAGTGCCGCCCGTTCGCGCCCATGTACCGCCAAATCACCCTGGCCGGACTCCGCCCGCTGCTGGCCAGCGGAGGCGCTGCCGCGGCGTTCGAGCATGGCCTCCAGTACGACGATGTTCGGGACGCGTGGAACTACTATCTCGAGCACGACAACCGGGGACACGGCTTCGTACTCATAGGCCACTCGCAGGGAGCATTTATCCTCGCGGCACTCATTCGCAATGAGATCGATGGCAAGCCGGTTGCCTCTCGCATGGTCTCGGCCATCCTGCTCGGCACGACTTTGGCCGTTCCGCGCGGGAAGGACCTAGGCGGCACGTTCAAACATGTACCGCTCTGTCGTTCGGCGTCGCAGACCGGATGCGTAATCACGTATGCTTCGTTCCGCTCCACGGTGCCCCCGCCGACCAATACTCTGTTCGGCAAAGTCCCGGGTGAGAACATCGCCGCCTGTACTAACCCGGCGGCGCTCGGCGGCGGCACGGGCGAGCTGCACGCGTATCTTTCCACGACGGGCAGCACCATCGTGAGTACGATTCCTTCCAAGCCTTGGGTTACGCCGGACCGGCCCATCGCCACTCCGTGGGTGAGCGTTCCCGGCATGCTTACCGCCCGATGCACGTCCAATGAAAACGCAACCTATCTCGAGGTGACCGTGCACGCAGACCCGTCCGGCCGTCGAACGGACGACATCACGGGTGACATCGGCACAGGCGGCCAGGTACAGGCGAACTGGGGACTGCATCTGATAGATGTCAACCTCGCCCTGGGCAATCTAGTGGATATCGTCGGACGGCAGGCGGAGAAGGCGACTCAGAGTGGAAAGGAGAGAAGAAGGGTTAGTCCACACGAGCCCTAGTAGACCTCCCGGGACGCGCCTCGATTACTCCACACCGAACGCAAGAAGGACGTTTCCTGGCATTTGTCCTCCGAGAAAGGCGTAGCCTGAATTCACAAATAGCATGCCCCTGGCGACCGTGGGTCCTGGACCGTTGATAGCGCCGCCATGTCCGGGCACGCCGTTAACGGTCGTGAACTCTTGAACGGTATCGTAATCCCATATGATCCGGCCGTCCTTCGTGGAATACGCGCGTAGGTGCCCATCCAACGATCCTGAGAAGACGACGTCGGGAATCACTGTGACAGCAGCAGCTTGAGCCGGGCTGCATCCTTTGGGGCCTTCCGGACACGGAGCGGGTGCGGCACGCCACACTTCCGTTCCATCGGTCAATCGCAGTGCAACTAGTCCACCGCCATCCTTAAGAGAGAGGCGATGATTCTCGTCGAATTGGGCATCGGACAAGGCAAGGTAAATGTTTTTGTCATCCGCTGCCGGTCCCCATTCGATTCCCCCAAGTATTCCTCCTTGGCCGACTCGGGCCTGCCAAATGGTTCTAGCTTCCTGATCAGGATCCAATGCATGCACCACACCCGATTTTTGTCCGGCGATAAGTGCATGACGCCCGTTTGGCAGTTCAATGAGAATCGGAGACGACCCAAAATCGAAGTCTGGTCCAGCGTTTGTGGGGCAATTGGCCGAATCGGGTAGGTAGCAGGCTGAATTCCAGGCGTCTTTTTGTGTGAGCTGCCGTACCCATAACATCTTCCCCGATTCCATGTCGAGAGCCATCACTGCATCGCTCGTTTTGGTAGCCGGAGCTGAATAGTTGTCCCCTGTTCCGACGTAAAGGATCTTGCGATTGACGTCCAACGTAGGCGAAGACCAGATCGCGGCTCCAGATGGTCCCCACTGCCGCACGCCGAGCTTGTTCTTTCCTACAGCGTGTGGCGTGTCAGAAATGGTGTAGGTCTTCCAAATCTGTTTGCCTGTTGCAGCATCCAAAGCCACAACGCTTCCACGGAATGTGCAGCACTCGTAGTCGGGCACGCCACTGCTGCCTTCTTCCAACGAAGCGACCGGAACGTAGAGTCTTCCCGCGTAAAGCGTCGGGGCGCCTGTTATACGCGCTGCACGATGCGGATCGAGGTTCGCTTTCCACAACAGCTTTCCCGACTCCGCGTCGAGCGTATAAACATTTGCTGCCAGATCTCCGAAGTAGGCCGCAGGTGTTTTTGAGCCCAGAAGGCCGATCGTAATAGCAGAGCGAACGCCCGCATCCGCGGCATAGGCCCAACGAACGCAACCCGTGGCCGCGTCGAGCGAGTAGACTCTATGGCCCGAACTACCGACGAAAACGCGGCCGCCCACGACTGTCGGCTGGCTATACGCGATGATGTCGCCGGGTTAAGCAAACGCCCATTTGAGCTTCAGCTGCGGTACGCGACCGGCATCGAGTCCTGCAGCTGCCGCGCTCTGAAAACGAGCGTTCGACGGACTGACGCTCCAACCGTTCCAACTCGGCGCAGAAAGAGGATCGGTAAAATCGTCCGACTTTTTGCAGCTGATAGCGTCGAGATCCAAAGGCTTTTCCGTACCGAAGGGCTTTCCTGAGAGATATATGGCGAGCGCGCGACGTTCGGCTGGCGTGCGCGCCAGCCCTTGTATCAACATGGCCCCGCTGTTTGACCCAAGTGCATCCATGATTCGTTCCGGCGTCAACTGGCGCAACGCGTCAGGCGCAGGCGCTCGGGTTTGAGCGCTAGCTTCATGGCATGAGGCGCAATGACGGCGAAACAAGGCCTGGCCATCCTGCGCGAAACCGAGACAGGGAATGGCAAGCGTGACCAATAACGTGATCAACAAAATGTCGAATCGAAGACGCATGCGCCCTCCTCAGCGGCCAGCTAGCGAACCGCCTACAGCAGGCCGAGGTCGTTGTTTGATCGCACAGTCACGTGGCATAGATTGCTCCGGATGCGCCTTTCAACATGCCAGTCGTCGAGCCGATCACTTGCCTATACTGCGCGCTGGCAACCAAATCTAAGCTGAGGTGCGTAAACTAAGCTCTTTCATCTAACTCTTCAAGCCTTTTCGCCTGACAATGATTGTGGTTCACTCCCAGGAGAATTTCTGACACCCAACTGCAGAGAAGGCACTAAGCTGCCGGACGAAATATAGAGCGGAAAAGTACGGCTGCAGTTGTAACTCCTGATGCTTGTTCGTTTGCAGCAGGCGGAAGAAACCCTCAAGAGTTCCAGGAATCAATTGCGTGCCTTCGCGGCATACTTGCTTTCGGTGCGCGAAAATGAAAGGGCCGTGATCGCACGTGAGCTTCACGATGAGTTTGGCCGGGCGCTTACCAGCTTGCAGTTAGGACTGTCCTGGATATCGCGCAAGTTGACTCCAGGGCAACAGCCGTTGCAGGAGAAAATCAGGTCGCTATCAGCCACCACGACGAGCTTGATCCGGTCGGTGAAGAACATCGCGAGTGGATTGCGACCCGGCGTTTTGGATGAATTGGGCCTGGCAAAGACCTTGAAATCGGAGGCCAGGGAATTCGAGGGACACACTGGAATACAGTGCAGGTTTAAGACCAATACTGCAAAGGCCAAGTTTGACCGCTCAGCGGCGGTCGCTATCTTCAGGATCGTCCAGGCAGCTCTTACGAATGTCGCCCGGCATGCTCATGCTTCGCGGGCTGTCATCGCCTTGATGAAAAGAAAAGACGGCCTGATTCTAACGGTAATGGACAACGGGAAGGGCATCACCACAAAGCTGGTCGATAGCCATGCTTCGCTGGGCAATTACCGGCATGCGCGAGCGCGCCCTTGCCCTTGGGGGTACGTTTGCACTCGGGGGCTCAAGAGGCAAGGGGACAATTTGACAGTACGGATTCCGCTATCCCGGATCCTTGATGACCGTGTTGGTGTTTAAGCCCGCAGCTTGCCACTCTTTGGGTCGAACCGGCGGCCTTCTGTGAAATCCGGCGAATCTCGCCCTCCACAAAGATCGTGTTCTGACAGTCCACCACACGCCCGCAGTTCCGGCGAGGCGATTCAGCGTGGGAATCCGGTCAGTGCAGCAGCGGATTTAGGCACGAACCCATTCGCCCCCCGCCGCGTACCTTGTACCACTACCGTACCGAAAAGCTAGAAGGGCGATCTAACAGGCGGGCGCAAGGTAAAGGCCCGCCGCCTTAGCGACCGCTTTGTTCTCAAGGTTTTGCGCGGGCACCTCGCTCAGTACATCCCACTCATCCCGCCGCCGTGTCCGGCACCCGCCGCGACCGCGACCTCCTCTTCCCTAATATCAGCGATCAAAGCTTCCGTGGTTAGCATCAGCGCGGCGATAGACGCGGCGTTCTGCAACGCCAGGCGGGTGACCTTCGCCGGGTCGATCACTCCGGCCTTGATCAGGTCGGTGAATTCGCCGGACTCCGCGTTGAAGCCGAAGTTCGCATCCTTTGAGTCGAGGATGCGGGCGACGACTACGGCGCCTTCGTGCCCTGCGTTCTGAGCGATCTGGCGCGTAGGCTCTTCGAGTGCGCGCTTGACGATGTTCACGCCGGTGGCTTCATCGTCGTCACGGAGCTTGAGCTTTTCGAGGGCCGGCAGGCAGCGCAGAAGGGCAGTACCACCGCCGGGAACAATACCCTCCTCGACTGCGGCGCGAGTGGCGTGCATGGCGTCTTCAACACGAGCCTTCTTTTCCTTCAGCTCCGTTTCCGTTGCCGCACCCACCTTGATCACCGCTACGCCGCCAACCAGCTTCGCTAAGCGCTCTTGGAGCTTTTCCTTGTCATAATCAGACGTCGTTTCCTCGACCTGTGCGCGGAGCTGCTTTATCCGGCCTTCAATTTCGCTATTCTTACCGGCACCTTCGATAATGGTGGTGTTGTCCTTGTTGATGATGACTTTTTTCGCGTAACCTAAGTCTTCCATTTTCACCTTTTCAAGCTTGATACCAAGCTCCTCGGTGATTGCTTTGCCGCCGGTGATCGCGGCGATATCCTCCAGCATGGCCTTGCGGCGGTCTCCAAAGCCCGGCGCCTTGACCGCAGCGCACTTCAGCGTTCCCCGAAGCTTGTTCACAACGAGGGTCGCGAGCGCTTCGCCCTCAACGTCTTCCGCGATAATCAACAGCGGCTTGCCCATCTTGGCGGTCTGTTCGAGCAAGGGCAGCAACTCCTGCATCGAGCTGATTTTCTTCTCGTGGATTAGGATGTGAACCTCCTCGAGCACGCACTCCATCCGCGCGGGGTCGGTGACGAAGTAGGAGGAGAGGTAGCCGCGGTCGAACTGCATTCCTTCTACCACTTCGAGCGTCGTCTCCATCGTCCTTGATTCCTCAACGCTAATGACACCGTCCTTGCCTACCTTCTTCATCGCCTCGGCAATTAGGCTGCCGACTTGTTTGTCGGTGTTTGCGCTGATGGTGCCCACCTGGGCGATCATGTCGCCCTTCACATCGCGGGAGAGCTTCCTGATCTCCTCTACCACGACTTCAATGGCGAGCTCGATGCCTCGTTTCAGTGCCATCGGGCTTGCCCCTGCCGCCACCGTCCGCACGCCTTCACGGAAGATCGCCTGGGCGAGAACGGTCGCAGTGGTCGTGCCGTCGCCGGCCACATCCGAGGTCTTGGACGCAACTTCGCGCACCATTTGGGCGCCCATGTTCTCGAGTGGGTCTTGCAGCTCGATCTCTTTTGCCACAGTCACGCCGTCCTTGGTAACCGTAGGCGCGCCGAACTTCTTCTCGATCACAGCATTGCGGCCCTTGGGGCCCAGCGTGATCTTGACGGCATCGGCCAGAATGTTAACGCCGCGGAGAATGGCTTGACGTGAATTCTCACCCGTTACGATTTGCTTCGCCATTGGATTTCACCCTCCTGGGTGAATGAGCACTCTTGCCTCGAACTGTTTGGACAGAGAGCTACTTCTTGCCGCTTGCCGCTTTCGCGATCCCACTGACCTTCGCCAGGATTTCCTCTTCTCGGAGGATCAGATATTCCTGGTCATCGATCGTGATGTCGCTGCCGGTGTATTTGCCGAACAAAATCCGGTCGCCCGTCTTTATGTCGAGCGGGATTCGCTTACCCTCCTCGATCTTGCCAGCACCAACGGCCATCACTTCGCCTTCTTGAGGCTTCTCTTTGGCCGTGTCAGGAATGATGATGCCACCCTTCGCAGTCTCCTTCTCTTCCAGTCGCCTTACCAGAACGCGGTCGTGTAGAGGTGTTACTTGAACTGTCATCTTCAGATCCTCCGTCAAACTCACCTTAACGATTTCGGAATTAGTCTCGTCGTTGCGCCATACTCTTACGGTCGAAGCGTCGTGATGTTCTTCTGTCGTTCTACTTCCGAATCCTCAGCATTTTTCTTGACGCGTGCGGCTTCCTTCTGGGGAGCCTCTTCTTGATCCAGCTTCACGGATTCGGCAATGGAGACCCCAGCTTGGGCATCCAACTGTTTTGTAAACATGACGATCGCAAAGGTATCCCCGTAGGATCGAAAAAGGTTGAGCGAATATTGGGAATCTTCCCACCGTGCGATCACTTTTTCGGTGGCCTTGTACGATGGGTTCATGGGGAAATTGACTACGGCTGCGACCGGCCTTGTT
>Ga0209158_1002853_pt1 | contig 10324 bp, 8 predicted proteins | sample GraSoiAngelo_140_FD_185897 | JGI IMG/M metagenome (GOLD analysis project Ga0209158, IMG submission 185897) | Grasslands soil microbial communities from the Angelo Coastal Reserve, California, USA - 14_0929_12_30cm (SPAdes) (version 2) | ecosystem: Environmental > Terrestrial > Soil > Grasslands ...
CCTTGGCTGCTGAGAACGGGTTGGAAAAAGCCAAGACTCTGGCAGATGCCTTACGTTCCGGACTCGCGCCTGGGTCGGAGAAGATTGCTGCAGACATCGAGGCCCAATTCGGCAACGCAGTGCTTGATGCGCAGCTCAATCCGAAGATCATCGAGAGTGCCGAGCATGAGGACCGCACGCGCTGCCGTGCCGTTCATGCGTATCTGCCGCCTTATCCACAAGACGCCGAGGATCGCGGCATTCAGGGTCAGGTCTATGTGGAATTTTCAGTAATGCCCGACGGACGCAGCCGCAACCCACGCATTATCCTTGCCGTTCCCCAGGGTACATTCGAACGATCGGTTCGCGATGGCCTGTTGCACAGCGAGTTTGTATCGGCCCCCGCGGAGCGGTCGCCGATTCAGTGCACCATGTTCTACCGATTTGTGATGGAGGGTGCTGTCGGTTACTCCAGGCTGGACGCGTTCGTGGACGAGACGCTCGCTCACGCAAGAGCAGGCGATCCGAGAGCGCAGATGCTGTATGGCATGCTCTTGGTCGGATTGCCCCAGCTCAACAAGCCGCGCAGCCAAGCGCTACCATGGTTTCTCAAATCAGCCCAGGCAGGTATGCCGGTGGCCCAGTACCAGGTGGGTTATAGCCTGCTCAAGGGCTGGGGCTGCAACTGCGAGGAGAACAAGGGCCTCGACTGGTTGCGTCGGGCGGCTCAGGCGGGGCAACCGGATGCCGAGGTCACATTGGCGATGTATGCCTTGAAGGGAAGCCCCGACCAGGAGCGGTTGAGACAGGCAAGGCTGTGGCTCGAACAGGCGGCTGCTGGCGGAAGCCACGATGGCAAACTGTATCTTTCTGCACTGCTTGCCACGGCTTCCGAGGCGGAGGGGGGTGATCCACGACGTGCCTTGACGCTGCTCGGCGAGGTGTTTCGTGGCGTCAAGGATGATCCGACGGCGTTTGAAATCCGGGCAGCAGCGCAGGCCAGTGCCGGCGAGTTCAGGGAAGCGGTTCAGAGCGAGCGCCAGGCCGTCGCCATGGCGCAGAGACTCAAGTGGGACGTGACTCCACTCAATGAGCGTCTCACCCACTACATGGGGAACCAGCCGTGGCGTGGAGGCCTGTTGGATTTCTAGGGATTGCTCGACAGGCCGTCAACAAATTCTCTCAAGGAGTGCTCGTTGCCGGATCGAGACTCTGTCTCCGCGCGGTCACCGAGGTTTCGGCTGGTCGGTAGCCTTGTAGGCGATGGGCGTCAATGAAGGCCTCCAACGCAGGCGTAGGGCGCCTCGCAACCTCATGCAGAAGCAGCGCGTTTCTGAACCGGCCGAGCGCCAGATAGAGCTGATAGCTTCGGGGAACCGAAATGCCGTACTCCTCCAGCGATTGCCGGCCCGAGTTGACCTGGCGGAACTGCTCCGGACTCGTTGTCCCGATCCGGCCATAGTAGTCGTCGCGTAATCGGGTCGCCTCAGCGGTCACCTCAGCTGCAGGCATTTGCGCGATCTGCTGCAGGTTGCTGCGCTGCTGCGGCGTCACGAGCTCGATCCGGCCGACCATGACGCGGGTGATCTGCGCGGTGGACACACTCAGCGGTAAGTAGAGGTCGGTCCACGCCCGCGGCACGAGGAAGAAGACCCGCATCCCCGCGCTCTTGAAGTACGATAGTTCCCAGGTGTCGAGCAGCGCCTGCGCTTCGTCATCGAAGAGTCCCTCCGCCACGAGAGCACGGTGCAGAGAACTGCTCAGTTGTTCGCGATTAGCCTCGTTGTACTCGCGCGGCGCGAAGTCGCCGGAGACTCGGAGCAGCACCTTGTCCGTGCCGGTGCCGCCTAGTCTCAATGCCGGCAACACTCGGAAGGCCACGGCCCCATAGGCATCGACATCCACCAGCCAGGCCGATTTGACTTCCAGTGACTCCCTGCCGGCAAGCTCGCGCGGCAGGTGGCTGCGTAGAACAAGCTCCGCCGTGACCGCGTTCCGTGCGACCGCAATCGGCGCATCGATGTGGCCCACTCCTCGGTAAAACAAGAATCTTTCCGCTTCGCCGCCGGGTGTCCTCACGGAGGCTGCCCGCACGCCGCGCGGTGCGGTCCAGACATGCTCGTTACTCGGCGGCCCGCTCTCATCACCGCCGACGTCCAGATTGTTCCAAGCCAGGGTGCTCACAGTGTCGGAACGCAACGGTCCAAACCCACCTGGGTCCTTGCTCACTCCAGGGGCATCGGCGAGTGCATTCGGATAGAACTCGGTGAGCCAGCCGCCACGAAACCGTGCCGTCACACTCACCTCTGGGATGCGCGTCCAAGCGCCGGGCAGATGAAAATAGAGCACCGGTGTCTCGAGCCGAAGGGTGACATCCGGGTGACAGCTGGGCGCACCCTGGAAAAAGTTCGCCGGAACCTCAGTAGGGCTGAGCAGCAGCCAGTCAGTGAGCCGATGTACGAATCGCGGGACCGGCTCATCGTCCGTGTTGATGCCGCCGATCGCTTGGCCCGCTTCGTTCTGTAAAGATGTGAACGTGCCCCACTCGTGAACGATCAAAGGCTCAGGGGTTGGTTGAGCCTGTAGATTGGCGAACTGCAGCGGGATGGCGAGCAGCAAAGACAATTGAAGGGCTTTTCGTCGCATCGAGTCCCTCCAACGGACGCCAGCGCATTATAGTCCGCATCCTCATCGACGGACGCGGTGGAAGTCGGCGAAGCTCAAGCCTGTGAGGTTGCACTCGACCCAGGGCGGCGCGCCGGCGCGCGGGCTCGGCGCGACGATGCGAACGTCGAACCGCCGCAGCTAGTCAGACATCGGCGGCGATCGCGGTCCAGTTAGGTCGCTGTTCCATTGCCGGCGCGCGCCATGCCGCGTGCTGAAATTCCACCATTGATCGGTGGAATTTCATGGTATGCGATGGGCCCGGTAGGATTCGAACCTACGACCAAGGGATTCACTTGCCCCGGCGTTTCCGCCGGGAGTGGACTATCTCTTCACCCGTGCGCTCGAGGCTGCGCGTGTGGGTGCGGGATGCTCCAAGCCTGTCATCAAGGGCACTCGAGCCCTCAGGTAGTCTCTGCACCTTCCGCCGGTGTACCGGCGGCTCGGCTCAGGATTGCCATGGGAGATGATCCCGAAGGTTTCCCTGAATTCATCCCGTCCACTTCGCGCGTTTCCGCGCGAAGGCACCTCGTCGATGAGTCCCCTGCACTAACCGCTGTGCTACAGGCCCAACCGCGGCGGATTGTAGCAGCCGCCCGCGGCGCGGCGGCCGCGGCGAGTGCCGCTCTCGACTGCGGTCCGGGAACGTGCTGGGGCGGTTTTCCGGGGCAGCCGCCGAGCGCGATCGCAGCGGAAACGACCACGGCCGTCACCAAAAGCGACCTCATGGCAGGACCCTCTTGCCATCGCTGCCCGCAACGTTAGCATGGCCCTCCCGCTGCGGATACGCCACGCCGATATCCGTCGGCGGGCGTGCTGCTCAGCTAAGGAGATGGACATGAAGCTGTACTATCTTACGGGTGCCTGTTCGCTGGCGTCGAACATCGCGCTGCGCGACGCAGGACTCAAATTCGAGCTCGTCAAGGTCGACCGGAACACGAGGAAAGCCGCCGACGGCCTCGATTTCAACGAGGTGAACCCCAAGGGCTACGTGCCGGCGCTCACGCTCGACAATGGCGAAGTGTTGACGGAGAACGTCGCGGTGTTGCAGTACATAGCTGACCGTAATCCGGGAGCGAAGCTGGCGCCCGCCGCGGGCACGATGGAGCGCTATCGCCTGATGGAGTGGTTGAGCTTCATCAACTCGGAGATCCACAAGAGCTTCTCGCCCATGTTCCGCCAGGACGCTCCCGAGGGCGCGAAGCAGTACGCGCGCAACAACATCGAGACGCGCCTCGAGTACCTGCAGCGCGCACTCGGCACGAAGAAATTTCTGATGGGCGCAGAGTACACGGTCGCGGATGCTTACCTCTTCACCGTGCTCAGCTGGGCGCGCCACGTCGAGGTCGACCTCGGCCGCTGGCCGCAGGTGAAGCGCTACATGGACGGCATCGGCGCCCGGCCGAACGTCATCGAGGCACTCAAGTCCGAGGGGCTGCAGAAATAGCCCGAGCGATTCGCACCGCGGACCAGCCTGGCGGGAGGGACGCCGGCGGTTTGCTGATACCATCGGCGGCAAGCGGCTTTGCACGTGAGGGGACGCAATGGCTACGAAACTCAACAAGCAGCTGAAACGCGAGATCGACGTGGAGGGCAAGCCTTTCATGGTGACGCTCTCTCCGGAAGGACTGAAGCTCACCGAGAAGGGCAAGCGCCTCGGACGTGAGCTCACCTGGAAGGATCTCGTCAGCGGCGATGCCGCGTTGGCGGCGGCTCTCAACGCCTCCGTCAGCCAGGGGAATTAGGGACGGCCGCACGGCGATGACCCAGGAGAGCCTGCGGGAGCTGCTCGCCCGGCTGCACGAGCGCCTCGGCGGCAGCGCTACGCTCGACCGCGAGTCGCGCGCACTGCTCGGCACGGTGATGCGCGACATCGAGCGGGCGCTCGCGCCGGGCGCGGGGCTCCAGGCCGATGCGGCGGCGCTGATGCCGGCGGCGGCACATGCGCCGCGCCTGGAATCGCTCGCGGTGCGGTTCGAAGCCGGGCACCCGGGGCTCGCGGAGCTGCTGCGCGAGCTGATCGACGCCCTGGGCAAAGCAGGTATTTAGTCGTCCATCAGAAAACTACGCAGCTGCTCGCTGCGGCTCGGGTGGCGGAGCTTGCGCAACGCCTTGGCCTCTATCTGGCGGATGCGCTCGCGGGTGACATCGAACTGCTTGCCGACCTCCTCGAGAGTGTGGTCGGTGTTCATGTCGATGCCGAAGCGCATGCGCAGCACCTTCGCCTCGCGTGGCGTGAGCTGCGCCAGCACCGAATGAGTCGTCTCGCGCAGTGATTCCATCGTGGCCTGATCGATCGGCGAGGCGACGGAGGTGTCCTCGATGAAGTCGCCCAGATGCGAGTCCTCGTCGTCGCCGATGGGCGTCTCCATGGAGATCGGCTCCTTGGCGATCTTGAGGACCTTGCGCACCTTGTCCTCCGGCATCTCCATGCGCACCGCCAGCTCCTCCGGGGTGGGCTCGCGGCCCATCTCCTGGAGCATCTGCCGCGAGATGCGGTTGAGCTTGTTGATGGTCTCGATCATGTGGACCGGGATGCGGATGGTGCGCGCCTGGTCGGCGATCGAGCGCGTGATCGCCTGGCGGATCCACCAGGTCGCGTAGGTGCTGAACTTGTAGCCGCGGCGGTACTCGAACTTGTCCACCGCCTTCATCAACCCGATGTTGCCCTCCTGGATGAGGTCGAGGAACTGCAGGCCGCGGTTGGTGTACTTCTTGGCGATCGAGATGACCAGGCGCAGGTTGGCCTCGACCATTTCTTTCTTTGCGCGGCGCGCCTTGGCCTCACCGATCGACACCTCGCGGTTGACTTCCTTCACGTCGTTGATCGAGAGGTGATAGACGGTCTCGAGCTGCTCGAGCTTCCTCTGCCGCCGCTCGATCTCCTCCTTGAACCTCCCGAGCGGCCCCGAGTATTTCTTGCCGGCCTTGATGTGCCGCGCCAGCCAGCGTGAGTTGGTCTCGTTCTTGGGGAACGAGGCGATGAAGTCCTTGCGCGGCATGCCGGCGTCGCGCACCGCGATGATCATGATCTCCTTCTCGAGCTGGCGGATCTCCGCCACGTGCGTGCGCAGGTTGAGGATCAGCGCATCGAACATGCGCGGCGACAGGCGCAGCTCCATGAACTGATCCGCCAGGCGCTTGCGCTGGCGCAGCGTCTTCGGATCGCGCGCGCCGAGCTTGGCGATCGAGACGAGCACCTGGGCGTAGAGCTTCGCGATCGCCGCGAAGCGCGCCGCGGCCTCGGCGGGATCCGGGCCGGTGTCGATGGCTTCCTCTTCGCTCTCGGCCTCCCCGTCGGTTTCCTCCTCGTCGTCGTTCTTCTCCGCCGCGGTGGGGAGCTCCACCTTGGTCGGGTTCTGCGGCTGGGCGATGACGTCGGGCGCGTTCGGATCGATGAAGCCGACGATCACATCCACCAGGCGCGCCTGGCCCGCCTTCACCGGCTCGTAGGCGCGCAGCAGGAAGTCATACGTGGGCGGGTACATCGCGAGCGCGCTGCGCACCGCGTCCAGCCCCTCTTCGATGCGCTTGGCGATGCGGATCTCGCCCTCGCGCGTCAGCAGCTCCACGGTCCCCATCTCGCGCATGTACATGCGCACCGGATCGGTGGTGCGGCCGAGCTCGGCATCGAGCGCGGCGAGCGCGGCCGCGGCTTCCTCGATGGCTTCCTCGTCGGCGGGCGCGGATGGCTCGCTCGCGAGCAGCGCCTCGGTGTCCGGTGCCTTCTCGTACACCGGAATGCCCATGTCGTTGATGGTGTTGACGATGTCCTCGATCTGCTCCGGATCGACGATCTCGGACGGCAGGTGATCGTTCACCTGGGCGTAGGTGAGGTAGCCCTGCTCCTTGCCGCGCGCGATCAGCAGCTTCAGCTGTGACTGCCGGTCCTCCGGCATGACCGGAACGCGCCGCTCGAGGGCGACCGGCCGCTTGTCGGCCGCCACCTTGAGGCCGGCCGGACGGGCGTCCGCCGGACGCGCACTGTCGTTCAGCTTCGGGTGGGCGAGTGAGGCTCGTGCGCCCGCCGCGGGCTTCTTCGGGAGCGGCCCGTTCCGGGGCCGCTCCCGCTCGCGCAGGCTCGCGAGCGCCGCGACCGCCTTGTCCGAGGCGGGTCTCATCGGCTTGCCCGAGTGAGCGGGCGAACGCTTCTTGTGCGTGTGTGCGGTCTGGGGCTTGTGCTTGCGTGTCATGTGTCGGGGGGCGCGTTGCGGGCCGGATCCACCCTATGTGCTGCCGCCGGGCGGGCAGCTCAAGGGGGTCAGGACAAAGCCCGCAATTCTATTTGACAAGGGCCTGAACACCAAATTGAAAGTCAGCCCCCTCGGGCGTCACGGTGGCCTAGTCTCATGATAAGTCTATGAAACTCCTCAAGTTCCTGCGGTGCAAGGCTGCCCGCTCGGCTCTTGGCCTGGAGGGCTTCCAGGCGCCGCCCCGCCGCCTGGTCCGCCAGCTTCACGAGTGCCCCCCGCAGCTCGCCGGCCGCAACGGCGGCGTCTGTAATGACTTCCTCGCGCTCGAGGAGTTTCTGCAGCCATTCCGCCCCCTCGCGCCCCGTCCAGCGCTCGATGACCTGCGCGGGGATCTGCGCCGGCTGTTCGCGCAGGTTGTCGAGGAGCTCCCGCAGCAGTCCCATACCCGCCTCCTCGCTCGCCTCGAGTCCGGCGCGCTCGTCGGGGCTCACTTCGCCCGCGATCGCCGGGTAGCGCAGCAGCCTCACGATCGCCTGACGCACGAGGCTGCCGCGCCCCGCGCCGGTCGCAGAGTGCGAGGCGGCGCGCGCCCCCGCCGTGCGCGGCGCCGCCTGCCCCGCGGGCGTGGGACCGCGGCCCGAAGCCCACAGCTCGTCGAGACGCACAGGGGCGAGGCCCACGACTTCCGCGAGCCGCTCGAGGAGCAGCTCGCGGTAAACGCCTTCCGGGACTCTCGCGAACAGCGGGCGCGCGCTCTCGGCAAAGCGCGCGCGACCGTCGGCGTGAGCAAGTTCGCTCTGCTCCGACAACTCCCGCACCAGGTACTCCGACAGCGGCAGCGCGCCCTGCAGACGCTGCTCGAACGCCTCCCGTCCCTCTGCACCGACCAGCGTGTCGGGATCGTGACCCTCCGGCAGGAACAGGAACCGGATCTCGCGTCCCTCGCGCGCCTCGGGCAGCGCTTGCTGGAGCGCGCGCCAGGCCGCCGCGCGGCCCGCGCGATCGCCGTCGAAGGCGAACACCACCGCGGGCACCAGGCGAAAGATGCGGCGGAAGTGCTCGGGTGTGGTCGCGGTGCCGAGCGTGGCGAGGGCGTAGTCGACCCCGGCCTGGTGCAGCCGCACGACGTCCATATAGCCCTCGACGACCACCACTCGTGTGAGGCTGGGACGCGAGCGGCGCGTCTCGTAGATGCCGTAGAGCTCGCGCCCCTTGTGAAACAGCACGGTCTCGGGCGAGTTCAGGTACTTGGGCTCGCCGGCATCGATGATGCGCCCGCCGAAGCCGAGCACGCGCCCGCGCGCATCACGGATGGGAAACATGATGCGGTCGCGGAACCGGTCGTAGTGGCGCTCGCTCCCCTGCGTCGGGCCCCGCTCGCGCTCGACGATCAGGCCGGCGTCGGCGAGGCGCTGGCGATCGGCGTCCGAGGCGCCGAAGCGGCGCAGCACCTCGTTCCAGGAGTTGGGCGCGTAGCCGATCGCGAAGCGCTCGATGGTCTCGGCGGCAAGTCCCCGCTCGGCGAGATAGTCGCGGGCGCGTGCTTCGCGCGCGAGACACTGCGCGTAGCAGGCCGCGACGCGCGCCATCAGCTCGTAGAGCGGCTCGTCGGAGCGGCGGGCGGCGCCGCTGCCGGCCGTGATCTCCCGCGGAATCTCGAGCCCGAGGCGCGTGGCGAGCTCCTCGACCGCCTCGGGGAAGGCCATGTGGTCGTAATCCATGAGGAAGCCGAGCACCGTGCCGTGCTTGCCGCAGCCGAAGCAGTGGTAGAACTGCTTGTCCGGGCTCACCGAGAAAGAGGGGGTCTTCTCGTCGTGGAACGGGCAGCAGGCCTTGTATTCGCGCCCGGCCTTCTTCAGCGGCACGCGGGCGCCGATGATCTCCACGATGTCGGCGCGGGCGATCAGCTCGTCGATGAAGTTCTGGGGGATGCGTCCCAAGTGCTGCGAGCCACGGCCGCGCCGCGCGAAGGGTCAGCTGAGTTTCTGTTTGATCCGCGCGCTGACTGCGCCCAGCTCGGCGCGACCTTGGGCCTTCGGCTTCACGGCCGCCATGACCTTGCCCATGTCCTTGATCGAGGCCGCTCCGGTCGCGGCGATCGCCTCGCCGATCAGCGCATCGATCTCGGCGTCGCTGAGTGGAGCCGGCATATAGCCCTTGAGCACGGCGATCTCGGCGGTCTCCTTCGCCACGAGGTCGGCACGCCCGCCGCTCTCGAACTGCGGGATGGCCTCGCGGCGCTGCTTGATCATCTTCTCCAGCACCGCGAGCACCTGGGCGTCGTCGAGCGTCGTGCGCTCGTCGACCTCGCGCTGCTTGATCGCGGCCAGCGCCAGCCGGATGGTTGCGAGCCGCTCCTTGTCGCCGGCCCGCATCGCGCTCTTCATGTCCTCGGTGATGCGTTCCCTGAGCGCCATTGCGTGCGCCGCGCCGCTAACGGGAGTTGCGCATGCCGTCGCGCGACACACGCTTCATGTGGCGCTTGATGGCCGCGGCCTTCTTGCGCTTGCGCTCCTGGGTGGGCTTCTCGTAGAACTCGCGCCGGCGCAGCTCGGTGAGAATGCCGGCCTTCTCACAGGCGCGCTTGAAGCGCCGCAGGGCGGCATCGAAGTACTCATTCTCACGAACTCGAACGCTCGGCATCGAAACCTCAAGTCATTGATCGGGATGGGGTTCGCGCCTGACCGGCCGGACCCGAGGAGACTTGCGGGTCACGCAGGGGGCGGGGGATTCTAAAGGAGCGAGGGGGCAAAGGCAAAGACGCGCCGCGCACCGACGGATCGGGCGCCGGCCCGCCGGGTGCGCGGGCGGCCGGTATCATGACTAACGGATGCGTCAATCGAAGCTCACGATGAAGGAATCCGCACCGCGCGGGAATGAGGTCGGCGGGTGAGAGCCGCCGGCATGCGAATTCTCGCCATCGAGTCTTCCTGCGACGAGAGCGCCGCTGCGGTGCTGGATGCGCGCGCGGGGCTGCTCGCGCACGAGCTCTTCAGTCAGGTCGAGCTGCATCGCCCGTACGGCGGCGTCGTGCCGGAGCTGGCCTCGCGCGACCATGTCAGGCGGCTGCTGCCGCTGGTGCGCCGTGCGCTCGAGAGCTCGGGAAGCGCCGCGCGGGACATCGACGGGGTCGCCTACACCGCCGGCCCCGGGCTCATCGGGGCGCTCCTGACCGGTGCCGCGCTCGCGAGGAGTCTCGCCTACGCGTGGGGCGTCCCCGCCGTCGGCGTGCATCATCTCGAGGGACATCTGCTCGCCCCGCTCCTCGAGCCCGATCCGCCTCCCTTCCCGCACGTGGCGCTCCTGGTATCCGGCGGCCACACGCTCCTGATCGAGGTCACGGCGCTCGGGCAGTACCGGGTGCTTGGCGCGAGCCGCGATGATGCGGCCGGGGAGGCCTTCGACAAGACTGCCAAGCTCCTCGGGCTCCCCTATCCCGGCGGGCCGCAGCTCGCGGAGCTCGCCGCGCACGGGACCGCCGGGATAGG
>Ga0209158_1002856_pt1 | contig 10320 bp, 4 predicted proteins | sample GraSoiAngelo_140_FD_185897 | JGI IMG/M metagenome (GOLD analysis project Ga0209158, IMG submission 185897) | Grasslands soil microbial communities from the Angelo Coastal Reserve, California, USA - 14_0929_12_30cm (SPAdes) (version 2) | ecosystem: Environmental > Terrestrial > Soil > Grasslands ...
GTACAGGTCGACGTGGTCCACGCCCAGGCGCCGCAAGCTGCCCTCGATCGCCTTGCGCGCGTACTGAGGGCTGCCGTCGATGACGCGCGCCGATGGATCGCGCGGATCGCGCACGATGCCGAACTTGGTCGCCAGAAACACCTCGCTGCGACGGCCGTGGATCGCGCGTCCGACCAGCTCCTCGTTGGTAAACGGCCCGTAGGCGTCGGAGGTGTCGAGAAAGTTGATCCCAAGATCTAATGCGCGCCGGATTGTCGCGATCGATCCGGCCTCGTCGCGCTGGCCGTAGAAATCGCTCATCCCCATGCAGCCCAGCCCGATCGCCGAGACGCGCGGGCCGGAAGCGCCGAGAGTGCGTAACGGAACGGTCATGGTGTCGCTCCCATCGGATTTTCAAAGCTCTCAAGGGGCGAGCGAGCGCGGCTGGTAGCCTCGCAAGGAACCGGAGGCATCGGGAACGGCCGCGGTCACCCCGCCGCGCAGACTTCAGAAGAGCGATGTCGAAATGCCCCTTGCCCGCGAAAAAAAGGGACCCAGGGGTGCGGGGCAATGCAAGAGGGCTTTGAACGCCTGCGCCCGCTCAGACGACGTTCGGAGAAGCACCGCCTCCCCAACCCACGCACGCATGGGAGGGGGAGGCGGTTCGAAGTTACGACCCGGAGACCGCTTCGGTACCTTCGCCCTCGGCGGCGACATCGACCGCCGCAGCTTCCTGCGACTGTCCACTCGCCTCCAGAGCAGCCAGCGCCTCGCGCTCCGCCGCCTCGGTCTCCTCCCGCTCCTTGCGCGCCCTGTGATAGGCGAGCCCTGAGCCGGCCGGAATCAGGCGACCGACGATCACGTTTTCCTTCAGGCCGCGCAGTTCGTCGCGCTTGCCCATGATCGCCGCCTCGGTAAGGACCCGCGTGGTTTCCTGGAACGAGGCCGCCGAGATGAACGAGTCGGTCGACAGCGAGGCCTTGGTGATGCCGAGCAGGACGTTTTCGTACACCGCCGGCCGGCCGCCCTTGGCGATCGCCTTGTCGTTCTCGTCCAGCAGCTCCGAGCGCTCGACCTGCTCGCCCGGGATGAACGGGGCGTCGCCCGCATCGACGATCTGCACCCGGCGCAACATCTGCCGGACGATCACCTCGATGTGCTTGTCGTTGATCTTCACGCCCTGCAGCCGATACACGTCCTGGACCTCGTCCACGATGTAGCGGGCCAGCGATTCGACCCCGAGCAGCCGCAGGATGTCGTGTGGATCGGCCGATCCGTCGACGATCAACTCGCCCTTGTTCACCACCTGCCCGTCATGCACCAGCACGTGCTTGTCCTTCGGGATCAGGAACTCGTGCTCCTTGCCCTCGAGGTCGGAGATGATCAGCCGCTGCTTGCCCTTGGTGTCCTTGCCGAAGGACACGGTTCCCGTGACCTCGGCCAGCATGCCGGCGTCCTTGGGCGAACGCGCCTCGAACAGCTCGGCCACGCGCGGAAGCCCCCCGGTGATGTCGCGCGTCTTCTGCGACTCCTGCGGGATGCGCGCCAGCACGTCGCCCACCGCGATCTGCTGGCCGTCGCGAACGACAATCAGCGCGCCGACCGGGAACGAGATCGTCACCGCGTGATCGGTGCCGTGGATGCGCACCTCCTCGCCCGCTTCGTTGATCAGCTTGACCTGCGGCCGGACCCCCTTGGCGCTGGCGCCGCGCCGCTTGGCGTCGATCACGACCAGCGTCGACAGCCCGGTCACCTCGTCGATCTGCTTGGCGACCGTGACGCCTTCCTCGACGTTCTCGAAGCGAGTGGTGCCGGCGTACTCGGTAATGATCGGGCGTGTCAGCGGATCCCACTGGGCGAGCTGGGCACCGGCCCGCACGGCCTTGCCGTCGGTCGCGTTCAGCGTCGCCCCGTAGGGCACCTTGTGGCGCTCGCGCTCGCGACCGTTGTCGTCGACGATCGTCACCTCGCCCGAACGCGAGATCACGATCTGCTCGCTCTTGGCGTTGGTCACGTAGCGCATCGTGCTGGTGAAGCGCACCATGCCGTTGCTCTTGGCCTCGATCGCGCTTTGCACCGCGGCCCGCGAAGCCGCGCCGCCGATGTGGAACGTGCGCATCGTCAACTGCGTGCCCGGCTCGCCGATCGATTGCGCCGCGATCACGCCGACCGCCTCGCCCACATTGACCAGCGAGCCCCGCCCCAGATCACGGCCGTAGCACCCGGCGCAGATGCCGTAGCGCGTATCGCACGACAGCGGGGTGCGCACCTTGACCTCGTCGATCCCCAGCTGCTCGATCCGGTCCACCGCGTCCTCGTCCAGAAGGCTGCCGGCCGCGAACAGCAGTTCCTGCGTGTCCGGGTTCAGGATGTCGACCGCCGCCACGCGCCCGAGGATCCGGTCGCGCAGCGCTTCGATCACCTCGCCGCCTTCGACCAGCGCCCGCATCGCTACGCCGTTGGCGGTGCCGCAGTCTTCCTCGGTCACGACCAGGTCCTGCGTGACGTCGACCAGACGTCGCGTCAGATAGCCCGAGTTGGCGGTCTTCAGCGCGGTGTCGGCCAGACCTTTGCGGGCGCCGTGCGTCGAGATGAAGTACTGCAGCACGTTCAGGCCTTCGCGGAAGTTCGCGGTGATCGGGGTCTCGATGATCGAGCCGTCGGGCTTGGCCATCAGTCCGCGCATGCCGGCCAGCTGCCGGATCTGCGCGACCGACCCGCGCGCACCCGAGTCGGCCATCATGAAGATCGAGTTGAACGAGTCCTGGCTCACCTCGGCACCGTGGCGGTCGCGCGTGCGCTCGGTGGCCAGCTGTTCCATCATCACCTTGCCGACCTGATCGCCGGCCCGGCCCCAGATGTCGACCACCTTGTTGTAGCGCTCGCCCTGAGTGACCAGGCCCGAGGTGTACTGGGCTTCGATCTCCTTGACCTCTTTTTCCGAGGCCCGGATGATCTCCTCCTTCTGCTCCGGCACCCGCATGTCGTCGATCGCGATGGACAAGCCTGCGCGCGTGGCCAGCGCGAATCCCGACTGCAGCAGCCGGTCGGCGAAGATCACGGTGTCGCGCAGCCCGCAACGCCGGAACGCCGCGTTGATCAGCCGGCTGATCTCCTTCTTCTTCAGCGGCTTGTTCAACAGCACGAACGGCAGCCCGGCCGGCAGGATCTCCGACAGCAGCGCCCGCCCAACCGTTGTCTCGTAGCGCGTGGCGCGCTCGCCGGCCTCGCCATTGGCGCGGTCGATGTCGGTTTCGCGGATCCGTACCGTGATGCGCGTCTGCAGCTCGACCTGGCCGGTCTCGTAGGCGCGGTGAACCTCAGCCACATCGCGGAAGAAAGCGCCCTCGCCGCGGCCGTTGATCTTCTCGCGCGTCGCGTAGTACAGCCCCAGCACGACGTCCTGGCTGGGAACGATCGACGGATCGCCGTTCGAGGGAAAGAGGATGTTATTGGACGACAGCATCAGGGCGCGTGCCTCCAGCTGCGCCTCCAGCGACAGCGGAACGTGTACCGCCATCTGGTCGCCGTCGAAGTCGGCGTTGAATGCGGCGCACACCAGCGGATGAAGCTGGATCGCCTTGCCCTCGATCAGCACCGGCTCGAAGGCCTGGATGCCGAGGCGGTGCAAGGTCGGTGCGCGATTCAGCAGCACCGGGTGCTGTCGGATCACTTCCTCCAGGATGTCCCACACGATGGGCTCCTGCGACTCGACCATTTTCTTGGCCGCCTTGATCGTGGTGGCCAGCCCCATCAGCTCGAGCTTGTTGAAGATGAACGGCTTGAACAGCTCCAGCGCCATCAGCTTGGGCAGGCCGCACTGATGCAATTTGAGCTGCGGGCCCACGACGATCACCGAGCGGCCCGAGTAGTCGACGCGTTTCCCCAGCAGGTTCTGCCGGAAGCGCCCGCCCTTGCCTTTGATCATGTCGGCCAGCGACTTCAGCGGCCGCTTGTTGGCCCCGGTCATGGCCTTGCCGCGCCGGCCGTTGTCCAGCAGCGAATCGACCGCCTCCTGCAGCATCCGCTTCTCGTTGCGCACGATGATCTCGGGTGCTTTCAGCTCAAGCAGGCGCTTCAGGCGATTGTTGCGGTTGATGACGCGCCGGTACAGGTCATTCAGGTCCGAGGTCGCGAAGCGGCCGCCGTCGAGCGGCACCAGCGGCCGCAACTCCGGCGGCAACACGGGCAGCGCCTCCAGGATCATCCATTCCGGCTTGATCGCGGAGCGCTGGAATCCCTCCAGCGTCTTCAGGCGCTTGGCGAACTTCTTGATCTTCGCCTCCGACCCGGTCTCGGACAGTTCCTTCCGCAGCGACTCGATCTCCTTGTCGACGTCGATCGCGCGCAAGAGCTCCCGCACGGCTTCGGCGCCCATCAGTGCCCGGAACTCGTCACCGTATTCCTCGGTTTTCGCGATGAAATCGTCCTCGGTCATCAGCTGGCCGCGCTTGAGCGGCGTGAATCCCGGGTCGACGACCACATAGGCCTCGAAATACAGCACGCGCTCGATATCGCGCAAGGTCATGTCGAGCACCATACCCATCCGGCTCGGCAGCGACTTCAGGAACCAGATGTGCGCGACCGGCGAGGCGAGCTCGATGTGGCCCATCCGCTCGCGCCGCACCTTGGACAGCGTGACCTCGACTCCGCACTTCTCGCAGATCACGCCGCGGTGCTTCAGCCGCTTGTACTTGCCGCACAGGCACTCGTAGTCCTTGATCGGCCCGAAGATCTTGGCGCAGAACAGACCATCGCGCTCGGGCTTGAAGGTGCGGTAGTTGATCGTCTCGGGCTTCTTGACTTCACCGAAGGACCACGAGCGGATCTTCTCGGGCGAAGCGATCCCGATCTTGATCACGTCGAACTGCTCGTCCTGCTGTACCTGCTTGAACAGATCCAATAGCGCTTTCATGTGTTTCTGCCGTTCCGGGCATGCTCAGGTCGGTCGGGCCCTCCTTCGCGCTGCGCGCTACGGAGGGCACGCCCTCCGAAGCCCCGTAAGGGGCGAAGGAGGGTCATGGCGATCTCAGTCTGCGGCGTCAATCTCGCTCCAGATCGATATCGATGCCCAGCGACCTGATTTCCTTCACCAGCACGTTGAACGACTCCGGCATGCCGGCCTCGATCGAGTGCTCGCCCTTGACGATGCTTTCGTAAACCTTGGTGCGGCCGTTCACGTCATCGGACTTCACAGTCAACATCTCCTGCAAGGTGTAAGAGGCGCCGTAGGCTTCCAGCGCCCAGACCTCCATCTCCCCGAAGCGCTGCCCGCCGAACTGGGCCTTGCCGCCGAGCGGCTGCTGCGTCACCAGCGAGTACGGACCGGTCGAGCGCGCATGCATCTTGTCGTCGACCAGGTGGTGCAGCTTCAGCATGTGCATGTAGCCGATCGTGACCGGCCGGGTGAACGCCTCCCCGGTGCGCCCGTCGTACAGCGTCGCCTGGGTGCGGGACAGCGACAACTGGAGCCGGCTCCTAACGTCCTCCGGATACGCGATGTCCAGCATCGAGTGGATCTCGCGCTCCGAAGCGCCGTCGAACACCGGGGTCGCAAACGGGACGCCGCCGCTCAGCTGCTCGGCCAGCTCGATCACTTCCCCGTCGGAGAAATGGTCGATGTCCTCGCTCTTGCCGGACTTGTTGTAGACGTCGCGCAGGAACGAGCGGCAGTGCGCGATCTGACTGGCGCGCACCAACTCGCCGATGCGCGCGCCCAGCCCTTTCGCGGCCCAGCCCAGGTGGGTCTCCAGGATCTGGCCCACGTTCATCCGCGACGGCACCCCGAGCGGATTGAGCACGATGTCCACCGGCGTGCCATCGGCCATGTGCGGCATGTCCTCGATCGGCACGATGCGCGAGACCACGCCCTTGTTGCCGTGGCGTCCGGCCATCTTGTCGCCCGGCTGCAGCCTGCGTTTGACGGCCAGGTACACCTTGACCATCTTCAGCACGCCCGGCGGCAGCTCGTCGCCCTGCGTGAGCTTCTTCTTCTTGTCCTCGAAGGCCTGGTCGAACTGCCGGCGCTTGGTCTCTATCGATTCCTTCAGCGCCTCCAGCTGCGCCGCGGCCGCCTCGTCGGACAGGCGGATGTCGAACCAGTGATAGCGCTCGAGCGAGTCCAGATACTCCTTCGTGATCACGGTGCCCTTGGTGATCTTGCGTGGGCCGCCGGTAGCCTCCTTGCGCAGCAGCAGCCGCTCGATCCGGGCGAAAGCGTCCGACTCGACGATCCGCAGCTGGTCGTTCAGGTCCTGGCGGTACCTTTTCAGCGCATCGTCGATGATCTGCTGGGCGCGCTTGTCGCGCTGGATGCCCTCGCGCGTGAACACCTGCACGTCGATCACGGTGCCGGTCATGCCGGACGGCACCCGCAGCGAGGTGTCCTTCACGTCGGAGGCTTTCTCGCCGAAGATCGCGCGCAGCAGCTTTTCCTCCGGCGTCAGCTGGGTCTCGCCCTTGGGCGTGACCTTGCCCACCAGCGTGTCGCCGGCCGAGACTTCGGCCCCGATGTAGACGATGCCTGAATCGTCCAGCCGGGCAAGCTGCGATTCCGACAGGTTCGAGATGTCGCGCGTGATTTCCTCCGGGCCGAGCTTGGTGTCGCGCGCCACCACGTTCAGCTCCTCGATGTGGATCGAGGTGTAGCGGTCCTCGGCCACCACCCGCTCGCAGATCAGGATCGAGTCCTCGAAGTTGTAGCCGTTCCACGGCATGAACGCGACCAGCATGTTCTGGCCGAGCGCGAGCTCGCCGAGGTCGGTCGAGGCGCCGTCGGCGATCACATCGCCCTTGGCGATCTGGTCGCCTTTCTTCACGATCGGCCGCTGGTTGATGTTGGTGTTCTGGTTCGAGCGCGTGTACTTGACCAGGTTGTAGATGTCGACACCGACTTCGCCGGTGACGTTCTCGTCCTCGTTCACGCGCACCACGATCCGGTTGGCGTCCACGTGATCGACCACGCCTCCGCGCAGCGCCTGCACCGTGGTTCCGGAGTCCACGGCGACCGTGCGCTCCACGCCGGTGCCGACCAGCGGCTTTTCGGGACGCAGGCAGGGAACCGCCTGGCGCTGCATGTTCGAGCCCATCAGGGCGCGGTTGGCATCGTCATGTTCCAGGAACGGGATCAACGAGGCCGCCACCGACACGATCTGGCTGGGCGCGATGTCCATGAACTCGACCCGGTCCGGCGTGTGCAGCACGAACTCGCCGTTCTGGCGGCACGACACCAGCTCGTCGGTGAAGCGGCCGTCGCGGTCCAGCGCCGCGTTGGCCTGCGCGATCACGTACCGGCCTTCCTCGATCGCCGACAGGTACAGGATCTCGTTGGTCACGACGGAGCCATCGACGCGCCGGTACGGGGTCTCCAGGAACCCGTACTCGTTCAGGCGCGCATACAAGGCCATCGAGTTGATCAAACCGATGTTCGGCCCTTCCGGCGTCTCGATCGGGCACACGCGGCCATAGTGCGTCGGATGCACGTCGCGCACCTCGAAGCCGGCGCGCTCGCGCGTCAGGCCGCCGGGTCCCAATGCCGACACACGCCGCTTGTGCGTGATCTCCGACAGCGGGTTGGTCTGGTCCATGAACTGGGACAGCTGCGAGGACCCGAAGAACTCGCGGATCGAAGCCGAAATCGGCTTGCTGTTGATCAGGTCGTGCGGCATCAGGTTCTCGGTTTCGGCCTGTCCGAGCCGCTCGCGCACGGCCCGTTCGACCCGCACCAGCCCGGCGCGGAACTGGTTCTCCGCCAGCTCGCCCACGCAGCGCACGCGGCGATTGCCCAGGTGGTCGATGTCGTCGATCTCGCCGCGCCCGTTGCGCAGTTCCACCAGGACCTTCATCGTGTCGATGATGTCCTCGTGCGTCAGCACCAGCGGGCCGGTGATTTCGTCGCGGCCCAGGCGGCTGTTCACCTTCATCCGGCCCACGCGCGACAGATCGTAGGTCTCGTCGTCGAAGAACAGGCGCCGGAACAGCGTCTCGACCGCGTCCTCGGTCGGCGGCTCGCCCGGCCGCATCATCCGGTAGATCGCGATGCGTGCCGACAGCTGGTCGGCGGTCTCGTCGATCCGCACCGTGTTCGAGATGAATGCGCCCTGGTCCAGGTCGTTGATGTAGATGGTCCGGACCTCGCGCACGCCGGCCGCGCGCAGCTTCTTCAACTCCTCGTCGGTGAGCTCGTCGTTGGCATTGGCCAGAATCTCGCCGGTCTGCGCATCGACCACCGCGGTCGCCAGCACCCGGCCCAGCAGGTAGTCCTCGGACACCTCCACCCGGGTCATACCGGCCGCTTCCATATCGCGGATGTGGCGGGCGTTGATCCGCTTGTCCTTGGCGACGATCACCTTGCCGTGCGGATCGACCAGGTCGAAACGCGCGATCTCGCCGCGCATCCGGTCGGGCACGAGTTCCATGCGCCCGCCGGTCGTGGGCGACAGCTCGAAGCTGTCGAACGCGAAGAAGTGCGCCAGGACCTGCTCGTTGTTCAGACCCAGCGCCTTCAGCAGAATCGTGGCCGGCATCTTGCGGCGCCGGTCGACCCGGAAATACAGGATGTCCTTCGGGTCGAATTCGAAGTCCAGCCAGGAGCCCCGGTAGGGGATCACGCGCGCCGAGAAAAGCAGCTTGCCGGACGAGTGCGTCTTGCCGCGGTCGTGTTCGAAGAACACGCCCGGCGATCGGTGCAACTGAGAGACGATCACGCGCTCGGTGCCGTTGATCACGAAGGAACCGGTGGAGGTCATCAGCGGGATCTCTCCCATGTAGACCTCCTGCTCCTTGACCTCCTTCACGGTCGGCTTGGAGGCCTCGCGGTCCATGATCACCAGCCGCACCTTGGCGCGCAGCGGCGAAGCGTAGGTCAGGCCCCGCTGCTGGCACTCCTTCACGTCGAACGGCGGGTCGCCCAGCGAGTAGCCGACGAATTCGAGCCGGGCCATCCCATTGTGGCTGGAGATCGGAAACACCGACTCGAAGGCCGCCTGCAGGCCGATCACGGACCGCTGCGACAACGCCACGTCCGCCTGCAGAAACTGCGCGTACGACTCGAGCTGGGTCGCCAGCAGGAACGGCACCGACTGCACGGCCGGCCGCTTGGCAAAACTCTTGCGGATACGCTTTTTCTCAGTGAAGGAGTAGGGCATCGACGCTCCTTTAGAAATACCGGGTCAGTCGCCCCGCGCGGCTGGCCGTAAGGACGAGTTCGGCTACGCGGGATGCGATCCCGCGCAGCGCCGATTGCTTCGACGATTCGCTCATCCGGAAATCTTTGGTCCAGGCTCTCAGATCGGAGAGCCGGGACCGAAGCCTTCCGGGCTTCGGTAGTGCCCTACTTCACCTCGACCTTGGCGCCGGCGTCTTCGAGCTTCTTCTTCGCCGCCGCGGCGTCGGCCTTGTTCACCCCTTCCTTGACCGGCTTGGGCGCCCCATCGACCAGGTCCTTGGCCTCCTTCAGCCCCAGGCTGGTCAGCTCGCGCACCGCCTTGATCACGTTGACCTTGTTGGGCCCGGCCTCGGTCAGCACGACGGTGAATTCGGTCTGCTCCTCGACCGGCGCGGCGGCAGCGCCCGCGCCCGCGGACGGCGCCACCGCCACGGCGGCTGCCGCAGCCGAGACGCCGAACTTCTCTTCCATCATCTTGATCAGTTCGCTGATCTCGAGCACGGTCTTGGCGGCGATCGCCTCGAGAATTTCCTGGTTCGAAAGTGCCATTTCACTGACTCCCTGTTCGGTTCGGTTGTGTCGAGACTCGTGGATCAGGCGGCCTGACGGGCATCGCGCACCGCTGCCAGCGTGCGCACCAGCCGAGCCGGAACTTCGTTCAGCGTGCGCACGAACTGCGCCACCGGCGCCTGCATGGTCGCCATCAGCTTCGCCAGCAACTCCTCTCGGCTCGGCATCGTGGCCAGCGCCTTGACCGCTTTGTCGTCCATCACAAAGTCGGCCATCGCGCCCGCCTTCACGACGAGCCTGTCGTTGTCCTTGGCAAAACTCGAAAGGACCTTCGCCACCGCAATCGGATCGGGCCCCATTCCGTACATCAGCGGCCCGACCAGATGGTCGGACAGCCCGGCAAACGGGGTGCCCGTCATGGCGCGGCGCGCCAGCGTGTTCTTCAGCACGCGCAACTGGACACCCTGAACTCGCGCCTGCCGGCGCAGCCGGGTGACCGATTCCACGTTCAGTCCACGGTATTCGGCCACCACGATCGCCTTGGCCTGCGCCACCATCGCGCACACCTGGTCGATCTTCACGGCCTTCTGTTGCTTGTTCAATGCCACGGTACTGGCTCCGCTCAAAGGTGCTCAGCTCGCGCTTCGCACCGGTTCAAGAACCGG
>Ga0209158_1002869_pt1 | contig 10291 bp, 9 predicted proteins | sample GraSoiAngelo_140_FD_185897 | JGI IMG/M metagenome (GOLD analysis project Ga0209158, IMG submission 185897) | Grasslands soil microbial communities from the Angelo Coastal Reserve, California, USA - 14_0929_12_30cm (SPAdes) (version 2) | ecosystem: Environmental > Terrestrial > Soil > Grasslands ...
AAAAAGGAGGAAAGCCGCTCACGACGCACATGTGGTACGACGGCACGCAGCATCCGTGGGAGTTCAAGCGCGTCTGGCATCTCGAGCCATCACTGAGCGATCCGGACACTGTCTACGCCGGAGTGGAAGACGCGGCGCTCTTCCGATCGAGCAACGGCGGCCAGAACTGGGAGGAAATTGCCGGACTGCGCGGCCACGGCACGGGGCCGCGATGGCAGCCGGGCGCGGGCGGCATGTGCCTGCACACGATCGTTCTCGATCCGAGTAATCCCAAGCGCATGTTTATCGCCATCTCGGCCGCGGGCGCGTTTCGCACCGACGACGGCGGCAAGACCTGGCGGCCGATAAACCGCGGGCTGAAATCCCAATTTCTCCCGGACCCAACTGCCGAGATCGGCCACTGCGTTCACCGTATCGCCGCGCATAAGTCCCGCCCCGGTGTGCTCTTTATGCAGAAGCACTGGGACGTGATGCGCAGCGACGATGGCGGCGATTCCTGGCGCGAGGTGAGCGGGGATTTGCCCACCGACTTCGGATTCGTAATCGACGTGCACACGCATGAGCCCGAGACGATCTACGTGATTCCCATCAAGAGCGATTCCGAACACTTTCCGCCCGAGGGCAAACTGCGCGTCTACCGCAGCCGCACGGGCGGAAACGAGTGGGAGCCGCTCGGCAAGGGTCTGCCGCAAAGCGATTGTTATGTGAACGTATTGCGCGATGCCATGGCCGTCGATTCGCTGGACACCTGCGGGGTATACTTTGGAACTACGGGCGGGCAGGTGTACGCGTCGCGCGACGCCGGGAACAATTGGACGCCCATCGTCCGTGATCTTCCAACGGTGCTTTCGGTGGAGGTGCAGACGCTGCCATGATTCGAGTTGTCTTGCCACCGCATCTGCGGACGCTGGCGCATGTCGGCATGGAAGTGAGCATCGACGTCCAGGGCGCGATCACGCAGCGCTCCGTTCTCGACGCGCTGGAGGCTTGCTATCCCATGCTGCGCGGTACCATCCGCGACCACGATACGCTACAGCGCCGGCCCTTTCTGCGCTTTTTTGTATGCGGCGAAGATTGGTCTCTCGAATCGCCGGATCACCCGCTGCCGCAGCCGGTGGCGCTCGGCAAAGAGCCTTTTCTCGTCATCGGCGCCATCGCCGGCGGCTAGGGCCGACTGGGCCGGCCGAGCTTATCGAAGGCGTGTACGGTGACCGTCGCAGCGCCGTCGCCGTAAGCAGGGACCGTCACGCTGGTGATGGTTCGCTCCTTTTCGCTCTTGACCGAAACCGAAATCCGCCAGCTCGTCTCCATCGCAAACATTCCCTCCCGAAAGGGTGGACGCGGCAACATTCCTGCGTTCGCCACGTTTGCCCGACTCGAGAGTTCCAATAGCTGGATCGGCTGTGCTTCTCCCGGCGTGCCGTTCCGCTGAGCGGCAGCCCGCGCGATTCGCAAAGCTTCTACGGAATCGATCCAGCCGTCTCGCAGAATCTGATCGCCATCGCTCGGCCAATAACGTCCCTCTGGCGCATCCAGCAGCGTCTGCATGATGCAACCGCGGCACGGCACGGTGACGTAGAGGTTCTCCTTTTTGCTTCGCGAATGAAATTGCAGCCACCAGCCGCCATTCATGGCCAGGCGGCCCTCGCCATTCAATGCAGGCAGGGAAAGGGGAAACAGACCCGTGTGCGGTCCTGAAATCGTGTTGGAAACGATTCGCATCAGGCCGGCGTCCTCCGCCCAGGTGTTCAGCAACGGCAGAGCCAGCTCATACGCTTCCTTGGCACTGACTTCCCTCGGTCCCGCAAACTCTTCGATGCTGCGCTTGTGAGCGCGCTGCATCTTCGTCGCTTCGGGCTCGAAGATCGCGAGCACCTGCTTCGCCAACACTGCCGCCCCGCGTAGCGCCTCCTGCAGGTCTGCTTCGGTGTAGTAGGTCCACTGCATGGGCAGCGGCGCAATTCCGAACAAACGGAAAAGATTCACCGCGAGCTGAAAGGGCCGATCGGCGGTGGGCGCAAATCGCGGTGAAGTCAATCCCACCCCCAATCCCATCGTGAACTCCTTGCTGAACGACTTCGGCTTCTTGTCCACGCCCAGCGTGGCCACCAGGTCTTCGGCGATCTCTTTGTGGAGCGTCTCTCCATCGAGCGCATCGGGATATCTTGTGTACTCCGGGAATTCTTCCTTCAGCCATTTGCGCACCATGCGCGTGAAGTCCACCCGCACGGACTTTCCGAATTTGCCGGGATCGAAGATAAATTTGTGCGCTTCGTAGGTAGTCATCAGGTGCGGAATGCCGGCCAACGAGATTCTCTCGCGGATTTTCGCTCCGACGTCCTCGATCAACTCCATCCACGTGAGCACGGTAACGAACAATTCCTCCGGCGTCGCCCGCCCCGGTTCATTCGGCTGGACGCGCATGAGGCTGGCTTGCACCTGAAAGCGGATGCCGGCGGCCTTGGCGATTTCGCCGAGCATCTTCCCGATAAACGGCTCCTGGGGATCGCTCGCTTCAAAGATGAGATGGGCGGAAAGATCGAACCTCTGCTTTCTCTGAAAAGACTTGCCATCGAGCAGAACCAATTTCGCCGAGCTTCCTTCGCTCGAGCCTTTCGAGCGAAACCCATCCGCCGAAAGCAGGAAATGCAAGCTCTTGATCTGGGCGGCTCCAAGGTTCGTCAGTTCCTCTGCGATCTCGAGAGACCGCGCAAATGCCTCACCTTTGGTTCGCTCCGGCCGAAACTCTTGGATTGTCCTTCGCGCACGGGCGGAAGTCCCGATCAGGTTGAGATCGATTTCGCCGTGGCCGGTGCCTACCGCGCCATCGCGCAGGAGACGAACGAACTGCCGGATGGCCGGAACAGGCTCGTCCTGCTCCAAAGGGACCGACGCAAAGCAGTGGATCTCCATTCCGATGCCCCACAAAGAAAATGCGGCGGCCAGCCGCTCATTCCGGCATGATGACGGGCTCGTCGCGAGGAATGGCGTCGAGGGTGGCCTTGTCGATGTTCAGGTGGGCCATGACAAGCTCCGGCGGGATGTGGGTGAGCCATTCGGAGAGAGCAAGGTCCTGGTAGAAACTGCTGCGAAACATCTCGAGGAATTTCAGGTCGGTGTTGCCGGTGTTCTCGATGTAATGCGGCAAAGTCTGCTGGACGTAGCCAACGTCTCCGGTCTCGAAATCCATGGTGCGCGCGCGCCCGCCGGTGGCGAAGACGGTCATTCTCCCTTTTCCGGCGAAGTAGTATTGCCATTCGTCCGCGTTCTGATGCCAGTGTAATTCGCGGATGCCTCCCGGATGGACCGTCACGATGGCCGCCGCAATCCTCGTGGATACCTTGAACTGGCTGGAATCCACGACGCGCACCTCGCCGCCTTTGGTGCGTTTGGTGACGGGAAGCTGCAGTGTGCGAAACGCAAAATCGGACGGGGAGAGGCCGTGAGTTCCCGCCGCCGCTTTCTGATCGGCTTCGAGAGGGCCGGGAACCTGCCCCTGAAAGATGAACAGCTCCTTTTGCGGCAGCTTGTCGAAGGCTTTCAGCGGCACGCCCAGAGTTTTGGCCAAGACGTCCTTGGGCGTGTGCGCCATCCAATCGGAGAGCAAAACAGTGGCAAATTCCGAAAAATTGCCATCATCAAAAACCAGCAGGAACTCCGCGCCGTCCGGATTCAATCCTTGAATGGAGTGAGGAATTCCGGTGGGGAAATACCAGAGATCGTCTTTCTTGACGTCGGCGACGAAGCCTTTGCCATCGTTGTCGATGGCGGTAATCCGCGCGCTTCCGTAAAGCATGTAGGCCCACTCCGCGGCGGTGTGCCAATGGAGTTCGCGGACGCCGCCGGGCGTGAGCCGCATATCCACGCCGGCAAGAGTTGTGGAGACGGCGAGTTCGCGTACGGTGACCTCGCGGGACCATCCGCCCTGATGCAGCCGCTTGTGCGCGAAGGAGAAGGGATACTTGAAGGTCTGCACGCCGCCGGCATCGGTCGGCGGCGAATTGCCGGAATCGGGATTCTGCGAATCGAGCGTGGGGTTCGTAGGGCCGGGATCGCTCGTACTGCGGTCGGAGCCCGGCTTCGCGGCCCCATTCGGAGATTGATCCTGCGCGAACATACTTGTCACCGAGGTTACTCCGGCGCCCGCTAGCGCCCCGGAGCTCACTTCCAGGAAATCCCGCCGCGAGAATTTCGAGTCGCTCTGATCGTCAGCCATCGGTTTCCCTCCCTGCGCACGATTCTACGCCCACCCCGAACTTTCGGCGCGCGCCCGTGCGTTGAGCTGGTGGCCGTCTTGCCACTCCGCGGCAGACCCCAGGAGGTCTTAGCTGTTGCCGTTTAACGCTTCCCGTTATATAATCAAATAGTGATCCGGTCCTTCCGGAACGCCGATACGGAGCATCTTTTTAATCGGGAATCGGTACGGCGGTTCAGGGCGATCGAGCGTCAGGCCCTCCGCAAGCTGGAGGCCCTGCACACAGCCCCGGCTCTTGACCAACTCGCGACCGTTCCCGGAAACCGGCTGGAAAAATTACGCGGGGATCGCCAAGGCCAATACAGCATTCGCATTAACGATCGGTGGCGCCTCTGCTTCGTGTGGCGCGCCGGGGATGCCTACGAAGTGGAAATCGCGGACTACCACTAGGAGGAACGAATGGCGAGAAAGCTAAAGCCGGTCCACCCCGGGGAAATGCTACGCGAAGAATTCATGAAGCCCTTAGGTCTGAGCATGAACAAACTGGCGATGGACCTTCATGTGCCAGTCACGCGGATCGCCGAGATCGTCAATGAACGCCGCGGCATCACCGCAGATACCGCCTTACGCCTTGGCCGCTACTTCAAAAACAGCGCCGAGTTCTGGATGAACATGCAAAAGCACTATGAACTCGAACTGGCAAAAGACGAGCTCGCGGCAAGAATCGACCGCGACGTGCAGCCCTTCGAGCCCGCCTCCACCCGCTAGCCGCATCGCAATTGGCACACTTCAGGCCCTAAGCCATTGATCCGCAACTTCCTGTAAGACATCCTTTATTTCAGGATCTATCTTTTCCTCGGGTACTAACCGGAGCTTCCATTGTCAGCCTGTCGCGAAGATCTCGATTCACCTCAGGCGACAGACTGAATTCGACAACTATCCTCACGAGCCTCGAACTGTCGCGCTGATTGAATTCTGACTGCGGGCGCGGGGATGACCATGGAGCCGCAATTCTGCCACCCTGAAGGTGTGATAACAGCAGACTGATTGCGCTTAGGAGATTCGATTTCCCAGCATTGTTCTTTCCGATAAGAACATTCAGCCCGCCGCACTGAGCAAGTGCGGCATTGCCAATACTCCGAAAATGCTGCACGTGGATAGCTCGAATACTCATTTTCTTATCCTCGGCAAAGTTGGTGGGTGAGGATATCACGAGCTGTACTGGTAAAAGAAAAGTAAACTCGGTTGACTCTTAGGTAGAATAGTTGAAAGGTTCGCGAAGAATCGCACGCGCCTATTTGTGAGATTTCGCACGACCGCAGAAAAGTTTTGCCCGACTTCGCGAAAATGTTAAGCATCCCGACCTGGGGGGGCTGGCCAGAACCTTCCTTTTCGAACAAACCGGACCGACAGGATCCTCTGCCGACTTTTTCGATCCCAACCTTCGCGCCGGAAGTGCCGCAATCAACTAAGCTCCACATCATCAGCACTTGCAGACTCGCGTCGCAACTCCTGCCGAATCAGCAGTTCCATTTTCAAAAGAGTTAGAGCTGCCTGGAATGAACAGATACGGCAAACGTGTAGGGAGGGGGTGGACACGCCAATAATCCGCGTTGTCGGACGCGAAAAGGCCGTTCTTCGAGCGAAGGTCATGGGCATCAGGAGCTTTCACGCGTCAACAACGTCCACGGCGCGTTTGGCGCCTAAAAAACGTCGGAGGATTGCAATCGGGGGCGGACCGGCGTATATGGCGAGGGGTGACGTCGGGCCAGGCTTTTCCTCTGAGTGGCCGCTGGGAGCGGAAGAAACTTTATGAACTCTGTGGCTTCGGTCCGGTCAGCGTCGCAGCCTTGGTATACGGATGTCACCCCAACTCACTGCCGGATACTGGCCGCCAGCTTTCTGGGATGGATTTTCGACGGATATGAGACCTACGCGCTAATTGTCGCTCTCCCATTCGCGCTCCGGGCACTATTGCCGCCCGAGCAACTGAAGTCGGCGCCGATTTGGGCAGGCACCGCCATCGGCGTGACTCTGCTGGGCTGGGGCACGGGCGGCCTTATCGGTGGAATTCTGGCCGACTACGTGGGCCGCAAGCGAATGATGATCTGGTCGGTGTTCCTTTACGCGCTGTTCAGCGGCATAACCGCTTTGAGCCAGACATTCCTTATGTTTGCAGCTCTGCGGTTCATTACCGGACTGGCGATGGGTAGCGAGTGGAGCACGGGCGTAACGCTGCTGGCCGAAACTTGGCCCGATCGTGCCCGGCCAAAAGGTGCCGGCCTATTGCAGTCCGGCTTTGGATGGGGAACGCTGCTGGCCGCGCTGGTCTGGTGGGTAATCAGCCGGGTCAATCCATTGGGACCTCAGTCCTGGCGATTGATGTTTGTGGTGGGCGCGATTCCCGCCCTTTTCACACTTTACATTCGCCGCGCCATCAATGAATCCGAGCGATGGCTGAAGGCCATCCGCGAGCACCGTTGGGCAGCGACCGAAGAAGATGAAGGAGCGATCGGCAAGACCGCCCGTCGTCCATTGACTCTGGCGGAGATTTTCCGCGAGCGCGAGAGCCGGCGTCGCGTGCTGCTGACTTTTCTCATGTCGCTGGCCAGCGTGGTTGGCTGGTGGGCGATCTCTACTTGGCTGCCGGCCTACACCGAGCAAATCGCTAAAGCCCAGCACTATGCCAATTTTGTTGAGTGGGGCAACCGTGCCGCGATTCTATATACGATCGGCGCGGTCACTGCCTACATGGTCTCTGGTTTCCTAATCGATGCCATAGGTCGCAGGAAGTTCCTGTTCCTCACGTATGCCGGTGCGCTGCTGTTGACGCCTATCACATACATGTGGACTCACTCTGTCGAATCCATGATGTTCGTCGCGTATATCAACGGCTTCTTCACTCTAGGGTTGGCGTATTCATGGATGGCCATTTATCCGGTCGAACTGTTCACCAGTAGTGTGCGCTCGACTGCGGCGAGCTTTGTGTTCAATGGCACTCGGGTGATCGCGTGGCTATTCCCGATACTGGCGGGAAGCATGATCCAGAAGTTTGGAGGCATGTCGCGCAGTGCCATGACCCTTGGACTCATCTATGTTTTGGGTCTGATCGTGCCTTGGTTCGTGCCGGAAACCAAAGGCAGACTTTTGCCGGAGTGAGGAACGGAGCGGAGGAGGGGACAGTCTGGAAATAGCTGCTCACGAATTGGCGGGTGATGCCCGTACGGGCGGAGCATTGCATTCGCGGGCGGGGCGGCGTATGTTCCGGGCTGGCGGCGGGGAGGGCGACGTGAAAGTCACAACCGAGAGAGGCATTCGGCGCGAGGTTCTGGGGGCTCTGGCATTGGCAGGCATGTGCCTGATGCTTGTGGCAGCGGCGCACGGGCAAGCCGGGCAAGCGGCGCCGGCGGCTTCGGGGACGAAGCCGGTGATGTCCGACCAATTTTTCAAGAATGTTCAAGTGCTCAAAGGGATCCCGGTGGACCAATTCCTGGGGACGATGGGTTTCATTGCCGCATCGCTGAGCGTGAATTGCACGGAATGCCATTTGGCTGCGGGGAGAGGCTTGATCAGGGACTATGCCGCGGATACCCCGAAAAAACAGAAGGCGCGCCAGATGATGCTCATGGTGAAAGCCATCAATCAAGCCAACTTTGGCGGTGCGCACAGGGTGACCTGCTGGACTTGCCATCGCAGCGATACGCAGCCCCCGGAGACTCCCAGTTTGGCGGTGCAGAATGGCGCTGTACCGGACCGGGATCCGAATGACATTGAAGTTCCGGATGAACCGATTCCGTCGCCGACGGCCGATCAGATCCTTGACAAATATATCCAGGCGCTTGGCGGGGCAGAGCGACTGGCCGGCATTACCAGCCTTACCGCCAAAGGGACCTACGCCGGCTTCGACACAAATCTCGACAAAGTTCCCGTAGAGGTCTATGCCAAATTCCCCGGGCAAAGCACGACGATCGTGCATCGTTCGGAGAAGGCGGAAAACATCACGACCTATGATGGCCGCAACGCATGGATCGCGATGACCAATACCATACTTCCGGTGAAGCCGCTGACCGGAGGAGAACTCGACGGCGCCCAATTGGACGCGGAGATGTTTTTCCCCGCCGGGATCAAGAAATACCTGCGCGATTGGCGCGTGGGGTTCCCGCCTACGAGCGTGGACGACCATCTCGTCCAAGTCGTGCAGGCGACGGCCCCCGGAGGGAGTCGCGTAAAATTATTCTTCGATACAAAATCGGGCTTGCTGGTGAGGGTAGCGCGGTTTGCCGACACGACGCTGGGTTTCAATCCTTCGCAAGTGGATTACTCGGATTATCGCGATCTCGCCGGCGTCAAAGTCCCATTCCACTGGACGCTTACCTGGACCGATGGGCGCTCTGAATTTGACATGACGGATGTTCAGCCGAACGTGCCCATCGACGCGGCAAGGTTCGGCGAAAGCGTGCTGCCCAAAGCCGCAACGCCATAGGCGTTGGCCGGCGGCGCGTGCCGGTTCCGGTTCGCCTTCACGGCGCGGCGAACCGGGGCGGACGATTGCAAACGGGCGCGGAACATCGTAGCCTTCGAACAAATTCGCATTGGCTGCGGATAGAGGCGGAAAGATGGCGAGAGCGAAGAAGGGAAAGGTCGGGCGGCGAGATTTTCTGAAGGGCGTAGCGGCCGGCGCGGGAGCGCTGGCGGCGTCAGTGGATCCTCTTGCGGCAAAGGCCGCCGCACCGGCTGCGCCGGCGCGGCGCGCGCTGCCCTTGCCGCCGGTCGAAGGAGATCCGCCGCCCGTGGGCGGCGAAGTGCTTACGGTGGATCGCACCGGGTCGGACTTCATGGTGGATGTGCTCAAGGCTCTGGGCATCGAGTACGTGTGTTCGGTGGCGGGTTCGAGTTTCCGGGCGCTGCACGAATCGGTGATCAATTACGGAGGCAACAAGAGTCCCGAGTTCATTACCTGTCTTCATGAAGAGCAATCGGTGGCCATGGCCCACGGCTACGCCAAGATCGAAGGCAAGCCGCTGTGCATGTTCGCGCACGGCACCGTGGGGCTGCAGCACGCGGCGATGGCGATCTATAACGCGTATTGCGACCGCGTCCCAGTTTATATGCTGATCGGCAACAACCTGGACGCCACGATGCGATCCCCCGTTTATGGGGAATGGGCGCACAGCGTTCTGGACGCCGCAGCGATGGTGCGCGATTACACGAAGTGGGATGACCAGCCCGTCTCGCTGCAGCACTTCGCGGAATCCGCGGTGCGCGCCTATAAGATCGCCATGACGCCGCCGATGGCGCCGGTGCTGCTGGTGGCCGATAGCGAGCTACAGGAAAACCCGATTCGCGAAGGGACCAGGCTGAGCATACCGAAAGTGACGCTGCCGTCGCCGCCGCAAGGCGATTCCGGCGCGGTGGCGGAGACGGCGCGGCTCCTGGTGCAGGCGGAGAATCCGGTGATCGTTGTGGACCGCACAGCGCGGACGCAGGCGGGCATCGATCACTTGGTGGAGCTGGCCGAGACGCTGCAAGCCCCGGTGATCGACATAAACGGGCGGATGAATTTTCCCACGCGGCATCTCCTCAACCAATCGAACCGCCGCGGGGCGGTGGTCTCGAGCGCGGATGTGATTCTGGGTCTCGAAGCTTTGGATTTGTGGAGTGTGGTGAACGCATTCCACGATCAAGTGCACCGCAGCTCGCGTTCCGTGATCAAGCCCGGCACGAAACTGATCAGCATCAGCGCCGCCGATCTTTACACAAAATCCAACTACCAGGAATTCAACCGCTTCACCGAAGTCGATCTGGCCATTGCGGCCGACGCGGAGGCGACTTTGCCGGCGCTGATCGAGGAAACCAAGCGCCAGATCACGCCGCAGCGCAAGCAAGCCTTCCAGGATCGCGGGGCCAAGCTGGCAGCAGCGCACAACGTGGCGCTGGAAGCGACGCGAAAGGAGGCGACCTACGCATGGGATGCGAGTCCCATCAGCACGGCGCGCCTGAGCACCGAACTCTGGGCACAGATCAAGAACGAGGACTGGTCGATCGTGTCCATTCTCCATCACTTCAGTTGGTGGCCGATACGGCTTTGGAATTTCG
>Ga0209158_1002873_pt1 | contig 10275 bp, 8 predicted proteins | sample GraSoiAngelo_140_FD_185897 | JGI IMG/M metagenome (GOLD analysis project Ga0209158, IMG submission 185897) | Grasslands soil microbial communities from the Angelo Coastal Reserve, California, USA - 14_0929_12_30cm (SPAdes) (version 2) | ecosystem: Environmental > Terrestrial > Soil > Grasslands ...
CGGCGCTGCTGCTCCGCGACGACTCCATCCGCGCCGAGCCGGTACCCGACATCGGGCCCGCGCTCGAGCTGCTCGCCGTGCCCGGCAGTGCGCTCGACGGCGCGGCACTGGTCGGACTGGGCCGGGGGCTGGTCGCGGCGCGCATCGTCGCGGCCGATCTGGGCCGGCTGGCCCCGCACGCGCCCCGCACCGCTGCGCTGCGCGTCGCCGTCCCCGCGAAAGACCTCGAGACGCGGCTCGCGCACTCGCTCGACCCCGAGGGGCAGGTGCTCGACGGCGCGTCGCGCGGCGTCGCCCGCGCCCGCCGCGCCGTGCGCGAGGCGCGTCACCGGCTCGTACAACGCCTCGAGACGATCCTCGGCGCCCTCGATCCAACGGAGCGCGCCCCCGACGCGGCCGTCACGGTGCGGGGCGGTCGCTACGTCATCCCGGTGCGCGGCACCGCGCGCTCGAAGGTCGGCGGCATCGTGCACGACGAGTCGGCCACGCGCTCGACCGTGTTCGTGGAGCCGCCGGAGGTGATCGAGCTCGGCAATGCGCTGCGCGAGCACGAGGCCGAGGAACAGCGGGAAGTGCTGCAGGTCCTGCGGCGAGCCTCTCCACGTTCTCCGCCCACGTTGCGGTGCTGCGCGACATTCTGGAGCGTGCCGGATCGGGTGCGCTCGTCCTGCTGGACGAGATCGGGAGTGGCACCGATCCCGCGGAGGGCGCCGCGCTCGCGGCCGCCGTCCTCAAGACGCTCACACGCCGGCGCGCCGTCACGCTCGCGACCACGCACCTGGGCGCGTTGAAGCAGCTCGCCGCGGAGACGGTGGGGATCGTGAACGCGTCACTCCAGTTCGACGCCGAGATGCTCACCCCCACGTTCCGGCTGCTCAAGGGCGTCCCGGGGCGCTCCTACGGGCTCGCCATCGCCCGGCGGCTGGGAATCGCGGCCGCGGTCCTGGACATCGCCGAGCGCGCGGTGCCGGACCGCGAGCGGGCGCTCGATGCGCTGCTTGCGACCGTCGAAGCACGGGCGCGGGAGCTCGAGGCCCAGGAGCGCGCGCTCGCGGCGCGCGAGCAGGGCGTCCGGGAGGACGCCGCACGGGTCGACGCGCGCGGCGAGGAAGTCGCCGGCCGGGAGCGGGAGGTGAAAGCCCGCGCCCGGGGCCTGGAGCAGGCCGCCCGCGATCAGACCCGGGCCTACTTGCTCGAGGCTCGCAAGAAGGTCGAAGAGGCGCTGGGCCGGGCGCGCGCCGCCGTGGACGAGGCGACCGCCAAAGAGGCGCGCCGGCTGCTCGAGCAGGCGCTCGAAGAAACCGAAACCCGGGAAACGGCAGACACCGGGGAAACGGGAAAGGGGAAAGGGGAAACGTGGCTTTCCCTGGAGGAGCTCAAGCGCCGTCGCCAGGAGCCGGCGGGTGCCCCGCGACGGCCGCCGAGCCCGGCGCGGCCGCCGGCCGGCGCGGGGCACTCGACGGCGACGGCTGCGACCGAGGTGTCCTTGCGTGGCCTCCGTGTGGATGAAGCCGAAGCCCTGCTCGTCAAAGCACTCGACGACGCCGTGCTCGCCGACCTCCCGTATCTGCGCGTGATCCACGGCAAGGGCACCGGCGTGCTGCGCCAGCTGGTCCACGATATCCTGTCCGCCGACACTCGCGTCGAGCGCTTTGGCTTCGCCCCGCCGAACCAGGGCGGGCACGGGGTCACGGTCGTGGAGTTCACCACGTGAGTCTCATTCCCGACGACGTGATCGAGCAGGTCCGGGAGGCGGCAGACATCGTGGGAATCATCGGCGAGCACGTGGAGCTCAAGCGCACTGGGGCGGACTTTCGCGCTCCGTGCCCGTTTCACGGCGGCACGCACCGCAACTTCGCCGTCATCCCGAAGAAAGGGATGTACTACTGCTTCGTGTGCCACGAGGGCGGCGACGTCTTCACCTTCTTCATGAAGAAGCTGGGCATGGACTATCCCACGGCGGTGCGCGAGGTCGCGCGCCGGGTGGGGATCGCGATTCCCGAGCGCGGGCCCACCGGCCCCGACCCGCGCGAGCCGCTGTACGAGGCCGTGGCCGCGGCCGCCGACTGGTTCGCGCGCCAGCTGGGCGAGAGCCCCGAAGCGCAGGTGGCCCGGGACTACCTCGCCTCCCGACACCTCGAGCTCGAGGTCGCCCTGCCGCTGGGCCTGGGCTACGCGCCCCGGAGCAAGGCGTTGCTCGACGCAATGAAAGGGTTGGGGGTGCGTGACGAGGTGTTGCTCGAAGCCGGGCTGCTCGTTAAACGGGAGGACGGCACGCTGCTGCCCCGCTTCCGGGGTCGGCTGCTGTTTCCGATCCACGATCTGCGGGCGCGCGTGGTCGCGTTCGGGGGTCGCATCCTCGGTGAAGGGGAGCCGAAATACCTCAACTCGCCCGACTCGCCCGTGTTCCACAAGGGGAAGCTGCTCTACAACCTCCACGTCGCGAAGCACGCGATGCGCAAGGCGGAGCGCGCCATCCTGGTGGAAGGCTATTTCGACGTGCTGCGCCTGTCGCTCGCCGGCATCGAAGAGGTGGTGGCTCCGCTCGGCACCGGCCTCACGCCCGAGCAGGCTCAGCTGCTCCAGCGTCACGCGCCGCAGGTGACCTTGCTGTACGACTCGGACGACGCCGGATTGCGCGCGACCTTCCGCGCCGGCGACGAGCTGCTGCGCCAGGGCGTGCGTGTGAGCGTGGCGACGCTCCCCCCGGGGGAGGACCCGGATACCCTGGTTCAGAAACGGGGCGCCGCGGGGCTCGAAGCCATCCTCAAGGACGCGGTCGACCCCCTGGAGCGGAAGATCCAGATCCTCGACCGGAGGGCTTTCTTTTCGAGCCTCCCCGGCCGGCGCCGCGCGCTCGACCGCCTGCTGCCCACGATCCGCGCGGCCAAGGATCCGATCACGCGGGAACTCTACATCTCCCGTGCTGCGGAGGCGGCGGGCGTTCGGAAAGATGTCCTCGAGCGGGAAGTGGCAGGGGGAAAGGAGAATGGGGAAAGGGGAAACGTGACGCCCATTCCCCATTCCCCTTTCCCCATTCCCCGGCTTCCCGCCAGCGCCGAGAAGGCCTTCCTGCTCCTGCTGCTCGAGGGCGAGCCGTGGAAGGCCCGGGTCGTGGAGGCCGTCGACCCCGAGGAGCTCGAGTTTCCTCCGTATCGCGCCGTGTTCGAAGCCGTGGCGGATGATGCGGTGCTCGCCCTGGACGACACGTCCGCGCGCACCTACGAGCAGCTCAAGGAGGAGGGCCTCGGCGGACGCGACCCCAACGAGATGTACGAGTTGGCTGTGACCTGGATGGAAGCACGGCGACTGGAGCGGCAGCTGGAGCAACTCGACGATCAATTGCCGTTCGAGAGTCCCGAGCGCCAGGCGTCCCTGATTGCGGAGAAGCGACGGGTGTTCGACGAGCTCCGCAAACGTTACCCGCGTTACAAGATCGCTGCGAGGAGGAGAGGTGCACCCGGAACTTGAAGCGTTGTTGGCGCTGCAGGAGAAGGATCAGGCGGTCACGGCGACGGACGAGAGCCTGGCGGCGCTCGCGCCCGAGCTTCAGACCCTGGACGAGGCGCAGGCGGCGGCCGAGCGGGCACTGGCCGGCGCGCAGGCCGCGATTCAGGCGGCAATCGACCGGCGCGACGAGCTCGAAGGCAAGATCGCCAACTATCGCACCATGCAGGAGCAGCGGCGCCAACGGCTCGAGTGGGTGCGGGGCGCCAAGGAAGCCTCGACCCTCATGGCGGAGCTCGATCTCGCCCGCTCGGTGCTGGCCAAAGAAGAGGCCGAGTTCATGCGTTCCGGAGATGCGGTGACGGAGGCCGAGCGCAAGGCGGCGGAGGCGGAAAAAGCTCTGCAGGAGGTGCGGGCGCAGCAGGCGCCGCTGCGCGAGACGCTCGCGGGCAAGCGCGACGCGATCGCCGCGCAGCGCGAGCAGGCTGTGGCGGAGCGCGAGCGCGCCGCGACCCGGGTCGGTGCCGGTCTGCTGTCGCGCTACGAGCGCATCCGCCGGGGCAAGGCGCCCCTCGCGCTCTATCCGCTCCACGGCGACGCCTGTGGTCATTGCTTCACCGCCGTCCCCACCCAGCGGCGCGCACTGATCCAGCGGGGCGCGTCGATCGAAGGCTGTGAGGCCTGCGGCGTGCTCTTGTACGCGCGGGAATGATTCCCGCCCGCTGGAGCGTCGCGGCGCCGCCCGACCCGCGTCTCACGACGACGCTCGCCGCCGACCTGCACATCCCTGAGCCGCTGGCCGCGATCCTGGTGCAGCGCGGCCTCGCCGCGCCGGAGCTCGCCCGGGCGTTTCTCCGCCCCGAGCTCGAGCGGCTGTCCGATCCGCTCGCGTGGGCCGACATGCGCCGGGCCGTGGACCTGATCGCGGCCGCCGTGCGCGCCCGCACCCCGATCCTGGTTCACGGGGACTACGACGTGGACGGGCAGTGCGCGGCGGCGCTCCTGACCCGTGTGCTGGCGAGCGTGGGCGCCGACGTCCGGGCATTCGTGCCCCACCGGCTGCGCGATGGCTACGATTTCGGCGCGGCCGGCCTCGCGGAAGCCCGGCGCGTGGGCGCGGGCCTCATCGTCACGTGCGACTGCGGCATCACCGCCGTCGACGCCGTCGGCGCCGCTCGCGCCGCGGGGATCGACGTGATCGTGACCGACCACCACCTCCCCGGCGACGTCCTGCCCCCTGCCACGGCCGTGCTCGATCCCCGCCGGGCCGACTGTGCCTCGGAGGACAAGCACCTCTGCGGCACGGGCGTGGTGTTCAAACTCGTCCAGGCGCTCGTGCCCGCCCTCGACCTCTCGCCGAACCTGCCGCTCCATTTTCTCGACCTGGTGGCCTTGGCGACCGTGGCCGACGTCGTCCCCCTCACCGGCGAGAACCGCATCCTGGTGCGCCACGGGCTGAAAATGCTGGCCGACTCGCGCTGGACCGGCGTGCGCGCGCTGATCGACGCGGCGGGCCTGACCGGGAAGCCGGTCAAGTCCGGCCACGTGGGATTCATCCTCGCGCCGCGGCTCAACGCCGCCGGCCGTATCGACGACGCGAACCTGGGACTGCGGCTGCTGCTCTCCGACGACCCCGCCGAAGCCGCCGCCATCGCGCGGGAGCTCGAGACGCTCAACGCGCGGCGCCAGGCGTTGGACCAGCGCATCCTCGACGAGGCGCTCGAGCTGGCCGAGCGCGTGCTGCGCCCGGAGGACCGGGCCCTGGTGCTCGCGGCCGACGCCTGGCATCCCGGCGTGATCGGGATCGTGGCGTCGCGGCTGGTGGAGCGCTACGGCCGGCCCACGTTTCTCATCGCCTGGGACGAGGGAGGGAGCACGGGGCGCGGCTCGGGGCGGAGCATCGCGGGCTTCGACCTGCACGCCGCGCTGCACCGCGTGGCGCCCCATCTCGAGAAATACGGGGGGCACACCATGGCGGCGGGGCTCACCATCCGGCGCGACCGATACGAGGCGTTTCGTGTTGCGTTTCTCGCCGTCGCAGGCGAGCTTCTGCGCCCCGACGACCTGGTGCCGGCCCAGCGTGTGGATCTGGAGCTGCCGCTGGGCCTCGTGAGCGAGGAGCTGGAGAAGCTGATCCGCTACCTGGAGCCGTGCGGCGCCGGCAATCCGGCGCCGGTGTTCGGGGTGCGCGGCGCCCGCGCCGTGGGCGCGCGGCGGGTGGGCACGAACCACCTACGCTTCACGCTGGACGACGAATCGGGCGCGCTGCCGGCCATCGCGTTCCAGTGGGCCGACACGATTCCCGATCAATGGCTCGCCGAGCGGCTGGACGTGGCGTTCCGGCTGGAGCGCGACGAGTGGCAGGGGCGCGCGACACTGCAGGCACGCGTGGCGTCCATGGCGCCGAGCGTGTGACAATGCGGAATGTGGAATGGGGAATGCGGAATTGCTGTGGAAGCTCGCTTGCTGAACTTGACATTCCGCGTTCCGCACTCCGCATTCCGCATTGGAGGAGGCGGGGAGGGCAGGGGATGATCCGCATCATCGCCGGCGAGTTCGGGGGGCGGCGGCTCAAGACGCCGGCGACGGACAAAGTGCGACCCACGGCGGACCGCGTGCGAGAGGCCTGGTTCTCGATCCTGCAGCGCTCGATCCAGGGGGCGCGCGTGCTCGACCTGTTCGCGGGCTCGGGGGCGCTGGGCTTCGAGGCGCTGTCGCGCGGGGCCGCAAGCGCCGACTTCGTGGAGCTGCACCGCTTCGCGCTCGCCACGCTCAAGGCCAACGTGAAGACGCTCAAGGTGGACGACCGCGCCGCGATTCACCGGGCGGACGCGCTCCGCTTCGCCGAGCGCCTGCACCCGGGCCAGTACGACGTGGCGTTCGCCGATCCCCCGTACGCCGGGCAGGAGGCCGCGCGGCTCGTCGCCCTGTTCCGTCTCAACGCGTTCGCGCGCATCTTTTCGATCGAGCACCCCGCGGACCAGCCGATCCCCGGCGACGACACGCGACGCTACGGCGACACGGCCGTCACCTTCATTTACGCCCCATGACCCGCGTCGCCGTCTACCCGGGTTCGTTCGACCCCATCACGCGCGGGCACGAAGACTTGATCCGGCGCGCCCTCACGTTCGCCGACCGCGTGATCGTCGCGGTCGCCGTCAACGTCGCGAAGCAGCCGCTGTTCACGCTGGAGGAGCGCGTGGACCTGATCCGAAAGACGACGTCGGATGCACGCGTCGAGGTCCGGCCGTTCGACGGCCTGCTGGCCGATTTCGTGCGCGCCGCCGGCGCCACGCTGATCGTGCGCGGTCTCCGCGCGGTGAGCGACTTCGAGTACGAGTTCCAGATGGCGCTCATGAACCGCAATCTCGCTCCCGGGGTCGAGACCGTCTTCCTGGTGCCGGCCTTCGACCTCACCTACCTGAGCTCGAGCCTCGTGCGCGAAGTGGCGCGCTTCGGCGGCGATGTGTCGCAGCTCGTCCACCCCGCGGTGGGCCAGGCGCTCAAGCAAAAGTTCGGGAAGTGACGTTCCGCGACGCGCTGTACGAGCGGGCCCGGCGCGCGCGCCGCCGCATCGTGTTGCCCGAGGGCGAGGACGCCCGCGTGCGCGCCGCCGCCGCGCGGATCGACGCCCTGGCGCTCGGCAGCGTGCAGCTCCTGGATCGAACCGCTGCCCTCTCCCCTCTCCCCGAAATGGTTCGCCTGCTCCGCGCCCGCCATCCCGACAAGTTTCCCAGCGACGCCATCGCCGCCACCGCCCTGGTCCATCCCCTCACGTATGGCGCTGCGCTCGTGGCGCTGGGGCGCGCCGACGTGATGGTCGGAGGCGCCACCTTTCCGAGCGGTGACACGATCCGCGCCGCGCTCTGGACGGTCGGCACGGCGCCCGGGACCAGGACCGTGAGCGGCGCGTTCTACATGGTCAGGGACGACGTGGTGCTCACGTTCACCGGCACGGCGCCCGGGACCAGGACTGTGAGCGGCGCGTTCTACATGGTCAGGAACGACGTGGTGCTCACGTTCACCGACTGCGCGGTCGTACCCGAGCCGACGCCCGAGCAGCTTGCCGAGGCGGCGCTCGCGGCGGCCCGCGACCGCCGTCGCATCGTGGGCGACGAGCCGGTGGTGGCCTTGCTCTCCTACAGCACCAAGGGGAGCGCCACCGGACCGCGCGTGGAGCGCGTGCGCCGCGCGCTCGAGCTCCTGGCCGCCCGGCGCCCCGACTTCGTGTTCGACGGCGAGCTGCAGACCGACGCGGCCCTCGCGACGGACGTCGCGGCGCGCAAGGCCCCGGGCTCCAGCGTGGCGGGCCGCGCCAACGTGCTCGTGTTCCCCGATCTTGACAGCGGGAACATCGGGTACAAACTGGTCCAGCGGTTGGGCGGGTGGGAGGCGATCGGGCCGATTCTCCAGGGACTGGCGCGACCCGTTGCCGACCTGTCGCGCGGCGCCACCGCCGACGATATTGTGGACACGGTCGCGGTCGCCGTCCTTCAAGCCGGGGAGCAGCCATGAGCTTCACGTTGCGCAAAGACAAGCACGGCGTCGTCGTTGTCGGCGTCGATGGTCAGCTCATCGTCGGCAATCGCCAAGAGCTGAAACAGAAAGTGCTCGACGCGCTGGAGAGCGGCGGCCGCAAGTTCGTGGTCGACTTCGCCAAGACCGGCTACATCGACTCGTCCGGCCTCGGCGTGCTCGTGTCGCTTTCGAAGAAGATCAGGGAACAGGGCGGGGATCTGCGGCTGTGCGGCCTGAACGAGGACCTGCAGACCCTGTTCGAGCTGACCAAGCTGGACACCCTCTTCGCCATCACCAAGACCTCCGAGGAGGCGCTCGCCGCCTTCTAGCCCGTGACCACGCCGCTGCACCTCGACGTCCGCCGGCGGGCGGGGGAAGGTGAGACCGAAACCGAGCTGTCGCTCGATGTGCCGAGCGACTTGCAGTACGTCGGCCCGGCAGTCGAGTTGATCGTGGGGCGCCTCCCGCCGGGTCCCCTCTCCCCGCGCCGTATCCGTTTCAATTTCCGCACCGCGCTCGCCGAAGCCCTCGCCAACGCCATCGCGTATGGCAACCACCACGACCCCGCCCGCGTCGTGCGCGTGCTGGTCCAGGTCCGCCACGACGTCGTCCGGCTGCACGTGACCGACGAGGGAGACGGATTCGACCCGGATGGGGTGCCCGACCCCACGCTCCCCGATCGCGTGGACCTCGAGGACGGGCGTGGGCTGTTCGTGCTGCGCCGCCTGGTGGACCACGTCGCCTTCAACGAGAAAGGCAACTCGGTGTGCCTGACGCTCCGGGCGGGCTGACCGGAGACCGTCTCGCGCGGTTGCTCCCGGCGCTCGAGCGGCTCGCCGGGGCGCGCCTGCGTCTGCGGACGGGTGCGGGCGATCGCCCGCCCGGATCGGCCTTGCTCGAGCCCATCCCCGAGATCGACGGGGCGTGGCTCGAGATCGGCGACGGGGCTCCAGGGAAGCCACTGCCCCCGGGTGCCAGCCCGGGGGTGGCGCAAGAGCTCGCCCAGATCGTCGGGGCCGTGCTGTCGGCCGAGCGCGACGCCGCCCAGGTCGCGGCGGAGCTGTCGGAGCGGTACGAGGAGATCGATCTGATCTATACGATCAGCGAGATCCTCGGCCATACGATCCGGCTGGACGAGGCGGCGGACCGTATCCTGCGGGAAGTCTCGACGGTGGTGGGGGCGCGCCGGGCCACGTTGCTCGTGCACGACCCGGAGGCGCACGTGCTGCGCATCGTCGCCGCGCGCGGCATGCAGCCGGACGACCTCGAGCCGATCGAGGTAGACGATCTCTGCTCGGTGGCGGCGCGCGTGTTCCGCGAGATGCGGATCGTGAGCTACGACCCTACCGATCCCAAGGCCGTCAATCCCGGCTGCCCCGAGGGCCGGAACTATCGCGGCGAGGCGTTCCTGTCGGTGCCGGTCCTGTACGCGGCGCCCGGGGCGCGTGGCAAACCGATCGGGGTGATTAATCTGACGGACCGGGTGGGCGAGGACGCGTTCACGGCGGGCGATCGCAAGCTCGTCGCGGCGATCGCGAACCAGATCGGTGCCGCGATCGAGAACGCGCGCCTCGTCGCCAAGGATCTGGGGCAGCAGCGCGTGCGCCGCGAGCTGGAGCTGGCGCGCGACCTGCAGCTGAAGCTGCTGCCCTCACCCCTCGTGCTCGCGGCGCGCGTCGACGTGGCGGCCCGCTGCCGCCAGGCGGACTCGGTCGGCGGCGACTTCTACAACCTGCTCAACCTGCGCGCTGGCCGGATCGGCGTCATGATCGGCGACGTGACGAGCCACGGGTTCAGCGCCGCGCTGATCATGGCGCTCGTGATGGCCGCGTCGGGCATCCACGCCGAATCGGCGGAGACGCCGACCGAGGTGCTGCGGCGCCTGGAAGAATCCCTCACCGAAGAGCTCGCCAACACGGAGATGTTCCTCACCGTGTTCTACGCCGTCGTGGACCCGCAGGCGGGGCGCATCACGTTCGGCAACGCGGGTCACCCTCACGCCTTTCTCGTGTCCGCCCGGACCGGGGAGGCCACCCGGCTCGAGGCCACCCGCCCCCCGCTCGGCCTCGCCACCGCCCCGGGCACGGACACGACCCGGCCGTGGACGCGCAAAGACGCGATCCTGTGCCTGTTCACCGACGGCGTCGCCGAGGCGCTGGGTGGGCGGGGTGAGCGCTTCGGGGAGGAGCGCGTGATCGGCCATGTCGCGCGCCTACGAGACCGCCCGGCGCTGGAAATCCTCGAATCGGTGCACGCCGATCTGGCCGGCTTTACTGGCGGCGCCCCGCCCACCGACGACCGGACCGTTGT
>Ga0209158_1002875_pt1 | contig 10272 bp, 6 predicted proteins | sample GraSoiAngelo_140_FD_185897 | JGI IMG/M metagenome (GOLD analysis project Ga0209158, IMG submission 185897) | Grasslands soil microbial communities from the Angelo Coastal Reserve, California, USA - 14_0929_12_30cm (SPAdes) (version 2) | ecosystem: Environmental > Terrestrial > Soil > Grasslands ...
CTCTCCCCCGCCGAGCGAGCGGATGTCATTGTCACGTTCCGGGGCAGATCTGGTCGTACGGTGGCGCTTCAGACACTGCCCTACGAGCGGGGGTGGATGGGAGGCGGCAAGCCTCCATCCCAGACGCTATCGCTGCTGACCGTGACGCTGGCTGGCGTTCCCGTTAGGGCGGTAGTGTTGCCGACGAAGCTCCGCAAGATCGAGCAGTTGGGTACGCCGGGTGCAATCAAGCGTCTGGAGTTCGGCGAACGGATGACCATGGGAGACGGCAATGATGGCGGGATGGCGATGCAGTTCCTGATCAACGGCAAGGCGTTCGAAATGGGGCGCGTCGATCTGACGACCAAGGCCGGCCAAGTCGAGCTGTGGGAAGTGGTCAACCCAACGGACATGGACCACCCATTCCATCTGCACGGCACACAGTTTCAGGTCACCGAGCGCGAGAGGAACGGGTCCAAGACGAAGGCCCCGTATCTTGCCTGGAAGGACACCGTGAACGTCGCTAAGGCGGAGACGGTGCGATTCAAGGTTCGGCAGGACATGAAGGGGCAGCGCATGTACCACTGCCACATCCTGGAGCATGAAGACCAAGGGATGATGGGTGTGCTTGATGTGATCTGAGGACACGGCTGACGAACAGGAGCATGTCTCCGAGCGGATCAACGCGTCGACGAACGCTGAGCGGCACGGTCACTGACTCGGCAGCACGGTGGAGATCAGCCATTAGACAGTCGGGTGAGTTCAGTCGTCATTCGCGCCTACGGTCCTATCTGGAGCACGGGTCGCAGAAGCCGGAAAAGGGGCGCGTAGACATGTCCGCTCGCACGCTGACGCTTCACACCAAGGGAAATGGCCGAGGCAGTGGAAGTGGTGCTGGAGAAGGGATGCGACTTGCGTTGCGTCGCCCCGTAGACTAGGAGAGATCCGAGCGGCCATGACGAGCCAACAGCGTACCTACACCTGTCCCATGCACCCAGAGGCGCGGCAGCCGACACCTGGCTTCTGTCCGAAGTGCGGCATGGCGCTCGAGCCCGTCGGCGCCGAGGCGCCCATGACGCGGACGGAGTACGTCTGCCCGATGCATCCCCAGATCGTGCGCGATGCGCCTGGCTCTTGCCCGATTTGCGGCATGGCCCTGGAGCCACGAACGGTGACCGGCGACGAAGAGAACGCCGAGCTGAAGGACATGACCCGACGGTTCTGGGTCAGCGTGGCGCTCAGCGTGCCGTTGCTCGCGTTCGTGATGGGCGACATGCTTCCCGGCCAGCCGCTGCGACACGCGCTGTCGGGCCGGCTCATGGCCTGGCTGCAGCTCGTCCTGGCGACGCCGGTCGTCCTCTGGGGTGGCTGGCCGTTCTTCGCGCGTGGGTGGGCGTCGATCGTCAACCGCAGCCTGAACATGTTCACGCTGATCGCGCTGGGCACTGGCACAGCGTACGTCTACAGCGTTGTCGCGGCGCTGGCGCCGGGCATGTTCCCCGAATCCTTCCGCGCGCACGGGGGCGAGGTCGAGCTCTACTTCGAGGCGGCCGCGATCATCACCACGCTCGTGCTGCTGGGGCAGGTGATCGAGCTGCGGGCGAGGAGCCAAACGAGCAGCGCGATCAAGGCGCTTCTCGGCCTGACCCCCAAGACGGCCCGACGCCTCCGTGACGACGGCGGCGAGGAAGACGTCTCGCTCGACGAGGTCCGGCCGGGCGATCGTCTCCGAGTGCGTCCCGGAGAGCGCGTGCCGGTCGATGGTGTCTTCCTGGAGGGCACCAGCGCCGTCGACGAGTCGATGGTGACCGGCGAGCCGATCCCGGTGGAGAAGGCGCCCGGTAGCCGCGTCACGGGAGGCACCGTGAACGGGCCCGGCGGCTTCGTGATGCGAGCCGAGCGGGTCGGGAGCGACACGCTGCTCGCCCAGATCGTGCGCATGGTGAGCGAAGCGCAGCGGAGCCGGGCGCCGATCCAGCGGCTTGCCGACACAGTCTCCGCCTACTTCGTGCCGGCGGTCGTCGCGGTCGCCGTGATCTCCGCCGCCGTCTGGGGCCTGCTCGGGCCGGAGCCGTGGATGGCCTACGCCCTCGTGAATGCGGTGGCTGTACTTATCATTGCCTGTCCGTGCGCCCTCGGGCTGGCCACGCCGATGTCGATCATGGTCGCCACGGGGCGCGGCGCCATGGCCGGTGTCCTCATCAAGAACGCCGAGGCGCTCGAGATCCTGGAAAGGATCGACACGCTCGTCGTAGATAAGACGGGCACGCTCACCGAAGGCAAACCCCGTCTGGCCTCGCTCGTGACCGCGCCCGGGCACTCGGAGTCTGACCTCCTGCGCTTGGCGGCCAGCCTCGAGCGTGGCAGCGAGCATCCCCTCGCCGCGGCCATCGTGGCTGGGGCGGAGGAAAGAAAGCTGACCCTATCGGCCGTGGGTGACTTTCGCTCGATCACGGGCAAAGGCGTGGCGGGCCGGGTGGAAGGCCGAACCGTCGCGCTCGGAAATCACCGGCTGATGCAAGACCTCGGCGTCCCCATCGGCGATCTCGCCGAACGAGCCGACGCGCTCAGGCGAGACGGCCAGACCGCAATGTTCGTCGCTGTCGACGGCCGGATCGCCGGACTCGTGGGGGTCGCCGATCCGATCAAGGAATCCACACCGGAGGCTCTCCGGCTGCTGCGCGAGTCCGGCGTGCGGGTGGTGATGCTTACCGGCGACAGCCGTGCGACGGCGGAAACAGTGGCCCGCAAGCTGGGCATCACGGAGATCGAGGCCGAGGTGCTTCCCGATCAGAAGAGCGCCGTCGTCAAGCGCCTGCAAGCGGAGGGGCGCATAGTGGCTGTGGCCGGCGACGGGATCAACGACGCGCCCGCCTTGGCCCAAGCCCATGTCGGCATCGCAATGGGCACCGGTACAGACGTGGCGATGGAGAGCGCCGATATCACACTGGTGAAGGGTGACTTGCGTGGGATCGCCCGGGCACGCCGGCTGAGCCAGGCCACCATGCGCAATATCCGCGAGAACCTTTTCTTCGCCTTCGTCTACAACGCGCTCGGCGTGCCGATCGCCGCGGGCGTGCTCTACCCGCTTTTCGGCCTCCTGCTCAATCCGATCATCGCGAGCGCGGCGATGAGTTTCAGCTCCGTTTCGGTCATCTTCAACGCATTGCGGCTGCGACGTCTCGCCCTCTAATGACAAAGAGTTCGAAACGTGTTGACTACGGGGAGCTAGGCTCCTTCCGGCAGAACAACGAGGAGGCATTGCACTGACCGGTCGCGTGATAAGATGGTTGCCGATGCGCAGGTGTATCCGCCCGCTCTTGTCCGTCCTCATCCTGGTGCTGTGGCTCGTCTCCGGCCCCGTGGCTATGGCCTTTGACGGCTGCGTCATGATGGGCGCGATGTGCGAGGCGCCGTGCGGCGTGCTGTCCTACATCGTCGCGCCGACGGTGAGCAACATCGCGGCTCTGCAACCGCTCGCCTATCTCGAATCCCGGTCAACGCAGCAACCGGCGCGCATCAGCGCCCCGCCCCTGACACCGCCGCCGAAGTCCGCGCGCCTCCCCGCGTAGCGTCCTGACGTTCGTTTCGCTGTCACGGTAGGGTGTCGATCGCCGTGCGCGCCGGTCTGCGTGCGCGTCCGCGACACCGGAGGAGCGTGCGTGATCAACTGGCTCATCGAGCTGTCGCTGAGGAACCGCTTCCTCGTGATCGCGTTCTTCGTGCTCGTCGGCGCCTGGGGCTACTGGGCGCTCGTGACGACGCCGATCGACGCGATTCCCGATCTGTCCGACAACCAGGTCATCGTCTTCACCGACTGGACGGGGCGGTCGCCGCAGGAGGTGGAGGACCAGATCACCTACCCGTTGACGGTGAGCCTCCAGGGGTTGCCCGGCGTCCGTGTGGTGCGCTCCTCGTCGGCCTTCGGCTTCTCGATGATCAATGTCATCTTCGAGGACGACGTCGATCTCTACTTCGCACGCTCGCGCGTGCTCGAGCGGTTGAACCTGCTCACGAAGTCGCTGCCGGGCGGCGTGGTCCCCACGCTCGGCCCTGATGCCACAGGCGTGGGCCATGTCTTCTGGTACACCGTTGAGGGCCAGGGCACGTCCCTCCGCGACCTCCGTTCGCTACAGGACTGGTTCATCCGCTATCAGCTCAACGCGGTGCCCGGCGTGGCCGAGGTGGCCAGCATCGGCGGAACCGTGCGCCAGTACCAGATCGACGTCGATCCCAACCGCCTGCGCGCGTACCGGATCCCGCTCTCCGCCGTGGTCGACGCCGTCATGCGAAGCAACCGCAACGTCGGCGGCAACGTCGTCGAGGCGAGCGGAACGTGGTCGGTCGTCCGCGGTCTCGGCCTGATCGAGAGCGTCCGCGATCTCGAGCAGGTGGTCGTCGGCGCCGAGCACGGCGTGCCGATCTTCGTGCGCCAAGTCGCCGACGTGAAGCTCGGCGACGCCTTCCGCGTGGCCGCGCTCGTCAAGGGCACCGAGGAAGCCGTCGGCGGCGTGGTCGTCGCGCGCTACGGCGTCAGCACGGTCGGCGTCATCGACCGAGTGAAGGAGAAGATCAGGGCGCTCGAGCCGGGGCTGCCGCCGGGCGTGCGGATCGTGTCGTTCTACGACCGCTCGGCGCTCATCGAGCGCGCCGTCCAGACGCTCAAGCGCGCCCTGATCGAAGAGACGATCGTCGTCACGCTCGTGAACATGCTCTTCCTGCTCCACGTCCGGTCGGTCCTCATCGTGACGATCCCGTTGCCGCTGGCTGTCCTGACGGCGTTCCTCTTCATGCGCTATCTCGGGCTCACGTCCAACATCATGTCCCTGGCCGGCATCGCCATCGCCATCGGTGTGCTCGTGGACGCGGCGATCGTCGTCACCGAGAACGCCTTCCGCTTTATCGAGCAGCGTCGAGTGAACTCGCGGGACCGCCGTCGTGTCGCCGAGACCGTGGTCGACGCCACGCGGCTCGTCGGGCGCCCCATCTTCTTCTCGATGGCGATCATCATTCTCGCGTTCATCCCGGTGTTCGCGCTGACCGGTCAGGAGGGCAAGCTCTTCCACCCGCTCGCCTTCACGAAGACCTTCGCCATGGCCGGCGCGACCCTCCTGTCGGTCACGCTGGTGCCGGTGCTCTGCAGCCTGCTCATCGGCGGGCGCGTCCGCGGCGAGGCGTCGAACCCGATCATGCGGCCACTGGTGTGGGCCTACCGCCCGGTCCTGGCGCTCGCGCTGCGGCAGCGCGGACTGACGCTCGCGGTCGCCGCGCTCATCGTGGCCGGGGCTTTCGCCCTCGTGCCCAGGATCGGCAGGGAGTTCATGCCGCCGCTGAACGAGGGCGACCTCATGTTCATGCCGGTGACCGATCCCGCGATCTCTCTGACCCAGGCGATCGAGATCACGAAGAAGCAGAACCAGGCGATCCAGACGTTTCCCGAAGTGGCGTCGGTCGTGGCCAAGATCTCGCGCGCGGAGACGTCGACGGACCCCGCGCCGGTGAACATGACCGAGACGATCGTGAATCTGAAGCCGGAGGCCGCATGGCGGCCGGGCATGACACGGGAGAAGCTCATCGGCGAGCTCGACGCGGCCACCACGCTGCCCGGGGTCTCCAACATCTGGACGCAGCCGATCATCAACCGGATCAACATGCTGACCACGGGCATCCGTTCCGAGGTCGGCGTGAAGGTGTTCGGCAGCGACCTGAACGTGCTCCAGGAGCGCGCTCGGGCCATCGCGGATGCCCTCCGCCAGATTCCGGGGGCGGCCGACGTGTACCCGGAGCAGGTGACGGGAGCGCCGTACCTGGATATCCGGGTGAATCGCGAAGCCGCGGCGCGCTACGGCATCACGGTCGGCGCGATCCAGGACGTGGTCGAGACCGCGGTCGGTGAGACGAATCTGACGCTGACGATCGAGGGCCGTCAGCGCTTCCCCGTGCGCGTGCGCTATGCGCCGGAGTACCGGACGAGCGTCCAGGCGCTCGGCAGCGTCCTCGTCACGGCGCCGATTGGCACGCAGATCCCGCTTGCGCAGCTCGCCGACATCCGGAGCGTCAGTGGCCCCTCGATGATCTCGGGCGAGAACGGGCTGCTGGTGGTGACCGTGCTGCTGAACGTGCGCGGGCGGGACGTCGGCAGTTTCGTCGACGAGGCGCGCCGGGTGATCGCCGAGAAGGTGTCGCTTCCAGCCGGCTCGTACGTCGAGTGGAGCGGGCAGTACGAGAACGAGGTGCGGGCACGCCAGCGCCTGCAGATCGTCATTCCCATCGTGCTCCTGGTGATCTACCTGCTCCTCTACCTTACGTATCGCTCGTTCCTCGACGCGGCCCAGGTGCTGCTCGCGGTGCCGTTCGCGCTGGCCGGCGGGATCTACCTGCTCTATGGCCTCGGCTACAACTTCTCCGTCGCCGTCTGGGTCGGCTTCATCGCGCTGTTCGGGACCGCGGTGCAGACGGCCGTGGTGATGGTGATCTACCTGGAAGAAGCCGTCGCTCGCAAGCGGGAGGATCTCGGTGGGCGCCTGACGCGGGAGGCGCTCCTCGAGGCCGTGAAGGAGGGGGCGCTTCTGCGGCTCCGCCCAAAGGTCATGACGGTCTCCACGGTGGTGGCCAGCCTGCTTCCGATCATGTGGAGTCACTCGACCGGGGCGGAGGTCATGAAGCCGCTCGCGACCCCGGTGCTGGGCGGCATGGTGAGCTCGCTCGGGCTCGTGCTGATCGTCACGCCGGTGATCTTCTCCTGGCTCCGCGAGCAGGATCTCCGCCGCGCGGAGCGTGACGCACGCGGCCATCACCCCAACCACGAACGCCGGCCGGCGATGGGGCCAGCGGATTCGCGACAACAAGGAGGATGACATGGCGAAGGCTTTGCTCGTGATCGTGGCCGTCGGTGCTCTGATGACCGCGGGCGTCCAATCCGCGCCGGCGGCGGACATGAAGCCGATCCGCACGCAGAAGGTCAAGGACGTGGTCGTGACGCTGGAGAGCGAGTCCGGGCAGTGGAAGCCAGCGAAGAACGACTTCGTCCTCACGTTCACGTCAGCGCAGGACAAGAAGCCGGTCGACGCCGGCCAGGTGTCGCTCAACACCAGCATGGCCATGCCGGGGATGGCGCCGATGGTCGCCGGCGCGACGCTCACGCGCGAGGGCGCGGGCCGCTATCGCGGCACGATCGAGTTCCCGGACCGGGGGACGCGGCAGGTGACGGTGACGTGGGACGGCCCCCTGGGCAAGGGCTCGGCGAAGTTCTCGATTCCGGTGCGATAGCGCCATGCGCGCCAGACATGCCGTGTTGCTCATCGTCACTGGCGTGGTCGTGGTTGGGGCTCGCCTTGTCTTCGCACAGCCGGCGACGGAGATCACCGTCGACGAGGTGGTCGCCCGGGCGCTCGCCGACAATCCCGATCTCAAGGCGGTCCGCGCTGATGTGGACGCCGCGGTTGGCCGGGTGCGCCAGGCCGGTCTCCGCCCGAACCCGATGCTCGAGCTTGGCGGCCAGAAGGCGCTGTCGCCGGACAACAACCTCACCGTTGGCCTCTCGCTGCCGCTCGATCTCAATGGCCGGAAGGAGGGTCGGGTCGCCGTGGCGGAGCGAGAACTCGATATGAAGCGTGCCCAGGTGGCGGAGGTCGAGCGGCGCCTGCGCGCGGACGTCCGGACGAAGGCGGGTGAGCTGCTCGCGGCCCGTCGCAACCTCGCCGTCACCGACGACCTGCTGACGGTGAACCGCGACGCCCTGCGCCTCGTGCAGAGCCGCGTCGGCCAGGGCGCGTCACCCTCGGTCGACGAGGGCCTGCAGCTCGTCGAGGTCAACCGCTTGGAGGCGAGCCGGCAGATGCTGACGAGCCGGGTGGAGATCGTCACGCTCCAGCTGAGAGCGCTGGCCGGCATGGCGGCCGACGCGCCACTCGTCCTGCGCGGGGAGCTGCACCCGGGACCACTTCCGACTGACCGGGTCGAGGCAGCCCGACGTGCCATGGCGGGCCGGCCGGATCTCGCGGTCAGCCGCGCCGACGTCGCAGCGGCGCGCGCCCGGATCCAGAAGGAGCAAGCCGACGGACGGTGGGATGCGACCGTCAACGTTGGCTACCAGCGCCAGGACTTCGGGTTCGGGCTGAATGGCCTGACGGCGAGCGGTGCACCACGCCCCATCCAGGACGTCTTCCACTACTTCGGGGGCGGCGTCAGCATCGTGCTTCCCGTGCGCAACCGCAACGAGGGCAATGTGGCCGCCGCCACGGCGGAGACGCGCGCCGCCGAGCGCCGGCAGGAGTTCATGACACTGATGATCCGCCAGGAGGTCGAGGCCGCGTTCACGCAGTACGAGGCGACTCAGCGCGCGCTCGGTGTCTTCGAGCACGGCGTGCGGGACGTCGCCGCACGCAACCTGGACGTGGTACGCCAGGCGTACGGCCTGGGGCGTGGGACGCTACTCGACGTGATTGCCGAGCAGCGGCGATACATCGAGATCGAGAACGGCTACACGGACGTCCTCAAGCAAGCGTACGACGCTGCGGTAGAGGTGGAGCGCGCTGTCGGTTCGCCGGCGCAGTGACGAAGAGCGTCTCACGAGCTACGAACGCGACGACGACATGACCGAACACGAAGCCCCGCGGCCCAAACGCCAATGGCGCCGACACCTTGGCCGAGCGTTCCTCGCGGTGGCACTCATCGCGGTCGGGCTGGTGGCCGGCGCGATATGGAGCGACCGGCGCGCATCTCATCGGACGGCGGGCGTTTCGTCGGGGGGCGTCGAATCGCCGAGCGCCATGCCGCGGCTGGCCGGCCCCGGTGGGGGGAAGGACGCCGCGGCCCGGGGGACCAACGACGAAGCCGTCGAAGTCACGCTCACTCCGGAAGCCGTTGAACGTGCCAGTATCAAAACGGTTGTCATCCGTAGCGGGCCTGCGATGTCGACGGTCACGGTACCGGCGACGGTCACGTCGAATGCCTACCGCGACACGAAGGTCAACTCGCTCGTCGGAGGCGTCGTGCGCGTGGTGTCTGCCGAACTCGGTTCGGCGGTTACGCGCGGTCAGCCGCTCGCCATCATCTTCAGCGCGGAGCTGGCCGAAGCGCAAATGAAGTACCTGTCGATGCAGGCCATGCTGCAGGCGGATCACCAGAAGCTCGAGCGGACGGAGAAACTCGCGACGCTCGGTGCGGCGAGCCGCCAGGAGCTGGAGGAGGTCGCGGCCATCCACACGGGCCACGAGACGGAAGTGGCGGCGGCGCGCCAGCGGCTCCTGCTCCTCGGTCTCTCGTCCGCGGATATCTCGCGACTGACGGACGCCTCGCACGTCGTCTCCGAAGTGACGGTGCCGGCGCCGATCGACGGTGTCGTGATTGCGCGCACCGTGAACCCGGGCCAGGTCATCGGCGCCGCGCAGGAGCTGTTCACCGTGACGGACCTGAGCACTGTGTGGGTGATCGGCGATCTCTACGAGAAGGACTTCGCGAATGTGCGCGTCGGATCGGGCGCGGTCGTCACGATTCCTGCCGCGGCAAGTACCGTGCTGCACGGGCGCGTCGCGTATATCGATCCACGCGTCGATCCCGTGACGCGGACGACCAAGGTGCGCGTCGAAGTTCCGAACCGGAGCATGGAGCTCCGCCTTGGCATGTACGTCGACCTCGCCTTCCAGACGGGGTCAGGCGAGCGCGTGACGCTCGTGCCGCGCGACGCGGTGCAGTCGATCGGTGATCGCAGTGTCGTCTACGTGCCGGTGGAGGGCGATGACACCCGTTTCACGGAACGTCCGGTGAAGCTCGGTCCTGTCCTCGGAGACTCGATCCAGGTGCTCGCGGGACTCAAGCCCGGCGAGCGTGTCGTCACGGCCGGCAGCTTCTTTCTGCGGGCGGAAGCGGGACGCAGCCGCTCCGGAGGATGAGCCGACCCCTCTTGACCTTGCCCCTGGGGTGTACAGCCGCGAGGCGCTGGACCTGCTCGCCTTCGTGCGTCAAGCACAGCGCCTCGGATTCACGCTCGATGAGATCAAGGAGATCGTCGCCATCAAGCAGGCGGGACGTGCTCCGTGCCTTCACGTCCGCGAGCTGGTTCAGCAGAAGGTTGAGGAACTGACCCAGCGGCTCTCGGACCTCACGACCGTCCGTCATGGCCTGCGCGCCCTGCTGAACGGCCGGCGACGAAGGGGGAAGGCCAGAGGGGTCGTGTGCCCTCACATCGAACACGCCAGCTGGTCGAAGAAAGGGAAGAGACGAAATGGACGGGCTGAAGATGTCGCTCTGCCCATCGTGCATCCACTGCCCGGAAGTCGCCATCGCGGGCGA